>Ga0302176_10000037_pt1 | contig 118027 bp, 97 predicted proteins | sample I_Palsa_E1_1_FD_198787 | JGI IMG/M metagenome (GOLD analysis project Ga0302176, IMG submission 198787) | Peat permafrost microbial communities from Stordalen Mire near Abisko, Sweden - I_Palsa_E1_1 | ecosystem: Environmental > Terrestrial > Soil > Palsa > Peat permafrost | place: Sweden...
ATCCGCTCCCTGAGGCTCAACTGCTCATACTTTCTTTTTTCCATCGCAACACCTTTGTACGGTGTTGCACTTGATTCGTGAACTCATGGGGGATCTTGGTGTTTGCGCGCGGCGGCAGTATTGATGCGTCAGGCAGGAACCAAGGTCCCTCGCTGCGCTCGGGATGACAGGCAACTTTGGCGCCTCAGTCAGCAATCAAAAATCAACAAATCCACGCAGTTCCCTGCTATCTTCGCAGCATGACCCGCGCTTCCAGCTTCGCCGGCGTAATCCTCGCGGCCGGAGACTCCTCGCGCATGAGCCGCGATAAAGCCTTGCTGCCCTGGCCTCCGCCAGCAGCCGGGCAAGCGACTTCCACTGAGACCTTTCTTTCGGCCGCAATTCGTTCGCTCGCCCAAGCAACAGAGTTTGTCGTGGTGGTGGTGGGTAAGAATGAAGCGGCTCTGGCACCGATCATTTATGCGCAAGGCGCATCTCTGGTGGTTAACCCGGATTCGAGCCGCGGCCAGTTCAGTTCGTTGCAAGTCGGTCTGCACGAAGTGCTCAACCGCGGCCGCGACGCCGCGATGGTTACGCTGGTCGACCGCCCTCCGGTGAGCACAACGACCGTTCAGACGCTGCACGATGCCTTCGAAGCTGCTGATCAAAATGTGTGGGCAGTTGTGCCTGATTTTTCTGGCAAGCATGGGCATCCCTACCTGATCGGGCGCGAAATGATGGAGGCGTTTCTCCGCGTTCCGCCCACATCGATCGCCCGCGATATCGAACATCGGCATCAAGAACACATTCAATATCTCCATGTCGACGATCCGCTGGTCGCTTTGAATATCAACACTCCGGAGGATTACGCGGGGCTGGCACGCGTTACCGTTGATCGATGAACTCCCCAGAGGCCGAAGCGTTTATCGAATCCACTCTGCGCCTTGATCTGCGCGTAGCTGCCTTTGACTGCGACGGCACGCTGTGGGCGGGCGACGCCGGAGAACGCTTCTTCGATTGGGAACTAAAAGAGGGCGGCATTGTTTCGAGCGCGCTCGACCAGCCTATGCGTGCGCGTTACGCCGCCTACAAGCGCGGCGAGGTCGATGAAACCACAATGTGTGGCGAAATGGTGACCATGCACAACGGTGTTTCAGAGGCGAAGCTAAGGGACGCGGCGACGTTCTTCTTCGATGAGTTCTTCGTCCTGCAAATCTTCCCCGAAATGCGCGAACTCGTCCGGCGCTTGCAGGAAAACGGCTGCGAAGCCTGGGCTGTCTCATCGTCGAACGAATGGGTCATCCGCGCGGCGGTGAAGCATTTCGGCATACCGGAGAACCGCATCCTTGCAGCCAACGTTGAAGTCGACGATGGCATTGCGACCGATCGTCTGATCCGCGTGCCTTCCGGTCCCGGCAAGCCGGAGGCCTTACGCGAAGTCGCGAAGAAGGAGATCGACGCTGCCTTCGGCAATTCGCGCTGGGACGCCGAGATGCTGGCGATGGCGAAACACCCCGTTGCCATCAATCCGAATCCTGACCTCGAGTCTATGGCGCAGGAGCGGGGCTGGCGCATCTATTTCCCAGCGGGCACGCTTCTAGCTTCTAGCTCCTAGCTTCTAGCTTCTGGCTTCTAACTTCTAGCAAAATCGATTGCAACACTGTCTTTCGCTCGCGGCCAGGAGCTAGAAGCTAGAAGCTCCTCATTTACAATTGAGCTGCCAATGTATTCCGCGCAGTTACTCGATCATTTTCAAAACCCGCGCAATGCCGGAGAGATCGCCGATGCAGACGCCGTATCGGAAATTGAAAACCCGGCGTGCGGAGACATCTTGCGCCTGAGCCTGAAAGTCAGCGCGGATCGAATCACTCAAGCGCAGTTCAAGGCCAAAGGCTGCGTGGCAGCGATTGCCTGTGGCTCGGCAGTAACGGATTTAGTTGTGGGGAAAACGCTGGAGAAAGCCAGGGCCTTGCTGCGCGAGGATGTCAGCGCCGCCGTCGGAGGTCTACCGCAAGCCTCAACCCACGCTGCTCAGTTGGCACTCGACGCTCTTTCGGCAGCGCTCAGTCAGATCAAGCAGTAGTCTAAGATTCATGTCATCCTCCCACACGCCGCGTCGCATCGTCAGCCTGCAGCCCAACGCGACAGTCATCCTGGCCGCAGTTGGAGAACTCGACCGCGTAGTCGCATGCACAAAGTATTGTGCGGATGTGGTTCCTGAAATCACTTCGCGCCCTCGAATCATCCTTGCCGACTCTTGGACTGCCAACGCCGAACAGATAATGAATGCGCAGCCCGACCTCGTCATCGCCTCCGTGCCTTATCAGGAGAAAGCGGTAATCGAAATACTCAAGTCCGGAGCCCGATTCCTCGGCTTTGCCCCAAAGCTTCTGGCTGACATCTATGCGGACATCGCGGTCATCGCCGGCGCCGTCGGAGCGAGCGATCGCGGCGAAGAAGTGATCGCCCACATGCAACAGCGGATCGAAGAAGTCCGCGCGCGCACTGCGGGGTTACCTCGTCCGAAGGTGTTTTGCGAAGAGTGGGGCAAGCCGCTGATTGCATCACAAGCCTGGGTTGCGGAACTGGTTGAGGCGGCTGGAGGCGAGTTCGTAGGCATACCGGGGAAGCAGATTTCCGCAGAAGAAGTAGCCGGCATGGATCCTGATGTTTTAGTCGCCGCCTGGTGTGGAGCGGGCGACCGCGTGCCGCTCGAGAAAATCGTCAGCGAGCGAAAGTGGCACGAAACCCGCGCCGTTCGCGCCTCCCGGGTCTATTGCATTCGCGACGAGCACCTCAACACGCCCGCTCCCACGCTTCTTCGCGGCCTTGACGCACTGGCATTTGCGATTCATCCCGAACTCTTTGCGGCCCCGGAGGGAATCCGGCAGATTACCTCGGTTCTATCTTCCACAGCCGCAGACCTCCCGCTCTGAGTTAAGATTCTGCTCATGTCCGTCACAACCAGAATCGAAGAGGTTCGCAACGAAGTCACGGAACTCGCCCAGGCCGCGCCCACGGCCAAAGACTTGATGGAAGGGGTGTGCAAGCTCTTACACGAGCGCATGCTGAAGTACAACTGGGTTGGCTTCTACATGCTCGAACCCGGCGCCAAGCCGCCCATGCTGGTGCTGAACGCCTTTGTAGGCGCCATGACCCCGCACACCCGAATTCCGCTGAACCAGGGCATCTGTGGAGCTGCGGCCTCCAGCGGGAAGACGATTGTGGTCGACGATGTTAGCAAAGATCCGCGTTACCTCGCCTGTTCGCTTGAGACTAAGTCTGAAATTGTGGTGCCTATTTTCGTGGCGGGACAAGTTGCCGGCGAACTCGATATCGACAGCCATTTCTCAGCCGCGTTTGGAGCTGAGGACCAGCAGCTAGTCCAATACTGTGCCGAGATGGTTGGCAAGAGGCTGGAGAAGTCGCGGTAAACGCCGCAAGCGAACACCAGGATCCCTCGCTTCGCTCGGGATGACAAAAGCGCTCGGGATGACAAAAGCGGGCTGAGAATACATTGGCAAGGTTCCCACGCTCGACGCTGGGAGGGTGTGGTTCACTTTTGACGCCGGCAGTTGACGCGCCGTCGCTAACTTCAAAATTATGAAACGGGTCGTCGCAGCCGTGATCGAGAAGGATGGCAAGCTGCTGGTCTGCCAGCGCACGCGGCATCAGACCATGCCGTTGAAGTGGGAGTTCCCCGGAGGCAAGATTGAAGAGGGCGAACAGCCTCGCGATGCTCTGCGGCGGGAACTGGAAGAAGAGTTAGGGATTCATGCCACCATCGGCGACGAGATCGTCCGACTGCAGCACACTTACCCAAACGGCGCGATGGTTGAGTTGAGGTTCTTCGTCGTGCGCGAGTATCGCGGGGAGATTGAGAATCGCATCTTCCGCGATGTGCAGTGGTCCGCTCCCAAGGACTTGCCGTCTTACGACTTCCTCGAGGCAGACGCTTCACTGGTGAAAGACTTGGCGGCGGGAAAACTTATCTGATACCTTCGCTACAAATCATGTTTATCGTTTGGTTAATAAGTAGCGAGTACCTAGATGGCGTACGACTTAATGAGAATGTTGCCCTGGTGGGCTTCGAAAAAAATAACGGCTTGAACCCGCTAAAATACTTGGAATCAGCCACTTACGGTTGGTTTGTGTCGGTTTGAGTGAAGGTGTTGATGGGTCTGTTGCCACCCACTTCGTCGGGCCCTGAGAGCAGTTCGACTTCCTGCACCTTCGATCCAGGGCTCGACGGAACCGGCACATAACGGCACGAAGACGTCGTCCCCGGAGTCTCGCAAACCGTGGCGCCGGATGTATCGGCGTTCAGAGGGCTTTCGGTTGAGGTGTAGTTCAGGATCGGATCCTGAGCGAGAATAGGAGTGAAGTCGCTGGGGACGCACCCGCACTGTTTGTTCGGGTCCGACGAGCAACTATTCGGATAATAAGCCTGATTAGCACAAATGATAGCCAACCCAGGAAGTACCTCGCCGTCCGGCGCTGTATGTGTTTCCAGAGCGGTGAGCGGCACAGTAGTAACGCCTTTTGAGTTCGCTATCATCGCCTGCGCGAAAACCTCCACTTGGTCCTGGTAACTCTCGGGCTTTCCAGGGCTCGGGTCGCCGGTCGTCTGTAACTGCGTACCCTGGAAGTATGTCACAGAGTCAAGTCCCGCCTGGTAAATATAGACAGCCGGGTTGACCCAGATAATGAACATATCATTTTGGTGGTTGACGCTATTGGGACTCCCGGAGTTCGAGGCGTTCAGCACGCCTGTGGCGTCCGTGATCGTCTCTGTAAGCGCGCTGGTGTTCCCGGTCGTCGCCGAGTTGCCAAATGACCAACTGATAGTTGACCCCAAGCCAAGGAAGCCGGTGCTCACACTGTAGGTAGTTGTATCACCCGCCTGAAAGCTGCTTCCCACTGAGGTCGTCGTGCCGTCTGTCGCGCTATTGGTAAACCCGTTGCTGCTAAAGTTTCCGGGCGTGGCGTAGATGATCGACTGTATTTGGTATTTGGGATAGATGATGCCTGGGGTAATCGACGTCACAGTCCCAGAGGCTCCCGTTGCCTGCAAGTACCACAGACCATCGGTCGAGCCCACAGAGAGCGAGGTTGTCAGGTTTATCCCACACGGGATTGGCGCAAGCTTGGTGAGATAGTGGTTGGGCATCCGGCCCAACTACTCTTGGCTGTCTTAGTCAATTGTGCTGATGAGTGCGTAGCCAGGGTAGCTACACACAACAACAAAAGGCAAGCATGTGACAATGTCTTCAAGTATGTGTTCCTTTCGGAATAGCGACACTAAGAGGAAGGGACTTCAGATGGGCTGACTTAGCTCAGAAAACCTGAAAGAGATAAAGGGAGTGGACTTCTCTGGGCGGAGTATCTATCCTTCGAAGCGAACCGGCAAGAAACACTCCAAGCCGTTACGAAGCACGAACAGCGCAAACCGCGTAAGAACGCGGCGAGGCAATATAACGACTTAGCAGCGACCGGCTGCGTTGGGCCGAGAAAAGGCTTTGTGCAAAACCTGACCCTCAAGACAGCTCTTGTTACGAAGCCCGAACAAAACTGCACAAGATAGCCGCCGCCAAAGTTTTCCACAGCCCCCTTGTGACATCTGACCTTGCGCCGCTCCAAGAAATACCTCCATAATTGTCCAAGCAGGAAAACTAAGGGTCTGAGAAAGCAGGAAAGACGCTTTGGGTGGGGTTTCGACCCGCAAGTCCTTTGCTTTCTGTATTTTGACCTCTAAGTCCTTTAGGCCCTATGTTTTGAGGGGCAAAACCTGTGTAAGTGGACGATTCCAGATATCCAGGGGGGTGGGGAGGGGGGTACCCGGTGGTACGGACCGGGCACATCCCTGACAGAACAGACCGGGCGCAGCCCTGACGAAGTAAAACTTATTTCCGGGTCAGCAAGTTCTGAATGGCGGCGGAACTTTTCGCAAAACTGAGTCCGGCGGAATCGTCGGTTCCGGTGCGGGTTATCATTCCGATCACTTTACCGTCTTCGGTAAATACCGGACTGCCGCTTGCTCCTGGCCACGCCGTCTTATCGAGCAGGTAGGAAAACCAGCGATTGTCGTCGTCCGTAATGGCGCGGCCGGCTACGCTGCCAATGGATGTGATTGGAGTCGTCCTTTGAAGGGGAAATCCAGTAAAGGCTGCTCCGGTTCCATCGGGCACCGTGCCCGCGTCAAAGCTGACTTCCTGGATGAGGTTTCTTGCAAGACGCGGACTGGTGAAAGGATTTTCGATCAAAGTGCAAACGGCAACGTCGGCGCTGGCCGACCGAATGCATTTATTGAAAGTGAAATACTCGAAATCGATAACCTTCCCGACTTTTTCCCAACCCTCGTTGGGTATGTAAATTGCGGACTCGCAGGGGTGTTCGGACACCTGTTTTTTGAAAGTATCAAGGCTGTCCAATACATGACTAGCCGTGACGAATCGACCCGCTCTGTGGTCGACAAAGAAGCCAGTGCCTTCGATGTCAGCGATAACCCACTGGCCTTTGCTGTCGGTGTAGCCGCAAACAATCGGCACAACCGACCTCTTCATGTCCTTGATGGTTTCGACCCACGAGCGTTTCACTGGAGAGTTTCCCAGAACAAACAGGATTGCGAAAGCAAAAGCATAGCGAGCGCTGATCATCGTAGCAGCCTTATTGTGGACAATTCAGAACTCGAAGTAAAGCGACGATGGAGATCCGCAGCTCTAAATCTTGAGAGCACCGTATCCGGGTACTTGGTACTCGGTACTTGGTACTTGCTGTTAGGGCTCGTGCTTTCGACAGCGGCATTCTCCTCTGACTGCGTCGCCATCGGCGAGGCGCGCCGCCACGTCGGAGAGACCAAGTGCGTAACCGGTAAAGTCTTGCGGGTGAAAGTCGGCCCGAAAGGCGTGCACTTTGTGGATTTCTGCGCGGATCAAATGGCTTGCCCATTTACCGTCGTGGTCTTCCCTGCTGACCTTAAGGATGTAGGCGATGTCCGGCGTCTCGAGGGGCAAGTCATCGAGATTCACGGCCCAGTCAAGCTCTACAACGGACGAGCCGAAATCATCCTGAACCGCGTCAGCCAGTTGACTGCCGGCTCCACTCTAATCCCTCCGTTGCCCAAGAACTACGACGTGGAAAAGCAAGGCCACTATAGCGCCGGGCGAATGCGCCCCACAAAGAAGCCGGCAAGAGTCAAAGGCACTCCGAACAGCACTGCAACTTACGGCAACGAAGCGGGAGCAAGTACGGGCGAGGATCCGCCGCAGTGAGAGGCCCCGTCTCACGCATGTACATAAACATTGACTATATGTACATGGGTGGTAGACTGAGTGAAAGAGGCGAACTTAATGGCTGTCACACGGACGCGAACCCACAAACACTTTCAATTGGATTCAGCGAAGATCAAGCGCGCCCAGAAGGCCCTCGGCGCAAAAACGGAAACGGAAGCCGTCGAACGGGCGCTGGATAGGGTAATTGCCGAAGAACGAAGAAGCCGTATTTTGCGCGAAGCCAACGAGCAGTTCTTCAGGAGCGGCATCGAAATCAGAGACGTTTATGGCGTGCTGGACGAGTAGATGCGATCTGCCCTGTTCGACACATCCATTTATGTTTCCGCCCTGCGGCGTGGAGACGCTGGATCGGCGGTTGCCAGATTCATCGCCGAGAACGATATGTGGCTGAGCGCGGTCGTACTGGAAGAGCTTTATGCCGGTGCCCGGGAACGTGATCGACATGTTGTGGAGTTGATCGAAGGTCGGTTTAGCAAAGAGAGTCGAATCCTGCTGCCCGAGCTTGACGACTGGATTCAGGCTGGCAAAGTATTGTCACGACTGGCGGCCAAGTACGACTATGAACAAATCGGGCGAAACCGGCTCACCAATGACGCGCTGATGGCGATGAGCGCAGCGCGAACCGGGGTCACAATCCTCACCGCCAATGTGCGGGATTTTCGCAAGCTGGCTGAATTCCGCGCTTTTTCGTGGCAGGTCGCAAGCATTTAACGCTCACACCATTCCCTTGCGCAATTCTTCGAGCGGATATTTTGTTCCGCGCCAGATGATTCCGTCATTTCGCAGCGTAAGAAACATCGATCGAAGCAGAGTGTAAACGAACAGCGCTGTGCTGACCGGATGCAGCGCGAAGTAATAGGCGGGAACTTTCGATCGCCACGACATTCCCAGATAAATGAGAAACATTGATGCCAGCGCGATCGCATACGGCAAACGGTCCCAGCCGTGCGCGAAGGCCACGCCCAGAAACGGCATGAGGTTCAGAAAGGCGAGTCCGAAGGCAGCGATGAGAGTTCGCCACCATTGGAAAGATAAAATCGCGAAGAAATTCTTGGTCAGATTATTGACCACTCCCATTGCGCCACGCGCCCAGCGAATCGAAATCAGGTCTGCGCCAAACACATTGCGCTGCGCGAAGCCGGCATTCTTCACTACTTTGCCGAGTTTCATGTCGTCCAGAACTTCCATGCGCAATGCTGCGTAAGTTCCCACCGCTTCATAGGTGCTGCGGCGAAGCAAGTTAAACGCGCCGACTCCCATGTGATCTTTTGTTTTGGGATCGGCGACTTTCCATGGACGATGCCCGAAGACGAACATCGTCTGAAAAAATGCAATCATCATGAACTCGCCCGGGCGCTTCATGATCATCTGCGGAAACAGTACGACGTGATCAGCGCGCTCAGCCTCGGCGTAGGCGAGCGCCCGCCGGAGCGAGTCCGGTTTGAAGAGCACGTCGGCGTCGGTAAACAGCAGCCAGTCGCCGGTTGCCGCGTTAGCTGCGGTCCACATCGCGTGGGTTTTTCCCAGCCAGCCGGAGGGCAATTCACGGTGATGGATTACGCGCAGTCGACTCACAGTCAATTCTTGTTGCGCAACCTTCTCCATGATTTCGCCGGTGCGGTCGGTTGAGCGATCATTGACGGCGATCACTTCATAATTGTCGTAGTCAAGCGCGAGCAGGGTTCTCAGCGATGCTTCGATATCCTGCTCTTCATTGCGCGCGGGGACGATGATTGAGACGCGAGGATTCCCCGAAGCAGTTACTGGATTGCGATTCCATTCGGGCTTGGTGACGTCGGCGACGCTGGGCATGCCGATCGCCGCATCGACGATGCGCGAGAACCAGGCCAGCGCGAGAATTGTGCCTGCAATCCAGTGAAAATAATGCATCAAGAATTTCGGCAAAACCAAAACCTACCACGGAGGCACAGAGCCACGGAGAAAATCAAAGGCATTGCGAAAACCCCAATTGCAACTCCCTTTACCGAATTCCCATGTCTCGCAAAGGCGGCGAGACATGGGGCACCCGGCTTTCGCAAAAGGCGGCGTTCTCCGTGACTCCGTGGTGGATTATTTCTTAGCGTCCATCTCCATTCGAACTGGGGGAGCGAACCTCATCCCGTAGAACAGTATGGCAGAAGAAAGCGCTGTGGCCACGACCGGCGCCACGAAAGCTAGACGCAGCGAGTAGCGGTCGGAGACGTAGCCGATGAAAGACGCGGAGGGGACATCACCGAGCAGGTGAAAGATGAAAATATTTACTGCGAGCGCGGCCGCGCGGATATGCGCGCCTACTGAGTTGATGACGGCAGCGTTCAGCGGCCCTGTGTTCAACAACAGCAAGAATTCCGCTACGAAGATTGCGACGACCATGCGGGTTCCATCGGCATGAATGGCGATCCACATTGCAGGAATGCCTAGGGCCAGGCTTACGGCAGAAACTAAATAGTGCGCCGCGCGAGTTTTGCGCAAGAGCGCATCCGAGAGCCAGCCTCCAGCCAGGGACGCGACCAAGCCGTTCACGGCGATACTTACTCCAAAAAGAAGATTGGCCTTTTCCAGAGTGTATCCGTGTACTCGATGCAGGAAGGTCGGCATCCATACCTGCAGGCCGCCGAGCGCGAAGGTCATCATGGCCATGCCAAACGTCGCTGTGAGGAAGGCAGGATTTTTAATCAATCCTCGAACCGTGTCGCGGTTGGGCGATTTCTCTACGTGATCGAACTGCCCGTACGGCGGCTCCGGAATGAAGAACAACAAAAAGGCCAGCAGCGCGCCGGGAGCAGCACCCACGTAGAACGGCACGCGCCATCCATAGGCCGGGCCCATAAAACCACCGAGAACATAGCCCAGCGCCGTGCCTACGGGAATGGCGAGATAGAAGACTCCCATCACGCGGCCGCGCTGATTCTCTGGAAACATGTCGGCTACGAACGTGGGAGAGAGAATTACAAAACTTGCTTCGCCGATTCCAACCAGCGTATGTCGGATAACGAGTCCGGTGAAATCGTGCGTGAAGGCCGTGAGCAGCGTAGCGCCGCTCCAGATGAGGGCGCCGGCGATTATTACGTACTTTCTTGAAAACTTTTCTGCCAGCGGGCCCATGAACGGTGCGGCGCACATGTAGAAGATAAAGAAGACACTGGTGAGCATGCCGAACGCGACATCGCTTTGATGGAATGCCGCCTTCACCAGGTCCTGCACGGCGAATAGCACCGAGCGGTCTACATAGTTCAGCAGATTGAGCGCGGTTAACAGCGCCAGAGCAGTGCGTGGATAAAGTTTAGTTTGGGGCACGGGTCGAGCGAATATAGCATGGCTCAGAGGCACACTCGGTCACTTCTTTTTTCGCGGCCACTTCGCCACCACTGTCGTTGAGATGCCGCCGCGGGGACGGAATTCTCCTTTCACCTCGGCCCATACCGGCTTCGCCCACTGGACCACGTCTTCGAGCACGCGATTGACAATGTTCTCCTGGAAAATTCCCAGGTTGCGGTAACTGTGCAGATATTCTTTGTACGATTTCAGTTCGAGGCAAAATTTATTGGGCTGGTAGCGCAGCGTGATCACGCCAAAGTCAGGCAGGCCGGTCTTCGGACAGACCGAGGTGAACTCGGGGTCATCGATGACGATTTCGTATCCGGGGAATTGGTTTGGCCAGGTTTCGATCTCGGGGAACTTGGCGTCTAAGCCGGCGGCGGCGTGCTCGGGCGTGTAGCGCGGAAGTTTTGGCATGGGGATATTGTCCCATAGGCGTTGCTGTTCTATCGCCCCTTCAGGGCTTGCTCTTTGCCGCTCGGTACCCACGGCTCGCGCCGTGGGCTGCATTCTTTCGCCGCTTCGCGGCTGAGTTTAAAGGTTGAGATTCAACGGGCTCGGATGTTTTGGCTGGTAGATGCCTATCTTCCCGCCGCCGGGGAGTTCGAACTTGGCGACTTTTCCCCAACGTTGTTCGTTTACCTCTGAGACCTTTACTTGCTGTGATTGGAGTTCTTTCAAGGTTGCGGCGATGTCGTCGCACATGAAGTAAAGCTCGTGCTGATCGTTCTTCTCTGAATCATGAAATGCGGCTTCCGCTGGAGGCATGGCGAAGATCAGCCAGCCGTGGCCTGCATCGACTGAAGAAAGTTTGAGTACGTCGCGAAAGAAGGCCCGATCGGCTTCCGCATCTTTGGTGTAGATAACAATGTGCGCGCCTGTGATCATAGTGAACCTCCGCCTTGCAAATGACGAAGGCATTGTAGTCGGTATTCTTCATCGATCAAAACAATTGAATCCTCAGTGCGCGCAGCGTTCTCTTAATATTATTTGGCTCGAGGCTCTGATGGAAGTCAGCAGCGTTTCTTCATTTCTCGACTACTACGGGAAAATCCGCGAGCGCACGCTTCGTGTCGTCTGCTGCATTCCGCCGGAGAAGTTTGATTGGACCTACAAAGAAGGCAAGTTCAGTCTTGCCGACCTGATCCGGCATATTGCGGCGATCGAGCGTTACATGTATGCCGAAACCGTGCAGATGAGGCCCAGCCGCTATCCCGGCCACGGCAAAGAGTTGGCGGACGGACCTGAGAACGTGCTGGCATTCATGAACCGGCTGCACGCTGAATCGACGGAAATCTTTAGTCGCCTTTCCGATGAGGACTTGAAGAAGAAGTGCCTCACTCCCGCCGGAACACCGATTGGAATCGGGAAATGGCTGCGCGCGCTGGTGGAGCATGAGATCCATCATCGCGGTCAGATTTACGTCTATCTTTCGATGCTCGGAATCAGCACTCCTCCGATTTATGGTTTGACTTCGGAAGAGGTGCGAGCCAGGAGCCAATGACGTTCTATCCTCCCTCGAGCCATCGGCCGACTGGCCGCCGCTAGCCGTCGCAGGCCGAACTCGTCGTCTCGTTCGCGCATCCCGCGCCCTACCCGCGCATCTAACTGTGTAACGGCCCGGGCAAGCGGCTTTCTCTGGTTAGCCGCCTGAGTGGTAAATTAGTACTTGCAGTTGTCCTCGCCGCACACTGAAAGATAACCGGTTGGCAGCACCCAACAACAATTCGAATGGACGTCCTGCCTCGCGCAAAAGCCGCATCGGGTGGGGTATTGGAGTGCTCGCCGTCCTGGCTTTGATCCCCGTTTTCACGCGGCCCGGCCCCTTGAAAGTTCGCACCACCACAGTCGAGCGAGGGCCCATCCGCAGCTTGATTTCGACTAACGGCAAAGTCGAGCCGATACAGAATTTTGAGGCTCATGCCCCCGGCGCCACCACGGTGAAGCGCCTGTTTGTTAAAGAAGGAGACCACGTTCGCCGAGGCCAACTGCTGCTTCAACTCGATGACGCCGACTTGCGCAGCCAGGCCGCTCGTGCGCAGGCACAAATAAAAGCTGCGCAATCAGATCAGTCTGACCTTAGCACTGGCGGCACTCACGAAGAACAACTTACCCTCGACTCGCAACTCATCAAAGCCCGCAACGCGCGCGATGCTGCCCAGCGCAATCTTGACTCATACCGTCGTTTGCAGCAGCAGGGCGCAGCCTCGGCGGGTGAGGTCAAGCAGGCGGAAGATGTTTTGCAGCGCGCTCAGGCCGATTTGACTCTGCTCGAGCAAAAGAAAAAAGAGCGCTACTCCCAACCTGAAGTTGCCAAAGTGCAGGCCCAGGGCGCGGAGGCTCAGGCCGCCTATCAGGCAGCCGAAGATGCGCTGGCGAAATCCAGCGTGCGCGCTCCGTTCGATGGCATCGTCTATTCGCTCCCCATCAAGCAAGGCGCATATGTGCAGACCGGAGACCTGCTCTTGCAGGAAGGCGATCTTTCGCAGATGCTGGTACGCACTTTCGTCGATGAACCCGATATTGGCCGCCTCGCCACTGGCCAGAAAATCGAAGTCACTTGGGACGCCGTGCCCGGCCGCATCTGGAAGGGCGAGGTCAGCACCGTTCCCTCGACCGTAAAACTTCGTGTTACGCGCAGCGTCGGGGAGGTTACGTGTACACTCGACAACCACGACTTGCGCCTGCTGCCGAACGTTAACGTTAGCGTGACTATCATCACCACCGAACACACTGGCGTGCTCACGCTGCAGCGCGAGGCCATCCGCATCGACGACACCAAGCCTTACGTTTATGAAGTGGTGGACGGCAAGCTCCAGCGCCGCGGAGTCGAAGTCTCTCTGCAAAATCTGACGCAGGTCGAGATCACAGGCGGACTTCCGGAAAATGCTGTTGTGGCCCTATCCGCGGTCGACTCGAAGCCCTTGACCGACGGCGCTCGCGTAAAAGTGGTGCCGTAGCGTGAGTTGGAGATGGTTGCCCACTGAGGAGTCTGCTTCCCTCTCCGCACGATTGAAATGGGGTGCCCCATTTCTCGCGTCATTTGCGAGAAGTGGGAATTTTGGCTGTGTCTCTATCGGCTTGCTTCTGCTGTCGTCCTTGATCGCCGCAGCGCAGTCCCCGCAAGATCTCCTCGCCGCCGGCCGCGTAGATCAAACAATCCAGACTATCGACCAACAAATCCACACAACTCCCACCCCCGAAAACTACAATCTGCTCTGCCGCGCCCATTTCGAACTCGGAGCGTGGGACGCCGGCATACCCGCGTGCGAAAAAGCCACTTCGCTTGAGCCGAACAACGGTCTCTATCATCTCTGGCTGGGCCGCATCTACGGCGAAAAAGCAGATCGTGTCAACTTCCTCAGCGCCACCAGCCTCGCTGGTAAGGTTCGTACTGAATTCGAACGCGCCGTCGAGCTGTCTCCCAACAATTGGGAAGCCCGCACCGATCTGGCCGAGTTTTATCTGGAGGCTCCCGCGGTGATCGGCGGCGGCAAAGACAAAGCCCGAGCGCAAGCTGCTCTGATCGCGCCACTGAATCCAGCCATTGCCCATTGGGTGAGCGCGCGCATCGCCGAGAGAAGCAAAGACAACGCCGCAGCCGAGCGGGAATATCGTGCCGCCATCGAGGCCAGTCACGGAGGCGCGCGTGCCTGGGTAAATCTCGCGGGATTCTATCGCCACATCAACCGCCTCGACGATATGGAGCAAGCCCTCCGCACAATGGAGTCCGCCCCGCTCGACCATCCCGCTGCATTAGTCGATGGCGCCAGCCTCTTGTTGCGCACCGGCCGTGACTATGCCATGGCCATCCGGCTCGTGCGCCGCTATATCGCATCGCCCAACACGGTCGAGGAATCTCCCGTCTTCAAAGCTCATAGCCTGCTCGGCGAGTTGCTCGAGAAACAAGGCGACCGCTCGGCCGCCGCTGAAGAGTATCGCGCCGCCCTGGCCCTGGCCCACGGCTACAGGCTAGCCCAGGATGGTTTGAAGCGCGTGACCCGCTAAGGAAAAAGCTGGGGCAGCTTATGACCTGCGCCAATCATCTCGTGAGGTGCTTGCGGCTTCTAACCCTTGAGGGATTTGGATATTGCTGTCGCGGTGCGTGCAAACAACGCGGGCGATTTCATCCGCTGGCAATATTTCTCGAAGTCTTCGCGCGGACCTTTCCATCGTAGTTCCTCGACGGATTCGAACACCGGAGCATCGCGCCGCAAGGTCGCGAGCGTGCGAAACAGCAGAGCATCGCCCCAGGCCGCGAACAACGATTCCGACAACGCACGCGCCCTGCTAATCGTTGGATCCCACACTCTACAATCCTTCGGAATATTTTCCAGATGCGAATATCGTGACAATACGGAGGCCGCAGCCTTCGAGCCCCAGCCCCGTACACCGGGAAATCCATCGGCACTATCGCCCACCACAGCGAGATAATCCGGAATCGATTCAGGTTTCACGCCGAACTTCTCCACCACCCCGGATTCATTGCGCACAATATTCTGCCTGCGATCAAACTGAACCACGCGCGAGCCTGCGACACACTGCGCCAGATCTTTGTCCGGAGTGCAAATCAGCACTTGCCTCACTCGATCATCCTTCGCGGCTTTCTCCGCGGCAGAAGCTAGCGCATCATCGGCCTCGAAGTAAACCATCGGCCACACCATCACTCCCATCGCCTGCAGCGCCTCTTCGAGAATCGGAAACTGCGACAGCAGTTCCGGAGCCACGCCTTCGCTGGTCTTATAGCCTGCATACAATTCGTTGCGAAACGATTCCACCACATGATCGGTTGCAACCCCAAGGTGAGTTGCACCACCCTCGATCATCGACAGAACAGAATTCAGCACTCCGCGCACCGCACCGATCTCCTGGCCGTTTGCATCTGCCGACGCAGGCACGGCGAAAAAGTGCCGGAACAATTCGTACGTCCCGTCGATCAAGTAAACATCCATGCGGCTCCCATCAAATTATGCAGACGATGGTACAGGATTCGCTGTGCCGCGTGACATTCGTTGACTGACCCTCGCCGCAACCGTAAGATGAAGCGTCGCCAGTCCGCCTAGCGCCATGATCGACCAGACCGTTTCCCACTACCGCATCGTCGAGAAACTTGGCGGAGGAGGCATGGGTGTGGTCTACAAAGCCGAAGACACGGAACTGGGCCGCTTCGTTGCCCTCAAGTTTCTGCCGGATAATCTTTCCCGCGACCCGCAAGCTCTCGAACGCTTTCGCCGCGAGGCGCGCGCGGCTTCCGCGCTAAATCATCCCAACATTTGCACCATCCACGAAATCGGCAAGCATGGCGATCAGTCGTTCATCGCCATGGAGTTTCTGGATGGCGTCACCCTGAAGCATCTCATCTCGGGCAAGCCGCTCGATAACGAAACGTTGCTCTCGCTCGCCATCGAGATCGTCGATGGCCTCGATGCCGCGCACGCTCAGGGCATTATTCACCGCGACATTAAACCCGCGAACATTTTCGTCACCAAGCGCGGGCATGCCAAGATTCTCGATTTCGGGCTTGCCAAGATCGCACTCGCCACCGGTTCTTCCAGTCAGATCGCCTCCGCGAATACCATGACGGCGATCGACGATCAGCATCTGACCAGCCCCGGATCCACGCTCGGCACGATTGCCTATATGTCGCCGGAGCAGGCCCGCGCGAAGGAACTCGACGCTCGCAGCGATCTCTTCTCGTTCGGAGCTGTGCTCTACGAAATGGCGACCGGCACGCTTCCCTTCCGCGGCGAAAGTTCGGCGGAGATTTTCAAAGCCATTCTGGATGCGACGCCGACACCTGCTCTGCGCCTCAATCCCGATCTGCCTGCGGAACTTGGACGCATCATCGATAAAGCTCTCGAGAAAGATCGGAACCTCCGCTACCAGAGCGCGGCGGATCTGCGCGCCGATCTGGTGCGCCTCAAGCGCGGCTTTGATACATCGTCTGTGAGTTCTTCTTCCGTCGCGGCTTCCGCTCCGAAAACCGTCTCGCGGAAATATCTTGCTCTCGGCGCGGTAGCAATTGTTGCTATTGTCGCCGCGGCTGGCTTCTACTTTACGCGCGCAAAATCCGATACAAATAAAATTACGTCTCTCGCCGTTCTGCCATTCGTGAATGCGACGGCTGATTCCGGCAACGAATACTTAAGCGATGGCCTCACGGAAAGCTTGATCGGCGATCTCTCGCAACTGCCCAACCTCAAGGTTCTGGCGCGCAGCACAGTCTTCAAGTTCAAAGGCAAAGAAGACGATCCGCGCCAGATTGGCCAAAGCTTGCAAGTCGGCGCAGTGCTTATGGGACGCATCACGCAGCATGGCGACGAACTTGGCGTCGACGCAGACCTGGTTAACACCGCCGACGGCGCAGAAATCTGGGGATCGCACTACGCCTGCAAAGCCGCCGATGTAGCGCAACTGCAGAGCGATATTACGCGCGACATTTCGAGCAGCCTGCGCATTCATCTGAGTGGCACCGAGCAGCAGCGCCTTACCCGCGCCGCCGCAACGAATCCTGAAGCTTATCGTCTCTATCTCGAAGGCCGCCAGCTTTGGTATGGCCGCACGCCTGAAGGCCTGCAGAAAAGCATTGCATTGTTTCAGCAGGCGATTGCCGCTGATCCCAACTACGCCCTTGCCTATACCGGACTGGCCGATACCTACAACGTTGCTCCAAGCTACGGCATCGGCATCGGCTCGAAGCAGGCCGAAATGCTGGCCGACGAAGCCAGCCGCAAAGCGGTTGAACTGGATGACGCTCTTTCTGAAGCTCACGCGGCCCGAGCTTTCGCGCTGTCTAATCTGTGGAGGTGGAGCGAAGCGGACCCGGAATTTAGACGCGCCATTGAGCTGAACCAAAATAATTCCGCCGCCCACTACTTCTACGCTATCGCCTATCTTGCTCCTGAAAACCGAATGGACCAGTCCCTGGAACAATATCGGACTGCCCTATCTCTCGACCCACTTTCCTCAATCGTCAACACTAATTACGCCATGACGCTGATGGAGGCGCATCGCTATCCCGAGTCGCTGGCGCAGTTTCAAAAGGTACTCGAGCGCGATCCCAACTTTTTTCCAGCGCATTACAAGCTCTCCCACTTGTATGCCACGACTGGCCGCTTCGCAGATGCCGTCGCCGAACTCCGCAAGAGCTTTATTTTGAAACCCATCTCTGTTTCTCCGGATGCGAAGGGCTATCTCCAGCTCATGATGACGCTGGAGGGCTCTGACCGTGCGGCAGCCGTGGCCATGGCAGCATCGCTCGCCGGAAACCGCGACCTAGCCTTCCAGTATCTGGAACAGTCCTATGCCGATGGAGACAACGAACTAGGGGTCATCATTCGCTATCCCGCACTCGACTCGCTTCGTTCCGATCCCCGCTACAAAGACCTGCTGCGCCGCCTCGGCCTGCCGGAGTAGGAAGAAATCATGACCTCGGTGCGAATGGATAAATGGCTCTGGGCCGCGAGATTCTTCAAGACGCGCGCATTAGCCGCAAAGGCCTGCGACCTCGGTAGGATTGAGTCGAACGGCCAGCCCGCCAAGCCTGCGCGGGAAGTCCGCATCGGGAACATGTTGCGAATCACCAATGACGGGGGCGACTTCGAGGTTGAAGTTCTGTTGCTCAGCGACGTGCGCGGCCCAGCCTCGGTCGCGCAAACTCTTTACCGCGAAACCGAAGCCAGCCGCGAACTGCGCCAGAAAGTTGCCGCCGAGCGCAAGGCCATGAGAGAGTTCGAAGAGTTACCGATGGGCAGACCATCCAAGCGCGACCGCCGGCACATCATTCAATTCCGCGGACGAGGCTGAAGCCACAACTGTCAAAAATGAAAAATTAAATCGCTGGCCGCCGTCAGCTGATTATGCTTCCGCCCGTTATCGTAGGCCGGCACATCCCACGCCCGCTCAAACCGCAATTCAGGACGCAACTGCACCGTCGACCCAATCCAATGGCACCACATGATCGTGTTCTCTGAGTACTTTGTCGCGTAGCCTGTGCGCTGACCTTTTTTGTCGTCGAGAAAATCACTGCGAAACGATAAGAAGTCATGCGCAGAAAATTCTTTCTGCAGAAAATTCACCACGGCATATTCCGGAGCAGTGCACCGTTGCTCTCCCGGCAGGCAGTAAGCGCCATTCGTGCCAGTCTCCGGCTGAATCGGACCACCAACAGCAGGCACGTCGCGCTCATACATGTACCAGGCCTCGGTCGCCATGTGCCATGTCTTTGAGAACTTGTGATACCACGTGGTGTCATACTGCTGCAGATTGTTGTAAGCGTACTTGCCGTCGTTGATCCCGTTCGCGCAAGCGTAAAAATTGTCGTTGACTGACTTGGTTGTATAGCTCAGGCAAAATGTTCCAGAAGGTTTCGCATCCGAAGTCCACAACGCGACATCATGCCCGCCCGTAATTCCTACTTGCACCAGCCACTGATCGTTCAGCTTAACCGTCGCAATCAAACCTGTATCCGTAAACGGATCGATCGCATAAAGCAAAGAATGGCTGAAGATGTAGTTATTCGGAGCCAGTTGCGCCTCGATCCCCGGCACAGAAATATATCGCCCCACCCGAACATTCATCCCCTGCGCCACCTGCGGAATGTAAATGTCGACATATTCCAAAGTCGGATCGAACCCGTATTCGCGATGATCGTTCACCCAAGGCCCGCTCCAGTAGCCCTTGCCGGTGGTGAATCGATAATCCGTTCCGTATAAAGCCGTGAGATGGTAGCCCCAGTCGACATGATCGCGCTGCACCGAATCCGGCAGCTGCTCGGCATAAAGAACGATCTGATTCATCTCCAGCCGGTTCGCATAAACATCGTTCGCCTCCGGCGCATTGCTGCGCGAAGAAGTACTGAAGTTCAGCGTAGGATCAATCCACCCATAAAGTTTCGTGCGGCTCTTAGCCCCATTGATCGCAGTCATGAGTGGATAACTATTCCCATCCGGTTCGCCAATCACCGGCGATCCGCCATACGACCAATCTGAATCAGGGAACGGCGGCGAATCGAGCGGCGACGGCAGCCCGCGCCGCGCTGGAGTAGACGAGGACACAGTGGACGGCGAAGCTGGCCGCCAATCCTGGCGATAAAAATCTGCCCAGCGCGCGAAGAAGCTCTTAGTCTCGCCAGCCGCGGGCTGCGGCGCATCCGGCGTGGTAACGCTTCCGCCAGGCTGCTGCCCCAAATCTTGTTGTCCCAGCGCTTGTTGCCCCAGACAGAGCGGACACAAGAACACGGCCGACCCAACCAGCGGCAGAAGCCATTGCCATCGCCGCAACTTATAACTTCGACGCATGTTTCTCCGACCCATGCGTGAGGTGAAAAGCCGTATTCACCAGGCCAACGTGAGAAAACGCCTGCGGAAAATTTCCCAACTGCCGCTTTGCCACCGGATCGTATTCCTCCGCCAACAGTCCAACATCGTTCCGCACCTCCAGCAGGCGCTCGAACATCCGCACAGCCTCTTCATGCCGGCCCTGCATCTCGTAATTGTCGGCCAGCCAGAACGAGCAAGGCAGAAAAGTTCCCTCCCCATGCGGCAAACCATCGACAGCCGGATCCTGCGTATACCGCGCGACAAACCCATTCTTCATGAGATGCGTTTCGATGGCCTTCACCGTGCCGATAACGCGCGTATCATTTGCCGGGAGAAATCCCACCAGCGGCATCTGCAGGATGCTCGCGTCCAGGTATTTGCTGTCGTAAGACTGTACAAACGAATTCAGATCCGCATCGAAACCCTTCCGGCAAACCTGCTCGTGGATCGCGTCCCGCAGTTTCTCCCAGCGCCCAGCTTCAGTCTTGAACCGTCCCTTTTCCGCCGACTTGATCAGTCGGTCCACCGCAACCCACGCCATCATCTTCGAATGCACAAAATGCCGCCGCGGACCGCGCACCTCCCAAATTCCTTCATCCGGCTTCAACCATCCCGTCTCTAAAAATTCCAGCATCGCCAAAGCTACTTCGTTCCGCGAATACTTCGCCGGCCCCAGTCCCGCTTCCCGCGCCTGATACAGCGTGCTCACAACTTCCCCAAAAATATCCAACTGATATTGCGTATAAGCCGCATTCCCCGTTCGCACTGGAGCCGAGTTCTCATATCCCGGCAGCCACGGCAACTCCAGCTCCGTAAGCCTGCGCTCGCCGTGCAGCCCGTAAAGAATATTGAGTTCCGCCGGACTCCCCGCCACCGCCCGCAGCAGCCACTCCCGCCACTCCCGCGCCTCATCCAGATATCCGGCATGCAGCAGCGATTGCAGAGTCAGCGTCGCATCCCGCACCCAACAAAAACGGTAATCCCAGTTCCGCACCCCGCCGATCAGTTCCGGCAGCGAAGTCGTCGGCGCAGCCACTATCCCGCCCGTCGGCAAAAACGTCAGGCCTTTCAACGTAACTAAAGACCGCAGCACCGCATCCCGCCATTTCCCCTCATACGTGCAGCGATCCGACCACTCCCGCCACCATCTCTCCGTCTTCTCAATCGCCGCCTCAACATTCACTGTCGCAGGTTCTTTCTCGTGCGAGGGATACCACGTCAGATCAAACTTGATTTTCTGTCCCTCAGAAACCGTGAACTCCGCCCCCGTCTTCATGTTCTCCCTGTGCAGCGGCACATCCGCGCGCACCCGGATCATGTCAGGCCCGGCAATCGCCGAAATTCCATTCTCCGCGTGCCGCACCCACGGCACCACCGAGCCATAATCGAATCGAATCACCAGCTCCAGCTTCATCTGGACTTGTCCCCGTACGCCCACCACCTCGCGCAGCAACTCCGGCACTCCCGTGCGCGGAAGCATGCAGTCGATCAGCGTCACCGCTCCGTTCTCGGTCTCAAACGTAGTCTCGAGAATCAGACTTCCGTCCCGATAGCGACGCCGAATCGACCGCACCGGCTCTGCCGGTGAAATGGACCAATGCCCGTGGTCATCCGTCCCCAGCAAACCAGCAAAGCAAGCCGGAGAATCAAAGTGCGGAAGGCAAAGCCAATCGATCGAACCCTGTTTAGAAACCAGGGCGGCCGTATGGCAGTCGCCAATCATGGCGTAATCTTCAATCGGTATAGACAGGAATTTGCCTCCAGGAAATCAGGATCGGCAGAGCCAACATTCTCTCACAAACATTTACGGCAGGCTGAGCACGTATGGAGCAGACACTCCCTTCGGCAAGCTCAGGGCAGGCTCTGCCCGCTACCTTTGACTTTGATCCTGGATTTGATGTTGCTTTTGCACGTGTGGAGCGGACACTCCTGTCCGCTACTTTTGACTTTGACCTTGACTTTCACCGGGAGGGGCTAGGCTTCGGCCGTGCCGCAATCGCCACGAAGATGGAACCGGCATACAGTAGCGCACTAGAAGCACATCGGTATGAGGGATTACTAAAACCAGAAACCTGCGAGTCATTCGGAGCGCAGAGCTTGCATAATATCGACGCGCGCAGCGCGTGCCGCAGGCAGCACCGAAGCGATCACCGCGACCGTCATCAGGACAAAGGCCGAGACGAACACAGGCAATGCGCCCGGCATCTTCACGTCCACGAAATATCTTGCCGCCAGGCGCGCCAGCAACAATCCGAATGCCGCACCTGCAACGACGCCCGCCGCAGCTATCACGGCGCCCTCTGCGATCACGCCCTTGAGGAGTTGCCGCGGCTCCGATCCGAGGGCCAGCCGGATGCCGAATTCCCGCGTCCGCGCGCTCACCGAAAACGCCAGCACGCCCGCGACGCCGACCACGGCAATCGCCAACGCGACCGCCGCGAATACGCCAAACACCAGCGAGTTTAAACGGTCCGGCGTGAGCACCTCGGCGCGGATATCGGCCAGCGTTGCGGCGCGCTCCACCGGCTGATCGATGGACATGCTGCGAATGATTCGCGTCACGGGTGTGACTAGCGAATACGGATTTGCAGTGGTGTGAATGAAAAGGCGGCCGCCAAATAACGGAGCGTCTTCGAACGGGCTATAGACCGTGACCATCGGCTCAGGAACGACGTGCTCGTCGTCAATATCGGCCGTGACACCGATGATGCGGTGAGGCGCGAGAATGTGCGCCTTTTCGAGATCGGTCCCGCCGAAAAATTGCAGCACGGGGTCGGTCCAATAGACATGCCGATTGACCGCATCCTGATTGGGAAACATTCGCTGGGCCAGGGTCTGGCTGACGATCACCACAGGCTCTACGTTTTTCTGATTCTGGTCGTTGTTATTGTTACTTTGGCCGTCACTATTCTGACGATCAAGCGCATTGAAATCGCGGCCGGCAATGATAGGAACGCCAAGCGCCGCAAAAAATCCCGGAGAGATGGCACGCCACTGCGCCCGCGGATCCTCTACACCGGGGGCATGGACATGTCCGTCGCCGGAAAATTGCAGACCAGGAGCGGTGGGGCCGCCGGCATCGCGCCACGGTACGACATTGCCGAAGGCGGTCTTACTTACGCCCGGTAGGGTATCAATGCGACGTATCGCTTCCTTGTAGAAATCGACGACCTGCGCTGGCGTCTTCCCATAGGACATAGGCGGAACGTCGACAGCGAGAACGTGTTGCGTGTCCAGACCCGTCTCCGCCTTTTGCAGTGCGATCAGCGTGGTGATCAACGTACTTGCGCCGGCCAGCAACACAAACGACGCGGCAATTTGCGTCACCGCGAAGATTCGCTGGCGGCGATTCGAGCTGCCGGTGATCCGCACACTGCCGCTGGATGAGCCCAGCCCACTCTGGGTGCCGGAAGATGTGCCGGAAGCGGGCAGGCGCGGGACGAAGGCAAGAATCACGGCGGCGACAACAGCCAGAACTGCTCCCGCCCAAAGCAAGCTCGAATCCACTCTGAAGTCGAGCGCACGCACGGAGAAGCGCGAGGCGTAGCGCGCCAGCACGGCCACCATCGGCTGCGCGCTCATTACGCCGAGCGCCGCGCCCGCGCCGCAAAGCAGAAGGCTTTCTGCCAGCAGCATGCGGCGCAATGCGCCCTTGCTTGCACCAAGCGCCACGCGCACCGCCAACTCACCTTCGCGGCGAACCGTCCGCGCCAGAATCAGATTGGCGACATTGGAGCACGCGATGATGAAGACGAGCCCTGACGCTGCAAGCAGCACCAGCAGCACGGTCCGGGCGCCCGACGTGATCTGGTCACGAAGCAACTTGGTCCCGATCTGGAAGTCCGCTTCCCGCGAATAGGCTTCGGGATGGTCCTTCTTCATCGCGGCATAGGCCGAGCCCAACTCGGCGCGAGCCTGATCGACGCTGACTCCGGGAGCGAGACGGCCGAAAAGCTCAGTCATGCGATGGATGCGGCCCGTGACCATGGTTGCGGAAAGATGATGCGGGCTGGTCACGATGTTAGAGATGATTTCAGTATCTTGCGGATATGGAACGCAGGGTTCGAGGACGCCAATGACGGTCGCGGAGCGATCACCGATGCTACCGAGGCGAACGGTTTTCCCGAGAACCGAAGGATCCTTGTGCAGAGCGGTCGTCCAGAAACGGTAGGTGAGAACGACGACGCCGGCGGCATTGGGACCGTCGTCCTGAGGTCCGATCAGGCGACCGAGCACCGGACGAAGCCCCATCACATCGAAATAGCTGCCACCGACAACGCCACCTTGAATGGAACGAGGCTCACCCAGGCCGATCATGGTGAAATCCATGGCGGAGAAGTCGCCAAAGGCGCTCACAGTTTTCACGCTGGCCCGCAAGTCCTGCAGCTCGGGTACGGAAAACGTAGCATTCTCGTCGCCGATGCCGGGAGCGCTCTGCCGGATATAGATCAGCCGGTCCTCATCGCGATTCACCAGAGGCTTGAGCAGCACCCCTCGCACGAGGGTGAAAATGGCAGAGTTCGCGCCGATGCCGAGTGCCAGCGTGAGCACCACAGCGATCGCCAGCCCTGGGGTCCGAAGTAGCGAGTGCGCTGCAACTCTCAGATCGCGAACGAATGACATTTGCTTACCCCTTCCTGCCGGGGGTATCAGCATCATGCTTGCCAATATCAGCGTCACATTCCAAACGACTTAATATGCAGCAAGTGAGTTCGCGCTGTCCGTTTCAGGACACTGCATGGCGATTCCGGACACTGAGACCGGTGTGGCACCGATCACTGCAAGAGGCCGTAGACCTGCACCTTGGTGTTGGCCGGCACATACACCCGGCCGTTGGCAACCGTGGGATTCACTCGTTCGACGGCCTTGGAATCGACCTTATCACGCTGCGGATCCTGGTTTGTGTTGTAGTAAACCTGCGCCAGATCGTTGGGGTTAAACGCCCAAAGCACGGGCGGAACCGTATCATACTGTAACGCCCACACAATGCCGTTTGTGCTCCCGTTTGCCGAGATAACGGGGTTCGGTCCACGCATTATGACCGCGCCCGCGGAAGTTGCCGTGGTGGGCAGCAAACCGTTATTTAGAGTGAACATCTTCGGATAGTCGTACTGTCCAAAAATGTATACGTTACCGTTGAAATAGCTGGACGTATTCCAGATGCCAAAGAAGGGCTCGTATTTTGGAACAGATGGTCTAATGGCGCCAACGATGTGCTGCACGATATTGTTGCCGTTTGCATGATAGCCGCCCAGGTTGTCACGGTTGATCAAATAAATCGTTCCTTCCTTGCCGCCACCCACCATCAGGTGCGGATATTTTCCCGGCTGGTCCGGTAACAGCAGAAGCCCGCCCGAGGAAAGATCCCAATCCTGCTGATTGAGAATCGAGTAATTGCTCGGAGTGTAGGAATCCGCGACCCCCAGATTGCCATTGCTGGGAGTTAACTTCAGCACCGACTGCCCATAATCGCCGTTCGTGTCGAATGTCCCGTTTCCTGTCTGCACAAAAATGTTGCCATTCGCATCCGCGGCGAGCCCACCACCCCTATGCCATATGCCGCCTTGTATGCCGTTCGGCGTGCTACAAAAGGCATACTTCAGAGCCAGAGTTTGAGAATCGTAACCAAGAATCCAGCCGTGATACGGTTCCGTGTCTTCAGGCGATGCCGTGGCCAGATATACAGTGCTGTCTGTTTCCCCAGGGGCTTGGGAAAGCAGCAAACTTGCCCTCGCGTTCTCCCATCGCGGATCGAACGCCAGTGTGCCGTTCACACTTCCGATCCCTGTTCCCGGAATCGAGGCCTGGATCTCGACGGGCCCACCGAATTTTTCCAGGCCGGTGGTGATGTCCAGGGCATGCATCCGGTACACATAGGTTCCGGTACACGCTGTGGTTTGACCCTCCAGCGTTCGCGCTTCCACATACATTGTGTTTGTCGTGGGGTCTATGACTGGAGTCGGCATAATGCCAATGGTCGGCACACCGACCACGACACACGATCCGGGCACGGCTACCACAGTGGGAGGATTAATGAAACTGTCGTACCAGAGCATGCCTGTGACGTTTCCGTCGGCGTCGTAGGCGTACACACTGTCGTTGGACGTAGCAATATATATAACGTTGTAGTAGCCGGCGGTTCCGTGCAGCGGATTGGGAACGTACACATTTGCGACATAGAGCGGTTGTGCCGTGACGGATGCGTCGATGGCATAGGAAAACAATTTCCCGAAGGTCGCTACTCTTACGTTTTGCGGAGTCAATGCCGTTTCTTGCAAGTTTTGCCCGGTGCGGGAGTTGTCGTTCTTGTTCGTGTACAGTCCCGCATAACCTACCAGGTCGCCCGTTGCAGACCCAGATTTGGTCTTGTCCGCCTGGCTGACTGCCGTGACCGTATGCTTGCCCACCGCAAAGTTTGCGGACGGAGTATAGAGCCCGTTTCCGTCGATTCGTCCCACCGTTTGATTGCCGCCCAAGACTGCATCGACATACCAGGTCACCGCCGTGTTCGTCGTGCCTGTGACCGTAGCCGTGAATTGCTGCTTCACCATCGAGGTGATCGGCGCGGACAGGGGATGTACCGCAACCACAATACCGCCATCCTGAGTGCTCCCATTAAGCCGCTTCGAGCTGCCGGCGCTCGGTTCCCGGCCGGCGGCCGCGCTGGAGGCGGACACTGGCAGCAGGGTGACATTCGCTGTGACATCCTTCGAAGCGCTTTGTGCTGGCTGCTGGATCGCCACTATTACCAAGACGAGTCCGATGGTGACGATGAGAGCCCAAGAAACAAGCGCAGTGGTCTTCATATTCCGGATTCCTCGTTGTGTTCAAAAATGGCAGCACTCAAACGTTACGCGAAGCCGAATCGTCGCTTTGGGACAATCGTCCCAAACGACCTGGTTTCGATAGGTCGTGGTTGGCCCCTGAAGCATTCAGTCGGGTTGGGGGAGACGGCAAGGAGGCACGACCGAACGCCGGAATATTTTCACATGAAGAAATGATTGTCAAGCCAGAAGCGGCTTTCTGCGGGCCATCTCAGCCGCAGACTTCCTTAGCGTCCCTGATGAGCAGCCGGGCTTGGAGCCGTCGGCACAACTCTCAGCTTTGATTTCGCTTCCTGGCACGGCGTTCCAAATCGCGCTCATACGCATCCCGGCGCGCCAGTCCGTTACGTTCACTCTCGCGCATGTTTACTTCCAATTCGAGTTTGACTCCGCTGGCCTTTTTTCCATCTCGCGTTTTCAAGCATAAAACGAAATTGCGACCCTCAGCGACGCAATGCTCGGGCCTGACCTTGGCTTCTTTAGCGCTGCTATTTTGATACAGCAGCTTCTGGGTAGGATCGACGGTACTCTTACGAGCCTCCGCGTCGATAAATTTCTTCAGTACGCGTTGCGTGGATGCTAGCGTAATCTCGGTTCCCGTCACCGAGAAATGAGCCGCGAGACGTACGAGCGCACCGCGCAGCTCACGCTCATTCGAGCAAACATTCTGCGCAAGGTAGAACGCCACATCCCGCGGAAGCGCTACGTTTACCTCGTGCGCTGTCTCCTGCAAAACAGAGGCCATCGCTTCCACGTCGCCCGTCCGAGCCAGGCTCGCAACAATATCCTTCCTCACGCGGCCTCCTTTACGCTTGCTGAAGATTGTACCGCGCCTTGCTCACACCGGAAGATGATCAGGTTCCGTCAGGCAAGCAACAGCACGCCGACTTCAGCCGCCGTGAAAGCCACCGTGAGATAAGACCATCCACCAAAGCAATGTCATTCCGAATCGGGCTGAAAGCCCGGTGAGGAACCTGCTGTTTGCCTTTGCCAGTGTGGAGCGGGCACTCTTGCCCGCTGCTTTTGACTTTGACTTTGATGTTGACCGGGAAGGGCACGGCTTCAGCCGTGCCGCAATTCGCCCTCAACGAGAGCCCGGCTTCAGCCGCTGAGTTAACGGCCCCTCCGCTACCCAACCCTTGAAACTCCTCTCCGACCCATCCTTATCATTTCTCTCGCATCAGATTCTCCGTAGAATCTTTCCAGATGTCACAAAGGTGAAAAGAATGAAAACAAAGTCCGGCGTGCGCATTCATAAATTCTTATTGGCGCTGCTTCTGCTGCCCACTTCCCTTCTCGCGGAGCCCATCACCCTCCATCGCGCAGTCGAACTCGCGCTGAACCACGCCACCGGCATCAGCATCGCTACCGCCGACCAACAGCACGCCTCCGCCAGCTACCGCGAACTCCGCAACAGCTACATCCCACAACTCACCGCGGGAGCTGGAATCGGCTGGTCCGATGGTTTCCCGCTAAGCCTCGAAGGCGCTGCTCCATCGCTGTTCAACGTGAACGCGCAATCAGCGCTAATTAATCCCGCCTTGAAGGACTTCATTCGTGCTGCCCAATCCGACGTCGCCGTCAGCAACCTGAAAATTAAAGACCAGCGCAATCAAGTCATCCAGGACACGGTTTTGAGCTACGCCGAATTGGCGAAATGGGAACTTCGTCTAAGCCGCCTCCGCGAAGCACAATCCGCAGCCGAGCAGATGGAAGCAGCCGTAACCCAGCGCGTGAAAGAAGGGATCGACAGCGAAGTCGACAACACCAAAGCCCGCCTCTCGATCGCCCGAATCCGTTTACGTCACTCCGAAGCCGCGGGCGCAGCCGACGTTCTCCGCGAACATCTCTCCAAGCTGACGGGCCTGTCCGCTGCCTCCTTCGAAATCGATCCCGATTCGCTACCCGATCTGCCCGTAGTCAAATCAGAGGACGCGACTGAGGGATTCGCCGTTAGTGCCGCAGATGCAAATCCAGCAGTACAGGCAGCCGTAGAACACGCGCGCGCACAATACTTGAAGGTAAAGGGAGAACACCGAAGTTTGTGGCCTAGCGTAGATTTTGCCGGCCAGTATGCCGTGTTCGACAATTCTATTAACGACTATCAGCGCTTCTATGCCCCACACAGCTTTCAGATCAACAACGGCACCGTCGGTCTGGCGATCCACTTTCCTTTCCTGAACTACGCCCAGCACGCCCGAGTCCAGGAAGCCGAGTCGGAAGCGCGCAAAGCCACCAAGCAGGCCGAAGCCGCGCGCGACCAGGCCTCCGAAGAAACGCTGCGCCTGCAGCGCTCCGTAACCCAGATGCAAGCCGCCCGCGACGTAGCCGAACTCGAATATGAACTAGCCCAGAAAAACGTAGAAGCAGTTCGCACCCGCATGGATTCCTCCACCGCCAACCTCCATGATCTGGACAACGCCCAAGCCCAAGCCAGCGAACGCCTCATCACCCTGCAGGACGTAACTTTCGAACTAGAACGCTCCCAGGTAACGTTGCTTCGCGCTACCGGCAACCTCGAAAGTTGGGCGCTAGGGACGAAATAAATGAACCTGCATAAACACTGCTTTCTCGCGCATCAACCGCTCCTGAATGCTAAAATAGTTGATACAAACTATGCCTCTTAAAACATTGTTCTTAAACCCCCCGTCTTTCGAAAACTTCGACGGCGGCGCCGGTTCCCGTTGGCCCGCCACCCGCGAGATAGAAAGTTATTGGTACCCGGTGTGGTTGGCTTATCCGGCGGGGATGCTGGAGGGGGCGCGGCTTTTGGATGCGCCGCCTCATCACGTTTCGGCTGAGCAGACTATTGAGATTGCCAAGGACTACGAATTTCTTGTGCTGTTCACGTCTACGCCCGGATTTCCGGGGGACATTGGGCTGGCTAAGGCCATCAAGGCTGCGAATCCTCGCATCAAGATTGCTTTTGTGGGGCCGCATGTCAGCGTGCTGCCGGAGAAATCTTTGCGCGATTGTCCTTCGATTGATTTTGTGGCGCGCAAGGAGTTCGACTACGCGGTGGTTGACTTTGCCAAGGGCAAGCCTTTGTCTGACATTGCCGGCATTTCATTTTTGAAAGACGACAAAGTGGTGCACAATCCGGATGCGCCGCAGATTCAGGATCTGGATGCTTTGCCTCACGTCACGGACGTCTACAAGCGCGATCTTGACGTCACGCGTTACAACGTTCCCTTCCTGTTGAATCCTTACGTTTCTCTTTACACCACGCGTGGTTGCCCGGCGCAGTGCACGTTCTGTTTGTGGCCGCAGACTTTGAGCGGACATCCTTGGCGCAAGCGGTCGACTGACGACGTGGCGGCGGAGATGGCGAAGGTCAAACAGTACTGGCCGGAAGTAAAGGAATTTTTCTTTGACGACGACACCTTCAACATCCAGGCGGCTCGCACCATCGAGTTGTGCGCCAAGCTTAAGCCGCTCGGTTTAACGTGGTCCTGCACGTCGCGAGTCACAACCAGTTACGAGACGCTCAAGGCGATGAAGGAAGCCGGCTGCCGGCTGCTCATCGTGGGTTATGAGTCCGGCGATCAGCAGATCCTGAAGAACATCAAGAAGGGCGCGACTCTTGAGCACGCGCGCCAATTCACCAAGAACTGCCACAAGCTCGGGCTGGTCATTCACGGCGACTTCATCATGGGGCTGCCGGGTGAGACGCACGAGACCATCAATAACACGATCAAGTTCGCCAAAGAGCTGGATGTCGAGACCATTCAGGTCTCCGTGGCCCATGCCTATCCCGGCACCGAGCTTTACGATTACGCGGTGAAGAACGGATTCATGGTAGGCGACAACAAGATGGTGGATGAAGGCGGCCATCAGTTGGCGCACATTCAGTATCCCGGACTACCGGCCGATGACATTCTTTCCGCGGTGCACCGTTTTTACGATGAGTACTACTTCCGTCCCAAGGCTGCGTTCCGCATCTTGAGGAAAGCCGCATTTAACAGCGCGGATCGCAAGCGGCTTTACAAGGAAGCGAAGACTTTTCTGAAGCTGCGGTCGCAGCGCAACAAGCTGGTTAAGAAGCATAGCGACGAGGCTGCTGCGGAGCTGGCCAAGGCGTAAGAACGAAGATCAAATCACCACAGAGGCACAGAGACTCAGAGAAAACCTTTATTGTCTTGTTCTTTTCTTTGCCTTCTCTGTGCCTCTGTGTCTCTGTGGTGAATAATTCTTATAACTGACGGGCTAAACTTTTCGTGAATTTTCGCAAGTATCTTGTGCTGGCGGGGGTTACGGTGTTTGCCGTGGCTGGAGATTCCATGCTGTCGCATGGGATGAAGCAGGTTGGCACTATCTCGATTCATCATTTACAGAGTGTGTTCCCTGCTGTGACCAATCCCTGGGTCGCGCTTGGCATTCTTTTTCTGCTGGGTTTTTTTGCGACATATACGACCGCGCTTTCCTGGGCCGATCTTACCTATGTGATGCCCGCTACTGCTCTGGGATATGTGCTGCTGGCTCTGGTTGCGCGGTTCGTATTGCACGAGCAGATTAGCCTGCTGCGCTGGCTTGGGATTGTGCTGATTACCAGCGGCGTGGGATTTGTCGCTGGCGGTCCGGCGCTTACGGAACATAACGCGCTCCCTGAGGCGGACACGGGTGAAGGTCACGTTATTGCGGCAGCAAAATCCCCACTTCTCGCAAAAGACGCGAGAAATGGGGCACCCCAGGTCGGAGTAACGGGCAAAATATGAGAACTCTTTACACCTGGAGCGCGATTCTTGTGATCGTTTTCGCTTCGGTCGTTGGCGATGTGCTTCTCTCGCACGCAATGAAACAGGTTGGGGATGTCGGCGAGTTGCGCCGGCGCGCCGGGCTTCTGCACGTGATTGTGCGGACGCTCAGCAATCCCAATTTTTTCTTTGCCGTGGCGAGCATGGCTGCGGCTTTTTTCAGTTTGCTGTTTGCGCTTTCCTGGGGAGACGTTAGCCTGGTCGCTCCTGCGGCCGCTTCGCTTACCTTCATCGCGAACGCTGTGGCAGCGAAGATCTTTTTGCATGAAAAAGTGGATCGGCGACGATGGATTGCTGCTTCGCTGGTGGCTGCGGGAGTGGCGTTGCTGGCGGGGTGATCTTGACAATGCCGTTGGTGGCGTTATTCTAGGGTTGCTTCGCAGGCAGTGGCCAGTACAACATTGAGCCCCGGATGACTTCCGGGGTTTTCGTCCGTCTGGGGCGGGAACCTCTTGCAAAGAACGCGAAAGGCTTGCCCCTGGGCTAGGGTGGTTCGAGCCACCACCAGACGATTAAGACGCGTTGTCGGACATTCGTACACCCGAGTGCCCAGACTCGGCCTTTGTCCATCGTCTCATTTACGAATCCAAACCCAACCACCCTCAGTGAAAGATTTTTCCCAGCTTGGGACCAAAGTTTGCACTCTCGCTGTTCGAGGGTTGCGCCTAGGGGGGCTGGGGTGAAGCTCTCCACGTTAGTTTGGGTGGTTCATTAGGGCATTCTCTGTAGGCTCAAATCCCGGAAACGTACGTAAGTTCTACATAAAAATCCTCTAAGAGTAGCGTGGTTGACGGCTGTGTTAGGCGATTTAAACACAACCGGGACGCGGGTTCGCGCAACTTACTGTATGTGCTTGTGTTCTTGCTCAGTATGAATGGCATGTTGAGTGCTAGCTTCTAATAGACGTCAGGCACGCAGTGGGGCCTGGCGAGGTGGGGCTGGGTATGGTGAAACGAATTGCATCGGCCGCCGTTGGTTTCTTGCTGCTGGCTTCGTGCAGTGCAGTATGCCAGGATTTGCAAACCCTTCCAGATGCGCCTTCGGCGCTGGTTTCGACTGATACCCATACGTTGAACGAGTTTGTGGATGAGGCACGCGCGCCTTTGCAGGTTGCGGAGGCGGATGTTCATGCTGCGGAAATGCGACAGGCTGGGCTGGTTTCTGACGGCGCGCCGACACAGCATGGTCAGGATTTCGACGCACGGCTGCACAAGATTCTGTATCCGGCGATGGTGAGGCAGCCTTCGAGTTCGGCGGACGATGGAAGCCTGATAGGCCGAGGGATGCACGCGTCTCTTCGCGCGCTTGTGGCACATACCGAGTCGGGCAGCGCCAAGCTCAATACTGGATATTTGTTGCGGACGCTGACTGCGGTGGCGGCGGATGCGGGGTCGACTCCTTACTGGAGACGGCATGCCGTGGATTCGGCCGGCGATTTTGGTTCGATGGTGGGCAACGACGCTGGTTTGAATTTGTGGCACGCGTTTGCGCCCGGGATTGGACACGTAGTGGTTAAGCACACTCCGAAATTTGTGTCGAGGATTCAGGCTCACGTGGGGAAAAAGTAGGGGTTCGAACTCTTCCTTGAGAGTTTCTGTGTTGCAGAAGAACGCGAGTGGTGACAGTACTGCTACTTCTTCTGAATTGATTCTTCCTTCCTGATGATTTCCGGCCTTGCGTCTCCTCAGTTCTGATCCGCTTCTACCTATTGATTGCGGCATTCGGTTTTCTATCGAAGCTTGGCTTTGGGAATCGTTGTCCGCTAGGTGATGGTCAAGACTAGGGCGGCGCTGGTTCCACCGCTCGTACAGCCCAAATCTCCCGAGTTTCCGCTTGGAGTGTTTACCGTTACACTCGCAGTTCCAGGAGCGGAGATCAGGGCGGTAGTGATCGTGACCTGCAACTCGGTACTGTTTGTGACCACGGTGGTTAGGGTCGTCCCGTTGATGACCACGACGGAAGATGAAACAAACTGAGAGCCGTACACGTTCAGAACAAATCCCGTCTGAACTTGAGCGAGAGTAATCGTGGTCGCCGAAAGAGATCCGATGATCGGGGCCGGTCGAGCGCTACCACACAAAGGATTGAGCGCGTTGCAAGATTGGAAGACGATCAATGCGAGCAGAAGCGAACTGAGTGGCAGCAAGAACGCGCCGATTCTTCTCATATGGGATCGGCGAGAGAGGGCTTCATCATGGGTTTCTATTATGCGGCAATTCGCACAAAGAAAAATAGTTAATTTCGCTCAGCGAACTCGGTGCTTGGGGAGAAATCTCCCTATCACTTATCGACGACTCAGTGAGCGCTACGCCTGTTAGCAACAGTTGTGTGGCCGCATAATGTCGCCTTATGGACTACCGTGGGTTCCCATTTCGAAGAGCTTGCCTCTCAGGAGACTGTGTCGCCCGCCCTGAAGTTCTTCATAGAGAGAGCGGGGGTGCTCTTTCAGTCTAATCCTATGTCTATGCACCAAGGGCCACCCTCACGAGTCGGCTCCCTTTCACTATTGCCGTCGGTATCGAACCAAAAAGGTCCAGCTTGAGTTTCCACTCTCACGCCCCCCGGTCCAACCTCACTCACCTTGCCCTTGTAACCGTAAGGTCCGCTCGCTACCCAAACCTCTTGACCAACCATCAGCGCCGTCGTGTCCACGCCCGTACCTCGTTATTTAATGTAACTACTCTAAACTCGGGCCCGAATGTTGAAAGATCGCCATGTCTCTCGTTAACCCGCATTGGCGCAGAGCGATTCAGCGAACATGTCGGGCTTTGTCGGTCACGCCGGGGATTGTGATGCGGACGAAGCGAGGGATGTAATCGTTTGCGCAGACCAGATCGCCGGACTCGAGGGCGTTCACGTTGTAGCTGAGGAGAATTCCGGTGTCGTCGGTGAATTCGGGATGGGCTTTGGGATTGTAGGTTACGAGATTGCCTTCTTTGCAGCCGGGAGCACCGGCTTCGGGCGTGGTGTAGACAACCGTTTTATTTGTCCACGGGCCTTGCGGGTTGCAGGAGTAATAGGTGGTGACCTGGTTCCAGTCAGGATAGGCGGGCTTGACGGGATTCATTCCGGTCATCAAATAGAACGTGCCGGTGGTCGCCGTCATCTGGTTCACGGAGTATTCGGGAGTGATAGCGGCGACTCCGCTTAGCGGCGTGGCGCTGGATTGCGAGGTTACCCACGCGCTGGTGGTGGCGTTCCAGTAGGTCCACTGCGAAGGCGTTGTGAGGTAGCTGACGGAGGTGGTGCGGGCGACGTAGGGTTGTTTGTAGTCGCTGGAGGGATTCTTGATTCCGTAGATGTAGTAATAGCCGTCGTCGGCTAGCATGATGTCGCTGCCCCACTGAATCGTAGTGCTCGTAAGAGCTACGGGCGTGATTGACTGAATCGTGTAGCTCGGCCAGTCGACTATCGCTACTGATTCGCCTACGAACTTGAGGGTGGGAGTGAACTGCAGCAGCATGATTTCGATCTGGTAGGTTCCGGGAGTGGGCTCGACCAGAAGGCTGGCTCCTTGCCAGAACCAGTCGCTTTTGGTTGTGGGCACGAAGTACGAACTGGTTTTCGGAGGATAGCCAACTGTGGTTAACGTGTTGGCGGTTTGATCTTGGATGGTCAGCGAATTGTGCGCGCTGAAGAGATCGTTGGAACGCAAGCGGGTTGTGGGGTTGACGGTGCCGATGTAGGAGTCGGACCACATCCAGAGATCGGTGCCGTCGGGGAGAAGAAGAGAGTAGGTGCCGTCGCCGCCGGTCCATCCTGGACCGTTTTGCTGGAAGAAAGTGTCGAAGGTGGTGTCTTCGGTGGCTGGCGATGGAGATGCGGGGAGCGTGCATTGAGAGAACGCGGGGAGTGCGGTTAGGAAGATTGTGCTCGTCAATAGCAGGAGCTTGATTCGATTCATTGTTCCTCTCAGATGCCGCGCTGGTGGCCATTCTAGACTGCAGGGTCTTTGAAGCAAATGTGGAAGTCAGCGGCGAGACGCAAAAAACGAACCCGCACGCACGCGCCGAAGCAGTCGAAGAGCCGGGGGGCGGAATGAGCAAGGGAGTTACTCAAGTCGCTCGACCACCCAATACAAGGAGATTGCGGTGCTGCTTGGGCCGGTTTGCTCGAACGAGTACGTGACGGGAGAATTTGCAATTGCTTCAAATGTGCTAACGCACCCCGGCGAAAGGAACGTGGATGACCCCCACGCATTCGGCGGCGTCGCATTCGCGTTAACTGCAAGTATGTTGTTCGACGACTCCGCCCCTGCGTCGTCCGCCCAGTTTAGGACGTAGTTCCATCCCTGAAAACTCGATTGATCAGCGCTGCTAACGGTGGCATAGACCGTCAAGCGATAGAGTCCCGTACTGGCAGGCGTGAAAAGCGTCGTTGTCGTAATAGACGTTGTCTGATTAAACAATTTGCCTTTCGCCACAACCACGGGCGAGGGCAAACCGGTCGCTGAGGCGTCGGCGGGCTTGCTGCCTGAAGTAAACACGATAGTTGCCAACAACAGAACTGCCACACACAGGGTTTTGTACATGGGGTACGCCTCCGGCTGGGTTTGGGGGAGAGCGCAATCTTACCATGTGGTCGGGTGCGTCGAAGACACAATTCTGCGAGGGTCTAGCTGAAGAGTCGCATCAGGCCTGCTGCTGGGAGATCGGGCGCGAGGAAGTGGGAGCCTTTCTTCCCTGCGGCGCGGGTTAGGGCTTCGGCGGCTAGATAGCCGCTGCGGACCGCGCCTTCCATGGTGGCGGGCCAGTCGGTGGCAGTCCAATCGCCGGCGAGGAAGACTCGGGGCCACGCTGTAATTTGCGAGGGCCGGTAAGGATCGATGCCGGGGCGCGGAGAATAGGTCGCGCGAACTTCTTTGATTACGGTTGACTTTATTAAGTTTGCTGTTCTTGCTTCGGGGAAAAATTCGCGGACTTCTTTTAGAGCCAGGTCGACGATTTCGGCACGGGATTTGTCGATTAGATTCTTTGAGGCGCTTACTACTAGCTCGATGTAGCTGCCCTCAGGGGCTAAAGCCCCGGCGATTTTGCCGCCTTGCGGCACGGCTGAAGCCGTGCCCTGATACGAATCGTTTACGGCACTCCTCGTCGCGCTTCGCTTGCTCAGCGCAGGCTCAGAATTGAAGTCGTTCCCTTCCCGGTTGTGTTCGTTCCGCCGATCTCTTTCCAAGAGGCGCGACTTGTGGAACATCCATTGAATTGTTCGGTCTAGTAGGACAGCGTGGTCCAGGTCGGTGATTTGGCGGTCGAACCAGAGGTGGATTCCGGTTATTGGAGCGGATTCGAAGTGGGTTAGCTTTTCGCGCAGTGCGGATGATTCTGGAGTTTGCGGGAGGACGCGTTCCAGGTTTTCGAACGGGAGTGCCAGGACTAGATAGTCGAAGAGTTCTTCTGCGTCTCCGACTCGAACTCTCACTTGCGATGGCTCGGGGGAAAACTTTTCGAGCGAGGTACGGAACTTTATCTTGCCGTTGCGGGCGCGGATGTAGTCTCCGGCGCGGTTGTAGAGGTCGGTCAGTGGAATGCTTGGAACACCCATGTGGCGGGCTTCGGGCGACTTCATGGATTCGCGCACTACCTGGGCTGCGTAGGAAATCGAGATCAGGTCGAGGTCTTCACTTAGAGCGCTTACCAGGATCGGCTTCCAGAAACGTTCGATGGCGTTTTCGGTTTGGTGGTGTTGGCGGCACCAGTCCTGGAACGAACGGCCGGTGTCTGGTTGCTTCGTTAGGGCTAGCGCCGCGATCGCTTGCGAAATTACCAGCTTGTCTTTTGCGTTTAGAAACGGAAACCGCAGGAAACTTGGCGCGGTGTGAAGCGGCGCTGGGAGCGGCGAGGCTCGCATCACGCTGGTGCGGCCTCCGGGCTCGATGAACGTCATTTCGTCATACCAGCGGATTTTGTCCTCTACTCCGATTCGTTTGTAGAACTCGACGAGGTTGGTGCATACGCGGAAGAGCACGTGCTGGCAATTGTCGACTACTTCGCCGGTGCCGGGATGTTCGTAGGAGGACGCGCGTCCGCCTAAGTAGGGGCGGCGTTCGAATAGGGTGACGTCGAAGCCGGTGTCGGAGAGGGCGCAGGCTGCGGCCAGGCCGGCGAGGCCGCCTCCGGCTATGGCTACGGTGGGTCGGTTTGGCGTTGGCATGGGGAAGGGTTAGCTTCTAACACTGACACTCAGTCTCCGCCTACCCGGTAATCCTCTTGATCGTAAGCCAGAGCAGAAGGACGGTCAGAGTAATCATGATACCCACTATCCAGCGCCGACGTGGCGCCAAGGGCTTTAGCAGAAAATAAACGGGCAGTGGCGAAGAAAGAAGAGTGCCTCCAGCCCACAGCACGAAGGCCGTCGAAGGAATTTCGCTTCGATGAATGGCGTTAAGTCGAAGGTTATCTCCGATTACCGACAAGTCCACGGAAATGATTGCAAGCTGCCAGGCGGGAAATCTAAAACGGCCAGCGGCAACTGTCAGCAACGGCACGATGAGAACGCAAACAAGGATATAGGCGGCGGCAGCCGGCGCGAATACAAGGCGCGCTCGGTATCCGACTAAGAGAAATACCGGCCCAACAGCGATTGCCGCTATGAGGCTGATCCACTCGCGCAGGTTCCGGCCACCGAATGTTGCGTTCATTGAGTTCCTCGGCAGGCTCATTGCATGGCTACAGAATACCGCTCAACCACTAACACGGAGCTGATAGGTGAGTGCCGTCCCTACGGGACTCGCTTCGTTCTCCCACTTCTACCCGGCACTGCCGTGCCGGGCTTTCGCATGGCGCCCTTCGGGCTGGTTAGGTGATGCGCTGCAGGAAGCCCTTGCCCAGGACGCGGAGTTTTTCGCTTATTGTCAGCGTTACCTTGCCGGTGAAGACGTCGTACTGGCGGGCGGCGATTTTTTCCAGCAGCTTGCGATAGATGTTTACCAGCACCCACAGCGCTGGCTGGCTGTCTTCCGAAATAAATGGGATCAGTTTGTCGCCAGCCTGATAGAACTCGCGGGCTCGGTCGGCTTCCAGCTCTAGTAGCGGACGGAACCGGGCTGGATCTGGCGTTGCGAGCAGATCCCCGGCTGACAAGCCGAACTTTGCCAGATCTTCTTCCGGCAAATAAACGCGGCCCATGGCGGCGTCTTCCTTCACGTCGCGAATGATGTTCGTTAGCTGGAAGGCCAGGCCGCACTGCTCGGCCAGCGGCTCGGCGGCGGGGTCGCGATATCCGAAGATGTGGATGCAGACCAGGCCCACTACCGAGGCTACTTTGTAGCAATATTGTTTTAGATCGTCGAAGTTGCGGTACTGCACGGTGAGGCTGGAGGTTGCGGACACAGGCGATAATTCACTCAGAGTCCCCTGTTCCAGGTCCATGGCTGTGCCCATCGCCAGTTCGTCGAGCAAGCCAGCGGGGATGTTGTAGCGGCGTTGCGCGTCGTTGAGCGCGAGCAGAATTGGATCGTCGCTGGGATCGCCCTGCTGCACGCGGTGGAGCGCGTCGAGCCAAGTAGTCAGCTTGAAGCGGCGCTCTTCGAGGCTCAGGCTTGGATCGTCGGCAATGTCATCGCAGCGCCGCATAAAAGCGTAGACGGCGGAGAGGGCCTGGCGTTTGTGCTTAGGCAGAACGAGGAATCCATAATAAAAATTCTTTGCGTTGGTGCGGGTGATGCCTCGGCACACGGAATACGCCATGGTGAGCTGCGCGGGAGCCGGGCTCCACGGGATGGGAACTGGCTGGGCTTTGGCACTCATTGCCGGCGTCCCCTTTCCCGCCTCGGGCTTCCGGATGCGGCTCCTCGCAGCTTGCCCAGCGCGGCTCGGGCTACCAGCGCCAGTTTTCGAGACTTCGAGATGACTGGGCGACGACCTAGTACCGCATAATTCTGGCGTTCGATGGCGTTTAATATTTCCTGACCGCCGCGGCTGAAGAGTTCCAGGTCTACCGCTAATTCCTTGTCTACTTTGCCGATCAGCGGAAGGCCGTGGTCGAACCATTCGCGAGCGCGTTCGACTTCAAACTTCATCATCTCGCAGAATGCCGGTGCGTTGCGGTTCTGCTGGATGTCTTCCTCGGTTACCGAGTAATGGCGCAGGTCTTCGAGCGGAAGGTAGATGCGGCCTTTGGCGTAGTCGATGGTTACGTCCTGCCAGAAATTTGCCAATTGCAATGCAGTGCAGGTGTAGTCGGAAAGCTGCTGGCGTTCGGCATCGCTATATCCACAAAGATAGAGCACGAGATGGCCTACGGGATTCGCCGAATAGCGGCAATAGGCCAACACATCGTTGAAGGTTTCGAAGCGGGCTACGGTTTGGTCCTGGCGGAAAGCGATCAGCAGATCGGAGAATTCGTGCTTGGGGATTTTGAACTTCCTTACCGTTTCTCTTAGAGCTACAAAAACTGGATGACGCGGATTGCCTTCGTAGCAGGCGTCAAGCTGCTGTTGCCATTCGTCGAGCAGGGTTAGAGATGCGTCTGCGTCTCCGACTTCGTCGCCGAGATCGTCGGAGATGCGGCAGTAGGCATAGACGTTGAGGAAATCCTGGCGGAGTTTTTTGGGTAGGAACCAGGTGGCTACGGAAAAGTTTTCGTAGTGGGTGCGGGCGAGCTGACGGCAGTATTCTTGGGATTGTTCGAGCGAGGGGGCGGTGTTGGGGATCGCGTAGGCGGCGGGCAGGCGGCTCCAGCCGTTTGTGGCGGGGGTGAGCGCGGCGCTGGAATCAGTAGTGGCGGTGGTTAGGGTCATGCATCAAGAAATCGTTACGTTCAGGAATTGCTCGGAGCCGAGACATACCTCAGCGGCTAAAGCCGGCTGAGAATTAATCCTCTTAATGGCAGCGCTGAAGCGCTGCGCCACCCAAAAACATCAGTGGCCGGGAATGATTGCGGTCTTGATGTCGCCGCCGCGGTTCAGCATGTGGCGCAGCACTTTTTGCAAACTTGAAAGAGGCGCTTCGCCAGTGATGTAGTCTGTGGGACGGATTTTCTTAGCCGCGATCAGGCCAAAGGCGCGGCGCACTGTTTCCGGCGTGTGATGGAACGTAGCCTTGAGCGTGATCTCGCCATAGTGCAGCCGATTGGTGTCGAGCTGCACTTTCGATCCGCTGGAGCATCCGCCGAAGAAATTTACGGTACCGCCTTTGCGGACCATCTCGACCGTCCACTCCCATGCTTCGGGACGGCCTACGGCTTCGATCACGACATCGCAGCCGCGCTTTTGCGGAGTGAGCGCGCGCACGGCCTCGACTACATTTTGAACTTTGGTGGTCTGCACGATTTCGTGAGCGCCCATGTGCTTTGCGGCTACTACCTGTTCATCGCGCTTTACCACTGAGATGACGTTGCAGCCGATGGCGCGGGCTACCTGAACGAACATCAGGCCGATGGGGCCGCCGCCGATGATGGTCACGGTGTCGCCGATTTCGACTCCGGTTTCGTGCAGGCCGCGCAACACGCAGGCCAGAGGCTCGGTCATGGCAGCGTCTTCAAAACTTACGCCGGACGGGATGACGAGCATATTCGCTTCCACGATGCGGCGCGGGACGCGGATGTATTCGGCATAGGCTCCGTTGTTGAAGAGCAGATCTTCGCAGAGATTTTCCTGATGCTTGGAGCAGTAGAAACACATCTGGCACGGCGCGGAATTAAGCGCTACCACGCGCTGGCCTTTCTTGAAGCTGACGACGCCTTCGCCGACTTCCTCGATCACTCCAGCAAGTTCGTGGCCGAAGAGCGCGGGAGGAACGATCATGCGGGCGTGATAGCCGCGCTGGTAAACCTTAAGATCGGTGCCGCAGGTGAGCGCCACCTGTACTTTGACCAGAACTTCGCCTTTTTCGACGCGAGGGATGGGCACTCGCTCAATTTTTATGTCTTCTTTGCCGTACAGGACGGCTGCTGTCATTTTTCCATTCACGTGTTGCTTCCTTGCTTTGGAACCGTGTTTACAGTGCGGTCTGCGTTCATGCCCAGGCCATCCCGGGCTGAATTACGATCTTCATGGATGCGGGCTGCGGATGAGCTGCCAGTTCCAATGCTTTCGCACTTTCTTGCAGCGGGAACCGGTGGCTGATCAGCTGTTCCAGATCCATTTCTTTATTCATCACAAATTGCACCGATTCTTCCTGCAAATCTACAGACGCGCTATAAGAGCCGACCAGCGTCTTTTCGTCGACGCAAATCGCAGCCGGATCCACGACCACTTCGCCCCGCTGCGTCTGCGCAAATAACAGCACACGCCCGCCCGGGCGAACCGCATCCATCGCGGGACGAATCAGGCCGTTGCTGCCTACCGCTAAGATTACAGCGTCGGCACCCCGTCCTTCAGTCTGCTCCCGCACAGAGCGAACCGCGTCCTGCTGCGATGCGTCGATCAGATTCTCGAAACCAAGGCTTTCACTTATTCTAAGCCTCTCGGGATACAAATCGGAAGTAATAACCGTGACCCCCACCCGACGTGCCAGGACACTTAATATGATGCCGATTGGACCCTGCCCGATGGCCAGGACGGTTTCGCCAGGTTGCAGGCCCAGGGCTTCGATTCCCTTCATGCAGGTGTTCACCGGCTCTACAAAACATGCTTGTTCGAAGGAAACGCCATGCGGGATCTTCACCGTGCCTTGCTCGACGATCCAATCCATCACGCGAACATACTCGGCGAAGCCTCCACCAGAAGGTTCGAAGCCGGCGGTGCATCCTACCTTTTTATAACTCGTACATTGCGCAAAAGTTTTGTGGCGGCAGTAATAACAAGTGCGGCAGGGGATGTGATGGAAGACTACGACGCGATCTCCACGGGCGAATTTGGTTACTCCCGCGCCGAGGGCCGCTACTACGCCCGAGGTTTCATGGCCGAAAATGCGGGGCGCGGAATGGGAGCCGGTGGCGATCTTTTTCAGGTCGGTGCCGCAAACGCCGCAGGTATGCACTCGGACCAGCAATTCTCTGGCGGCAATCTCAGGGACGGGAACAGTTTCCATACGGACGTCGTTGACGCCGCGGTAAACGGCTGCGAGCATGGTTGCGGGAATCGACTGGCTGCGCTGCTCGATTTCGAGTTGTCCGGCAATCCCCATCAGTAGTTAGATGAAGTTTACTTTGTCTTGGCTTCACGCGCTATTTTGCGGGAGGGTCCGCCTGCCTGGGATCGGATTGCCTCGGATCCGTGTTGCGGAAATCCACCGAGACGGTCATCGAGTCCAGATAAGGCGAGTCCGGCGGCGTGAAGTGATACGCCTTCACTTGCAGCACCACGTAAAAACTTTCTACTTTAATCACTCGTACGGCGCCCACGGGAACAAAGGCGAAACGGCTGGGGTCAAGCTGCCATAGTGAACCTTTCGTTGTCCCCGCGGGATCATCGGAAGGCGCGGGCGACGACAGGAGCACGTTGTCGTAAATCGTATGGCGCAGGTCGCCGAGCTTCACATACCAGGCTGTGACTTTATTGTCCCCGGGCGGGATGTGCGGAACGATCGAGAAGGTGTAGCGATCTGCGCCACGGGAATCTTTGATGCGCTCGCGGTAGGTTGCGTCTTGCAGGTTGAGTCTCGCTTCGAAAGTTTCTTCTACTACGTGGCCTGTGCCCTGTCGAAAGCTTTCCGCATAGACTGTGGAGCTGGGCGATTGCGCGGAGAGGCGCGACGCCATGCATAGAGCAATCGAAAGCAGCAGCGTCTTAAGCTGTAAATTTATACGCATTCTTATTCGCGACCTCCAAGACGCGATCCGCTCGCTGTTATTTCCGGACTGGATGATGCTGAAGTCGCGGCAATATTTTTTGTTGCCTCTCCTGGTGCTTGGCCAAGTTCTTGGTGGAGGCGCTGCAAATGCTGGCCTAGCGCGTTCGCGGCTTTGCGGCTGTTTCCGGCGAGTTGTGCAACTCGCGGCCACAGCCATGGACGCAGGGCGGCGTAGTATGCAAAGCTGGCTGTCCTGAACCGGCCTTGTGAATCAATGAAGCGCGCGGTTTGCGGCATTTCGAAATTTGATTCGTCGGAGATCGCTTTGATCGCGGCGAAGGGAATGCCGTGGGCTCGCGCTGCTGCGGCAACCGCTGAGGCTTCCATGTCGACCGCTTGCGCTCCGTAGGCCTGCGCCAGGTTGGCTTTCTGATCGACTCCGGCTATATCCATGAAGGTCACCAGAGTTCCTTGATTACTTCCTCCGCGATTGTGCGTCCCTTCGATCTGGGTGCGACTGCCATCGCCGGCATCAATCACCACCGCCGGGACGAAAACATCGCCGACGTGCAAGCTCGCATCGAGCGCGCCTGCGAATCCGACGGACTGAACTTGGCTCGGGCGATACAATGCGATCACCGCCTCGGCGGCGCGGCGTGCTGCTTCCGGGCCAATGCCGCCGCACACCACAATCATCTGCTCGCGCTCATGCTCTTCGCGACGAAGGAAAAGAAAGTTACGGCCTTGGTGCTCGCGTTCGACGCGAACCCAGTTCTTAGTCAGGCCGCTGACTTCGCGTTCGAGGGCGGCAATAATGGCGATGGCGACTTTAGGCATAGCCGTTGGCCCGGAACCACTCTACCGCACGGCGCAAGGCTGCATCGGCGGGTAGGGTCTTCCAGCCCAGTTCCCTCTCGGCCTTGCTCGAACTAGCCCACATCTTTTTCTTTCCCATGCGTACCGTCTCGATGGTCGCACGCGGCTCGCGGCCGAGCATGCGACCGGATACCGTCTCATCGACTGCTCCGGCTAAGTAGGCGACAAAGTATGGCAGCTTCACTTTCGGCGAAGGCAGGCCAGCGATCGCGCCCAGCTTGTCGAGAATCTGCTTTAGCGTCAGGTTCTCTCCGCCCAGAATGTAGCGCTCGCCGCTCTTGCCTTTTTCCAGCGCCGCCACGTGTCCGCGCGCACATTCGCGAACGTCAACCAGGTTCAAGCCTGTATCCACGTACGCCGGGAATTTTCCTTTCAGGAAGTCGACGACGATGCGTCCCGTTGGAGTCGGTTTTACATCCTGCTCGCCGACTGGCGTTGTGGGATTCACCGTTACCACCCGCATCGCGCCGCGGCCGGCTTCGAGCGCAACTTGTTCCGCCATAAATTTCGACCGCTTGTAGTGGCCGATCATATCGGCGAGAGCGACTGGAGAATCTTCGTCGGCTGGGTGCCCGTTGCCAGTAAATCCCATGGTCGCGACGCTCGATGTGTAGACTACGCATCGCACTGCATTCTTGCGCGCGGCTTCGATGATGGCGCGCGTGCCTTCGACGTTGGAACGGTACATCTCGTTGGGATCGCGCACCCAGAGCCGGTAGTCGGCGGCGACGTGAAATACAACCTCGCAGCAAGCCATCGCCTTTTCCAGCGATGCTGGATCGCGCAGATCGCCGATTGCCGTTTCCGCCTTCAAGCCTTCAAGATTCTTCAGATTGCTGGAGGGACGCACCAATAGCCGCAGATCGGCTCCCTGCTCGGCGAGAACTCGCGCGACATGCGAGCCCAGAAATCCGGTGGCGCCTGTGACGAAGGCTCTCAAAGGCAGTTGCCAGTTGCCAGTTGCCAGCTGTCAGTTCTCATATTTTCTGCCAAACGGGTAGAACTACCGCACCCTCGGGAATATTGTACGAGTGTGAGTACTTCGCCAGACAGTCCAGTTCGCGCTGAAGACACGAGCGGCTTCGGGTTCTTATGTTTGCCTCGCACGCTGAGCGGTCGTTCGCAAAAAACTCCCACCTGACGGCCAAACCAGCAATTTCCGCGTGCAGGATACTCTCCGCCTCGTTACGAGCATTCGTATCGCAGAAGTCGATGTCTGCCACGGCGCACCTGAGGCCGTCTTGAAGTGCAGCGATAAGTGCGCTAAATTTCCGCGAGCTGCGGAACTTCGAACAGTCCTCAAAAGCCAGGGCTTTGAAATCGTCGAAGACTAGCCAGCCGTCTCGACACATCTGACACAGATAGGTCGTTTTGCCACATCCCGGGAGGCCTGTCAGAAGCACGACTTCCTTGTTCATAAGAACTGAACGCGCGCTGGCTGGCAACTGGGGACTGGCAACTGGCAACTTAGTTTCCGTTTTTCTCCATCACCTTCGCGTACGTCGTCAGCGCGAGCAGCGGAAAGTATTCGCGGTAGAGGTGATACTGCAAATAGAAAACTCGCGGAAAGCCGGTGCCCGTGCAGTAAGGCTCATCCCACGAGCCGTCTTCTTTCTGCGTGCGCAATAGGTACGCAATTCCGCGAGCCACCGAATCACTGCGCGTATCGCCGACTGCAAGTATGCCCAGAATTGCCCACGCCGTTTGTGATGGCGTGCTTGGGCCCACTCCATGAGTGCTCACATCATCGTACGAGCCGCAGCTCTCACCCCAGCCGCCATCCGGATTTTGCACCATGCGCAACCACTCGGCTGCCTGCTGCATGCAGGGCTCGTGGTTATCCATGCCAATCGCTTCGAGCCCGCGCAGCACCAGCGCCGTACCGTAGATGTAATTCACGCCCCAACGGCCGAACCAGCTTCCATCCGGTTCTTGTTCTTTGCGGACGAACTCAATCGCGCGCTGCACCGCCGGATGCTTCTTGTCGTAACCGTAGGCAGCCAGCATCTCGAGCGTGCGCCCGGTGATATCCACGGTCGCGGGATCGAGCATGGCGTTGTGATCGGCGAAGGGCACTTGCTCGAAGACCATGCGGTCGTTATCTTTGTCGAAGGATGCCCAGCCGCCATTCTTGCATTGCATCGACAAAACCCAGTCGATGGCGCGCTGCACCGACTCGCGCTGGTAGCGCCCATTGGGGTGCTCAACGCGGCTCAGCGCGAGGCAAACCATCGCGGTGTCATCTACATCGGGATAAAACTCATTGTTAAACTCGAAGTACCATCCGCCGGGCTTGCCCTTTTTGTTTTTGAACTGCCAGTCGCCAGGATTACGCACTTGCTTCTGCAAAATCCAGTCGGCGCACTTCACCATGCGCGGATCACTCGCCGGAATTCCCGCCTCGGCGAGGGCGAACATCGCATACGCCGTATCCCACACCGGCGACATGCAGGGCTGCATGCGGAAGGTCTCTTCTCCGTTCACGCGCTCTTCGATGCCGAGCTTCTCGAACTCATCCAGTGCGCGAATCACCTGCGGATCATCGAGAGAATATCCCTGACAACGCAGGGCGATGACCGTGTTCATGATCGAAGGGTAAATGCCGCAGAGACCATCGCTCATCTCGACTCGATCAAGCACCCACTTCTCCGCGCTCTTCAGTGCGATCGAGCGCAGGGGACGAATGTGAACGCGCTCAAACCAGTGCGTCATGCGGTCGATGCAGAGAAAGAAATTCCGCCACGAGACCAGCTTCTTCGACCAGCGCAGGTGCATGCGCGACTTGGTCATCCCCCCTACAAACAATTCTTCAACACCCATTTCGCGCGGAATCTTTTTGAACGGCTTTTTGGCGTAGCAGATGGAAAGCGGCACCAGGATGGCGCGGGACCACGATGAAATCTCGTAGATGTTGAACCAGAACCAGTTGGGAAACAGCACGATCTCCGGCGGAATCGCAGGCACTGCATCGTAATCGTACTGGCCGAAGAAGCAGAGATAGATCTTGGTAAATGTATTGACCTCGGTGACGCCGCCGAGCTCGAGAATTCTCTTGCGGGCGCGCTGCATCACGGGATGATCCGCCGTGTATCCCGCTAGCTTCAGCCCGAAATACGCTTTCACTGAAACGCTGATGTTCGAAGGGCCGCCTGGATAGGTATTCCACCCGCCGTCTTCATGCTGATGCTGAATGATCCAGTTGGCCGCCTTCTGGAAGCGCTCAGGATCGACGGTGCCGAGCAGGGTGTGCAGAACAAGATAGTCGGATTCGAGCGTGGTGTCGGCTTCGAGTTCTCCGCACCAGTAGCCATCCTCATGCATCTCGGAGAAAAGAAATTTGCGGGCTGCGTTCATCGCGGCAGCCACGCGGCCGGCCAGACCATCGATCTTGCCAAAGCGAAGTTGGGGTGCGGAGGCTAAATTCGCATCAGGGGAGTTTGTATCCATCAATATTTGGCTCCGTTAGTCGTCGCTCCATTAATCATGTCCGTCGAACATGCTCTGTCGAACATGGCTCCATTAATCGGCGGTAGCGCTGACCGGAGCGGCGGCGATGGCCTCGACAATCTCCGGCGGCAGACCGAAGCGAACGTTTTCCGGCATCACTTCGAGTTCCTGAACGTTGTCGAAACCTTTGCTGGCTAGAAACCTCATCGTTTCTTCCACTAAACATTCTGGCGCAGAAGCGCCAGCTGTCAGGGCGACCGTCTTCACGTTTGTCAGCCACTCGGCCTCGATATCTTTGTAGCTGTCGATGAGGTGGGAGTTGGTGCCCAGGTTGCGCGCCACCTCCACCAGACGATTCGAGTTTGAACTGTTTTCCGACCCCACTACCAGTAGCAGATCAGCTTCCGATGCGACCTGCTTGACGGCCACCTGACGATTCTCGGTGGCATAGCAGATATCCTGCGCTGCCGGGCCTTTGATGTTGGGAAACTTCTTCTTCAGTGCGGCGATGATGTCTTTGGTCTCATCAAGGCTCAGCGTGGTCTGCGTAAGATACGCCACGCGATTCGGATCAGGCACAGAGAGGGACTTCACCTGCTCGGGATTCCCCACGACCTGCGTGACTAGCGGAGCTTCGCCCAGCGTCCCAATCACTTCGTCGTGATCGTGGTGGCCGATGAGGATAAGCGAATAGCCTTCCTTGGCAAACTTGACGGCTTCTACGTGCACCTTGGTGACTAGCGGGCAGGTGGCATCGATGACGCGCAAGCCGCGCCGGGCGCTGTGTTCGCGCACCTCCGGCGAAACGCCGTGAGCGCTGTAGATGACGCGCTCGCCATTCGGAACTTCATCTTCGCTGTCGACGAAGATGGCGCCCTTGCCGCGCAGTTCATCCACGACAAAGCTGTTGTGGACAATCTCTTTGCGGACGTAGATCGGCGGACCAAAGGCCTCGAGCGCGATGCGGACTACATCAATTGCCCGCACCACCCCGGCACAGAACCCTCGCGGCTTCAGCAAAAGCACGGTCTTTCCCTGGCTGTTTGGCAATCTCAGGCTCCTGATTCCTATAACCTTCTGATAATCCCTGAACTATGTAAGATGCAAAAATCGGCTCGAAATCACTACGGTTAGCCTACACGAACCTTATTGAGGCGATATTAATAAGCTACTGGAAAGAACCCGGCTGGTCAACGTAAGCCAAAGAAACGGCGGGGATTAGCAGTGGATGGGGATTCTGGACCAGTGAACGGAACGGCCTTACTCCCATCCCAAGTCTTTCAATTCTTGGTCAGTCAATGGATCGAAGGCATCAGCGGTCCAAGAGATTTTTCCCTTCCAAGCTCCTGGAGTCCGCGGGCCCTTTTGCACGACCGGCAAGGCTACCAGCTTCACGACTGGTTTCTTCCCTCGCGCTATGATGATCTCCTCGCCCCGGCAGACCTTGGCGATCAACTGCGAGAGCTGAGCTTTTGCCACTTTGATTGTGACTGTTGGCATAGGTTCATCATAGCTACGCATCCGGTGGTCGAAGAATTAATTCCGTATTATCTAGCCGGATGGACGCAAAGTCTGCATCTGCTGCTGCGCGGTCCCCCAGATTTGTTGACTCACCCGCGCGATTTCTGATTCCAAACCCAGTGCGAAAACCCTTGATAGTCGTCCGATCATGTGAAGCATCAGAAGCATACTCATCACGCGTTCTTTCTTGGCCCATTTCTTCCATTCCTCGGGCTCCGCCTGGATTTTCCAATCTTTGCCTTCCTTGTCGAATTGTTGGACAACCGGAAATGGGTGCCCGTGCGCAATGGCTGACACGCGGATGTAGTATCTGCCCCGGAAGTCCTCTGGCAGTTCCGCCTCGGCGAACGCATCCGAATTGTTGAGAAGGTGCCAGTTTCTCGTAGGTTTGAAGTGGTCTTTAAGGGCATCGCATTCGGATCTGGTGTCGTCTCTGAATTTCTTCAACCCCGGAGAATCGAAACGCGAGCCAGACGGAATGGATTGTGCCATTTGGAATGTTGTCAGCTTCCCGTGATTCTTGAAATCGTCAAGCTTCTCTTGGTGTTTCGCTAGGATGACCGCACTCACAACAGCTTCGAGCAAAGTACGCCCCAACGAGACTGCCGCAACGCCATTCTGGGCATCCACCAACTGAAGAACTCCAGTGTAAGCCTCGATAGCAAATGCGCATTGAGCCTGCACGGCCCGAAAGTGTGGGCAACCTCGCTCTACGGCAAGCACCTTCTTCGCCAGCCGGAACACCCTTTCGCTTTCATTTGACGCTACAATCAGTTTGATCGCTTTCCCGTAGCCAGCGTTTCCAGCCTTGAATCAAATCCTTAACATTCGTCCACCAGTTAGCCCCAAGATGCATAGCTATTTTGATGAATCCGGCCGCAGCTATGGTCCTCGGCCAGTACGGGGCGCACATCCTTCGTCACCTGCTCCTTCGTGAATCGAGTCGGAAACGCCGGATGAGGTCCGCCGATGAAAAACTTATCAGGGCAGCAGGGCACCTCACCGCGCCCCAGTCTTGACGGTCAAATGATGCGTGAACTTCGTTTTGATCCGCCTTAATCGTAACTGGACCGAGTTCTTTGATCTCCGCTTTAAATTCCAGTATCCGAGCCTTCTCCATACCGTCTTGGAAGATGGTAGTCCGGCGATCACTTGTGTCGGGCCAAGGGAACGGTGACAGGTACCCCGTTAGTAATGGTGGCCCGTGCCCTTCCAGTCCTCACCCGTTCGCCTTGATCATCTGCTCCGCGTGCTTGCGCGAAGTATCAGTCAGCTTGGCCCCGCTTAACATGCGTGCGACTTCTTCGGTCCGCTCCTCGCCCACGACCGCGCGGATCGTTGTCCGCGTGCGCCCCCCCCAAGCCTTCTTTTCGATGACGTAATGATGATCGGCAAACGTGGCGATTTGCGGGAGATGAGTAACGCACAGAACCTGGTTCACCCGCGCTAGTTGCTTCAGTTTCTTTCCCACTGCCTCGGCGGCGCGGCCTCCAATGCCGGTGTCGATTTCGTCGAAGACCATCGTGCGCTGTGCGCTTTGATGTTTCTTTCGAGGAGCAGGATCGCCTCCCGCTTGCACGCTCACTTTCAGCGCCAGCATCACTCGCGACAATTCTCCTCCGGACGCAATGTGTTCCAACTGGCGCATCGGCTCGCCCGGATTCGTCGCAATCATATAAACGACCTCGTCTATTCCGGCCGTCGTCCAGTTCCCTTCTTGTTCTACCGTTGTTATCTCGATGCGGAATGCCGACTTCATCGCCAGATCATTGATCTCGGCTTCGACCAGCTTCTCGAGTTTGCGCGCCGCGTCTTCGCGCTTTTTCGACAGTGTGCGCGCTGTGCTCAGATACTCGGTACCGGCCTTCGCCAGATCAGCCCGCAGCTCGCGCAGGATTTCGTCTTTATTCTCGACCTCAGAAAGCTTGCGGGCTGCATCCGCGCCGAACGAGATCACATCATCGAGAGCCGGTCCGTACTTCCGCTTCAGTCGATCGAGCGACGCGAGCCGGTCCTCCACCTCCGCCAGATGTTCCGGCGAAGCGTGGATTCCGCCCGCGTAATCGCGCACGGTGGCCCCAACATCCTCCACGCTGATGCGCGCGGTTTCGAGCGCAGCCAGAGCTTCCTGGAACTTGGGTTCATATCGTGCCAATTCTTCGATCTGCTTCTGCGCAGCTCGCATCGAGGAAGACGTCGAACCATCGCCTTCATACAGCAGATCGAAGGCCTGCATTGCTGCGTTGTAAATTTTCTCCGCGTTCGCGAGCACGCGTTTTTCCGTTTCCAGGCGCTCGTCCTCGCCCGCCTCCAGCTTGGCTTCTTCGATTTCGCGCTTTTGAAACGTCCACAAATCCACCAGCCGCAACCGATCCTGCTCGCCTTGTTCCAGATCTTCGATGCGGCTGCGAATTCCCTTCCATGCTTCAAACGCCGCCGCAACCGAATCGATCTGGCTTCCGGCAAATCCGTCGAGCAGCGCCAGCCGCTCCGGACCATCAAACGACAAAATCGATTCATTCTGCGCATGGATGATCGCCAGTTGCGGCGCAAGCTGCCGCAGCACCGCGACCGTTGCCGGCTGGTTGTTCACGAAGACGCGGCCCTTGCCTCCAGCCGCAATTTCGCGCCGAACAATCAGCGAGCCGTCCTCCGATACGTCGAGGCCGTTGTGCTCCAGCACCTTTTCAATCGCGGCTCCGGCGCTGCCTTCGCACTCGAAAACCGCAGACACTACTGCGCGCTCCGCTCCAGTGCTAATCACGTCACTCGACGCCTTTTCGCCGAGCAACAAAGCCAACGCATCGATCAGAATGGATTTGCCCGCTCCCGTTTCCCCGGTGAGCAGATTTAGACCGGAGGCGAACTCCACCGCCGCGTTGTCGATGACCGCGTAATTCTCCAGACGCAATTCCACCAGCACAGGCCGCCCTCGCTGACGATGACGAAGTTTTGCGCAGCATAGCATGAAAGGCAGTGGTGGGGGGCAGTGATCAATGGTCAGGTTGCTTCGGAAAGATTTTGGCGGTCTGCCCTTCAGCGAACCTGAGAAACCGTCACGCTTCTTACAACAAAAAAAGCCACGGCCGAAGCCATGGCTCTGCACAACAGGTTTTGCTCACGAAGCGAACTAGCCGGCTTTGCGGTACTTATCCGCGCCCTCTTCAGTCGACCCTGTGTTGATCACTTCCTTGCGGCGCTCGCGCAACCGATCCTGGAAAGTGTCCCAGCGCGGTCCGATGCCCATTGCACCCTGGCTGATCACAACTGAGTCGGTGCTGGCCGCGAATCCACCCTGAGTCAATGCATCCGTATCTGTGCCGTCGATATCTGCCGCCACTCTTCCTGCCGCCGAATCCACCGGCCGCACCGGAGTCGAATTCCCCTCCATCTGCTGCGTCGTCGGAGTGATATTCCGATCCGTCCCCACCCGGTGCATTATGGGGTCCGCTTCCCACTTCGAGCGGTAGCGGCCTTCATAGTCGGCCCACTGCTGTTCTGATTCCAGGTTGGTCTCGTCATACGGAGGCAAAGCCTCAACCTGATCTTTAGTCAAATCGACGGCGAAGTCGTCCTTATGCTCCGTCGAGGCGCGAAGCCGATCCGCCGGAACGATAAATTTCTTGGTCGTCAGCCAGCCGGTATCGACCACGATATAGCTGATCACTCCCGTGAAGTGGTCGAAAATCACGTCGTCGATCTTGCCCAGCTTCTCATCGTTCACGCCATACAACTTGGAGCCCCGAATGTCCTCGGCGGCCTCTTGAAAACGATAGTCTCGCAGCATTCCATAACGTGCCATGGATTTGTCCTCCCGTTGAAAAAGTGAGATAACGATCACGCGTAGTTTGGATGTCAGCGACGACGCCGGGGTTACCGACAAAATCACTTCAATCGCCGCGGCCGTATTTTTACGGGACAAGCGAGCTTCTGTGAAGGCACGTCCTGCTGCAACGGACAAACCGCGCACCTCACGTTGACCGCTTCGCTCCGGCACCGCACTGGAATATCCTCCAGCCCCCGCTCCTCCAACCCACAATCCAGCAAACACCAGGCCTCCCGGTATTTTGCAAGCCGGGCCCGCGCCGATCGCGGAGTGAACCACAACGAACTTGCCCCCTCCGCGATCTCGACGGGCACCACGTACCACAAATCCTCCGGGACGATATACACAACCACGAAATCCATGTCGTCCTTCGTGAATACCCTCCCGTCGCGCCCCGATTCAACTTTATAGCCCGACCTCTTGTGACTCGTCCCGCCTTTCACCTGCACGCTCCAGAATCCTTTGCCCCAATCCACCACAAAATCGTAGCGCTCGCTGTCTCCCCACGGCTTGCACACCGGGATCCTGAGCTTGCAAACCCTGGCCAGAAACGCGGCCTCGATGATTTCTCCTTTCCGCTTTGGGTTCTCATCGGCAACCGCCTGTAAGTCGATCCCTTCCTCCTCGCTCGTGTGGGACGAACACCCCTGCTTGCCCTGAGCGCCGCCGAAGGGTCCGTCGCTTTTGATCTTGGGGTTGCTCGTGTGGGTCGGACACTCCTGTCCGTCGCTTTTGATCCTGGGACTGCCCATGTGGGTCGGACACTCCTGTCCGACGCCTTTGAAGTTGCTTTTGACCTCATCCGCCCGACCACAAATGTAGTCAGGCCCCGTAACTGCATTCTCGTTTTTCTCGTCCATAAATAGAAAAGGCGCAGCCAGTAAGCCGCGCCTGAAAGCACTCCTTCTCAATATTTACATTGTCATCCCGAGCAAAGCGAGGGATCTTGGTTTCCCTCGCCACAAACACAAACGGCGCAAACCCGAAGGCCTGCGCCGATGTTTCTACTCTCGCAACCAGTATATCATACGGCATAGGGCAAATGGGACAAATTAGCAAACTTATTTCGGTACGAATATAGTTGACTAACCAACGCATGGTTAGTCAACTATATTTTCACCCTTATTTCTCCCAGCGAATCAACAACATAGTTCCAATAACGGCTTCGCGGGGGCTTGACAAGATTTTGGCAGAAGGGCGAAGGCGGCGTTTTTCCCAGATCATCTCCCTCCTGCCGAAGGAAGCGAACTAAAGCTTTTGACCGTGTGCCACTTGATGAGGCAGAAGGAACGTTTTCGGATACCGTCCGTCGCCGCACAGTTTGAACGAGCCGAAATCCTTGTACCACGGTCCTTCAGGAACTTCTGGCTTTGACTCCGTCCAAAGGCGCAGCTGATTCAGGTCAGCGAGTCCGATATGGCGGTCGTGCATGCGCTCGATCAGATGGTCTCGAACGGCGGTGGGCAGCCCCGACCATGTCTCGATCTGCGGCATTGCTCACCCGGCTTTACTCCCCAAAGACGAAGCGACCCAGTTGGTCGCCCAACTGCTTGACCTGCTCCGGATCGTCAGCGGCGCGGAAGCGCTCGGCCAACTGGAAGAATGCCTTTTCCTTCTGCTGACGCGCTTCGATTCCCTGCTCGATCAGTTCTATCAACACCCGGTTATCGCTGAGGTCGCGTTCCTTCGCCAGCGCTTCAACCTGCCTCGCGATTTTGGGCGGCAAAGTTACGCTCCGCCTGACATGCTTGAGCCTAGCTGATTGCGCGCGGGATCTCTTCGCCTGTGCCATCGTAGCACCAGTATACACCATTATGGTGCATAACGAATCAATCACATACCCCAACAATCGCCGTCGCCGGGCTTTACAAGAGCCTCGGCGAAATCGCGTAAACGGCGACCCGAAGCCGGACAACATTGTAAGAGCTCCTTAGGATGCCGCCTGTCCGGCCCACTTTCCCCTCGAATCACCGCTCGGAATCAAGCACGTGAAGTTTGCGATCCCAAAAGGATTCGCTGTTCCCTGACCCGGGGCGAGAATCAAGGCAGAACGGGCCGCCGAGGCTGCCGGTGGACCCTCGTTCTAACGCTCCCCGACGTTTTTAGGGGCAGTGCTCTCTGCGGTGCCTGGCTGTACCCGATCCCTCCTCTGCTGATCCGCCATCCACTCATGAGCCTTCTTCACGAAATAGACATCGCAGTAAACTTTCATTTTAGCAACCTCATTAAGCGTGATACTTGGATTAGCGGTACGCTGATTGGCCAACTCCCCGCCGAGGCGGAGGATCTCGCGAAGGTCACCATGCATCCGCCCTTCCGTTAGAGAGCTCGTGATGCAGCCTTCAGCTGCGGCCTCGAACGTCGCGGCGTCACCGTCCCAATCATGGTATGCAGTCATCGCGGAGCGAAGGGCCTCATAGAATCCAATAACAATAGCGTGCTCAATCTGCCCAAAGATATCGTTCTTAGCGAGCATACCGAGGGCCTGAAAGTACCTGCTGTATGCAGCGGCTTGATCCTTATCATCAATGTGTACGAGATGCGCAAGCACCAGTGAAATGGTGGAAAGCTGAGCCTCTTTAAGTGCTTGATGGGGCCACGCTATTACCAGCTCTGGGCTCCGCTCGACGAATACTTTGGCCCTGCTCTCAAGGTCCAGAATCTGCTCGTAGAACCTTGAGACGAATGACGGCAGGTACCACCAGAAGAACCCAACGGTGCCGATGTTGAACGCTAGGACGATCATCCAGGACATCTGCATCCCAGATTGCCAAAGGAGCGCTAAGGGAATTGTCTTGAGCAGGGTGAACTGGACGAGGATTTCGCTCTTGTTCGAGCCATTTGGAAACAACTTGATCCAAGCAGATTTCTTATTCCACGCCGACAGCGGCTTGGCCCTCATGGAATGGGACCAAGATTTCAGGCGAATGTTGATCTGCCATTTCGGGATTCGAGCTTCTGCACCCTTAGGCTCCGCGCGATTGACTTCGCGCTCCAGCATTTCGCGACTTGCTCGTTCCATTGCGCTGATTGTGTCTCGCAGCCAACCAACCCATAGTTTGGCGTTGCCTTGGAGCTCCGCCAATTTCGCCAGGCTCCCTGAGCTGAACATAATGGGCGACAACTGAGGACTTTCGGTAGCCTGAAAGAGCCAATGGATCTCCTCCCGGCCCTCGTCGTCCAACTCGCGGACCTCCTTTAGTCGGTCCATTTCCAGCCTGGCCTCCGCTAGCTGCAGAAGAGCATCCAGTGCTTCGTCCGTAGGTTGGGCAATTCCAGCGGTCCTGGGGTCTACGTAAAGAGTTCTGAGGCGGGTCTCATGTATCTGCCTAGCAATGTCTTGGTGGCGACGGAATTCTTCGACCGAGATTTTCTCGGCCATGAATGCTGGCGTCCATAATGCCCAGAACAATTTTTTTTCGTGATCCTCGATAGCATCTGCAGGCGATCGGTGTTCCTCATCCGCAAGCCGCCACTCCGGGGTCAGCGATCCCATCACGATCATCGTAGCCTTCCCGATCTCCTCGAGCGCTAAGGCCGCAAGGTGGTAGGCGACGTGATTCCGTCCGGGTTTGCGAACATCCTTCGCCGAACTGAGCAGTTGATCGGCGTTTGTAACACACGCCTTGATGATCGCGTTAATCGCTCGTTATATCTCTTTCCTTCACGCTGTGCACCGCTCCATCGCCAATGCTTTGGGGCATAAACTCAGAAGACACACAAATCATCTTTCAAAACTCCCGACTCCTCAGCCCCTACCCCGCCGGCTCGACCGTAAGCTTCAATCCCACTGCCTTGGTCACGGCAACCAGTGTAGAGAGCCGAGGGTTTCCTCGCGCCGACAACGCACGATAAAGGCTCTCGCGCTCAATGCCGGCAGCCTTGGCCACTTTGGCAATGCCACCTCTGGCCTCCGCAATGCGGCGCAGCGCGATCAACAGCACGGCGGGCTCTTCGGTGTCTTCCAATGCGACCTTGAGGTATTCCGCAGCAAACTTAGGGTACTCGCGTAATTCGCGAATTATGCACTCGTCATGCGATACGCCTCGTTATATCTTTCTTTTTGCGTTTCATTGTATGCGTGTCCTCTGCAGGTAATCCTTGAAGACATTTTTCCCGGCGGTCGTGAGATAGCGGCGAACTTCTATGACCGCAAAATCGATTGTAACTTATAGATCACATCGAAGCAAGTCCAGGCTGCGCAGGTCAGCGGGTTATCCTTGCGATACCTCCGCCGAGGCCTGCGCCGCAATCATCTATAATCACGTTCAGGTATCCCGCAAATCACAATGCATCTTCTTCCCTACTCTGCAGTTCTTATCGGCGGCGAAATTCTCGACCTTTTTACCAGTACCGGGGCTGTCGCCAAGTTTGTTCTGCTCACTTTGCTCGCGTTCAGCTTGATCTCCTGGGCGATCATTCTGACCAAATGGAGCTTGCTCCGGCGCGCCCGGGTTCAGAGTGGACGCTTCGTCCGCGCCTTTCGCAAAGCGCAACGACTGCAAGACATCGCCGCCGTGGCCGAGCAGTTTCGTCCCAGCCCGCTGGTCGGCGTCTTCGAAGGCGGATTCCAGGAGTTCAAGCGCCAACTCGCTTCTCCCGCCGCCGCGCTACGCATCAACGCGGTGCAGCGCGGCATGCAGATCGGAGCCTCGGAAGAAATCACGCGACTCGAACGCAACGTGCCGTGGCTCGCAATTACTGCCGCCGTCACTCCATTCATCGGCCTATTCGGAACCGTCTGGGGAATTATTGACGCCTTCCACGGCCTCGGGACCGCCGGTGGAGCGACACTGCGAGCGGTCGCGCCCGGCATTTCGGAAGCTCTCATCACCACCGCGGCCGGCCTCGCCGCTGCCATCCCGGCCGTGATTGCCTACAACCTCATCGGCAATTCGATTCGCGAGTTGGCCGCGCGCAGCGACGATTTCAATCTCGAAGTGCTGAACGCGATCGAGAGCATGCAGGCACAACCCGCTGCCGAAGTGAGGCGCTGATGGCTTTCACGACTCCCAACGGCCGCACGCAAACAGCTCTCGCCGATATCAACATCACTCCGCTGGTCGATGTGGTTCTCGTCCTGCTGATTATTTTCATGGTGACCGCGCCGGTACTGCAATCGGGCATTGAAGTGAGCGTGCCCAAAACGCGCACGGTCAAAGAAATCACCGAAGAGCGCGTCGTGATCACTATCAATAAAGATCAGCGGGTCTTTATGGGCAACGACGCGGTCAATATCAACGAGATCGCTGCCAAGCTGCGGCAGAAGATTCGCGACCCGCGCAACCAGTCCATCTTTATCCGCGCCGATGAGAATGTGCCGTTCGGCGCATTCGCTACGGTCATGGATTCGGTAAAGCAATCAGGCATCACCAACATCAGCATCGTCACTCAGCCCCTCGAAGAAAACCGGCAACAAAATGGCACAAAACGCTGAGATCTTTTTCGAACACGACAATTGGGGACGCTCCCTCAGTTGGTCTGCGGGATTTCACCTCGCGATCACTGGCGTAATCCTGCTCTACTCGGTCGTTTTCACAGGGAGCCGAGGTGAGGGCTGGGGTTCCGGCGGCGGAGGTTCGGCAATCGGCGTCACCTTAGTCAGTTCTGTTCCTCTGCCCGCAACGCCTGCACCGACGCAAAATGTTCTGGCCAACGAATCCAAGGGCCTGACCAAATCCGAACCGAAGGTTGAAGAAGAAAAAGAGCCCGACGCCATCGAGATCCAGGGCAAGAATTCCAAGATCAAGCCGAAAAAAGAGACCACGCCAACCAAAGAGAAAACGAAGCCAGCGCCCGAGCAACAAACCAATCAGGTTGCCTTCGGCGAAGGCGGCCCGGTCAGCGGCCCCTATGGCACATTCGACGCCGGCGGCGCGAAAGGCGGCTTCGGAGTCACCGGCGGTGGAGGAGATTTCGGCACAAGGTTCGGCTGGTACGTGCAAGTCATCCAAAAAAAGGTCTCGGAGAACTGGTTGAAGTACGAAGTCGATCCGCGGATCAACAGCGCGTCGCGCGTCTACATCACCTTTGACGTTGCCCGCGACGGCCATCCGCTTAATGTAAAGGTTGAGCAGTCGAGCGGCGTGCCCTCGCTCGATATATCGGCCGTCCGCGCCCTGCAGCGCATCGACACCTTCGGCCCACTGCCCCCGGATTACAGCGGCAGCAAGATCTCAGTGGAGTATTGGTTCGATTACTCGAGGAAATAACTTGTGTCCTTGTGCCCCAGTCGCTGCATCCATACTGTAGTTCGCGGCAGGGTCTCGATCTACGCAGGATGAGAAAATGCTAACGCATCCGGCTGATTATTCCTGAGGCCGGGGGCAGTTCACTATGATGGATGGTAATGATTCTCCTTAACTTGAACTTGCAGATGAAAAAATATCGGAGTACGATATTGTCTTCAACCGTATCTTCTTGCACTGAGTTGCCTGACGTCTCCAAACGGATGGACGACATACATCGACCAGTCTCGCGCTTTACGCGCTTTACATCTCGCGCACAGCTTCTCAGCGCCTTGAGCCTCCTGATTTTGGTCTGTTCGCTCTTCCCTGCCAGATCATTTGCGCAAGATTGGGTTCGCACTGGGTCCGGGCTGGGCGTGGATAAGGTCCGCCTTGCGGTTCCCGACTTCAAACCTTCCAACGGCGATTCGCAGAACGCTGAGTTGCTGAAAACTTTCAACGACACGTTCTGGAATGATCTGGATAATTCCGGTGTGGTCGAACTGATCTCCAAGAGCTTCTATCCTCTACAGGTGCCCGGCCAGCCGCCTGAGGTGACTTTTGGAGTGTGGAACTCGCCTCCGCCGAACGCCGCTATGCTGACCTTCGGCAATCTCGCCGTGGCCGCAGGTAAAGTCACCGTGCAAGGCTGGTTATATGACGTCAAGAATACAGCCTCGCCCGAAGTTCTCGGCAAACAGTACACTGACGTTCCCACTGGCGACGCGGTCCGCGTGATCGCGCACAGGTTTGCCGATGAGATCATCTTTCGCTTGGGCGGAGGCATTCCCGGCATTGCGGAGAGCAAGATTTATTTTGTCAGCGACCGCTCCGGCCACAAAGAAATCTGGGTGATGGATTACGACGGCTCGAATCAGCGCCAACTCACTCACCTCGGTTCCGTGTCGCTTTCGCCGCGCATCTCGCCCGATGGTTCGCGTCTCGCTTTCAGTTCCTTAACCAAGAGTGGTTGGGACATTCTGATGTACTCAATCGATCTCAACCGCGTGGTTAGCTTTCCGCATTTTGGCGGCACGAATCTTTCGCCGGCGTGGGCGCCAGACGGTCTTCACCTTGCTGTTTCGTCCTCGCGCGGCGGCAATCCGCAAATTTATGTGTGCGATTCCTCCGGCGCCAATCTTCACCGGCTAACATCCAACAAAGGTCCGGACGTTGGCCCGGTCTGGAATCGCAAGACCGGCGCTCAGATCGCTTTTGTCAGCGGTAGCACCGGATTGCCGCAGGTTTATACCATGGAGGCAGACGGCACCAACGAGCAGCGCATGACCGATCAGGGCTATGCCGTCTCACCCAACTGGTCGCCCAACGGCCAGTTCCTTACTCTGGCCTGGATTCGCAAGTACGGTCCGGGCGAGCCCGGTTCTTCCGATATCTACCTGATGGATATCGCAAGCAAACAATGGGTTCAGCTTACGCATGATGGCGGGCGCAACGATTATCCCTCATGGTCGCCGGATGGCCGCCACATTGTGTTTGAGTCGAAACGCTCGGGCAAAGAGGAACTGTGGATGATACTCGCCGATGGAACCAAGCTTCATCAGCTAACTTTTACTGGACGTAACACGCAACCAAACTGGAGTTGGAAATAAAACACTTCGTCTGAACTCGAACTATTTCGGAATTCGCAGGAGGATCAAAGGTGAAAAGGAAGAACATGAAACATCAAAGTTTGAAAGGTCTCGCAACCACTATCGCTCTGGCCGCCGTTGTTATGCTCGGCGCGTGCCACAAGAAGACAGCCCCGCCACCGCCGCCACCGCCGCCGCCACCAGCAGCGCCCACCGCTTCCATCTCCGTAAGTCCCGATACGATTCAGCCGGGGCAATCCGCGACGCTGACCTGGCAGACTTCGAATGCCACCGACGTTTCCATCGACGGCATCGGCGCGGTCCAGCCTAGCGGGACGCAGCAGGTCAACCCCAACGATTCCACCACGTATCACCTCGTGGCCAAGAGTTCAGGCGGAACGCAGGAAGCCACCACACGCCTCACGGTAACGCCGGCGCCAGTGGCAGAAGCTCCTCCACAAACTTCGGCTACGGAAGAAGATCTCTTCGGCCGCAGCGTCAAGGACATTTACTTCGAGTACGACAAGTCCGACATTCGCGGCGATCAGCAATCCGCGATCCGTACAGACGCGCAGTTCCTCAATCAACATTCCAACATAGGCTTTACGGTTGAGGGGCATTGCGACGAGCGTGGTTCCACGGAATACAATCTCGCCCTGGGCGACCAGCGCGCTTCTTCCGTGAAAAGCGCCTTGGTTTCGGCGGGAGTCAATGCCAGCCGCATCAAGACCATCAGCTACGGCAAGGAGAAGCCCTTCTGCATGGAATCGAATGAGTCGTGTTGGCAGCAGAACCGCCGCGGCCACTTTGTTTACCAGAAGTAGTGGAGTGTTGACCGCCAGGGGCGGAGAAGTCTCCGCCCCTGCTCTCTTACGGTTGCCGCCCACCTTGTACAACCACGTCGTGGTGGGATTCATCCAAATTTGAAATAACTCCTGACTAGGGAGGCCGAGATGAAGAACCTGTTTGTGCTGACGGTACTGGCTGTGCTGTTGGCTCCCGCCCTGCCCGCGGTCGCGCAGGATGACATCAGTAGATTCGAGGCATCTGGCGGGTACGACTACGCGCGCTTTAATGTAAATGACCGGATCAACGGCGTCTCGTCCGCGGAAACATTCAACGGAAACGGCGGAGGTGGCCAGCTCGAGTACAACGCGAACCACTGGCTCGGTACGGTGGCAGAGCTGGGTGGCTTTGGCGTGACGAGCGCAACAAACGGTGCATTGGTGGGCGGAGTGCTTACCTATCTCTTTGGGCCCAGAGTGAATTTCCGGCACGGCAAGGTTGTGCCGTTCGCTCAGGCCCTGTTCGGAGGCGTTCGCACAACCGACGGCATTATCCATTCGGGGCCTGAAAATCATTTTGCGATGACGGTGGGAGGAGGCATTGATTTCAAGGTATCCAAGCTCCTCTCCGTTCGTCCCGTGCAGGCCGAGTACTTCATGACAACGATCCCCGATGGCCTTGACAACCGGCAAAACAATTTCCGGCTTAGCACCGGCGTAGTTTTTCGGTTCGGCCGGGCATAGCGCATCGTTCTCCTCTTCGCCGACTCGGAGTCTGGTGGCCATCCGGCTGTCAGTTTGACAATTGCCCCTGCGGAAGGCATTCGCTTGCGGGAGAAAATGAAATTTTGCTGATTTCCCAAAAGTCTCGTTTCATAATCTAGACAATCTGCCCTAGAATGGTTCCAGGAACCTTCTCCTATGACACTACGACGCTTCTCTGCGGTTCTCGCTCTGCTCTCAACGCTTTGGCTGACCGCCGCTCCGGCTTGGGGCGCCAGCAAAGAAATGATCCAACTGCAAACTCAGGTACAGCAACTGCAGGAGCAGATGACCGCCATGCAGCGCAGCTTCGACGAGCGCATGGGCGTGATGAAAAACCTGGTCGAGCAGGACACCGACGCCATCAACAAAGTGACCGGCGCGATTAACGGCCTGCAGGCAACCCTGCAAAAACAGCAGGGAGATTCCGCCTCGCACATCGATCAGCTTGCCGGTCAACTTCAATCGCTGAACGACACGCTAGATGAACTGAAGGCGCGCCTCGCCAAGGTAAGCAAGCAGCTTGAGGACATGCAGTCGTCGCAGCAGAGTCAGGCGGCGCAGATGTCAGCACAGGCGCAACAGGATGCCGCGGCGAAAGCTGCTCCGCCTCCAGACGTGCTCTACAACAATGCTTTGCGGGATTACAACGGCAACAAAAACGATCTTGCCATCCAGGAATTTTCCGACTACATCAAGTACTATCCCAACACCGATCTGGCCGGGAACTGCTACTTCTATCTCGGCGAAATTCAATTCCGCCAGGGAAACTTTCAGCAAGCCGCGCAGAGCTATGACCAGGTTTTACAAACCTTTCCGACTGGAAGCAAAGCAGCTTCAGCCCAGCTGAAAAAAGGCTTCTCGTTAATCGAGTTGGGTAAACAGGAAGATGGAGTCGTGGAACTGCGCCGCGTGATCCAGCGCTATCCTAAATCCAACGAAGCCCTGCAGGCTCGCGAACGGCTGCGCAAACTGGGAGTTTCTACAAGCGTGCGGCCCGGCGAATAATTTTGCTCCTAATATGTTTGCTCGACGAAGTTAAGGAGATTTATGTCGAAGAAGATTTCGGATAACGATCCCGACGGAGCCAAGGGCGCGACCGAGGGTGAAGAGCGCGATCACGACGGCAACGCAGGCCTGGCTGGACAACTAGGCCACCGCGATCAGGATCCGCGCATCAAGGGCGCTGACTCAGATTTTCCCGAGCCTGGGGGAAGTCCGGAACATACTGGAGAGAAGGGGTGAAACAGGGTTTAGGGGCTAGGGTTTAGGGCAGAAAATCCTGATTTAACCGCCGTCCGAGACTGCCCCTAGCCCCTGAACCCTAATCCCTGCTTTTTCAAATCGCCATTGCGCCGACTTCTTTTTCCACTTCAACCGTATCGACCATCGCGATCGCGTCCCATGGACAACCGTCCAGAAAGCAGCCGTCGGGACCTTTGCTGAGGCACTTCTTGCAGCCGATGCAGAGAATGGGATCGACCGCGATGCGGCCGAAGGGCGTGCTGTCCTCGTCCGCCACCCAGAACATGCAATCTTCCACCGGACAATATTCCACGCACGCAGGCGAGCCGGCGCATCCCGTGCAGCATTCGGTGATCACCGCCAATTCTTTCGGCTTCTTCTTGCGCGGCGTGGTGAGGCCCTTGGACTTCGGTTCAGCTTTCATCTCGTCGGGAACCATGCCGACAGCTTTGGTCGCGCCGGGTGCAGGAGGCATGCGGAGATTATAACGTGAAGGACGCCGTTTGCGAATCTACTTCCGCCTGAACCTTAGGCTAATCGGCTTGAAGGGCGCTGGCCGACTATTTCCTATTAAGTCTAGTATTTCCATCGACTCCATCGTATACTGGCAAAAGCCCGGCTGGTAGGCCACCTTGCGGGCACGACTTTTTGATCGGTTCCCTCCCCCAAGTACTTACCTAGTGGACTGGTGCGTTTCAATTTTGAAGGCTATCGGTCCCAGACCGCCGGGTTGTTCTCGCATGAAGGGTGAAGGGGAATCGGAATGAAGTTCGACTATTCCTGGGGAAAGACGCGCAATGATTTGCTCGCCGGCGTAACTGTCGCGGCGATCTCCTTACCGCAAGCCATGGCTTATGCTCTCATTGCGGGCGTCGATCCGCGATTTGGGCTTTATTCCGCCATTGTCGTAACGCTGGTAGCCTCGATCTTCGGTTCGTCCTCTCACCTGATCAATGGTCCCACGAATGCGATTTCGCTGGTGGTTTTCAGTGCGCTCGGCTTCTTCAATTCCGGCAATGGTCTTGAAGCTTACCAAGCCATGTTTCTGTTAGGAATCATGATTGGGTGCATCCAGATCCTGATCGCGGTATTCAAGCTCGGAGATTTAACGCGCTACATCTCGGAATCCGTAGTGATTGGCTTTATGGCCGGGGCTGGCACACTGGTCGGGTTAACTCAGCTTGGCAACTTGACCGGATTGCGCGATCGCGGAACGGGCCAGCAGCATGTGCTCTACCGCATTTGGCTGACGCTGAGTGGCGGCCACGTGAATCCGCGGGCGCTTGGCATTGGACTTGGAACGATTGTTCTCGTCGTCCTGCTCAGAACATTGGCGCGCAAGTATCAACTGCCTCAGTTGGACATGCTGATGGCATTGATTATTGCCGCCCTTGTGGCCGCCGCTTTCGGGTGGTCGAAACCAGGGCACGATGGCACGACCGTAATATCGGTCGTTGGCAGCGTCCCGCGTAGTCTGCCGATGCCGCATATCCCGCGGATTCAGCTCTGGTGGGTGAAACAAATGTCGGGAAGCGCACTGGCCATTGCGTTTCTCGGATTGCTGGAAGCGCTCGCCATTGCAAAATCGATTGCCAACACAACGCGCCAGACGCTCGACTACAACCGTCAGTGTCTCGCTGAGGGCTTGGCCAATCTTACCGGTGGTTTTTTTCAGTGCCTGCCCGGCTCCGGCTCTTTGACGCGCTCGGCCATTAATTTTCAGGCTGGGGCCGTGAGCCGCGTCTCCGGAGTGTTCGCGGCAGGAACGGTCGCGCTTACGATGGTCGCGCTTGCGCCGTTTGCCCGCTACATTCCGAAGGCCGCCCTGGCCGGTCTGCTTTGTGTCACAGCCGTCCGCCTAGTCGATTGGAAACGGTTGAGTTATGCTATGCGCGCTTCGCGCTACGATTCTCGATTAGTTTTGGTGACTGCGTTCTCGGCAATTTTCATCAGTGTCGAATTCTCCATCCTCATCGGTGTGGCGTTATCGATTTTGATGTTCGTTCCCCGTGCCGCATCGCTTCGCTGGACCGAGTTGATTGTCAGCAATGATCGGGTGGTACGCGAACGCTTGCCCGATGATCCACCGTGTACTGCTATGCTGCTTTACGATCTGGAAGGCGAATTGTTCTTCGGTGCGGCTCCGGAACTGGACCGCTGCTTCGACCATCTAAAGCTGCGCACCGAGGCCGAAAATATTCGGCACGTCATACTGCGCCTCAAGCGTACACGCAATCCTGACATGGTGGCGCTGGAACGCTTTGACCACTTTCTGCATGACATGCAAGAGCGAGGAGTAACGGTGTTGCTTTGCGGCGTGCGTCCTGGCTTTGCCAAGGGAATGGTGAATCTGCGGTTCTATGATTGGCTGCCTGCCGATCGGATTTTTCCGGAAGAGCCAGAAAAGTTTTCGGCGACACTCAGGGCAGTTCGCCATGTTTACGACGTCTTGGAAAACAATTTTTGCGACCATTGCGTGCAGGCAGAGTTCGCAGGAACTGGCCAACGGCCGCTGTATTATCTGGTTTAGAGAGACGCTGCGACTCGTCGTTGATCCCGGCGGCCGAACGAACTTTTTCAACTCTACGGGCGTTCTTTCAGAACGCAGAGCGGCGCTGCAGCACGCGGCCGAGTATGCGTTCTTCGAGCGCGGCGAAGCGAGCGCTGCCGCGGGTTCGTGGTCGCGGCAGGTTTACGACTTCGTCCAATGCTACGCGGCCCCCCTCAATTAAAATGACGCGGTCCGCCAGACTTACTGCTTCGGCGACGTCATGCGTTACGAGCATTGCGGTAAAGCCACGGTTTCGCCAAATGTCCTCGATCAGTTGCTGCATCTCGATGCGGGTTAGCGCGTCGAGTGAGCCAAGCGGTTCATCCAGGAGCAACAGGTTCGGATCGTGGACGAGAGCGCGAGCCAAGGCTACCCTTTGCCGCTGCCCGCCGGATAAAGCAGCCGGCCAATCGTCGGCTCGTTCTGCCAGACCGACTTGTGCAAGGACCTTGCGCGCGTGTGGAATGAGCGCCGGATCAAGGCCGAGCATAACGTTGGGAAGAATTCTTCGCCAGGGCAACAAGCGAGAGTCCTGGAACATGACCCGAATATCCGGCTTGCCATTGTGCTCGGCAACGTTGCCCAAAGTGATAGCGCCGGCTTGCGGCGTTTCCAAACCAACGACGGACCGCAGGAGAGTGCTCTTGCCACATCCGCTGCGGCCGACGATGGCCACAAATTCACCGGTGGAGATCTCAACGTCAAAGTTCTCGAGGACGGTGCGTCCGCCTAAGGCAATGCTCACGCTCTTGATTTCGACTGACACGCCGCGCGAGCAGCGCTCGTCGGCGGCAGCGATCTCTTTCGAACTGAAAGTGGCAGGCAAAGTGATCCCCTATCGTGCTGTTTGATACGCCGGATTCCAGCGTAACCAGTAGCGTTCAAGTGCTTTCGCCAGAAGATCAGCGAGTTTTCCCAAAATTGCGTACAGCAGAATGCCGACCACCATGACGTCGGTCTGCATGAATTCGCGGGCGTTCATCGTCATGTAGCCGATGCCCGAGCGCGCTGAAATGGTTTCAGCGACGATCAAGATCACCCACATCAGCCCGAGAGAGAAGCGCACGCCGACGAGAATGGAAGGCAATGCTCCGGGCAGAATAATCTCCCGGTACAGCGCCCAACCAGACAGGCCGTAAGTTCTTCCCATCTCGAGAAGTCCGCGATCGACTGAGCGAATCCCGTGAAATGTGTTGATGTAGACAGGAAAGAAAACACCCAGCGCGACCAGAAAGAGCTTGGCCGATTCATCGATGCCGAACCACAAAATAACAAGAGGAATCAGAGCCAAGGGAGGGATGTTGCGCACCATCTGAATAGTGGTATCGAGCAGAGTCTCAGCCCAATGCAATGAACCGGTGAGCAAACCAAGCAGCAGACCAAGGCCCCCACCAACAGCGAAACCTGCTAATGCGCGCAGAGTGCTGACTCGCACATGCATCCACAACTCGCCGGAGGCGCTCAGTTCGATGAACGAACTCACCACCGCCCGTGGTGATGGCAGAAAACGGCTCGGAAGAATTCCTGCGGAAGATGACCACTGCCAGACGATCAAAAGCAAAATGGGCACGACCCATGGCAACGCTCGCTTCGCCAGAACGCCAGGCCGAAGTGAGCTCTTCGCGGCGGATTTTTTCTGTCCCTGGTTCATAATTCCTCGCTCAGCGCTGGGCCTGGGTTCCGGTCGACATTCCCGGCAGCGTCGCGTCGCGCACATTGATGTGCTTGGGGATCAACTTGAGATCGAAGAAAGTGTCCGCAATTCTTTGTTGTTCCGCCAGCACGGCATCGCTCACTGGCGTTACTCCGAAGCCGTTTCGCGACAGGGCCAGTTCCAGCGTGCCTCGATCCAAACCCATCTGCGGTTCCAGAGCGATGGCAGCCTCCTTCTGATTCGCCTTCGCCCACTGATCCACGGCGGCCAATTCTTGCAGAACGATCGCGACCACATCTGCGCGCTTGGACGCATAAGATCGCGAAGCCAAAAAGAATTGGTGATTGCTGACAACACCATTGCCGTCGGCAAGAATGCGAGCGCCGGTTTGCCTCTGAGCCGCGGCCAGGAACGGCTCCCAGATCACCCACGCATCGACACTGCCGCGCTCGAAGGCGGCTCGCGCATCAGCCGGCGTCAGGAAAATCGTATCGATATCTTTGTAGTTGACCCCTGCTTTCTCCAGCAGTTTGACCAGCAGAAAGTGAACATTCGAGCCTTTGTTGAGTGCCACTTTCTTGCCCTTCAGTTCAGCAACTGTCTTGATGGGTGAATCCTTGGGAACAACAATGGCCTCACCAGCGGAAGCCTGTGGCTCGTTTCCGACGTAAACCAGATCCGCTCCGGCTGCCTGAGCGAAGATGGGCGGAGCTTCGCCTGCGATGCCGAAGTCGATGCTGCCCACGTTCAAACCTTCGAGCAACTGCGGGCCCGCTGGAAATTCGGTCCATTTGACTTCAACATGCATTGGCGCGAGCTTTTTCTCCAAACTGCCGCGCGCTTTCAGCAGCACGAGGGTGCCGTATTTCTGGTATCCGATGCGTAGGACGTTATCGGCGTTCTGCGCCAAAGTGAGCGGCGCCGCAGCCAACAGCATAAGGATCGCAATTACGATCGCGCGGTGAGACTTGGCCTGTAGAAGATTTCTCATAAATCTAGGTCCTTTATTAAGTGAGGTGCTCACGAATAAAACGAGGGCTTTGGAAGCTGGTGATTCAAGGCCCAGTCTCCCAACTCGCGAACTTTATAGTCGACCGGATCATGCAGCGTGTGAGTGCGCAGGTTGCGCCAGAAGCGGTCGATCCTGGCGGGACCGGCAGCGGCGCGCGCTCCCATTACTTCGAACATGCGGTTGGCGATTTCCAGGCCGACCCTGGTGGTGGTCACCTTCGAGGTCGCGACATCCAACGCGCACTTGCCGCGCTGGTTCTCAGTGATCGCGTCCCCACTCTCCCATGCTCGCTGCAGTGACTCTCCCGCAATATCTATTAGAGCCTGCGCCGCCTGAAGGTTCACAAAGAAGCTGCCGTAGTTCGCCAGAATATAAGGATCTTCTGTGGCGCTCTGCGCTGCGGAAGCAATCCACGGTCGGGTTTGCGCTAAAGTGTAGTTACGCGCTTCCTCTAGCGCCCCTTCGGCGATTCCTAAGAAAATGTTGCTGAGAATTAACTGCGCGATGCACGAGCGTAAAGATGCTCTCACGCTGCCAAGTGGGCCCGGCGTCTTCAAGAACTCTTCAACCCCGGCGGCAACCTCACAGAACTCCACAGTCCCGCTATCGGTTTGCCGCTGGCCCATCGCATCCCAATCCTCGAGAATGCGAATCCCCGGCCGGTCCGAGGGTATCGCGGCAACCATGAACTTCTCGTCCACCGAGCGAATCGCGGAAACGATCAGCATGTCCGAGTCGACCGCGCCGGAACAAAAACTCTTGCGTCCGTTGATAAGGTATCCGACGCCGCATTTAGAGGTCAGGCTTGTCCGCTTGTCGAGCGGATTGAGCGCATTTCCCCAAAACCACTTGTTCCGGACAGTCTCGGAAAAAAGTCCTTCGGTCTGCGCCCATGATCCGTAGAGTGACACGGACGCGAGCATGAGATGTTGAAAACCGAACAGATGAGCGATGGAGCTGTCGACACGGGCAAAGAGGCGCACAAGCTTCATCGTGTCCGGCCATTCCATCCCCCAGCCCCCTAGACCTGCGGGAATGGTCACGTTCAGCAATCCGCTGGCGCGCAACAAGTCTCGCTCCGTCTTCGCTGTACCAGCGCGCTTATCGCGTTCCACGGCGGTTTGAGCAAACGTTGCGGCTAATTGATCCGCAATCTCGAAAGCATGCTGCCGTGGCGGAACACTAACTGCGATGTGATTCACTGTAGAAAGCACTACCGCCCTCCGTGTTGCCGGATATCTTGCGCAGCGCTCCGCATCTCGACGGTTGTTGCTGCAGCACCACCCCTGTTGAATTCGTGTTGCTATAGCAACACACGCCCGCTGACGGACCCACCTGACATTGCCCGTAACCGCGTGAAAAGTTGAAATTCATGGACATGAGCGCACTTGTCTATTGGCACGACAATTGCCAAAGCTGATGTGGAACTTAGTCCTCCCCGGAAAGAGATCGAAACCATGGAAGTGTTCTGGTTTTTACCAACGCACGGAGACGGCCGCTATCTTGGCTCTTCCGAACAGGCTCGCACTGTCAACTACGGCTATTTGAAGCAGATTGCTCAAGCCGCCGACCAGCTTGGGTTTCACGGCGTACTGTTGCCCACTGGCAGGTCGTGTGAAGACGCGTGGGTTGTGGCATCCACACTGGTCCCGGCGACGACGAAGCTTAAATTTCTGGTGGCGATTCGTCCCGGCATCACCTCGCCCACGTCCGCCGCACGAATGGCAGCGACGTTCGATCGTCTTTCCGAAGGGCGGCTGCTGATCAATGTCGTTACGGGCGGCGATCCCGACGAGGCACTCGGTGATGGAGTTTTTCTCACTCACGATGAGCGCTATGAAGTGACGGAGGAATTTCTTCAGATCTGGCGCGAGGCCGTGGCCGGTAAGGCGATTACGCTGAATGGCAAGCATCTTCATGTAGAGAATGCAAAGGTCTTATATCCGTCGGTGCAGAAGCCGCACCCCCCGCTCTATTTCGGGGGATCGTCCAAGGTTGCTTACGGCTTGGCCGCACGGCAGGTCGATGTCTATCTCACCTGGGGTGAACCACCGCAGGCGGTTGAAGAAAAGGTTAAAACCGTGCGTCGACTGGCGGAGGAGCAGGGCCGCTCCGTTCGGTTCGGCATTCGCCTGCACGTCATTGTTCGCGAAACGGAGCAGGCAGCGTGGGCGGCAGCGAATGATCTGATCCGCTATGTCGACGACGACACAATCGCCAGAGCGCAAAAAACATTTGCACGGTTCGACTCCGAGGGACAGCGCCGCATGGCGGAGCTGCATCGCGGCGGCCGCGAAAAACTGGAAGTAAGCCCTAATCTCTGGGCCGGCGTTGGTTTGGTTCGCGGAGGCGCCGGCACCGCACTGGTTGGCGATCCAGTTACGGTTGCGAAGCGAATGCAGGAGTACGCCGACCTCGGAATTGAAACCTTCATTCTCTCCGGATATCCGCACCTCGAAGAGGCGTATCGCGTGGCTGACTTGCTGTTTCCGCATTTGCCCGTGTCAGCGAGATCGGAGAAAACAGTTGGAAACGTCACCGGCCCGTTCGGAGAACTGGTCGCCAATGAATACCGGCCGAGTACGGCCACAGCGGCACCCGTGCCAGTACAACAGAGCTAGTCAAGAGGCGTTCACGCCTGAGCTAAGGTAGGCTATTTTGCCGGCCAGCCGGCAACTCACCGCACTGGATCAGCTTGGCACGAACAATGTTCCGGCTAATGCCGAGCAACCGGGCGGTCTGAACCTGGTTGCGATGACAGAACTCATACGCTGTCTGCGTGATTGCTGTCTCGATCTCCCCGTAAAGGTTAGGACGGTCATCTTCAAAAAGTGCGAGTAAAGCGTCCTTTAGCCCTTTCAGGGACTGCGATGATCCGCTGGTCGCCGCTCGGAGCCCCAGTGTCGAAAGCCTCAAGTCTTCCGATCGCACTACATTTTCGCGGCAAACCAGCAGCGCGTGATGAATAACGTTTTCCAGTTCGCGCGTATTGCCCGGCCAAGAATATCCGCTAAGCAGGACGTCGATCGCTTCCGCGCTCAGTTGCGCATCCTTCATTCCCAAACGTTCTGCATAGATTCCGAGAAAGTATTGCGCCAAGGGAAGAATGTCCCCCGGCCGTTCGCGCAACGGAGGAATATGGAGCGTGGCAACCTGAAGCCGGTAATAAAGGTCCTCGCGGAAGCGTCCCGCGGCAACTGCGTCTTCCAGATTCACATTGGTCGCAGCGATCAGGCGAACGTCAATCGTAACCGGAGTGCGCGAACCCAGGCGGACTACCTGGCGCTCCTGCAGCACGCGGAGCAACTTCACTTGCATCGCAAAGGGTAAATCTCCGATTTCGTCCAGGAACAACGTGCCGCCCCGCGCTGCCTCGAACCATCCCGCCCGGGACACTGTCGCTCCGGTAAACGAGCCTCGCTCATGACCAAACAGCTCGCTCTCTACGAGGCTTTCAGAAAAAGCGCCACAATTCACGGCCACAAAAGGTTTGTCAGCGCGCGGGCTCAGCTTATGCACGTGCCGGGCAATGAGTTCCTTGCCGGTCCCTGTTTCCCCAGTCACCAGCACGTTCGCGGTGCTCGGCCCGATTAAATGCATCCTTTCAAGAAGCGCCCGGGATTTAACGTCCTCAAACACAAGAGCCGAGGCCCTCGAGCTAAATGGCACGTTAGGAGGGGCGGGAAAACTTAGAATTGGCTTCGGAACAGGCGAGAGAGACATATCTAAACCCTAGTATTTCAATCGACATGATAGGCGACCCGCGGGCAGCCTGTCAATAGCGCTAAAGAGTGTCTCAGCAAGTCCACCGCGATGCGACTGGCGTCCCTTTCGTTAAAGCCAGGATTTAGGCTTGCGCCTTCTTCGGAACCTTAGCGCCCTTCTTGCGAGCTTCGGAAAGACCAATTGCTATCGCTTGCTTACGGCTTTTTACCGCGCCGCCTTTGCCTCCCTTTCCAGAGCGAAGCGTACCTTTCTTTTCGCGGCGCACCGCACTCTCAACCGATTTACCGGCCGCCTTGCCATATTTGCGGCCACTCGATTTCTTGCCTGAACCGGTGCTCTTTCGACCTGCCATTTCAACCTCCTAAGATTTATGTTTGCGTCGAGCGATTCGACGCCCACAGTGCGAAGCTATGATGCGGCGACAATGTCTTCTGTTGCGGGAAAGATCGCTGCAGGCTTTAGAAGAATCATCTGTCGCATCCTTGCCAGCCGCTTTTGCGCCAGCTTCAAACCCTGGTCATCCGGCGAAAACTTCCGAAGAGTTCCCAGCACTCCTTGCATATTCGTCCGCGTGTGAACCCATTGTTGAATCAGTCGCCCGTTACGACTTGAACCTCTCTGCGGTTACCAGAGTCACCCCGGCGCGCCGCCTAAGCGGTTGAAATGCCACTAACCCCACTGGGGTCAACACAGTGACCTCAGTCACCATTCCTATTACAAAAGGCCAATAGTTTTGCGTTGCACTGCCGTGCTTTGACGGTGCTTCCCCGCCTCCCTACGATGAAGAATGTCGGCACTCGACAGAGGTGCCAGGTGGCCATGTGGGCCGCTGAGAGCATGAGCTTTAGAGTCGGCAATTTAAATCGGGTGGAATTTACAGAATCGCGAGCGGTGCAATACGCGAAATCGAGTTCTTCTCCGTCGACAGGAACTATGGCATCGAGCAGACAAAGCGGGTTTTCCATGCTGGAGATGGCAATCGCCATCAGCGTTTCGCTGATCCTGGCGGGGGCCGTCACGGTGACGATGCAAACCACATTCAAGCAGCAGTTGGTCAACGACGCCTACAACACCACGCTGACTACATTGCGACGGGCACGCGATCAGGCTGCGGCAGACATGCGAGTCTACGTAGTAAGCTTTGCCGCCCCGACACCTGGAAACGGAGGCACCATCACGGTCACCGAAAGCACGACAGCAGGTACCGTTTTGCTGACCACAACTCTGCCTCCGCAGGTTACGTATCATCTGGAGCCGGGCCTGCCGAATACTTCGGCCACGACTCCAGACGGTTTCGGCACGGCGACCAGCATCTTCGATTTCGATCAGCCGCCGAGCGGTGCCGGCGGAGGCACCGTGATCTATTTTCAGCCTGACGGCAGCGCGCAAGATGTCGCCGGCAATGTCAACAATGGCGTGGTTTATCTCGGAACTCCAGGACAGCTTCCGGCCCAACGGGCCGTAACTTTATGGGGTTATACGGGGCGTATTCGGGGATGGACGCTGATAGAGGTCGCGGGAGTATGGAGCTGGGTGCAATCATGAAGATCAAGCGGGCTGCGTCATCGCGGAAAATCGATCAGTCGGGTTTCTCGCTAATTGAAACCATGTTTGCCATGGTGCTGCTTGCCGTCGGCATGCTGGCTACGCTGGCCTCGCTGGGCTATGCCATCGGCGCCAATCAAACCTCGCAAGAGGACATGCTGGCGCGGCAATTGGCATCCGAGGCGATGGAAAGTATTTTCAACGCGCGTAACACATCGCAGCTTGGGTTCGCTTCCATCAACAACACCACGGCGTCTCCTCCGGGAGTCTTTCTGCCTAACGCCCAGTCGCCGAAGTGTGCCGGGCCCGATGGCATTCTCGATACCGCCGACGACGTGGCTTGTCTGACCGCCGCGGGAGCCGAGTGCCCTAACGCAGGCATCGAGTGCCTTACCGAACCTGGGCCCGATGGCATCATGGGCACGGCCGACGACGTAGTTGTCTCGCTCGAAAACTTCACGCGAACGATCACGATCACGCCGCTCCTCGAGAACGGCACAACTGTCCCAACGCTGGTTCTCGTAACGATCACGATCAACTACACGGTCCCCAATCATGCAGGGACCAAATCTTATGTACTTGAAGAAGAGATTTCGTCGTACCACTAGAGAGGAACTGATGGCGCGCGCACACAATTCGAGTCGAGGCTTCACGCTGATGGAGTTGATGATCTCCGCTGCCATCGGGTCTGTGCTGATCGTCATGGCGGCAGACTTGTTTAGCCGGGCGATGAAGGCCAGCTGGATCACCTCGCAAAAATCGGAATTGCAGCAGGACTTTCGCGCCGCCAGCAATATCTTGCAGCGCGACATCAGCATGGCTGGCGCAGGCTCACTGGGACAACAAGGGCTGTCTACCAGTTCCGTGGGCTTGCCCGCCTCCACTGGAACCTTGCCCGTTTATCCATGCAGCGGTTTAACCACTTGCAACTACATTAACGGCGCCCCCGTGGCCTATCCCACTGCGAGCGGGGCTCCTACCGTCCCTTTCCTGTATTCAATTATTCCCGGGCCAAATCTTGGAATCACAATCAACGCGGCCCAGGGCGCGACGGACATTATCACCATCGTCTCAGCCGACGTTAGTCTTGCTCTGAACTGCTACACGTCCTCTATCAACGCCGCAGGCACGGTTGTAACTTTTCAGTTGCCCAGCCCGTTGCCCAGTACGTGCATCTTGCCGACGGGCGTAGCCGCGCCCCAAGCTCTGAATGCGGCTGTAATCGGTTTGCAGCAGGGAGATCTGATTTTGTGGGGCACGAACGCCGTCGGTGTGGTCACAAGCGTCGTGACCACTTGTGCGCCGACTGGCACCAACACCGCGTGTTACACAGTCGACTTCGCCGCGACCGATCCTGGCCATATCAATCAGCCGGGCGCGGTGACTGGAAGTCTCAAACAGTTCGTTGGGTCCGGAGCGCCGGCGTCGACGGCGATTCCCGTGTCTGCGGTGCGGCTGCTCGCCGTCACCTACTATCTGGCGATTCCCCCGGCGACTGGCTTGCCCACCTTGATGCGGCTGCAAAGCGGGAGGGCGCCGGCGCCAGTGGCGGAAAACGTGGTTTACCTGAAGTTCAGTTATGACGTTTACGACGCCGGAGTCGTGGACGCCAATCAGTCCTCGATGCCTGCAGGCACCAACCCCGGCATGATCACGAAGGTCAATATCCTGCACATGAGCATGCGCAGCCAGCAAGCGAAATACCAGGGTATTGGCTACCAGGGGCTTGATCTGCAGACATCGATCGCAGCTCGAAATCTGACTTCACAACAGGAGTATCCGATTTCTGGATCGTCATACTGACATGAACTTCATAACACCAGAAGGAAGACCGAAATTGTTGAGGAAAATAATGAGGAGCAACACGATGCCTGGCGCAAAATTCGCTTCACGAGGATTCACGCTGATCGCGGCCCTCCTATTGACGTTGCTGTTGTCCGGGTTCGCCATCTGCCTGATGATGATGGTGAATACCGAGCAGAAGGTCGGCTCGGCCGATCTCAGCAATAATTACACGTATCGTGCCGCCGAAGGCGCCATGGAAAAGATGACCTCTGACCTGGCGACGACTTTCCAGAACATTCAGGCGCCGACCGCCACGCAAATTTGCGCCGTGAGCAACACTCCTCCGACCTGGGATCCGACCATCAGCTTCACCGGTACGGATGGAGCTTATAACGTAACGCCAGTCACGCCGGGAGCGGCGAATCCTTGCACTGCGCCGCTGTCTCCTGTGTGGGGACCAATCCAATCCGGACCGGACGCTGGCCTGTACGCGCAGATCATCCCGGTGACGATGAACGTCACCGCGCAACGCATTGTGGGCAACACTGAAACGGTGAGCATGACTCGCACCGCTGAAGTGGCGCTGATTCCGGTCTTTCAGTTCGGTGTGTTTTGCGATGGAGATTGTTTCTTCGGGCGCAGTCCCAACCTCGCCTTCGCCGGACGCGTGCACACGAATGGCGATCTCTACTTAGGCGTAGCGGATGGCTACAACCTGGTTTTCGGCGACAAGATCAGCGCCTTCGGCAACGTGATCCGCGAACAGATGGATAACGGAGTAATTTCCGCGGGCAACGATAACGGCGGCACGGTCATGATTCCGACCACGAGCGGCGGTTGTGCGACACAGTTGGGCAACGTCGCGTCCGCCTCGCCCAGCGCTACTTGCGTTGACATCGCTACTACAAGTCTCGGTTCGGTCGATGGCAGCGTCACTGGCGGCCACGCCTCAGCTCAGTTCGCGCCCTGGTACAACGTTTCTCTCGGTACGCCATATAACGGCTACATCATCGATGGCAACGGCACTCCGCCGGGCACCACGAATGGCCCCAACGGAACCGGCGCCAGCGATCTGACGCTTCCCTTTGTGAATGGAACGACGTTTCCCTTTCAGATTATCCGACGGCCGCCGCCGGGCGAATCCACAACTTCTTTGCTCGGCGGTTCGCGTTTAGCCAACGAAGCTCAGATTCGCATCCTGCTCAGCGATAAAGAGGCCGATCTGCATCTGCCCGGATGGAATGGAGACACAACTCAGGATGTGGAATTAGCCAGCATGGTTCCCGCCTCTGAGTTCGTAAACACGGCGGGACCGTTCGCGACGACGGGTGGAGCGCAGAGCGGAATCCTCGTCAACGGAAATACCTACTACTTCGGTGAAAGCGCTTGCGGAACCACAGGCGGCGGCTCTGTCGGGCACGCGTGCACGAATGGCGATACCAATTTCATTTGGCCGCCGTGGGTGCCCGGAGGCACTACCGCCGCGCACAATACAACTCAGGCCGAGTGGCCGATCGTCAACGGCTGGTTGCTGGTCGAAGTGCTGAACTCCAGCACTGGCTTGTGGACGGGCGTCACCAAGGAGTGGCTGCAACTGGGCTTTGCCCGAGGATTACAGGTGCCCATGGCACCCGGCTCTGCCGCGGCGCAGGCCACGAACACGCTCGGCACAACCGGAAGCAACTTCCTGACCGATCACAAGAACGCGATTCTGTACTTCCAGCAAACCGCGGATCGCAACGGCAACGGAACGATCAGCGCCGGGGATGCCATATCATTCACCTCGGTCGCCAACGGAGCAATCACCACCACGCCCCTAGTGAACTCCGGCGCAAATTCACAATACAACTGGTACCCTATCAACCTTTATGACGCGCGTGAGGGAGAGAATAACGATGTGAGCCAACCTGTTGGAACAGGTACGGCCAACGGCATCATCAACTGCGTTGAATTGGATGTGGGCAACCTGAGGCGCTGGCTCCTCGGCCAGACTGGCACCACCGGAAACACGGTGAACTTCAGCACGCAGAACGGATATGTGCTTTACTTCTCGGATCGGCGGGGCATGCAGTACGATCCCAACCTCGCGCACAATCCGAGCAACATTTTGCTCGGCGCTTACGGCTTCGAGGATGTGGTTAATTACGCTGCCGGGTCACCCTTTGCTCCGAATGGAACACTGGAGCCGGTCAACTACAACGGCGTTTCTCCGGAAGACACAGAACAATGGAACGACGGTACGGTCACTACCTACGGCGCAGTCACAGTGGGCGATGCTTTTGGTAGCCTAACTACAACAGCTACAGACGTCACGCTGCCGCACAACCCGTTTTCTCCGCGGATTCAGACTTTCACGGTGGGACGCGCGAACCGTGTGACGGGTGCGCGCCACGCGCTAAAACTGGTGGATGGATCGCTGGGCAATTTGCCGACGATGCCTCCGGGCAATGCGACTAACAATTGCGCGCAGAGTGTGGCGAGCCCAACCGCTTGCGGCGGCTTTACGGTGGGCTCAGAAAACCCGGTCTACATTCAGGGAAATTACAATTCGAACTGCACCGCGGCTGGAACTGCCGACTGCACTCCCGGCAATGCCACTTATGATCCCACGTGGAACACTCCTCCTGGGGCAGAGCCTAACCACGCAGCTGCAGCCGTGATTGCGGACGCGGTTACGGTGCTTTCAAACAACTGGCAGGATGCCGGACAAACCGGAGCGCTGTATTCCGGAAGTTTGGTGAACCCGATCAATCCGGGCGGCCAAAGTGTTCCCGCTGTCCCGAATAACAGAATTGCAGTTACCACGCACTATCGCGTGGCGATTGCTGGCGGCAAGAATATCGCGTTCCTGAATACGACCCAGAATCCGGAGTTTTCTTTCGGGATGGACGGTGGAATTCATAACTTCCTCCGCTTCCTCGAGGATTGGGGCGGCCAGACGTCGCAGCAGACGTTGAATTACAAAGGCTCTCTGGTCAGCCTCTACTACGCGACTTACGCGACTGGCACTTTCAAGTGCTGCAACACCGTCTACAACCCGCCGAACCGTAATTATGTGTTCGACCCGTTGTTCTCGTTGCCGTCGAACCTGCCGCCCGGAACTCCGATGTTCCGGAACGTGGACAACCTGAGTTACCGTCAGAACCAGTTCGCGCGCACCAATTAACGCTGCGCAGAATAAAGCGAAGGACCCCGAGTAACGGGGTCCTTCGCTTTTTCTATTCTTGCTTGGTGGTTTCTGACGCGGGAGGTTTCTCTGTCACCTGGTGCGGAGTAGGCAACTGCGAACGATCCCAACCGCCGCCAAGGGCCTCGACCAGCGCTACCGCGTAGGTCATCTGCTGCACCTGAAGATTATTCAGAGTCTGCTGATCGGAAAGCACGGTGGTCTGCGCGATGAGCACATCGATGTAGGGATCGACTCCAGTTTCGTATCGCGCCTGTTCGAGCTTGAGGAAAACTTGAGCGGAGTCTACGGCCTGCTGCTCTTGCTGAATTTCCTTCGACAAGATGCGAACTTCGGCAAGACCATCCTCCACCTGTTGAAATGCCGAGAGCACTGTCTGACGATAAGCGGCGAGATCAGAATTGTAGGTTGCGACGTATTGCTGGACGGTCGCGCGGCGCAGGCCGGCATCGAAAAGAGTTTCCGAGAGCGACGAACCTACAGACCAGAAACGGCTCGGCCAGGTGAACCAGCGATGGAAAACTGAACTTTCAAAGCCACCTTCGGCTGTAAGAGTCAGGTTCGGATAATAAGCTGCATACGCGATGCCGATGGATGCATTGGCTTCGGCCATGGTGCGTTCGGCGGCGGCAACGTCGGGCCGGCGCTCGAGCAATTCTGAAGGCACGCCCACTGGAATCGGCGGCGGTGCGACGGTCATCGGCTTTGCGGGAATAGAGAAGTTAGTGGCGGCCTTGCCAATGAGAACGGCAATTGCGTGCTCATACTGCGCGCGGGCGACTCCAACATTAGTTGCGCCGGCCTGCGCGTTGCGCAGCGTGGTCTCGGATTCGACCACGGAGATTTCGTCGTCGATGCCGGTTTCATAAAGCGAACGGGTCAGATCGTAGGCTTTCTGATCGGCCGCAACGGTTTCGTCAAAGATCTGCTGCAATTTATCCTGGCCGCGAATCTCGAAGAAATATTGTGCCAGGCTGGCTTGTTCAGTCAGACGTTCGTTCTCGAGTTCGGCGGCGCTGACTTGAGCAGCGTACTGCGCTTGGCGCACAGTGTTGCGAACCTTACCCCAAAGATCGGGCTCCCATGAGGCTTCCAGCGGCAGAGTGTACAGAGTGGACTGGAGTTGTGGAGTAGAAGTAGTCGTCGTGCCGCCAGTTGTGCTCGACGGCGCGCCCACATTCGCCGATGCTCGCGAGTGAGTGATCGCAGGCGCTGCGGTCAGCGTAGGAAAGTATTGCGAACGGGCTTCGCGAACGATGGCGCGAGCTTCCATGTAGTTCTCGAAGTATTGCTTGATGTTCTGATTGTTGATATCCAGTTGTTCTTCGAGGGCGTTCAGTTCGGGGTCGTTGAAGATCTCCCACCACTTGCCGCGCAGCTTCGCGTCGGCGGGCTGGGCCACGGTCCAGTCACCGTTATCCTGCGCGTTGGTGGGGGATTCTTTATAGGCCGGAGCCGGGGCCTGGGGCGCGGGCGGGTGATATTTCGGTCCGACCACGCAGCCCGGTAAAATAAACAGGAGCGCGACCGCACCTAGCCCGATGATCCACCCGCGTGTTCGCAATCTTAAGTTCCTCGCAAAGATATTCATAACGTCCCGCTTAACCAGCAAATTCATTTTCAACACCGCTCTAGACAGCCTCCGGAATCGGTGAAGCATGTCGCGTTTTCCTCTGCACCCACAGCCGCAGCCGGTCGAACTCGAGATAGACAACAGGAGTTGTATAAAGTGTAAGCATTTGGCTCAGGATCAGTCCGCCCACAATCGTGATGCCGAGCGGGCGGCGAAGTTCCGATCCCGTGCCTGTTCCCATAGCCAATGGCAGTGCACCCAATAACGCTGCCATCGTAGTCATCAGGATAGGACGGAAACGCAGCAGGCAAGCTTCGAAAATCGAATCGACGGGCCGCTTCCCTTCCTGCCGCTCCACCTGAAGAGCGAAATCGATCATCATGATCGCATTCTTTTTTACGATTCCGATCAGCAGAACGATCCCAATAATGGAAATGATATTCAAATCCTCCTTAAAGAGCATCAAGGCGAGCATAGCGCCTGCGCTGGCCGAAAACAGACTCGAGATGATCGTCAAGGGATGGACCAGGCTCTCGTACAAGATACCCAGAATGATATAGACGGCGATCAGTGCGGTGCCGATCAGCCACGGCTCGGTGCTCAGAGATTGCTGGTAGGCCAGCAAGGTTCCGGCAAAAAAACCTTGCAGGCTGGAAGGCGTGCCGAGACGCTTCTGCATCTGGGCTATGGCGTCCGTAGCGTCGCTCAGAGATAAGTTCGGCGCGAGGTTAAACGATATAGTGACCGACGGGAATAACCCGGTATGGTTGATAGCGAGCGGGGTCGTGTTGGCTTTGCCCGTGGCCACGGTCTGCAACGGAATATTTCCGCCGGCACTACTGTGAAGATAGATGTCTTTCAGTCCTTCCGGGCTTTCCCAATACTTCGGTGCAACTTCGAGCACCACGTAGTACTGATTCAACTGCGTGTAGATGATGGAAACTTCAGACTGGCCGAATGCGCCGTAGAGGGTTGAATCCAGCGACTGCGCGGTGATGCCGAGCTTGGCTGCGGTAACGCGGTCATAAGTCAGCAACTCATCGAGGCCGCCGTTCTGCTGGTCTGAACTTACATCCTGAAAGCCGGGCAGGTGCTGCATTTCACTGGTGATGATTGGTCCCCACTTGGAAAGGCCGCGCACCGTGTCGGATTGGAGCGTGTACTGGTACATGGCATTGCTGGAACGTCCACCGATGCGGAGATCTTGCGCGGCTTGCAGGAATGCCGAAGCTACCGGCAGATGGTTCAATTGAGGGCGCAGGCGGGCAATGATCTGCGTGGCGCTTACGTCGCGGTCGGCCAGCGGCTTGAGCGCAATGTAGAGGGAGCCGGTATTGGTTGCGCCGCCACCGCCGGTAAACGCAATCACGTTGGCGACAGCAGAGTCTTTCTTGATCACTTCGCCAATCTGCCGAATGGAGTCATTCATAGCCGGGAAAGAGGAATCCTGTGGCCCGCGAACGCTGCCCTGAATGGCTCCCGTGTCCTCCACCGGGAAAAAACCCTTGGGTATTTTGAAACCCAGCACCACGTTGAGCGCTATTGTGATGATTAGCACAACGATGGTAGGCCAGGGATGTTCCAGCACCCAGCGCAGGCTGCTGCTATACAGCGACAGCATGCCGTCGAAGACTTTTTCGCTGGCCATGTAAAGGCGGCCATGCTTTTCCTTGCGCTCGTCTTTCAGCAGGTACGCGCACATCATCGGCGTCGTGGTCAGAGAGATGATCATCGACACGAAGACGGCCGTCGAAAGAGTGACGGCAAACTCGCGGAAGAGACGGCCAACGATTCCACCCATCATCAGAAGAGGGATGAAAACGGCGATGAGCGAAATGCTGATGGTGAAGACGGTGTATCCGATTTCCTCCGCGCCCTTCAGCGCCGCGGCGAAGGGCTTCATTCCATCTTCGAGATGGCGGGAAATGTTTTCCATCACCACGATGGCATCGTCGACCACAAATCCCGTGGCGATTGTCAGTGCCATCAGCGAGAGGTTGTCGAGACTGTAGTTGAGCAGATACATCACTGCGAACGTGCCGACCAGCGAAACCGGAACAGCGACGGCGGGAATGAGCGTGGCACGGCCATTGCGCAGAAAAACAAACACGACAACGATGACGAGAGCGATGGAAATGATCAGCGTGCGCTCGACGTCGCTGACCGAGGCGCGGATGGTTGTGGTGCGATCAAGAACGACGGTGGTGTCGATACCGAGCGGAATCGATGCCTTGATTGACGGCAGTTGCGCCGTGATGCGATCGACCGTGTTAATGATGTTGGCGCCGGGCTGACGAAAAATGATGACCGTGACCGAGCGCTTGCCGTTCAAGTAGCCCGCAGCCCGGACATTCTGCACGGAATCGACTACGTCGGCAACATCGGAAAGATGAACGGCCGCGCCGTTCTTGTAGCCGACGATGAGCGGCTTGTAATCCGCGGCGAGCGAGATCTGATCGTTGGCCAGAATGTCCGCGGTGACATTGCCGTCGGTGATCTGGCCTTTAGCCAGGTCGGCGTTTTGCAGGCTTAGGACAGATTGCAGATTTGCCAGCGTAAGTCCGTAAGAGGCGAGCTGTGTGGGGTTTGCTTCCACACGCACCGAAGGCAACGCGCCGCCTCCCACAGTGACCTGGCCTACGCCTTGAATTTGCGACAGCTTCTGTTCAAGAACAGTCGAGGCTTCGTCGTACAGTTTCGCTGGGCCGAACTTGTCGGAGGTCAGTCCGAGAATCATAATCGGCGCATCTGCGGGATTGACTTTGCGATACGTCGGATTGCCTGGCAGGTTTGCAGGCAGATAGGTGCGTGCGGCGTTGATGGCGGCTTCCACATCGCGCGCCGCGCCATCGATGTCTCGGCTAAGATCGAATTGAATCGTGATGGATGTGCTGCCGAGCGTACTGGAGGAGGTCATCTCCGTGACGCCGGCCATGTGACCGAACTGGCGCTCCAGTGGCGTTGCGACAGATGACGCCATAATCTCGGCGCTGCCTCCCGGCAGGCTTGCACTGACTGAGATCGTGGGGAAGTCGACCTCGGGCAACGGCGCGACTGGCAACACTGTAAACGCAATCGCCCCGGCAAGGGCAACCGCGACGGTGAGCAGCGTGGTAGCCACTGGCCGGAGAATAAATGGCGACGACAGGTTCATGCTGGCCCTGCCTGCTCTGCCTCGGCGGTTTTTATTTTCTTTGGGCCGGGGGCAAAGCGGTGCGCAAGATTATCGAAAAAGATATAGATGACAGGCGTGGTGTAGAGCGTAAGCGCCTGGCTTAGGAGCAGTCCGCCGACCATGGCGATGCCCAGCGGACGGCGCAACTCGGAGCCGAAACCGCTTCCGAGAGCGAGTGGTAGTCCGCCCAGCAGCGCGGCCATTGTGGTCATCATAATGGGGCGGAAGCGAAGCAGGCAGGCCTCATAGATGGCATCGGTCGCGCTCTTGCCATGCTGGCGTTCGGCTTCGAGCGCGAAGTCGACCATCATGATGCCGTTCTTTTTCACGATGCCGATCAGTAGCACGATGCCGATAATCGCGACCACGCTTAAATCCTGATGAAAGAGGATCAACGCAAGAAAGGCGCCGACACCCGCGGAAGGGAGCGTGGAGAGAATGGTAATGGGGTGGATAAAGCTTTCGTACAAAACGCCTAGCACGATGTACACCGTGACCAGCGCGGCAAGAATGAGAATAGGTTCATTGGACAGCGAGTTCGTGAAGGAGGCCGCCGTGCCTTGAAAGCCGGCCTGCAGGCTGGCGGGCATGTGCATATCTTTCTGCACCTTGTTGACGGCCGTAATAGCCTCGCCCAGCGCGGCGTTCGGGGCTAGATTGAACGACACGGTGATCGCAGGAAATTGACCCTGGTGGGTGATGGCGAGCGCCTCTGTCGTTTTTTCGAAGTGGGAGAAAGCGCTTAGCGGTACGGCACTACTTAAAGTCGAGCTAGTCGTGCCGGCGGAGTTTGCTCCGTTATTCGACGTTGAAGGTGTAGTCGGCGTAAGCGCAGTGGCCGGTGGAGCAAGAGTATTTGCTGATGGAGTGTAGAGCGCCGACGAAGTCAGAGCATTCGAGCCCGCTGCGGAGGCTCCGGAGGCCGCAAACGAGGTGGAGGCTCCGGTGCCAGTCGCATTCGCCGACGCGTTGGACTGGATATAGAGATGATTCAGTTTGTTGGGATCGAGTTGAAATTGCGGATCGCTCTCGAGAACGACATGGTACTGATTTACTTGCGTGTACATCGTGTTGATCTGCCGCTGGCCGAAGGCGTCGTACAGAGTGTTATCGATGGTGGAGGGCGCAATGCCCAATCGCGAGGCCGTGACCCTATCGATGATTAGTGATACGGCAAGGCCTCCAGTTTGCTGATCGGTCGCGACATCTTCCAGTTCCGGCAACTGCTTGAGACGACCCACGAAGCGGTTGGTCCAGTCGTCGAGTTCGTTCGCGTCGGGATCTTCTAGCGTGTATTGGTACTGCGTGCGGCTGACGCGATCATCCACAGAAATGTTCTGCACTGGCTGCATGTAGAGTTCGATGCCCTGCACCTGATCCAGTTTTGACGTAAGCCGGCGGATGACTTCTGCGGCGCTCAGGCTGCGCTGGTCGAGCGGCTTTAAATTGATCGACATTCGACCGCTGTTGGTTGTGGTGTTCGTTCCGTCCGCACCAATAAAAGACGAAAGACTTTCGACGGCCGGATCTTCCAGTATCAGCTTTGCGAGTTCCTGCTGCTTCAGCGCCATGGCCTTTGAGCCAATGGTTTGCGGGGCCTGCGATATCGCTTGAATAACTCCGGTGTCCTGGACCGGGAAGAATCCTTTGGGAATAATGATGTAAAGGAAAATTGTGAGCATTAACGTGGCAACCGCAACCAACAACGTGATCGTCTGGAATTTAAGGACAAAACTCAGCGTGCGGCCGTAGAAAGCAATCATGCTCTCGAAGACGCGCTCGGAAGCTTTATAGACGCGTCCTTGCTGATCTTTCGGCTGGTGGCGCAGGATTCGCGCGCTCATCATTGGTGTGAGCGTAAGCGAAACAACGGCCGACACGAGAATGGTGACGGCAAGGGTTACAGCGAATTCTCGAAACAAGCGGCCAACAACGTCTCCCATAAATAAGAGCGGAATCAATACTGCGATTAGCGAGACGGTCAGCGACAGAATGGTGAAACCAATTTGTTCAGCGCCCTTGAGCGCCGCTTCCATGGGAGGGTCGCCGGCTTCGATATAGCGCGCGATGTTTTCGATCATCACGATGGCATCGTCCACTACGAAGCCGGTGGAAATAGTCAGCGCCATCAGCGATAAATTATCCAAGCTGTAGCCGAGGACGTACATCGCCGCGAAGGTTCCGATCAGCGACAGCGGCACAGCGACGCTTGGGATGATTGTGGCATAGAGACTTCGCAAGAAAAGAAAGATAACCAGCACGACGAGCCCGACGGTCAACATCAATTCGAACTTAACGTCGGAAACCGAGGCTTCAATGGCGGTTGTAAGGTCAGTAAGGGTGGTTACCTGAATGCCCTTGGGCAGACTATTCGTAAGCTGCGGCAACAATTGCTTGATACTCTTGACCACGCTGATCGTGTTTGCCCCCGGCTGGCGCTGGACATTTAGAATCACGGCTGGAGTTTGGTTCATCCACGCGGCCTGATTATTGTTCTCGACGCCATTCACAATGTTGGCAACGTCGGTGAGCATCACGGGTGCGCCGTTGCGGTAGGCGACGACAACCTTGCGATAGTCGTCGGTCGTCACAAGTTGATCGTTGGCGTCGATCTGATAATCTTGGCGCGGCCCGTCGAAATTTCCCTTTGCCGCGTTCACGCTGGCCTGCGTTAGCGCAGTGCGCAGGTCCTCCAGGTTGATGCCGTAGGATGACAGCGCCTCAGGATTGGCTTGAATGCGAACCGCAGGCTTTTGCCCGCCGCTGATGGTTACCAGTCCAACGCCATTGAGTTGCGAGATCTTAGGCGCAAGGCGCGTATCTACTAGATCCTCGACCTGCGAGAGCGGCATGGAACTCGAGGTGATGGCCAACGTGAGCACAGGGGCATCGGCGGGATTCGTTTTGCTGTAAGTCGGTGGTGCAGGCAAAATCGAAGGCAACAGGCTTTGCGCGGCGTTGATGGCCGATTGCACCTCTTGCTCGGCAACATCAATATTCAGCGTGAGGTTGAACTGCAGCACAATGACGGACGTGCCTCCAGAGCTGGTCGAGGTCATCTGGCTCAGACCCTGCAGTTCGCCGAATTGGCGCTCCAGGGGCGCCGTTACCGTCGTCGCCATCACTGTTGGGCTGGCTCCGGGATAAAACGTGAGCACTTGAATCGTTGGGTAATCAACTTCCGGCAACGCGGAAACCGGCAGTTGCGTATAGCCAACAATGCCGACCAGAAGAATCGCAGCCATCAGCAAAGAGGTCGCGACGGGCCGCAAGATAAACGGGCGGGATGGACTCACTTGGCCCTGCTCCCGCTGGTGCTGGACGGCGCAGGTTTGGCCGGGCCACCGTTCGTCGGAGCACTGTTCGTGGGAGTGTTCGCCGGAGCATTGTTCCCAGGCTTGGACTGAGCATTGTTCGCGATGGTGACTGCGGTGTTCTCCTGCAATTTGTCGAAGTTGCTGTTGGCGACAATGTCGCCTGGACCGATCCCAGTCACTTGGGTGAAACCGGCCTCGGTAACTCCCGTCGTCACATTGCGCAAGTGAGCGACATTGTTTTGAATTATGTAAACGAACGATGTCGAGCCGTTTTGCTGAACAGTCGACGACGGAACCTCCGTTACACCTTGCAACGTATTCACCAATAATCGGATGTTTACAAACTGGTTTGGGAATAGTGCATCGTTCTTGTTTTCAAACAGAGCGCGGGCTTTCACTGTTCCGGTCGTGGTATCGATCTGGTTGTCGAGAGTCAGCAGCGTTCCGCTTGCAATCTTTTTGTGCGAGGCGCGGTCCCACGCATCAACAGTGAGTTTAGCTTTCTGGCGTAATCGATCCGCAACCGAGCCCAAGTTGTCTTCGGGAATCGTAAAAATGATGGTGATAGGCTGCACCTGCGTGATGACCGCCAGGGTTACGGTTCCAGCAGATTGCACCACGTTACCCGGATCCACCAGGCGCAATCCCACGCGGCCAGAGATGGGAGCGGTGATATGGCAAAAGCCAACCTGAATCTGATTGTATTGAACTGTTCCCTCGTCGTTTTTTACCGTGCCTTGATCCTGCAGCACGATCTTTTCCTGGTCGTCCAAAAGTTGTTTCTGGATTGCATTACGCGCCCATGCGACGCGGTAGCGGTCAAGGTCCATCTGAGCCTGGGCGAGGAGACTTTGGTCTCGCTCCAACGCGCCTTGCGCCTGCAAAAGGTTTGCGCGGTACTGTCGCGAATCAATGTCAACCAGCGGGTCACCTTTACGAACCAGTTGACCTTCCGTAAAATGCACAGCAACGACTAGGCCGGTCACCTCGGCAGTAATGGAATCGGTATAGACGGGAGTGACCGTGCCGATTTCGTCGAGGTAAACGCCGATGTCGCCATTCGTAGCCGTCGCGGTCGTAATGTTGATTTTCGGCGGAGCAGCCGGCGCTTTTTTCTCGGCCTTGAAGTGGCGCCATAGCAGCAAGCCGACAATGGCCAGTAACAGTAAAATCCCTACGATGATCCACAACACTCTGTGCCGATGAGTCGCCGACTCGTGAGCCGGGAGCTGATGGGCGGGGTCGAGGATAGGACGCTCATTCGTGTCAACGGTCAAAAGGGATCTCCTTAATTGTCGGCTCCGAATCGCTCCGAATTATAGCCGAGGAGGCCGAGGTTCGATTCTCAATCGCGGTGCCCGGTTGTACTCATTCCCGTAAGAGTCACCGAGACAAACCTCTTCGGCTGGTGTTTCCTTTATAGGTGCCTGGTATCGAAGTGAGGTTGATGCCGAATAATGCAGCCTCTCAGCGTATTTAGGAATCTAAGTATTAGTACATGAAAACGACGTAAATACGGGTTTTGTAAAGTTTTGCAGAGGGAGTTCAAGACTTATGAGAGTTTTCAAAAATGCAGGTTCTCGAACGAATAGTCGTATTTTGAGTTCCCTATTGGCGTTGGCTCTGATGTTCGCAGCTTTGCCTCAGCATCTTTGGGGTCAGGATCAAGATGCGGATGCGGCAGCTCCCGCGGCCGACGCGAAGCCAGCCTACGTCCAGCAGACTCCTGAGCAACTTCAGCGGCTAGTGGCGCCGATAGCGTTGTATCCGGATTCGCTGGTGGCGCAGGTGCTGGCGGCGTCGACCTTCCCAGAACAGGTTGTCGAGGCTGACCGGTGGGTACAAGCCAATCCTGACTTGAAGGGCGACGAATTGGGCAAAGCTGTGGATCAACAGCCTTGGGACCCCAGCGTTAAGGCTCTCGCGGCGTTCCCGTCCGTCCTGGGGAATATGGACAAGAACCTTTCGTGGACGTCATCGCTGGGAGAGGCCTATTACAACCAGCAACAGGACGTGACGGATGCTGTGCAGGTGATGCGCAAGAAAGCGGAAGACGCCGGCAATCTGAAGACTACCGCGCAGCAAAAGGTTGTAGAACAGGATTCGGCGATTGATATTGAACCCGCCGAACCTGATGTGGTTTATGTCCCTGCCTACAATCCGTGGTTGGTTTACGGATATCCAGTTGTTGCGTGGCCAGGATGGTATCCATATCCGGGAATCTGGTTTGGCGGCCCTTACCTCTCATTTGGAATCGGCTTCCCTATCGGGTGGTATGGAGGTTTCGGATGGGGATGGGGCCATTGGGGGTTCGACTGGCATAACCATTACGCGATCTATAACCACGGGCGGTATTACTCCGGGAGCAGAACGTTTTACAACCGGAGTGCTGCTGGCCGAGGAGCCGCGAGGCCGTTCGATGGAAATCGGCAGGCGGCACGAGGATACGCTGCACCACGCGGCCAGAGCGGCACACGCTCAGGCGCCTTCAGCGGCTACCAGCACGGAGGACAAGCCAAGAGCTTTTCCTCACGGGGAAGGGCCAGCGTTGGTGGCGGAGGAGGTCATGCCGGCGGTGGAGGTCACAGCGGCGGTGGAGGCCACGGTGGTGGTGGTGGTCGGCGGTAATCGAAGTTCAGTGTGTTCCCGGTAGTTTGCAGACTTTGTTTTGCGGAACTCTGAAGATGGAGAAAAGTCATATGCAGCGTACGAAAGTGAATTTCGAAACAAGTCATTGGAGCAGCGTTTCTAAACTTGCCGCGGCAGCGGTCCTTCTGACGGTATGCATTCCCGGCTCGTCCGTGGCGCAGCAAGCAGGCCAGAAGAGTTTCGCATCGGCCGAAGATGCGAGTACGGCACTGGTGACCGCAGCGCAGAATAATAACGAGAAAGAAATGCTTGAAATCCTGGGAGCGGATGGAAAGCAAATCGTCTCGTCGGGAGACGACGCCGAAGACGCCGAAAGCCGCGCCAACTTCGTGAAGCGATATGCGGAGATGCACCGCCTGGTGAAGCAGACCGATGGGACCACCGTGCTGTATATCGGTGCGGAGAATTGGCCGACTCCGATACCGCTGGTGAGCAAGGGCAACGCGTGGTTCTTCGATACCGATGCGGGCAAGCAGGAAATCCTATACAGGCGAGTCGGACGGAATGAAATGTCGACCATCCGCGTTTGTCAGGAGCTGGTGGCGGCGCAGAAGGAATACTCCGCGGAGCATAAGGAGTTTGCCCAGAAAATCTTCAGCGACGAAGGGCAGCATAACGGCCTTTACTGGAAGACCAGCGGCGAACCGTTGAGCCCGATCGGGCCGCTAGTGGCAGCTGCGGTGATCGAGCGCGATGCGGTAGGGAGCGCTCCAACACCTTATCGCGGCTACTACTATCACGTTCTCGCGCGTCAGGGAAAAAATGCTCCGGGCGGCGCGAAGAGTTATATCGCAAACGGCAAGATGACCAGTGGGTTCGCGTTCGTGGCCTATCCGGCGGAATACCGGTCGTCAGGCGTAATGACCTTCCTGGTTAGCGAGGATGGCGTGGTGTATCAGAAAGATCTCGGCAAGAAGACTGAGGCTCTCGCGAAAGGCATGAAGGAATTCAACCCCGATTCCAGTTGGAAGAAATCTGAACTGCAACAGGAAGATATTGCGGGCGAGCAGAAAACGAAGTAGCTGGCCGACCCGAAACTGGGTTACCAGTTACACGCTGAGGACTGGGATGGGCACCGCGCATATGATGGCGTAGCCGTGGATGCGCAGGTTGCCGCCGTAGGGGTAGCACTCGGTGACGAGTAGATCGGCTTTGGTCTGGGCCGCGGCCTGGTTCAGCACCTTGGGCACGTCGCCACTGCCGATGAAAACTTCCGCCTTTGTGCCAGGGTCTTTTTGAAGCCGCGCAAGTTGCTGGGCGGCATCGTCGATGAGCTCCTGTTTCAGCCTGGGATTAGCGTAATTGCCGCCGGGTCCCCAAATCTCGGCCGACGCAGTGACACTCGCAAGCGTGAGACGAGCGCCGAATTCAGCCGCCATTTTTGCGGCCCACGAGAGAACCTCGCCGCTGCGCTCGGTAAGATCGACCGCGCACAGGACGTTGCGGATCGCAAACGGTTGCGGCTGCGATTCTTCCACGTGGGCGCTGGTCCAAACCGGACACTCAGTCCCGTACAAAACCTTCGCCGTGACAGACCCGAGCAGAAACCGATTGAAAGCGAAGCCATGAGACGGCATCATGATCAGGCTGGCTTGTTCGATCCGAGTCGTCTCCAGAATTGCCTTCACCGGATCGCCTTTGACCAAAACGCAACGGATCGGGATACCTTGAAGTTCAGTGCGGAGAGATTGGTCCGAACTTTTCTCGGCCTCGCCAAGCATCGCAGCGAGCAGGTCCCAGTTGACGAACTCGGGGCCGTCAGGAACTCCCGCAGCATGGCTTCGCGCTGTCACCACGTGCAACAGCACGAGTTCAGAATGGAAATGGTGCGCTAGGGTCGCAGCCTGATGAATTACGCGCAGCGAGGCATTGGGGAAATCAACCGGGAGAAGAATCTTCTTAATGTTCAGCATCGCTCACCAGCGCGATAAACGTTGGCGCACTCAGCAAGGTCTTGTGCGGAGGTCAGCCTTCACTCCTGCGTCCCGAAGGTTTTCAAATCCTCCGGCCCATCTGCGAGGGTCACCGCGTTTTTGCCTTGAACCAACTCCCGCACCTTTTCGACGATGTCAGGATTGGCCAAAGTCGTAATGTCTCCCGTGCTCATGTTGTTGGAGAGCGCTGCGAGAACACGGCGCATGAGCTTGCCGGATCGTGTTTTCGGCATATCCGGAACTATGAGGATCCTTCGCGGACGAGCAATCTTGCCGATCATGGCTTCAATAGCTTTGTTGACCTTCTCCACGATTGCCGGGCTCGCCTGAATACCCGGCTGCAAAGCGATGTAGACTTCCGGCACGCGGCCTTTGATTTCGTCCACGACCGGCACAACTGCCGCTTCCGCAACCTCAGGAACCGTGAGGCATGCAGACTCGATTTCTTTCGTGCCGAGGCGATGGCCAGCCACGTTGATGACGTCATCCACGCGCCCCAGAATTCGGAAATAGCCGTCTGCGGCCAGAACCGCTCCATCGGCGGCAAAGTAGGGCCAGTCATGCCAGTCTTTGCTGTTGCGATCTTTACAATATTTCGCGTAATACTGCGAGACGAAGCGGTCGCGGTCGCCCCAGATGGTTTGCATAATTCCCGGCCAAGGATTTCGGATGCAGATGTTGCCGGCCTTGCCTGATCCCGCCGCGATTGGTTCGTTGTTCTCGTCGATAATTATGGGATAAATTCCGGGCACGCCTGGACCTGCGCTTCCCGGCTTCATGGGATCAATTGCCGGTTTCGTGCTGCACAGGAATCCTCCGTTTTCGGTTTGCCACCAGGTGTCTACAATCGCTGCTTCGCCTTTGCCCACCGTGTCGTGATACCAGCGCCAAACTTCGGGCTCAATGGGCTCTCCTACCGTGGTCATGTGTTTGAAGTGGTAGTTGTACTTCGAGGGCTCATCGTGACCGGATTTGCGCAACATGCGAATCGCCGTGGGCGAAGTGTGGAAGATGTTGACATCGAGGCGCTCGGCGATTCTCCATACTCTTCCAGCATCGGGGAACGTAGGAACGCCTTCGTAAAGCACACTCGTCGCGGCCAGTGACAGCGGACCGTAAACAATATAAGAGTGACCCGTGATCCAGCCGATATCGGCCATGCACCAGTACACGTCTTCCGGATGAATATCTTCGATGTATTTAGAAGTTCCGGCCACATACGAGAGGTAACCGCCCGTGCGATGTTGGCAGCCTTTCGGCTTTCCCGTGCTGCCGCTGGTGTACATCAGAAACAACGGCGCTTCCGCATCCATGGGAACGGGAGGAACAATTTGACCTCTGTAGTTTGGGAGGATTTCGTCGACCCACGCGTCGCGATCTTTCACAAAAGGCGAAACGGTCGCACTCTTGCCCGCGTGCCGCCGCCACACCAGGACTTTGTCAACTTGCTGGCCTGCCTGCTTCGCAGTTTCCAGCGCGATATCGGCGCCGGTTTTGTGATCGATCATCTTGCCGTTGCGATAGTAACCATCCATGGTGATGAGGACGCGGCTCCCGGAATCGGCGGCACGCATACCGCACGCTTCACCACTGAAGCCGCCGAACACGACGGAGTGAATTATTCCCAGGCGCGCGCATGCCAGCATCGTAACCGGCAACTCGGGAACCATCGGCATGTGAATGGTGACTCGATCACCGCTCTTCAACCCGCAGAAGTCGCGCAGCAACGCTGCGAATTCATTCACTCTTACATAGAGTTCGCGGTAGGTCACTGACACCGTCGCCTCGTCTTCCGGCTCGGGGACGAAGATCAGCGCCGCTTTATTTTTGTATTTGGCAAGGTGGCGATCCACGCAGTTGTACGAGGCGTTGATCTTGCCGCCGACAAACCACTTCCAGAATGGAGGATCGCTGGTGTCAAGCGTGGTGTGCCAATACTGGTCCCAGGTCAGAAGATCGGCGTACTCGCGAAAACATTCCGGAAAGTGTTTTTCGCTGAACCGTTCGATCACGCTGGGGTCGGTGAGGTTCGCCTGCCCGACAAATCTCGCCGAAGGATAATAGTATTCTTCCTCCCGCCAATGAACTGAGATCTGAGCTTCGGTGGCCTCACCTGCTGCTTGCGGATCCGAACGAATTTCTGCCATGTCGATACTCCTGAATTACTCTTATCGCTTGCCGATTATGACTTGCTGAAAAGATCGAATTGCTGCGTTGCGCAAGCATTCCCCCGAGCGCTCGCCGCTCTGGCAAGTATGCGCTCGGGGAAGCGTTGGCGTACAGCCCAGTGAAAGCCGCTCGACTCAACAGCGGACCGAGAATCTCGAAGCTGAATCCAGCGGAATGGGCAGCGCTAGTCGGCCGCCGATGCTTTTCCTCCGGTTTCATCCCAAATGCGGTTGCCGCGGGTCTCTTTCAGCAGCAGACTGCCCACGACGAAGGTTATGCCCGCCACGATCATCGGGTAATAGAGCCCGGCGTAAATATTGCCGGTTTCGGCGACTACCGCAACTCCGATCAACGGCAACAACCCGCCAAACACTCCGTTCCCGATGTGATAGGGGAGTGAAAGCGAAGTGTAGCGAATCTTCGCCGGGAAAGCCTCAATCAAGTAAGCGGCGATGGGACCGTAAACCAGGCATACATAAAGAACCTGAATGAAAATCAGCAGCACCAGCATGGTGGTATTCGGATTCGGAGCTTCCTTGACTGGAACCAATGCGCCGGTCGCATCCGTGGTTAGCGCCGTAAGCGAGATAGCGCCTGTCACCTTGCTGCGGGCGGACTTTACCGTGACCACGTTGTTGCCCGCGGCCCGTTCCATGGCCTTGTAAATGGGGATGTAGGTAAGAACCGCCAGCAGGCAACCCGCCATCATGAGCTTTTTGCGGCCGATGCGGTCGGAAAGCGCGCCCACTACGGTAAAGAAAGGCATCCCGAGCAGCAGTGCGATGGCGACCACGATGTTGGCGGTCTTGACATTCACTTTCAGAATCGTCTGCATATAGAACAGCGCGTAGAACTGTCCCGTATACCAAACCACGCCCTGCCCCGCCGTCGCTCCGAAAAGCGAAATCAAAACCAGCTTCAGATTCGCCCATTTCGTGAATGCATCCTTGAGCGGTTGCGTGGAGGTCATTCCCGCGGCCTTGAGCTGAGCGAAAATGGGCGACTCCTTCATCTTCAGGCGTATATAGAGTGAGATGATCACCAGGATGATGGAGATGAGGAATGGAATGCGCCATCCGTAGGCGGAGAAGTCCTCCTTGGACATTGAGTTTTGCGTCACCAGAATCACGATCAGCGAGACGAAGAGTCCCAGTGTGGCCGTGATCTGGATGAAGCTAGTGTAGAAGCCGCGCTTATTGTCGGGGACGTGCTCGCCCACGTAAACCGCTGCACCGCCATACTCTCCGCCGAGCGCGAGTCCCTGCAAGATGCGGATTAGTAACAGGACGATCGGTGCGAACCACCCCGCCGTCGCAAAGGACGGCAATAGACCAATAACGAAAGTCGAAAAACCCATGATCGAAAGCGTCACGAGAAAGGCATATTTGCGCCCGACTAGGTCGCCGATGCGCCCGAAGAACAGCGCACCGAACGGGCGCACCAGGAAGCCGACGGCAAAGGTTGCGAGATATGCGATGTAGGCGAATGTATCGTTGCCTGGTGGATAGAACTTCGGGCCCAGGATGGCCGCGAGGCTGCCGAAAATGTAGAAGTCATACCACTCGATCATGGTGCCGACGGACGACGCCATGATTACGCGCCAGATGCTGTACTCTGCGTTACCAGTTCCCGCCACTGCAGCATTCGCCATAACTTCCTCCCTGTACCCGAAGTTTTTGGTCCTGGACTGGCGTTTCGATCTGTCCCAGTCTCAGGCACTACACGGCTTGGAAAAACCCAGCCCCGGACTATACACCCATCGACAGCCGACAACAAACCCGGGATTGGCCAAATTCTCAGCACAGCGACCACCCAACCATGGTCACGGCTGTTCCTTCTGCAAGATTGCGCCTACCGTCAACTGTGATCCAGGCAACACCGTCAGCTCTCGCTTCCACTGGGCAAAGCCGGGCATCGAAAAGACGACCACATGCGTCCCGGCACTCAGTGGAATTTCGGATGGCGTGCTGCCCAGGTATTTGCCGTCCACAGTAATTTCCGCGCCAGCCGGCGTTGAGCTGAAATTGCACTTCGCCTTCTCCGAAACTTTCTCGGGGGAAACTTGTTGTGGTACGACCGCGGCCGGGGCTGGCGCAGGAGCCGGCGAACTCTGCTGCGTGGCAGCCGCAGCCGGGACCGGCTGAGCTGAAACTGCGGGCGCAGCCGCAGCCGCCGACGGACCGGCTTTCCGATCCGCAGCTACCAAGGTGTAAAACTGCTTTCGCGTCTTGCCCTTGTCATCCTCGTAATACACATCAAGCCCGTGTTTCGCTCTTTTGGCATCGAAGCTTTCTCCCTTTGCCAGCGGAACGCAGCGGGAGTATTTTGATTCGACGGTGCAGCTAATGCGGTAGGTTGGCCCGCCATCTTCCTGCACCAGCAAGGTGCTTTGCAGCGGCACATTCGTAGTGGAACGGCAATACGCGTCGAAGGTAAGTTGTTCGCAATTCTGGGGGACGCCGTTGTTGTCAGCGGCCAACGCTCGTGTTGCAGAATCCAGAACCGTGATCCGAAGCGTGCTCTTCGGCGAGGCATTCGCCAACATGGCGGTCAACAAAAAACCGACCTGCAGAGCTGCAATTTTACAAATATTCATGAAACCAACTCCCCCAAACACCGCGCATGCAGATTCCGCACACCTGGTTTTCCCGAACGACTTTAAGAGTCCGTCGCACAGTTCCGCTACATTTTGCTCCCCCTGGAGTGTCTCGCGCAACAGCTTTCATGGAGGAAGTTTGGGAAGACGGACTCACCTACGGGCCAGAGCCCGAATGCAGTCCGTCCCCCGTTTCTTGATAGCCAGTGCCTTCAATCTGCACCGGACATTTCAGCGATCCCAACAGCTATCACAACTAGCAACCCAGGCGGACCCGGTTTGGGCCCGCTAGGGTGGAGGGTCCGGTCTAGAACGTTAGAACGTAAAGATCGGCCCGAATTCAGATCGGTGATCCTGCCATTCGTTGGATGGCTGTCCAGCGATTGTGTATAGCAAGATGTGGTCGAATCCACGTGTGGCGTAGACCGACTGCTCGAAAACGAACTGGCACCAGTTGTTGAGTTTGTAGGTCAGGGTTCCCACCGCTGTCTTGCCCATCGACATCGGGAGTCCTCCACCGCACGAAGCGCTTCCGTCCGCGGCGGCGCAGCCAATGCCGTTGGCGCGGTTCTGGTCGTTATCCACCACCTGGTCCTTGCCGACGAGGAACTGCAGTCCCCAGCCCGCGTTGTGGCCATGCGGATCGGCGTGGAACCACCGGGAAAGCGGTAGCCCGAGTTGTACGAATCCGCCAAAGGCCTGGATGGGCTTCTGAGGAGCCACTACGACGTTTCCAGCCCCGTTGGTTCCGAGGACGGCACCACCGGCAGCTGCCAGCGGACCGCCATCGGCAGTTTCGAAGGGACCTACCACATTCGTCAGCCCGCTTACGTCGGTGAAGTAACTGTTAATTTGGCCACCGAAGTAGAAGCGCATATCGCCGCCCTTGTAGAGGCTCGCCACCAGAGTCGCCCATCGCGTAGGCAACTGCGCCACGATTTGGCCCCCCCACAGTGTGCTGGACGCTTGAAAGCCGTTCGGGAACGCAGCCTCGTAGCTTGCTGGAAGCAGGGTTGTGTCTGCGCCGCAAGGCGTCGCGAGACAATACGACGAGTTAGGAACGATTGACGTGCGCCTCGAATGGAATCCAGCCAGCGCGATTTGCGCCGGGGCCACGCCCGGGGCTTTGTCGAGTTGGAAACTCAACGCCACTCTGGCTTCATACTCGGGACGGTCGGCGTCGGCGCCTTCGCGCTCGCCTTGCGCGAGTTGCGCCGCCAGCCCGTTGCCCGACGCGTTGCCGAGCTTCAGGATTTCACCGGTGCTCGGCATCATGACCCCAAATTGAGGCTCGAACCGGACATTGTGCTCCTTGCTCAGGAGCCATGAGAAACCGCCCCGCAGTTGTGGCGACCGCGTGTAAGTGTTGCCCCAAAATGCGCCGTTGAAGGTGGTTTCCAGGATATTTTCCAAGGCGCCGGATCCAAAAAGCGTCCAGTCCTGTCCGCCTACAAAGAAAATATCCAAAGCGTCGCCGGCGTGGTAATCCAATCGGACGAAGGCCAAACGCAGCTGCGGTTGATTGCTGCGGATCGACGAAACATCGCGGTTGGCGACTTCGCTGAAGTTGCCTTCGAAGTCACCCTCGATCTTGCCGGTTAGCGTCAGGTTCTTCGAAATGTCCGGCCATTCCAGGTTGAGACCAAAGCGCGTAGACCGCGCTTTGACGTGGACCTCGGGGTCCTGCGTTGGGCCGGTGTTGAAAGTCGAGTTAGGCCCAGCATTCAGCCAGATACCTGGGAACGGGAAGTCGTCGCCATCGGGATCGCTGCTGTCATGGACGACCGTTGCCTTGATGAAGCCATAAGGCGCAAGCGTGATTGGACCGGCTTTAATCCCAGCCAGACCGCCAGTCTTGGGCGGGTCAACCGGGAACACGCGGACCGGAGCGATCGCCGGTACCACCCCAGGTACAGGAGGCGGCAACTCGCCGGCTACTCGCGACGGATGAGGTGTCTGCGGCTGCGTTTGGGTTTGAGCTTGCGGCGAGGCTTCTGCCTCCCGCGACGACGACATTGACTCCGGTGCCTCAATCGGCGCTGCCGCAGGCGCTGCGGGTTGGGTCGCCGGACTCGCCGCCGCAGACAAATCCGCGGCATTCACGATTCCTTTGCGTGAGAGCGCCTGAACCAGAGCTTGAAACTGAGCGCTGGGAGCGGCATTTCGAATTGCGTTGGCCTCGTTAGGAGCGAGAACGCCTTTCAGCAGGAGAACGCCAACTAACGCCGTGACATTTGCATCTCCGGGGGTCGTAGCTAAGTTTGGGCTAGCTGCAGCGGGAGTGGCTTCCGCGCTGGTTGCATTGGTTGAATTTTCTTTTGCTGTTTTCCCATCGTTACTTCCTGCCATGGCGGGCACTGCCGCGATGGCCAGGACTAACAAGCTTGAAATCCACTTTCTCAGCGTCGACATAGACGGCGTCTCCTCTTTTTTCCGCCCAACTTAGACTTGGGCACGCACATATGGGGCGCAAAGCTAATGCATTTAGCCAAACGATGTCAAGGTTTTACTTTGTTGATTTTGACTAGTCTGGTTCTGGAGGGCGCTGATGCTAGAAGGGGTCGAGCTTCTCTTTGTGATGAAAACACATTATGCTGTGAGCTGCGTCACTGCTGGTCACTCGACGGCAGGGCAAAATCCACGCCACGTAAGTAAAAGCTCGCCGCACGCTCGGGAGGTCCACATGAGCGCTCTAACCATGACTAGGCCAGAAAACATTTCCAACCTGTTGGCTCTGGATGAAGAATATGCGGCGCCAGAGATCGTAGTCCGCAACGCTATTCAGAAGGACTGGCAGGGAGAATGCGCACGCGCGCTCAAAGATCCCGAAGGTTTCTGGGCAGACTATGCGTCGCGCTTCGTCTGGTCGCGGAAGTGGGACCGCGTGCTGGAGTGGGACGGCGTCCACCACAAATGGTTCACCGGCGCCAAGACCAACATCACCATTAATGCACTGGATCGGCATGCTGACTCGGATCGCCGCAATCGAGCCGCCTTCATCTGGCTGGGTGAGGATGGCAGCGAACGCATCGTCACCTATGGGCAACTGCACCGCATGGTCTGCCGCTTTGCCAACGGATTGAAATCACTGGGCGTAGTGAAGGGCGACCGCGTGATCATTTATATGCCACTGACGATCGAAGGTGCAGTCGCCATGCTGGCTTGCGCTCGGCTGGGCGCGATTCATTCGGTCGTGTATGCCGGCCTGGGCCACACGGCTCTGCGCGACCGCATCGTCGATGCGGAAGCCAAGATTGTGATCGCTGGCGATGTCGGCTTTCGCCGTGGCAAGACCGTGGACCTTAAAGCCATCGTTGATGAGGCCGTAGAAAAACTGGAGTGCGTCGAGAAAGTCGTCGTGTATTCACGAAGCGGAGTCGAGCTTAGCGGTCCACGCGAAATCGACTTCAACGAACTGCTCAAGTTTTCTCCGGTTTGTCCTGCGGAAGAAATGGACTCGGAGGACCCGCTATTCCTGCTCTACACCTCAGGTTCAACCGGCAAACCCAAAGGCGTGCTGCACGTGCACGGCGGTTACATGGTGGGCACGACCTATCATTTGGAAAACTACTACGATGTGGGCGATCGCGATATTTTCTGGTGCACATCCGATATCGGCTGGGTCGTCGGCCATTCCTACATCGTCTACGCGCCACTTTGCGCGGGCGTCACCACGCTCTTCCGCGAAGGAGCAATCGATTATCCGAATCCCGGAGTCGCATGGGAAATCGTCGAACGCTACGGCGTCACCAAGATGTTCACCGCGCCGACAGCGTTACGGATGTTTATGCGTTATGGCGAGAGTTATCCAGCAGCGCACGACCTGACGACTTTGCGCGTGATTGCGTGCGCCGGAGAACCGCTGAATCCAGAGGCCTGGCGCTGGGCGCAAACTCATCTGGCCGGCGACGGCAAGTGGGGCTACGTCATCGACAACTGGTGGCAAACGGAGTTGGGTGGGCCCACGCTGGGCACGCCCCCGACGATGGCAATGCGTCCAGGAAAGTGCGGCGTAGCGATGCCCGGTGCCGAGGCCGATGTTTTGGATGAAAACAACAACTCAGCGCCTGCGGGAGTAGGAGGCAGGCTAGTACTCAAGCGTCCGTTCCCCCACATGCTGCGCACCGTGTGGCGCGATCCGGCACGCTACGAACGCGACTGGCAGGTGATTCCCGGCTGTTATGTGACCGGCGACGTCGCCATGAAAGACAAAGACGGATACATCGCAGTGCTCGGCCGCTACGACGATGTGCTCAACGTTGCCGGGCACCGCATCGGCACGGCCGAGGTCGAAAGCGCGCTGGTGTCCCATCCCGCAGTGGCCGAGGCTGCCGCCATCGGCGTGCCCGATCCCATGAAGGGCGAGACCATTAAAGTGTTCGTGCAGGTTCGCGCCGATCATGTGGCTTCCGATGCGCTATCGGCGGCGCTGATCGAACACGTGCGCAGAGAACTGGGACCAATTGCGACTCCATCGTCGCTGGAGTTTGTGGCTTCATTGCCGAAGACAAGATCAGGAAAAATCCTGCGCCGCTTTCTGAAGGCGAAAGAAGCAGGCGTAGACGCGGGAGATGTCTCAACCATGGAGGGCTGACCCGGTCCGCTAAATAATTAGCGGAGACTTATCCCTTCCCGGCAAGATTCCCATCCCTGGCCGATTGAAAATCTCCAAGAGCAAGATTGATCATCTTTCATATGACTGCCGTTCAATAATGTTAGTGTGCAGCCCGAGAAACTCACATTGCGACAAATATTGTCGGTTCGCTGCCCCATGTGCCGCGCGAAACCGAAGGAGAGATGCACTCTGAGTACGGGACACCCATCCGCCAAGACGCATCTCGCCCGAAGCGTGGCCGCTGCCAAAGCTCCCCGTCCTGGCAACGCTGGCCAGGCAGTTCTGCGAATTCTGAAGAACATTAAGAGCCGTGGCCTTCGAGTTCTCTTCCAGCATAAGTAGCTAGTCGCGATCTTGGGCCTTCACTCTGTCGCCGATCACCGCGAAGGAAGCACATCATAAAGAGGCTGTGCCGCTCTCACCTCCGGATTCTCTTCGGCCACCGACATCGCCAAAATGCGTATCTTGTCGTTAGTCGGCAACGTGATCGTCTTCACGCCGGCCGGCAAGTCTATCGGATACGCAAACAAATACGAATAACCGTAAGCCACATTTTCGCCCGCTGCGTTGTGATGATGCGAGCAGTACCATGCGAGGTCGGCCCGCTTGATGTAACCCGGCTTGATTCCCGTCATCTCGCCGTAGTCGTCATGCGAAGTATCTTTCGAAGTCCACTGCCGGTCATCCCATTGACCGATGAACCCTCCCCAATCCTGAATGTTGAGCTCGACCGCGGTGTTGCCCAACCGGAATGTTGCCTTCTGATCTCCGTCAGTCGAAGCCGCTAACACGTACACACGGTTATAGTTTCCCGCTGGCAGGTCGATCTTCTGCCCTTTCGTCGCAACCGCATTCGGAGCGCCAGCCTTCGCTGCGGCCAGCTGAAATCGCACATCATTGAACTTGATCTCAGCAGGCAGCATCTCCGCTGGAAGAGCGTTGCCCCGGCCGTCGAATCCGCCTTGCGATTTTTGTCCATCATTGCTGGCCGTAGCCAAGGAGTAACGCAGCGGAACTGGTGTCGAGTGCACCGCCGCAACTTTGTTCAGATCGGCGGCGAGCTTAACGGCAAACGTACGCGGCTGATATGCGGAGAACGAAGTCACCAGCGCACCGCGGTTCACATGGGCCGCTCCCACGGGCTGCTCCTGGCCGTTGACCTCGCGCGCACCCGTAATCGGACTGTGAAAAGTTATTCGAACGTCCGCCTGTGGTCTGCCATCGAGTTCAACCAATCGCACGATGATCTCGTCGCCCTGTTCCGCTTTTTTCAGGGCCAGCAACCGAATCCGCGGGTTGCTCACCTTTAGCAATGAAAACCCTCGGCCCATCGCTCCAGCATGTTTTGTAGCTTCGAACGCAATCAGCGGATCGTTCAATCGTTGCGCCTGCCAGTCGGTCTGACCTTGCCGCCAATCTCCCGCGTGTCCAGCAATGCCGTAGACGAACTCGTGGTGACCCAGATCCTGCGTGCCTTGATCGGCATAACCTCCGCGCGTTCCGGGCGTTCGAATTAACGTGAGCCGGATCGTATGGTCGTTCGGCTTGTCCGATCCATTCTTGCAGTCGGTCAGAATGGTGGCGCCAAATGTGCCGCTCGCATCAGTCAGGTCGATCCACTGATGAGACGGCACTTCGAACTTCTTGGGCTCAGCAGTCGGCCGCTCGATCGTGCCAATGTCCCAGTTATACGTAGCCATCTGATTCGAGGCAGCGAGCGGGAAAGTCGCTTTCAAGTTCGACTCTTTGGTGTTCCAATCAACAACGTTCGCGAACTCTACACGCTTTCCAGCATCACCAAGAGACAAGCTAATCGTTTGAACAAACTTTGAGCTGGCCGTTTCCCGTGAAACTTCCACGGCCACGCGCACCGGGCCATTCTCCACGACTCGAATCTTTGCTGGACCACTCACATAAGCCTTCGGAGCAGCCTGCTCCTGCTCCCAGTCCATATTCCATGCAGGCCAATGCTCAGGGTTGTCATACGAGATCGCGAGCCGCGCCGGCGCACTAAGCAGTTCCCTGCCCATCGACTTATCAAAAATGCTGGCTACATCGCCATCGGAGTTCAGCTTCACGAGGTAATAAGCGTTCTCCAGAAAATTCTCCGACACCTTCAGAGCCGCATCGGGAATGCCCGGCCCCGGCTGGACATCGTAGACCGCATAGTCCACCGACCGCATCTTGGCCAAGAAGAGCACTTTTCCGTTCGAGATCTGCGCCGGAACTTCTTTCCCATCCGGACCGGTGACGCGCACAGTCTTCGGCTTGGCAAAGGGAAGGTCTACGCTAGCTTCCACGACATCTTCGCGCTCAATATTCAGCGGGTTGAACACCACCAGCGGAACACCATTCGTCTCCGTGTTCAGGGCAGCGGAAACATTTCCCATGGCATTACTCAACACGCCAGCGAACTGGTTCATCGCAATCACGTCATCATTCCAGGCAAATTCGTAAGACTTAGGCGTAGCAGTGCCAGCGGCGAGGTCGTGAAAGTGTCCTCCCATCACCAGCGTCCACGCATCGTTCAGGCGCTGCAGCGGATACGGCCGCGCGCCCAGCCATTCCGCGGCCAGCGAAGCCTTCTCGGCTGCATCGGCAAGCAATTCTTCTTTCCGCAGCCAACGCTTCTGGTAAGCCTGCGAAGTCAGCGAACCCGCGGAGTGGTTGGTCAACTCCATTTCGCCGGTGTAGCGCGGAAGGCCAGCCGCCTCGGCAGGAGTGATATCCAGAAACATCTGCTCCGCATTCCCCGAGACCACCCGAACCGGACCATCCCCAACCTTCACCGCCGGCCACGCTGGATGCGCCTGTTGCCCCCAGAAAAGTTGTCCATCCGGAGGAAGACTCGCCGTGCCTCGAGTCACAATGGCCTCAAGCCGCTTCACGAACTCCTCGTCCGGAGCTCCACCAATGTCTCCTGTCCCGTAATAATGGTAATCCGCATAAACGCCGCCCACTTTGCCATTCTGCTCGACGCGCGCGGCCCAGTCGCCTTGATGGTGTTCCTGCGCTCGATCTGCGCCAAGCCGGCTGAGTACCCGCACTTGGCTTCGCAGGTGGATGGATTCCTCAATATCGTTCGGGTCAGAGGCATGTCCGCTGTTCTGTTCTTGATCTAACTTTGCGCGCATCGCCGCGAATTTGTTTCGTACCTCCTGAAGCGTTGCGTCGGCCGGCAGCGCCGGTAAGGGTTTGCTGAGATCAGTCTCAATGCCGCCGTCGTACGCGCCCGGGTTCAATCCTGCCAGAACGCTCTCGCCGTCTGGCCCTACCCACACACCCACGTTGAACGGCGTGCCCTCGGGCGTTTTTTCCAGAGACTCAGGACCGCCAGCGGGAGCCGAAGATCCCCATACCAACTTCTGCGTCGAGAATCCCTTCACTCCGGAGTGCGCGAGAATCGTAGGCAGCGACGATGGAAATCCAAAGCAGTCGGGCAGCATATATTCCGCGCTCGCCCGGCCCAACTCTTTCCGAAACCAGTTATTCCCATACAAAACTTGCCGGATAATCGCTTCGGCACTGGGCGCATTCACATCGCCCTCTTCCATCGAAGAGCCAGCCGGAAACCACCTGCCTTCATCAACGTACTTCTTCAATCTCGCGAAATCCGCGGGAAAATATTCTTTCATCAGCCGGTAACGATTGGCTCCGCTGAAATTGAAAACATAATGAGGATATTTATCCAACAGCGCGAAATTATCCTCCATCGTCTTGCGAATGTATTCGTTGATGACCTGCGGATATTCCCATCGCCACTCGGTGTCGAGGTGCGCATAGCCGACCACATACAGAGTCGGTTGTTTGGTCAAATCCGGTGTCTCGACAGTTTGTGCGCCGGCGGCGGCGAGCAACATCATGCAAGCAACTGTGACGATTACCGAAATCTTATGAAATCGTTCCATCGGAACTCTCCACGCTGATAGAAGAAGGTTGGTTCGGAGTATGTTACATGACCCTTCAGTCCCGCTGCTCACCGCGCGGCCGTGAGTTTTCCTGATAATCTCAATCTAGCTGCCAGGAGAAGCTCCGTCGTTGCCGCCGATCATCAATGCCCAAGGAATATCGAAAGCCTTTGGAGCGAACCCGCTCTTTCAGAACATATCCTTTAGAGTGTCCGAGGGCGACCGCATTGGCCTGATCGGTCCGAACGGCTCCGGCAAATCAACCCTGTTGAGGATTCTCGCAGGCGACGTTAATCCCGATAGCGGCGAGATCGCGGTCCGCAAACGGATCCGCCTCAGCTACATCGAGCAGGATTCGACATTCGAGTCGGGAGCAACCGTCCGATCCGTTGCGCAGAGCGCCATGGAGCGAGCCAAGGTGCCCGAATCAGAACGCGGCACTCGCTTCGCGGAAACTCTAGGACGCGCCGGCTTCGAAGACCTCGATGCGGAGGCAACAGCGTTATCGGGAGGCTGGCAAAAACGTCTGGCGATTGTTGAGGCAGTAGTGCAGGGGCCAGACATCCTGTTGCTCGATGAGCCCACCAATCATCTCGACCTGGCTGGGATCGAGTGGCTGGAGACGCTGTTAGAAGCCGCGCCATTCGCCTGCGTGGTGGTCAGTCACGATCGCTACTTCCTTGAAAACGTCGCCAGCGAAATGGCGGAGTTGAACCGCACTTATCCCGACGGATTGCTGCGCGTCTCGGGAAACTACAGCCGCTTCCTGGAGGAGAAAGAGGAATTCCTACATTCGCAGTCGAAGCGGCAGGAAGCGCTCGAAAATCTGGTTCATAAAGAGATCGAGTGGCTTCGCCGCGGCGCCAAGGCGCGCACCAGAAAATCCAAAGCGCGCATCGACAAGGCTGGCGAGTTGATGGGCGAACTCGCGGACCTGAATGCCAGACGCAGAAGCGGAACGGCGCAGATAGATTTCTCCGCCACCGATCGAAAGACCAAGCGTTTGATCGAAATGGAAAAAGTCTCCTGCGAGGTTGGAGATCGCACGCTGTTCACCGGACTCAACTGCGTGATCACCGCCGGGATGAAAGTCGGGCTGGTAGGACCGAACGGCAGCGGGAAGTCGAGTCTACTGCGGCTGCTTCGCGGAGAGTCCGCACCGGCCGCCGGAGACATTCATCGCGCTGACTGGCTGCGCATAGTGTATTTCGATCAGCGTCGCGAACTCGATCCCGATGTAACTCTGCGCCGCGCTCTGGCTCCAGAAGGCGATTCCGTCGTCTATCAAGACCGCGTGATCCACGTAGCTTCGTGGGCGGCAAAGTTTTTATTTGATGGCGAGCAACTGAATCAACCGGTGGGCCGGCTTTCCGGCGGCGAGCGCGCGCGAGTGTTGATTGCTCAACTCATGCTGCAACCCGCAGATGTTCTTCTGCTCGATGAACCCACGAACGACCTCGACATTCCCACGCTAGATATTCTGGAGGAAAGCCTCTTGGAGTTTCGCGGCTCGCTCGTTCTGGTAACTCACGACCGCTACATGCTCGATCGCGTTTCCACCATTGTGCTCGGCCTCGACGGCATGGGCGGAGCCGGCCTTTTCGCCGATTACTCGCAGTGGGAATCATGGCAGGAAGAACGCAAACAGTCGGTGAGAAACGACGCACGCGTTGCGGGACGAACTGCAACTCCGCCCGAGAACTTCGAGCAGAGGACGGGGAAAAAGAAGCTGTCGTATCTCGAAGCGCGTGAATATGACTCAATCGAGCAGCGCGTCGCCGACGCCGAGGAACTCCTGCAGGCCAAACGCGTCCAACTCGAAGATCCGCAAATTGTCAGCGACGGCCCGCGCCTAATCGTTGCGCACGCAGAGATGGAGGAAGCTCAGGAAGAAGTAGATGCGCTCTACGCCCGCTGGGCCGAACTGGAGAAGAAAAAGAACTGACTTCCTTTATTTCCATTCGCGAGGCATCGATCCACTTAGAATCGATCTCCTCAACGTGCCAGACAAAACGCGATAATCGTATCTCCACGAACGCCCGTGTCATCTTCGACTTTTTTCAGAAGCGCAGATTCAAGATCGTCAGGATCAGGCGTCATCTCGCAGGCAGCGATCTCCTCGTCCGAAGCTCCGTGATAGCACAGTTCACACACTCCTAACCCATCTTCTGAACGGACCGGCGGCCCAAAAACACGGCAAGTCATAGGCCGCGATTCGTAGAGCTCGCAATTCCCTGTTTCAGGATCGAGCGCGGGGCAAGGCTCATCGTTGGCAAACTCGGAAAAGCGCGCGGCAGAGGCGTCATCTTCATCTAACAATCCACTCACAGCATTGCCCGGAAAGTTTGGGGTCAGGCGATCCACCGCTTCCCGAGCGCGTTCGCGCACACGATCAGCCCGCTCGGGCGCACGCCTCCCAAGCTCGGCAAGTCCCCGCCGCAACCGCAAGGCATCGAGTTGATTGATGGGAAAAACTCCGATGCAGCACTGCGTGCATCCCGGCCGGCAGACCAGCCACTCCCCGCTGCGACGCGCAGCCTCGGCTAACGCTGAATCTACAATCTGAATCAGCGCCTGGTCTTTCGCGCGAGGAAACAATTTCGGCATAACGATCTCTCAATCATATAACTCGCGCAAGCAAGCACATCTCGTTATCTGGAATATTCAAGCTCCTGCTTCCCGTATATTTAAATAGTCGCTAAGCATAGCTTGAGGGGTAAGCCCTACTCCGTATTTGGCATGAAAAAAGAATATTTTATCGGCGTAGATGTCGGCGGCACAAAAGTGGCCGCAGGCTTAGTGAACGCGACAGGAGAAATTTTTCACGCAGCGCGAGTTCCCATGGACGCCTCAAACGCCGCATCTGGCTTGGCTTCCGTCACCTCGGCCATCGACGCAGTCCGAGCAGCAGCAGATTCGCACGATGTGATCTCCAGCATCGGCATCTGCGCTCCCGGCCCCCTAGACCCGCAGACCGGCATCGTCGTTAATCCGCCTAACTTGCCGGGGTGGCGCAATTTTCCTCTCGCGGATTTGGTTTGTAAGGCCTATCAATTGCCCGTGAGCGTCGACAATGATGGCAATGCTGCGGCGCTGGCGGAGTCGTTGTGGGGCGCGGGCCGCGGCTATCGAAATGTTTTCTGCGCCACGATTGGCACTGGCATAGGCACCGGCATCGTGTTCGACGGCCGCATCTATCACGGCCGCACCGGAGCGGCGGCGGAGGGCGGGCACATGACCATTGACTATCGTGGCCCGCGTTGCGCATGCGGCAAGCTCGGTTGCATCGAGGCTCTTGCGTCCGGGCCAGCGATTGCTCGACGAGCGTCCGAGAGAATCGCCGCGGGTCGACCCTCTACAATTCTGCAACAAGCCGGAGGCCATCTGGATCGCATCACCAGTGAGATGGTGGGTCGAGCGTACGCAGAAGGCGACTTGCTGGCAAAAGAACTTTTGCAGGAGACTGGCATGTTCCTCACCGTCTGGCTGGGCAATATCGTGGACTTGCTCGAGCCCGACGTGATGGTTATTGGCGGAGGCGTGGCCGCTATGCTGCAACCGTTCTTTGGAGAAATACGCGATCACCTTTCCATCTGGTGCGTGAATTCGCATTGTCAGGAAATCCCGCTGGTAACGGCTCATTACGGCGCAGAAGCGGGCATCGCCGGCGGCGCCGCGCTCTGCCTTGAATCCTCCTCATCCCTTCAAGACGAAAAGCGTAAATAGATTTCATGTTGTTCCGTTCAAACCTGCGATGCGGTGTTCTTCGCCTCTGCGATGTTGGGGAAGCTCATTGTGTATACAATGAACTCCGCGCCGCACGAACGGGTGTGAATTTGCCTCCGCCTCATCCATGAGTGTCGCCCAAATACCGCAGGTCAAGAATTCTTCCCGGCCTCTCACAGTGGCTGCAAACGCAGCATTCGTGCCCATCGGAATCGTAACTGTGCTGCTTGGCCCCTTGCTGCCAACGCTCTCGGCGAAGTGGTTTCTAAATTACACGCAGGCGGGCTCGCTGTTCACCGTTCAATTCCTGGCGTCGACTGTAGGAGTGGCGCTTTCCGGGCTCTGCGTATCGCGCTGGGGATTTCGTTTCGCCATCAAGATCGGACTGCTCGGCATGGCCGCTGGAGTAGCGGCCCTACCTTACAGTTCACGAATCCTGGGAATGCTCTGCATTGCACTTTATGGTGTAGGCCTGGGACTCGCCATTCCCGCAGCGAACCTGCTGGTCGCCGACGTAAATCCTCTGCGGAGGAGCGCGGCGCTGAACCGTTTGAATTTTTCCTGGAGTACGGGCGCCGTCGCGTGTCCGTTCTTGGTTGCGTCCGCCGCGCCCAGGGGGCAATTGACGCTTCTGTTGGCCAGTTTCGCCGCAGTCCTGTTCCTCGTGTGCCTGGGCATTGCGGTCATGCCATCGCATATTGTCGAGCCTCACGTGACTCGCGCCAACAGTGTCACGCGCGCCGCTCCAATCGACTGGAGAAGCGCATACATCCCGCTATTCGCAGCGCTTTTCTTTCTCTATGTTGGAGCAGAGAATTCCGTAGGCGGATGGATTGCCTCGTACGCCAAAACTTTCGGTACAGGGCCATTCGACCTTGCCCTGATGAGCCCTTCTTTTTTTTATTCTGCTCTGATGATAGGAAGGTGGCTGGCTTCGATCTTGCTGCATAGGATCGAGGACGTCACACTAGCTCGCGCCGGACTCTTGACGGCTTGCGCTGGAATGGCATGGTTGCTTTTTTCTCATGCGCTGCCGAGCGTGCTGGTTGGCGCCAGCATCGCTGGTTTCGGCCTGGCGGCTGTGTATCCAATTACCATTTCTCTCTTGTCTCACGAGTTCGGAGACGCCGCGTCTCGCATCGGCTCCGTCATGTTCACCATGGCAAACTTTGGAGGCGCATTCATGCCGTGGCTGCTGGGTTACTCATCCAACCGTTTTGGCAGCTTGCGAGCCGGGATGATCGTTCCTTTGGTCGCCGCGGGGTCGATGTGCGCCTTGTATTTTTTGAATTGGAATTCCAAGCGGACGCCGGTTGCAGTCAACTGAGATTCACAATTAGCGGGACCCCGGAGCGATTCATCTACCTCGCGTCCGACTTCAACCCGAGCGCACGCAGAGTGATTTCATCCGGAACGCTTCGCCCATCTTTTTTCGTCACGACTCCGAAGCTGCCGGAATAATCCCACATGGTCCATCCCATGTTATGCAACTCCAAAGCCGTGCGGACGTCGTGAATCCAAGCCGCGCGATCTTGCGGCTCCGCAAATGCACGGTAGACGCCAAACTCGTTGCACATTACCGGAACGCGGCGCTGCCGGGCCCATTCCGCGACTTGCGTGATCTCGGCGTCGATGCGCTCCGCATTCCAGTGATCCTGCCCGTAGCGAATCACGGCCATACGGTCCACTGCATCGGGCACTGCTAACGCTACGTTCGCGACCGATTCCGGCGACGACGGATAATGCAACCCTTTCACCCATTGCCAGGAATAAGCTCCCCAAGTCGCTCCCTGATGAGTGAAGATGTGAGGCTCGTAGAAATGAAAGTTGTAAATCACGTTGGGATCGCGCAAGGGCTCGACAAAAAGCAGATCGTCGTCGTCCGACCAGCGGCCTCCGGTCGCGATGATCGTATGCTGTGGAGCGCCTTCGCGAATTGCGGCCGCCAGCTTCGCCTGCACACCGTGCCATCGGTATCGGTCGCTGAACTCCGGTTCGTTCAGAACTTCGAAGAACACTCGCTCCGCGTCCCACGTTGAATAATGCCGCGCCAGTACACGCCAGAAATCGGCGAACTCCTGCACAAAGCTGTCGTCTTTCGTGAGGCGTGTCTTGAAGTCGCTCTCCGGATGCAGATCGACTACCACCGCCAGCCCCTGATCCAGAATCATTTTCATCGCGACGTCGAGAAAGGCGAGATTTTCCTGTGAAATCTCGCCCGCCCGATGATTCGTCATCATGGGTTGCGGGTTCACACTCAGCCGCACGTGGTCGAAGCCCATGGATTTGATCAGTGCGATGTCCTCTGCCGTAGTCCAGTTCTGAAAGTGCTCCTTCGTATAGCCGCGGCTGTCATACACTTGCGCGAACCAATTGCTGGCGTTGATGCCATGCCGCAGGTGCGCCATCCGGGACGCAGGCGGAGAAGAAGTTTCCTGTGAGGCCGAACTCGCAGCAGTTTGCGCCGCCAGAAAGCTTGCCATCAGGCAGGCGATACTCACCAGCATAAAACTCCGAACCATTCGCAAACAGCTCATAGAAGCCCTGTATTGGTTGAGCGCTCCCAACGAGATTGAAACTCGCGCTAACGCCGCGAAAGCGGGATGAGTAAACGTAACTCTAACTCGCGTCAAAAGGGAGCTTATCAAAAGTAGCCTACGGATTCGGCAATAATCCGTAGACATCGAGTTCGGTCTGGGTTCCGAGGTAAACCTTGCCGTTGGCTACTGTGGGAACTGCGAACTTTACGGCCATGCCTGCCTGATCGCGCGTTGCATTCTGGTCGCTGTTGTAGAGTTCGCGCGATAGGTTGGCAGCGTCGTAGACACGGAGCAGCGCGGGGTAGCCCTGGACCGTGCTCACCGCCCACACAATCCCTTCCCCTGCGCCGTTGGCGGAGATGGCTGGCGTCGCGCCTGGATAACCAAAAGTCTCAGGCGACTGCGACGTGGGCGATGTCGAAAGCATTCCGTTCGACAAGAGGTAGGACTGCACGTTGTTGCCGACTCCGCAGAAGTAGATATTGTTCTGCCAATAGGCCGCCATGCTGTGAGCGGTAGGCACGGTGCCCGCGGGGAGAGTCTGAATAACCTGATTGGAGCTTGGGTTGTATTCGCCCAGGTCGGTTTGGTTCACCAGGTAAACCATTCCTTGTTTGCCGGCGGCGACCAGCATCTGAGTAGGTGGCGTGGGCTGGGTAGGAATCAAAAGAGGCCCGCCCGATCCCAGATCGAGATCGGAGGCGTTAAGCGTTTGATAATTTGACGGAACGAAGTAGTCTTCAACCGCCAGAGAATTGCCGCTAAGGCTGAGCTTCATCAAGCCCTCGCCGTAGTCCACGCCGCCGGTATTAATGTCGAATGTGCCGTTGCCGTTCATGAAATAAATGTCGCCGTATTCATCCACGGCCGGGGCAGCGCCACTTTGCCAGATTCCTCCTTCAACTCCGTTGGGAGTGGTGTTGAAGACCGACACTTGCTGCAGGTTGCTTTCCTGATACGCCATCAGCCAGCCATGATAGGGCTGAATGTCGCAGTGCGAAGCCCATGCAGCGTAGACATTTCCGTTGAGCACAAATAGTCCGGCGCGCTGGTTCTGCGTCTGAGGATTGAAAGTTACCGTCCCGTTCGTCGAAGAAACGGAAGCTTGTATCTGCGTGGATTGAACGATCGTGCCCGAGGTGATCTCGAGCGCATACAGGGTTTGATAGTAAGTGTAGTTGCCGCTGGAGCCTGTCTTGGTCCGGGCCAGAACAAAAATTTCATTCAGTGCGGGATCGATGACCGGAGTAGAGGTGATTCCCACCTTCGGCGAAATATTGGCGCAGCCACCGATGTCGTTCGTGTTCAGCGTCTGGGCCCCGTTTGTGAGAAAGCTTACTTGCCATAGTTGGGTGCAGCCAGCGCCGTCGGCGTCGAAAGCGTAGAGGCTGTCGTTTTCCGTCGCCACATACACGACGTTATACGTTCCCGCTGGAACGCTGCTATTGCCGGGGAAGCTGACGCCTTGAACATAAAGCGGCTCGCCGTAGATCTGGCCATCCACGGGACAGCTAAAGAGTTTTCCGAACTGCGTTTCGTTGACATTGCCGGTGGTGAGCACAGTTTCATCCAGGTTTTGCCCGGTGCGCCCGTTATCGTTGTGATAGACGAAAGTGCCTGCGTACGAGGTCACGATGACGGGCACGCTTGCGCTCTGCGTTGTGTTGGCCGTGCTGGTGGCAGTGACAACGTGCGAACCCGCCGCACTGGGCGCCGTATAGAGGCCGGAGGAAATCGTCCCCACCGAACCGTTGCCTCCAGTAATTCCATCCACTGCCCAGGTGACATTAGAACTGGCCACACCGCTGATGGAAGCGGAGAATTGCGTACTCTGCCCAGGAGTAACGGAAGCTTGCAGCGGACTTATCGAAACTGTGCTGCTCGGCGAAGCGCCCGTGCCATTCAACGTTACGGTTTGCAAGGTCGATGGATCATTGTCGCTGAAGGTGATGTAGCCGGCGCGGCTTCCAGTCCACGATGGGCTGAACGTAATGTTGATCGTACACTTGGCCGCAGCGGCCAGTGAAGCGCCGCAATTGTTGGTCTGCGCATAATCACCGCTGGCAACGATGCTGGTGATACTCATCGCGGCTGCACCGGTATTGGTAAGCGTCACGGTTTGGGCCGCGCTGGTGGTTAGGAGATTCTGCGATGCGAATGTCAGGCTCAATGGCGAAATTGTGGCAGCAGGGCCGCCCGTTGTTCCGGTTCCCGTGAGGCTGATCGATTGCGGACTTCCCGTCACATTGTCCGCGATAGAGACCGTCGCGGTGCGCGTTCCGGAAGCAGTTGGAGTGAAGACAACATTAATGTTGCAGCTGCCCCCGGCCGCTACTGAAACTCCGCAGGTGTTGGTCTGGGAAAAGTCGCCCGCATTCGCGCCTGTGATCGTGATGCTCGAAATGGATAACAGAGCATTGCCAGTGTTGAACAGGCTGACGCCGCTGGGCGGACTGCTGCTACCCACGGCTTGACCGCCAAATGTGATCGTAGAAGCGCTAAAGCTGACAGCGGGCGCGGTTCCCGTGCCTGTGAGCGCCACGGTTTGCGGACTGCCCGCGGAATTGTCGGACACGGAGATGCTGGCCTGCCGCGTCCCGGACGCAGTGGGACTAAAGGTAACGCTGATCGCGCAACTCGTAGCCGCCGCGAGCGAACTCCCGCAGTTGTTGGTCTCGGCGAAATCGCCGCTATTTGTTCCCGTGATGCTGATGCTGCTGATCGTCAAGGTCGCGCTGCCTGAGTTGCTGAGCGTCTCAGTGCTCGCGGCGCTGGTTGTGCCAACGGCCTGGTTCGCAAACGAAACGCTGGTGGGCGCCAGGCCGATGACCGGCGCAACGCCAGTCCCACCAAGCGGGATGCTCTGCGGGCTGCCGCTCGCGCTATCGGTCACGGTAATGCTGGCGCTACGAGTGCCTGCGGCGGTAGGGGTGAAGACCGCGCTGATGGCGCAGGATCCGCCGGCTGCGACCGTTCCGCCGCAGTTATTCGTTTGCGAGTAGTCGCCGCTATTCGTTCCGGTAATGGCGACGCTGCTGATAGTCAATACGGCGGTGCCTGTGTTGCTTAGCGTTACCACCGATGCAGCGCTGGACGTGCCAACGGTCTGATCGGCAAAGGTCAGGCTGCTAGGCGAGAAGACAACGCTGGCCGCAATACCGGTTCCGCTTAACGGCACGGTTTGCGGGCTGTTGGTGGCGCTATCGGTGATGGTAATGGTCCCGGGCAAAGTGCCGGTAGTGGTCGGCGTAAATGTGACGATGATGCTGCAGGTTCCACCTGCCCCGCCGCCGGTACCACAAGTATTGGTCTCAGAATAATTAGCGGAAGCTGCGATCTTAGAGATTGTCAGCTTACCGCCGGTGTTGTTGGTAAGTTTGATGGCTTTCGTCGTGCTGCTCGTATTTACTGCCTGGTTGCCGAAGCTCAGGCTGGTCGGCGATAGGGCAACGGCGTCGGTTGCGCCAGTTCCGGCCATGGTCACGGTCTGCGGGCTATTGGACGCGTTGTCTGCGACAACTACGGTTCCGCTCTGTGTTCCGGTCGCGGTGGGAGTAAAGAAGACGCTGATCGTGCAATTCACCCCCGCTGCCACGGAGGTTCCACACGTATTCGTCTGGGAATAGCTGCCGGTAGTGGCCACACTAATGATGGTAAGCGGCCCGCTGCCGGTATTCGTGAGCGTGAACGTTTGTGCCGCACTCGTCGTATCGACGGCCTGACTGCTGAACGTGAGCGACGCCGGCGACAAACTGACGGCCGGCGCACCGGAGCCTGAGCCCGTAAGATTCACAACTTGCGAACTGCCGGCGTTGTCCACGATGGTGACGGTCCCGGTCTGAGTGCCGGTCGCCGTCGGTGTGAATGTGACGCTGATGCTGCAGGCCGCGCCGGCTGCAACTGATGTGCCGCACGTATTTGTCTGAGCATACTCGGCGCTGGCAGTAATCGAAGTAATGGCCAGCGCTGCGCTTCCTGAATTCGTGAGCGTGACAGTTTGCGCGGGGCTCGTCGTACCCACGATCTGCGAAGCGAAAGTGAGGTTGGTGGGAGACAGCAGTACGGCCGGCGCAACGCCTGTTCCAAGCAGGCTAACGGTCTGCGGGCTCCCGGCTGCATTATCTGTAATCGTGACCGCGGCCGAAGCCGTTCCGGAAACCGTCGGCACAAAAGTCACACTGACCGTGCAGTTGCTGCCCGCGGCAAGAACGCCGCCGCAGTTATTCGTCTCGAGAAACTGGGAGCTGCTCGCACCTGTGACCGCAATGCTGGTGATCGAAAGACTTGCGCTGCCGCTGTTCGTCAACACTACCGTTTGTGGAGCGCTGCTGCTGCCGGTATTCTCTGAACCAAATGCCAGGCTGCTAGTCGAAAGCGTGGCGGCGGGCACTTGCATCAACACCGAGATGGTATTGTCTTCCGAATTCGAGACCACCAGGTCGGCCCTGCCGTCCAGATTAAAATCGCCCACCGCTATGCCGATAGGCTCGTTCCCGGTGGCAAAGGTGAATGTCCCAGCCGCATTGAATGTTCCATTTCCGTTGCCGGGCACAATGGAAACGGTATTGCCTCCATTGTTAACGACAGCGATATCGATCATTCCATTGCCGAAGAAATCGCCCCCGCTGATGGCAAACGGCAGCGTTCCAACGGCGTAAGCAACGTTCGGAGCAAATGTTCCATTGCCGCTATTTAACAGCACCGAAATCGTGTTGCTTCCGTTGTTCGCGACGACGAGGTCGAGCTTGCCATCTCCGTTGAGATCGGCCGTGAACAATCCGTCGGGGTCCGACCCAGTGGAGTAATAAACCGCGCTTTGAAATGTTCCGTTTCCATTCCCGAAGAGAACTGCGACGTTGTCGGACCCCGAATTAGCCACCGCAATATCCAGAATGCCGTCTCCGTTGAAGTCGCCGGTGACGATTGCGATGGGGTCCGACCCGACCGCGTAAATTACTGCAGGCTGAAGCGTGCCATTGCCCACGCCGAGATAAACAGCAAGAGTATTGTCGGCGCTGTTGACCTCAGCCACGTCCAAATAACCGTCGCCGTTGAAATCCCCGACCACGACTGCCATTGGTTCGGTACCGGCCGGATAATCCACATGGCTCTGGAACGTGCCGTCGCCGTTGCCCAACAGAATGGAAATCGTGTAGGAAGCGCGGTTGGCCGTCACCAAGTCGGGTATGCCGTCTCCATTGAAATCGCCGACAGCTAACGCGATGGGATCAACGTCGGTTGCATAGTTGGCCGCGTTAGAAAATGTACCGTTGCCGTTCCCCAGCAATATTGAAACCGCATTGGAGCCGCGGTTCACGACGGCAATCCCCGGAGTGCCAACGTTGTTATCGCCAGCGAAATTGGCGACCGCGATGCCGCGTGGATCCACGCCCACAGCGAGAGTACTGCCGCTCATTGAAACCGTGGAAATGGGATTGGTAATTTCGAACGGTTGTGAATTCGAAGTCCCGCCCCCGGGGCTAGGATTCGTGACGACCAACTGGGTAGTTCCGGCGGTCGCGACATCGGAAGACAGGAGCGTTGCCTTAATCTGATTTTGGTTTACGAATGTAGTCGCACGCGCGCTGCCGTTGAAGAGCACCGACGAGCCGGGAACAAATTGGGCGCCATTCAGCGTCAAGGTGAAACCCGAACTTCCCGGCGCCACAGCCGTTGGGACTGAAGGCGCCTGCACATAAGGAAGAGGGTCGGGAGCGATGCCCGATAGTCCGGCTGACTGCGGGCTTCCGGTCGCATTATCCGTCACCGATACCGAAGCGGTGCGCGTGCCCGTGGCTGTGGGCTGAAATTGAACGCTTATCGTACAAGCAGCTCCGGCCGCTACCGAACTGCCGCAGGTATTGCTCTGCAGGAAATCGCCGCTGTTTGTGCCGACGATTGTAATGCTGGTAATCGTCAACGCAGATCCACCGGTGTTGGTGAGAGTAATATTCTGCGCCGCGCTGATCGTGTGCAGAGGCTGGCTGCTGAAGGCCAGGCTGGACGGTGAAAAACTGACTGCCGGAGTACTTGAGCCTGTGCCAGTAAGACTAACAATCTGCGGACTGCCGGCGGCGTTATCCACGATGGAAATGCTGCCCGTCTGAGTTCCGCTAGCCGTCGGCGTGAATGTGACGCTAATGCTGCAACCTGCTCCAGCCGCAACGGATGACCCGCACGTGTTGGTCTCGGCGAACTCAGCGCTGGCAGCAATCGAAGAGACGGTGAGCGCTGCGCTCCCGGAGTTGGTGAGTGTGACTACCTGGGCGGGACTGGTCGTGCCCACGGACTGAGAAGCGAACGTCAAACTGGTGGGTGAGAGCGATACGACGGGCGCGACCCCTGTGCCCGCAAGCGTCGCTGGCACCGGCGGCACTGTCGAGGAATTGAAGCTGACATTCACGGTTCCCGTGAACGTTCCGGTAGCCGCAGGAGTGAAAGAAACGTTGATGGAGCAGGTGCCGCCCGCGACGACGCTTGCGCAGCCGTTGGTTTCGGAGAAATCTGACGGGTTCGCTCCCTGTATGGTGATCGCTGAAATTTTCACCGCGGCTTGGCCCACGTTTGAGAGAGTGATGACTTGCGCCGGGCTCGATGTTCCGACCGTCTGGTTGCCGAAATTTACGCTGCCCGGAGACAAGCTGACGATGGTCCCAGTGCCGGTCAAGCTGACTGTTTGCGGGCTTCCGGCGGCGTTGTCCGTAATCGTAAGGGTGGCGCTCACCGTTCCGTTGGCCACGGGGGTAAAGGAGACTGAGATTGTGCAACTCGCTCCAGCCGCGACGCTCGATCCACAAGTATTGGTTTGCGAAAAATCGCTGTTGCTGCTCTTGACGCTGGTAATCGTCAGGGTAGCCGTGCCCGTGTTAGTGAGAGTGATCGCCTGAGCCGGACTGGTTGTGTTCCGTAGCTGGGTGCTGAAGGT
>Ga0302176_10000041_pt1 | contig 112928 bp, 121 predicted proteins | sample I_Palsa_E1_1_FD_198787 | JGI IMG/M metagenome (GOLD analysis project Ga0302176, IMG submission 198787) | Peat permafrost microbial communities from Stordalen Mire near Abisko, Sweden - I_Palsa_E1_1 | ecosystem: Environmental > Terrestrial > Soil > Palsa > Peat permafrost | place: Sweden...
CCTGCCTCCACTTGCTTCAGCGCCCCGATCATCTGCGCCTCTGTGTGCCTGCTCTTCGACATACCTTCTTCCCCTTCCTTTCGCAAAAATCATACTTGCCTTTGTGCGGAAAGAGGGGAGCAGGTCACTGCAACAGGCTGAAGTCTATTTGTGCGGATTCCTTTTTCTGGCTGAAGTGTTTGCTCAGGGCTTCGCGAAGCTGCAAGCGGACCCGCCACAAGCGTGCCTTCACCGCGGTCTGACTCATGTTCAGCGCTATCGCGGTCTGATCGATTGTTAAACCCTCGATATCGCGCAAGATAAATACCGTGCGCGAGATGGGGCGCAGTTCTTCCAAGGCATTGCGCAGGATGTCCCGTAATTCGGAGGCCCAGCAGAGCTGCTCGGGATTGGGAGCCCAGTCGGTGACTTCCCGTGGCAGAATGTCTCCCTCGTCGCCAAAATTCTCGTCCAGGGACGTCTCTGCTGTGCCACGCTGTTTGCGCAACTTCATCAGCGCCTGGTTCACGGTGATGCGAATGAGCCAGGTGGAGAATTGGCAAGCTTCTCGAAAGTCGGCCAAGTGTTGATAGGCCTTCAAGAAAGCCTCCTGAACCGCATCTTGCGAATCTTCCCGGTTATGTGTAACACTCTGGGCGATCCGTAGAAGCTTACGATCGTATCGCTTCACAAGTTGTTCGAAGGCGGCGGTATTCCCATTCTTGCTGGCATGGACTAGATCCATATCACCGCCCGCCTCTTCTGTTATGTTGAATTGTCTCAAGTTATCCGTCATATCGTTCAACCCGCTTTGAAAATGAGAATGAAAAGACGTTTTTGGGGCAATTGCTATCCAGCTCTTGTTTCACTGCACCACAATCTGGCCAGTCATCTTCGGGTGGATCGTGCAGTAATAAGGATAGGTTCCCGCCTTGGTAAACGTGTAGGAGAATTTTTCATCCGTATCCAGCACTTTGGACTTGAACACACCCTCTGTACTGACTGACGTATGAGGAATGTCATCACTGTTGGTCCAGGTCACTGTTGTTCCCAGGGGTACCGTGAGTGTCTGGGGCCCGAAAACGAAGTTATCGATTTTTACCGACGCCGCTGCCGCCGAAGGCTCGGCATTCGCTGCGACGCTGACCGATCCCGCTAACAGTATCATCGCAATCATTACCGGCACTGCCACGCCTGCAATCCACACATGCTTGTTTGTCATGGTCATGTTTCCTTTCTAATGTTGTTCTTTGTTATTTGTTATTTGCGCAATCTCCTCGGCCACCTGCACCAAGGACAAGTTAACCAGCGAGTGGCGAATCGACGACCGCAAGGCTGCGACCGCTCACCAGGTAATTCACATCCGTGATGCCCAAGACCTTCTGCAACTGGTCGGCGGGCACCTTCATCGGTCCTGCTGATGGAGCGGATCCCGGCGCAGGTTGAGGGAAAGCCGTCGACATCGCGGTATGGAACGAGACCTTGCCTTCCACCTTCTGCATGATCTGGTGAATGTGACCGTTCAGCACCGTCACGGAGCCGAAACGCTTGAGGTAAGACAAGGCTTTTTCGCTGTCATCGGTTCCCCAGCCCCAGTCGGGATAGATGGTCCACAATGGAATGTGGGCAAAGAGCACAATCGGAGTGCTGGCGGAGCGGCCTTTAAGATCGTTTTCCAGCCATTCCATCTGTTCGTTACCGAGCGACCCCATGCCTCCAGCTTTCAGATTGGCAACATTTACGAGACCGACAAAATGCACACCTTTGTGATCGAAGCTCGACCACCCCGTGCCCTTCGTGCCTTTTCCATAACGTTGGAGATATTGCTCGCCGTTGTCGGTCAGCATGTCATGCTCGCCCGGCACAAAGAAGATCTGTTTCGCGGACACTCCTTTTAATACCTGGTCCAGCGTGTCGAACTCGCCAGGCTTCGAGAGTTGGCTCAGATCGCCGGTGTGAATGATGAAATCTGGTTTATTGGGCATGGCGTTGATCTTGCCGATTGCCGTCTGCAGAGTAGCCGTAACGTCCGGATTAGCTGGCTTGTTGAAACCGATGTGGCTGTCACTGATCTGTACAAAGCTGAAGTCCGAGCCTTTGCCGGCATTCTTGCCGTAGCCCGCGGCGAAGGCCCGAGACACAGGAACGCCTCCGGCCATAGTCCAGACCAGGCCAGTACCCGCCCAGGCCATGCACTTCAGGAACCCGCGACGATCAACTCCGTCGTTATTCAGGTCTTGCAAATTCTGATCGATAAGATCTGGTTTTTTCTCGGGCATTTGTCCTCCGTAGTTTGTAACGTTCTGAGGTGATAACTGGCGCGGATCGCTTTTATTCCCGAACAAAGTGAAAGGAGCCAAAAATTCCAGCGGTATGTGCAGAGAGCGTCACCACTTCCCTAAAGTTGAAAGACAGCGTGGCTGAATTGACGGTGCGGCGCCGCCCTCCGCAGCGGCTCGGAGTCCGCGCTGGGCCAAGCAAAAAAGGGCGGGTATGGTTGCCCCGCCCTTTCGGCCCGGCAGTTGGAAGCTGGAAGCTGAGACTAATCCGCAGTCGTAGTGTGGATAGCCAAAGTACCCATGCCGCCCTGAGACCCCTCATTCTCGTTTCCGAAGATCCAGACATTGCCCGATGACGGGACAACTCCAGCAAACAGGAGATCATCGAGGAAGTTGCCCTTCGTGGGATTAGGACTCGGAGCAATTGACCAACTCGTCCCGTCCCAATGCAAAAGCAGTGTCATCTGGTGCTCCGATCCGTCGGCCGCGAAGAAGGAACCAAACGCCCAGATGTCGTTCGCCGAATTCGCCGTCAAGCCAAGCAAGCGGTTCGATTGATTGACACTCTGTGGTCCAACATTTGGGCTCGGCACCACCGTCCAACTCGTGCCGTCGAAGTGTTCGATCAGCGTAAGCGTGGCAGACTGCTGTGGAGGCGCGTGCGGGGTGGAAAAGCCCACCGCCCACGCATCGTTCGGGGCCAGCGCCAGCACAGCATTCAATTGGTTTCGACCCTTGCCTACGTTGGGAGTTGAGATATCCTTCCAGTTCGTGCCATTCCAATGCATGGCAAAGGTTGCGCCGAATGTGGCTTGGGATCCCACCGCCCAGGCGTCATTGGTGGCGTCGGCGGACGCGCCAGACAGAGACTGAAAATTGTTCAAGGGCTGGGGTATGCTTGTCACCGTCCATTCTGTGCCATTCCAGTGCTCGAAAAGGTTGAAGGCTAGCCCATCCGCCACCAGATTGCCGACCGCCCAAATATCACTGGCCGAGGTCGAGGCCATGGCGAATAAATCCGCCTGCGAACTGGGTGGTAATTTTGGGTTCGGAAACAGATCCCACTCGGTTCCGTTCCATTGTTCGATGATCTGCCCGGGGTTGGCCCCGAAAGTTACGTTCCCCACTGCCCAGGCCAGCGTCGGTGAAATATCGACGACGCCCTGCAGGTCCGCGGTAAGTTCGCCATTAATCAACGGCGCCGGAAAAGCGGTCCACTTGGTGCCATCAAAGTGGATGGTCGAATTTCCTACTGCCCAAATGTCGTTCGCTGAAGATGCCGATGCGGCAAAAAGACCGCTGTTGAACTTGTTCTCGTTCGGGGTTGGGACGACGTGAAAAATCGATCCTGACCCGGTTTGTGTATTCGCCGGCCTGCCTTGCAACATGGCAGCCGCTAATCCTAAAAACATAACTGCGCTAAGCGTAAGTTTCACAATTCCTCCTAGAAAGTCTTGAGTGGGATGCGTCGATTCCGGCATCCTGGATTACTAACCGGCACGGTCAGTTTTTATTCCAGACAAAGTTGAGGGGAACATAGCCGAGAAATTCTTCGACGGACAGTCGATTCGACCATGTTCCCCATGACGCTTCTTACCGTCGCGCCCCGCGCTGGGCGATTAGTTCGCCAGATATCGAGCCAATGCTAGATCTCCGTCGAGTTCGCCGATGGCAACAATGTTTCCATCGGTTTGGATCAGAAGACCGGTGAACGTCTGCTCACTCGTCACCGTGCAGCACCCGCCAAACGAGTTGGTGGTACCAAAGGTGAGGTCCAGCTCGCCATTGGCATCGAGCCGCGCCATGCCGCCTTGAGTTGGCGAAATCAAGCCGCCGACCACGATCTGCCCATTCGCCTGCAGAGCCATTGCCTCCCCCACTGACGTCGTCGCGTTCGGGTCGAACGATTCGAAGGAGTTGGCGTTGAAGCTTGTATCCACTTTCCCGGTTTCGAGGAAACGGCTCACGCCGATCTTGTGTCCCCGGCACTGCGAATCAGCGGTGCAGCTCGTCGTGGCCACAATGTAGTCGCTGTTCGCCTGGAAAATCGTTGGAGAACTTCCCCCCTGCGAGGACGACAGCGCCGCCGTCAATGTTCCCGCCGTCACCTTCGGTTGCAGCACACCCTTCGAGTTCAGCTCCACTATTACGCCTGTCTTGCCGCTTCCATTCTGCCCCACGGCCAGGTAGCTGCCGTTCGATAACAGCGCGAGCGCCTCAGGCCCTGTGATTGTGTCAGTCACCAGCGAGATTCCGCCGGTGCCAAATGTAGTGTCCAGACTGCCATTGGAGTTGTAGCGCACCATCGACATCTTTCCCGGCGCAACGCCCTCCTGGCCAACCTCGAAGCCGGCCATAACGATTTTCCCGTTGGGTTGCAGTAGCATCGCAGTAGGAACGTCGACCCGTGCGCCGACTGAGGTGGTCACGAGGCCGCCGGTTCCGAAAGTAGCATCCAGAATGCCGTTGGACGTGTACCGCGCCAGCCCGAACTCAATCCGCCTTGCGCTGCTGATGGCCTCTCCTGCAACTAGGATGTCGCCATTCGTCTGCACCGCAAACCCGAACGGGTCGAAGGTGAAGCCGGTGAATGTGGTGTTGGTAATCCCATTTGTACCGAATGTGACATCCAACGCTCCGGTTGAGGTGTAGCGGACCAAGCCGATGCCAGTGCCTCCGTTGTCCACAAAGTCGACCTGCGCCACTGCCACGATGTCGCCGTTTGATTGTTCAAAGCTGCCCACGCCCGCGGAGCCGTTGGCGAAGCTGGTGGTAACCGTGCCGCCGTTGCCGAAAGTTGGATCAAGAGTACCGGCCTGGGCCTGTGCGAAGTTGACGCCGAACACCAGGCCCATTGCTAGTAGTCCGGTAATCATATGAAATGTAGTTTTCTTCATTGTTTTTCCTTTTTGATTTTGATTTTGATTTTGCTTCACAAGCAGACATTCGATGTCTGCTAGGCTTGATAACTGACAAGCAAGGCATTTATTCCAGGTCTCTTCGGGATAAGTCGTTCGTTGTCTGCAAGTTGTCTGCGAATTGTCTGCGAGAAGTAAAAGCTGTGCAGGCTCTTGGTAAAGGGTTTACCTTGCCAACCACCAGCCGAGCGCTAGCCACCACGGCGCCACCGCCAGCAGCGCATTCCTGATTCCCCGGGCCAATGCTTTGACGTCGGAACACACGATTTCACGATCCCGGTCGCTGCACACGTGCCTTTGCGCAAGGAATTCCAACAGCTCGACCGCGCCCGTGCGTGCCGGCGATTTCCGCGATGTTCATTCTGTATTTACCGTCATGATGACTCTTTGCTATTACCGCCCAATGCGATGCCCTGTCCTTTTATGTATTCCTGAGCAAGTTCTCGTCGGAGCAACTTAACTAGAGAGATTCACGCCGCTCAAAAAGCCGCCCAAGTGCCCCGTCAAGGCAACGATACCGACCGCTAGAACTTCAAGCACCAGGCGGTAGCTCGGCAGGTATACCGTCCGTCGCCGCGCGCGGAAATGCACCCACCACACCAGCCAGATCATCGCCGTCGAAACACACGCCAGAACTAGGTGCAGCAATAGGATGCCCTTCAGTTTCTGTCCCTCGAGTTGGAACTGCCACGCGAGTAGCCCAGTAGCGACAACCGGAACAGTCGAAATCGCTGCCACGACCAGGTTGTAATAGGCTGCCTGCGCCAGGCCACGCCGCTTCGTCCATTGCGCGATGAGGTCGAACGCCACCGCCGTGATGAACAGGGCGATTGGAAAATGGATCAGCACGACATGCTGTGCATGCTTGGCCAAGAATACCGTCTTAAGGTCGAAAGGATTAATCATCGCCATTACCTCTTCTAGATTTGCTGCACACGTTCATTCCGATCTGAATTCGCACGAGCTAAAAAGTCCCCACCCCCGCGCAAAAGGAGAGAGCAATCGCGAGGGTGAGGCTCGCACACGCTACGGTAAGTAGTAGCGGAACGAAGTAAAAATCATTCCATCCAGACCGTGCGGCTCTCCGCCCACCCCCGACCAGGTGTTGCGGTCTACGTAGGAAAACTGCGGTCCCCACTGGACTCGGCCGCGGTTCACCTTTTCTCTCGAGCCGTCATAAGGCTTGAACCACATGCCGAGCTTGAGCTAAATGAGTTTCACTGGAGATAACAGACTCTCTGATCATTTATTCCAGGCTGGCCTACACAATTTTTCCAGCCGAGGTCTCCATAGGTGTGAGCAATGAATCGCGGGCTGCGACGGACCTGGGCAGGACTAACTCCGCCGCAACCCGCGAACTCGTTATTGCCCGGTTTCTCGAGAAGGAGTCGTGCGAGCCTGTGTCTCCTCAGGCCCGCTGCCATCCACGCGCAAAAGCATCGCGCTGCCCTTGGCGAGCTTCACAGCTTTGCCGTTGGAGGCCAAAGTGGCTTCACCAGCCGGCTCGGTGCGTCCAGAATGGAAAATCTTAAGGTCGCCGAATCCGTATGAGCCGCAGGCATTGATCGAGAAGAGCCAAAACGCTTGCCCGGGGCTGTTGTTGTTGACGACGCTACGGCACTCTGAACCTAAGTCGGAACTCAGGTTGGCCAACACACCCTGGCTCGTGTACTTGCCAACAACCTCGGAGCCCAAGATGACCGGGCCACCTTGTCCGTACGAAACTTGGTCGCCCCCGATTTGGCTTAAATTCCAGTTACCGCTGTAGTCCTCTGCCCCTCCGGATTTCGGAACCTGAGCGGCATCCACCTCCATCACCGACGCCAGGGCCCTGAGGTTGGTGACGATTGGAACTATCCGATTCTCAAACTGAACCCCGTCGAAGTGAATCGAGATCCTTGATTCGTCAGATCCCTTTCCCGGAGTAACGGCTTCGATCACGTGGCCAGTCACCTTGGATCCCCTACGCAGAGTTTGCCCCCCGCCCAGCGGAACGTCCTGCATGATCGTCGCCGTGATTGTGGACCCGCTTCCGCTCTTGTCCGAACGCAAAGTGGAATTCAAGGTAACGGGAAGAAGGGTACCCGCTGGAATTGGTTCTGCGGATCGGGCGCTCTGCTCTTGGACGGGTTGATACGCTTGTTTCAGATCCTGCCCTGTTCCGCCATGCAGATACATTGGCACCATGCACAACACCAAGCCAAACATTCTCAGATTGTTTTTCATTTTGTTCCTCCTAAAAATTGCAAAAGAGCGCCCCTGGTTCTTCCGCACCATCATTGTTTTGACTCCACTGCGCTCGGTCACTCGTTGTGTAGAACCGGCAGGACTCGGTTTTATTCCGCAGGAAAATTATTGTGCGCGATCGCAATAAAATAAGGATCGTCCGGCAGTTTGTGACGACTTCCATTCGCTTTGTCGTCTGCTGAAACAGCCTTCTATCGGAAGCGCTCACGGGCGGGATCGCTATTAGTGGAGGGATTGAAAACATGCGGAAGAATTTCCTAGGTGGCCAGTGGGAGATCCTGATCTCAGGCTCTCCCACTGGAGGCATTCGAGCGACTACCCACCCATGTATAAATTGTCGATGTACATTGTGTCTGTCGTGCCTTTCACTGGTCTACATTTCATCTTGGCTTTTTTACCACCGAGCCCCTTCACCTTGTCCTGGTTCGCGATCTTGAAAACCTTGCCCTGATCGTCAACCATGACAACGTCCCCGCTTTTGTCGGCACAGTTCTGATCACAGGCCGCATGACTCGCGGTCTGTAACACACTTGTTGTTACAAAGCCATCCCGTCATTTTCGGTCGCTCTGCCCATATCGTCGGCAGGCAGCGAGATTCCAAGCCCCAAAACAGCTACTAACAACCAAGCGATTCGTTTCATTGTTCCTGCTCAATGAGAACTCCATCCGCCCAGGTCTGAGAACCCGGAGAACCTACTCTGGTCACATCTCTCGGACTCGGGCCTCATTGTGTACAACCGACAGCACGAAGTTTTATTCCATAGAAGAGCGATTTAACCCTGGCGTCTTAATTGCGACCGGGCTTCGATCCTCTCCGCTCCGACTCGCGCTTCCAAAACCTCCTGCGCCGCATTGGACTATCTGGGTGAATGTGTATTCCCGTCGGGCGACAGAAAACGGCAAAATCAAGAAAGCCGTTTGACATTTGGCTAGTGCGGTGTTTCTGAGCTTCTGATTCTCCGCGTATTATTCCTCCAAGTTTGCAACGCCTCATTTGACAATTAATGGACAACCGGACCGTACCCATAATTCCATCGTACCGTCTAATGTTCCGTCACAGAGAAACCGTCGTTCAAGGGTTGCGGGCGCCCATAAGACAACTTGGCAGAGGCAATGATGTGCTGCATTCTTCTTTTCGGACTTCCGAGTTCGTAGTTCGTAACAGACGCAGGTATTACAGCCGCTATTTTCGTTATCGGCCGCGACGACTTATAGCTTCCAGCACAATAAGGCAAGTAGCTATTGCAGAGTAGGTTGTAGCGCACTTTGTCGGGGCAACGCAGTTACATCTGTTCGGCTTCCGTAACAAACTCACGATTTAGATCCTCGTACTCCCAATTACATGATAATCTTGCCCTGCCTACAGTCTACAACCTACTCAATATTCGACTCATGGCACACACGCTTATAAGGAGGTGCCCATAATGTTTAATTTCGTAACCGACTCAATCTCCTCCGGCTTGTCCACGATCAGCGGATTCGATCAGAATCAGTCGTCTCTGCCACACTGGTATGCCTTGCTTGGCAGCAACTACGTACTGGTTGTCAAAAGCTAACCAACCCTAACGATAAGGCTCCTCATTGCGCAGTGAGGGGCTTCTTTCCCCCCCCGAGCAAGGGACGGTGTTCGTATTCCTTGCCAGCAGACATTTCTGACAAAGTGTTGACCAACCGAGACGCTCGTATTCCATGCGATTGAATTAAGTGGCAGATCGAGTGCCGTTTCGGAAAGCCACTGACAAGTTAATTAACGTGGCGAACCCGTTGAGTTAGTTACTGAAACTAGCTCGACGATGGTTGTCGGAAGGAGCAGTGTCCCATTCGATACATTGAAGAGTTCGTGTTCAAGAAGCGCGTCAAGCACCTCTCGAGTCTCACCTTGAATTGGCTTTGGGAGCATGAAGAACAGTTTTGCGTCTCGTCTCAGCAAAAAGAAGAAAACTCGCTGCCTTGGCAAGTAAAGCACATCGTAGAGCTAATGACGATGTTAACTACTTTGGCGAACCATGACATACGAAGCGGAACAATCTCAAAGTTGACGCGACGGGCTTTGGCATACGGCGCTGAATTTGATTGGCATCAGCTCGCCGCTTATGACGCCTCAGCAGCAACCGTGGTGGCCATAGTGGGTGATTTCTTCGCTTCCAATCAGTTGCCATCTCCATTTGAGACCGAATTTATTCATTTCCTTCATGGAATCGGCTTTTGTGAAGGTATGGACCGAGTACCGTTTCGCGAAATGGACCTAGCTTATAGCCTTGGATTAATGATCTCGCCTGAATTTCGCAAAGAGCTGCCCGTTTGGTTTGCCAGTACCACCTTCGGACAGCGACAGCACTTGACGCGCTACACGACGGACGACATTTACTCAGTAACGCATGCCGTCTTCTACCTAACAGATTTCGGCCGCAGCCAGCTTACAGACTTACTCGACACGGTAACGGCTGAGCGTCTTCGGAAAGAGTTGGTCGCACTCACCGCTATGGTGTTACGCGCCGATAACGTCGACGTGCTCGGCGAACTCCTTCTCTGCTGGCTGTTCTGTCACGTAGAGAATACCTTTTTAAACAGAACGCTGTTCCACCAGGCCTTTGAGCGTTTGCTGTCCGCAACTACTACCGAGGGGCAGGTTGTTCCGACAATGAAACTGTTGCAGCGCGCTCAATCGGGTCAGACGAGCTTCGCCGACGTGTATCACACGACGCTTGTGTGCTGCATGGTGTTTGCAGTGGCCGCCAAGAAGAGGATGCCCTATGCTGGCTGAAACGATCTCGGATCCAATGTTACGGCTCTGTCACTCAGAGTTCCAGCGTCTTATCCTAGAGTTGGACTCTGCGCCCTCGCGGACAGCATTCTTCGATGTGGGGGCCGTCGCGGAGATCTTGGTACTCACGAACGGCATCCCCGAAGCGGAAGGCTTGACGCGAATGCTTTGTGACGCAGCTGCCAGGTGGCTGAAATCAGGTTTGCTTGAGGATCTGCTAATGGCGCGGGTAGAATTTGCCTACCATGTCGCGTTATTGACCTACTTGGCTCAGAGCGTTGCATCTGTCAGTCCGTCTGATTTGGAAGTTATCAGGAATCTCTCGGACGGACGACTTATCGCCAGAAGTGAAATACCCGTACTGCGCCAGCACTTAATCACTGCTTATTTGTGGGCTTGCGGTATTCATACGGACTTTGGCAAGCTTGGTCGCCGTAATCTCACCCAGATCATCGATAGACGCGTGTTGCGCGCCCGGTCCGATGAGTTCGATTTGCTCGTGCTGCTTATGTGCGCTCAGCTTCTCCAGCTTGACTGCAGCCGGGGATACCAAGGGCCGCGAACCTATCCTCAAGTGCTACTGGTACAGGCCATGCGTGCAGGAAATACAAACTGGCTCCCCATTTTGACTTTGCTATGCCGGCGGTTCTTTGGTTTTCCGGGACCCCTGTGCGGAGCAGCTTTCAAGAGCATGGAGGAATCTATTCCCGCTCCAGGGCAACTGTTGCCGGCTCCTCCAGGAAATCAGATTGACAGTGATTACATCGAGCGAACCGAGCGGGGACTTCGTCTTCGCAGCACGATTGCGTTAGCTCTATCCCTCGCTTTACCAGGAGAAATATATGGTATCCAACAAGTCAGACCGGCTTTCAACTGAACAGATTGCGCTCACCAGCAAGTATTTGGCGGAGATGACGGAGCGGTTCGCTAGTCCCATCGCTGCAGTTCAGCCGCTATTCGGCAGGTGTTGCCTAGCTACACTCCCTTCGTCTATTCCTTGTTGGGATACCCTTACGCGCGAGGTTGCTTGGGTCGCGGCCGGAATCCTGAGCCATCCGGACCCGGCAAGTTTGAGCCTGGACCCCTTACCTATCATTGAGATCTACACCATGATAAAGGGGATAGACCGGGAGGTGCCAGAGATGCGCCAAATCCTGGAGCGGGTTGGCCCCGATCTCGAAGCGCAGCCCCCCGAAATTCGCTCGACCGGTCGAGTACGCCAGATTGCTTCAACTCTCTCGAAGCTTGGTTTCCCAAATCAAGTTGCAAGTCCGACCAAGGAAACTAAGAACTTACTAAATGAGAAGGAATCCTGGTTCAGCGCACCTGCTTCCAAATTGTCGGATCTAGCCGACCACCTCATAGCCGACGATGTCCCACTCGATGAGACCGACACGAAGATTCTCTCGCTGATTGCCCTAGGCGAACTGCGAAACTATCACCTCGATATCGGCTGTAAGCTGCTTCGCACAGTGCTCCAACTCGGAGTCCCCGGTGAAGAAACGCGTGACGGCGTTGACTTCATCGCGCTCCAGCGCAGGCGCGATGGCCGCTACGGATTCCTGGATCGCCTGGCCGAGAAACCAGAGCAGACAGCCGATCCCGATACGACCTTGTTTTTGCCGATGACGCTCAACGCCGCCTGGTTGTTCAAGACTGAGGCCGCTTGCGTGGTCATGTTGCCGGTCTTGACCACGGTGGGGGAGACCGCATGAAAGAGATCGTCAGCCTGCTCAAGCTTACGCGGACTCAGTTGCGAACCTATGGCATCGCTCTGCTGGCATTGACGGTGGGAACCGTGACTGTGCTGTTCGTCCCACCTTTGTTTGGCCGCGTTCTTAATGCGTTCCCGAGCTTGGCAGAAGGAAACAATGAACTCACAGTTCGGCATTCTCTACTGCTTATTGCGGGACTGATCTCGCTCGACGCATTGGCCACAATAACGTACTCATTCCTGGTCGCCATCGCTTCGGAGCGGATCATCAATGAACTGCGGGCCCGATTCTTCCGAAACCTGTTAGGTCAGCCGCTTGATGAGCGCTCTCCCAAACACCTCGGCCAGATCGCCTCCGAATTTGCCTCTGACCTGGGTCTGGTGCAGGACGGCTTCTCCGGGACTTTGCTGAACTTTCTGCGCCATAGCATGTTTATGATCGGAAGTGTCTGTGCGCTTCTGTACATCGATCCTAAGTTGACCCTCGTTGCCTTTGCCGGCGTGGGCCTGTTCGGGGGATTGATCGTCTATTTCATCAAGCGAGCCAACAAGGCCATTCTTTCCGTCCAGCAATACCGCGCCAAGGTGATGAGCCTATTGCTGGAAGGCGCCTTCAATGCCTACATCGTCCAAGCCTACGGGCGAACCGACTACCTGAGTAAGCGCTTCGACAAATGGCTGGATGAGATGTTTCGACGTGTGCGCAGCTTCTTGCTGGTAACGTCTTGCATCAGCCCGGTGTCGCTTGTGCTATTTTCGCTGGTGATGACTGGGGTGGCGTTTTACGGAATTCGTGAGTTGAGGATGGACTCCATCACGGTGCAGCAGTTGGTCACATATTTTTCCTACGCGCTGGTCCTGATCATGTCGGCCAGTCAGGTCGGGTACCTGGGTGGGCGATTGCGCCAGGCGAGTCTGATGTTCGCCAAACACCAAGCGCTGCTGGTTTGCGCCAACGGGCCGGATACGGCGGCAAAAACCATCAACCCCGCTGCGCGAGTGGTATCCGTCGGGCCGCATGGCTTCATCGTCCAAAACGTCACGTTTTGTTACCCGGATAAACAATTGCCAGCGCTCACCAATGTTTCTTTTACCATTGAGCCGGGACGGATCAACGCGATCATCGGCGAAAGCGGGGCGGGCAAGTCCACCCTAGCGGCGTTACTTTGCGGAGTATACCGGCCTCAGTCGGGATTGCTCCGCATTACCGCGGAAAGCGGACCTGCGATCGATGCCGCACCCGGAGATTTCCGTCAGGCGATCGCGCTGGTGCCGCAGGAGCCCTTTTTATTTGCGGCGAGCATTACCGAAAACATTGCGTTCGGGCGCGAAGGAATCTCCGAAGCGCAGGTGCGCCAAGCCGCGATGGCCGCCCGCATTCATGATTTCATCTTGACGCTGCCTGAGGGGTACCGCACGGTGATTCAGGAAGGTGGGAAGGATCTGTCGCGGGGCCAGAGGCAGCGCATCTCCATTGCGCGGGCGCTGGCTGGCAGCCCGAGCATCATGATCCTGGACGAAGCGACGGCATCTCTGGACGCTATCAGCGAACGAGCCATCAAAGCGGCGATCGAGGATTTGCGGGGACACGTTACGTTTGTGGTAATCGCCCATCAAGGCGCGCTGTTGTCCGATGTTGATCACCTCGTCGCGCTACAGATGGGTGAAGTCCTATTCGAGGGCCACCCAAGCCAAATTGATGCGAACAGCAGCGTACGGGTGCTTTCCACCGCTTTTCAAGATGTTGCAGCAAAGGCGCTATGTTAACTCAGCAGGAAGTGTCGAGCGCGGCATTAAACCTGGAAGGGCTCTCGGTATCGGCCCCAGACGGCCGCGCACTGATAAGTTCGGCAAACATGTCATTCCACCCCGGCGTGACGGCTTTGACTGGGCCGAACGGGTGTGGAAAATCCACTCTGCTGCGTTCCATTGCGATGCTGCACCCGGTAGCGGGTGGCACTATTTCGCTTGGCCGGCTACAAGGAAGCCGCGACCGGTCCGGTTTTCTGTCGCAACTTGTCTTCATGCCGCAGAATTTCCCGGTCTACCCCACAATGACGGCGCAGGAATTCCTCGAGTACCCGCTTCGTCTTCGCGGGGCAGCGACCGCGCAGGCACGGGCAATAGCGGCGGAATGGCTCCAGACGGTCGGCTTACAGTCTGCCGCTAAAGCGCTGTGCGGCACCTACAGTCAAGGGATGCGGCAACGCCTCGGTCTGGCCTGCGCGCTGCAACTGGATGTGCCCCTTTATCTTCTTGATGAGCCTTTCGCTGGAGTTGATGCCGAATGGCGCGAGGTCATGTTGAACCTGCTGTTCCGTCTATGCGCGGATCGCATTGCCCTGATCAGCACGCACCATGTCGATGAGGTGCTCGGGCGTGGCGCCAATCATATTCAGCTATCTCAGGGACAGTTGGTGATGGCATGTCCAGCCATGCGTTGAAACAGTTCAATATTCCCGAAGGGACGAGACCGGCCGGCAACTTCCGCGCCGCGTGCGCCGTTGTTTGGGCAGAACTTATTCTGAATCGGCGCGATACGAATTTACCTGTAATTCTCGCCATTCTCGCGGGCCTGTGCCTGTTGCTGACTCCGGCGGAGAGTGCTCCTTACGCCATCCTCACTTTTGGCGGGCTGAAACCGCTAATGTCTGCCGGGACTCGCTTGATCACCGCCGGAATTGTGCTCGATCTGCTGCTGTTTCCTTTTCTATTGTTGAGGCTGGGTGCGGGCTATGCGCGTGACCGTCAGCTCGGGATGGCTGCTTTCGTCAGCTCTTGTCCCCTGGATCGCTCCCGGATGGTTGCCGCCAGAATCCTCGCGAACACGATACTCGTCTTTGGATTCTACGCTGTGCTGTTGGTCTTGCTCTCTTGCGCTGTGGCTTCGCGCGAGAAACAAGTGCCCGCGGCATGGGCAATAGCGGCATTTCTTCTCGTAACCATTCCGTCGGCTTTTCTGAGCCTGCCGCTCGGGGCGGCGCTGGACCGCTGGCTTGGCGGAAACCGGCTTTTGCATGCGGCCGCCGCCTTTGCTGTGTACCTGCTGTTGCTCACGAGTGCTCTATTTGCCGGGGCGGATGCCTTTGGCTTGCTCCTGCTTAAAGAGAATTGGCCGCCGTCGGTGAGTTCGACATCCTTTTCCATCGGTCTGGTGAGCGCCCCACGGGGAGGCGGCATTTCTTGGAATATCGAGACGATTCCGCGCGCATTTATTTACCGCCAGGGGTTCCTGATTTTCGCGGCCATTCTTGCGGCGGCGGCAGTCTCATGGCTGGCCCGTTTCAATGCCACTGGCAAAGACGCGCGGATCCAGGGCGCGGAGTATTCGCCAGACTCGGCCCCGAGCGCCACTCGGGATGTGGTTCGGCTTAGGCCGCGCAAGATAGCTTATGTTCAAGGAGCTTGGGCAATGGCTCGACGCTGGTTTACAAGATCAGCTTGGAGCTGGATGGCCGCGGCCGTGGCGCTCGTTCTATCGGCTATATATCCCCACGCCCTACGGATCGGCGCGGTTGCGGCGCTGCTCATCCCGTTGTTGATCGCAAATCGCGGCCATCTCACTGCGGGTGGTGCGCTTCGCGATCTGGAACTCTCTTCAGCGGCCTTGTGGCGCCCGACTCCTGCGCTGTTTACCAGCATCGTGCTGGCCAGTATCACGGCTCTGGCAGTTCTGCCGGTGTTGCTTACCGCGCCAATATTCGTGAGCCTGCAATTGCTCCTGGGAATCTTCACCGCATGTTTGTGGTTGACGTGGACGTGCGCTCAACTGAACCGCCCTTTGCTCGGAATTTCAACCTATGCGTTGGTTTGGTATCTCGAAGGCTTTTCCGACCTGCCACCGGGGCTCGATCTAATGGGCCTGCGCGGAAGCAACGGGCTGGCTTTTGGAATTACCGCGGCCGCCTGCCTGGTTCTCGCTATAGCTTGCTTTAGAGGAGATCAAGTCACCTCCCAGCGATCAAGATCCTTTGGCAGTGCACTCAAGCAATTCCTCAGGAGGGCCGGGTGATTAGAACAAGGTCCAAAGCCGTTGCCGCCCTCGCCGCCTTGATACTCATCCCCGCGGCCTACTTTGCGGCGGTAGCCTATCTTCTTTCGCGCAGCACGCTTCAGATGTACGGGTTCCCGGTCTCGCCGGACTTGCACACCGCCATCGAGATCGCTCTTCAGACGTGTCCTATGTTGGCTGCGCTATTCATGATTCTGTTCTCCTCTGTTCGGGAACGGTTAATCAAGCGCCTGGCGCTGCTTTTCTCGCCAGCTAACAAACGCGCTTATACCGCCGCCATGCTGACGGTGAATCTGTTTCTGGCTGCCGCCACCACATTTCTGACAGCCGCCGCCATCGTAAGCGTCTGTGGCATGCGGCGAAGCGTGGCGCATCCAGGGACCTTGCTTTGGGTAGCTTTTGAATTTGCCGTCGACCTCACGCTCATCGGAATTTTCACCGTGTTCCTTTATTCCCTCACCCGCCGAGTTTGGGCGACGTTTCTGCTATTTGGCGCGTATGCCACGGTAGTGGTTTTGTTCGGCACCAAGTGGGGAGTCACTTCATTTATCGGATTTGCGTCCTCAGTACCGGTGCAACTCACCAGTTACTCCAGCTTGCCTCTGTATGACATGGCGGGATGGCTCTTTCGCTTCTATTGGATTGCAGTGGCAGGCGTACTGTTAGCGATCTTGCACCGGTTTTCGCGGCCGCCGGAGCCGCTTGTCGTCACGGTTTACCAGCAGTGGCCGGCCCTGGAGATGAAGAGATGGAAACGCGCGATTGCAGCCGCATGTGCCGGTTGCCTGGCAATCGCGGTCTGTCTATTTCAAGTTCAGCATTACGCGCTGTCCAAGTACCGAGGTGTTTCGCCGCGGCGGCTCGACGCTATGCTTTCTGAAGTTCCCGGCGATGCCCGGTTGCGGATTACCGATTACGATCTGCAGCTTACCTACCGGCCGGATCAACAAAACGTTCGCGTTACCGGCCGGCTTACGCTCAATAGTGAGGAAAGCTCGACGCGAGTCGCTTACTTCCTGCTTCCTTCGGTGATGACGCTGGACCATTTCGAACTTCAGGGAGCCGGAGCCTACCAACTTACCAGCTTGGGTAGATATGTCCGTATAGAATGGGCGGCTTCCATCCCCGCGGGCAGTCGAGCCGAGCTTCGTTACTCGGGAACCATCCGCCCGGCAGGACCATTTGACCTTACTTTGCAGGCCAAGCTTCTTAAAGAAGCATTTTTCTTTACAGATTCCGACATTCTGGTCGCTCCTCGACGGTCTTCCTGCCTCATTTCAAATTCATCCCTTCAGCCTGAGCGCACAGATTCCTGCGAAACCGAAAACTACACGATGAGTGACCTTGCAACCGGCACGATTCGCGTGGCTGCGCCTGCCGGCTTTATAGTGGTTGGCCCTGGCAACCCTCTCGGTGCATCCGAGGGGCAATCGACGTTTCGTGTGGAAACGCCTCAGATGACAACGTTTATGGTCGCCTGTGCCCGCTTTGTGGAAACGTCGGCGGCTTCCACGGATGGGCTTCCCGCCGTGCATGTGTATCGGGCAGCGCTTGATGGCAGGGAGCAGGCGTCGATAGCGAGATCGGTCATTTCCTTCTATCAGAGGTATTGGTCTCGCTACCAGTTGCCTGAGCTTCGGATCGTCGAAACTCCCACCCCGCTGGGTGAAGCGGTCTCATTTGACGGTGTCCTGGAGATTAGCGACCGGATCGTACGGAGCCGCGATCCGGTGTCCGGGGAGAGCAGCAATCTGGCGCAATTTGTCCTGGCGCACGAAATTGCGCATCAGTGGTGGGGCTATCAGGTAATACCCTCTAAGTCGCCGGGGCGGTTATTTGTGCTTGAATCATTCGCACAATTTGCTGCGTATAAGTATCTTGAATCCGGCGGCATCATGACTGCCGGGGCTGCGATCCAAAGCGAGAAGAGTCGCTATCTGCGGGCGCGCGCGCATCTTGCACAGAATGAAGTCCCTTTGCCGTTGCTGGGTCAGGACCTGGAACTCGCTTATCACAAGGGCCCATTCGTGCTGCTATCGCTCGACCAGACGTTAGGCGATTCTCTAATGGACCGTTTTGGCGGTTTGATCAGACTCTACACGCAGCAATACCGTAGCCCTGCGCAACCGCAGATGATTGTCGAAGCACTTATTGATGGGCTGCCCGCGTCAAGCAGAGAGAACGCCCGTTCTGTACTATATGCCACGGTCGCGCCACCTCAATCCGAGGTTGTGTCAGCGAAAGCCGGCAGTTCACAAATTCCACAACATAACAATAATAAGGATCGGAAGTAGTATGAGCATGAATCAGCAAAAGGCAAGCGTCTGGCCCAGCCGCTCTTTCTCCTGGATATCTGACATCCGTCAGGACATTGGGTTCAGCCTTCGCGTCCTGATCAAGCATCCCACGCTGGCTGCGATTCCGATGCTGTCGACAGCAGTGGGAATCGGTGCTTGCTCTCTGATCTTCGCCGTAGCCAACTTCGCTTTGTTTCGGCCCTTACCGGTCGCTTCCCCGCCGACGCTGATGAGTATTACAAGTGGCAACGCGAAAACCGGCGAGATGGGGAACGCCATGTCGTACCCGGATTTCCTGGATCTGAGCAAGGCGCAGTCCTTTCGAAACACTGCGGCCTACTTTCCAATGATGCCCGCTGCCATCGCGGTTAACGGGAGCGAACCGCGACGCTATTGGGGGACGATTGCTTCGGCCAACTATTTCGACGTGGTGATGTGCGGGATGTCGCTCGGCCGAGGCTTCGACGCGGAGTTGGATGACACCCCAGGCGCGGCTCCTGTGGTCGTGATAGGCCATCGTCTTTGGATCGCTCTTTTTAGCGGGAACCCTGGTGTCCTGGGCCGTACCATCCGGTTGAACAACCGCAGCCTGACAATAATTGGTGTGGCGCCTGCCCACTTCGCGGGCACAGACGTGGGACTTGCTTCCGACTTTTGGATCCCCTTCTCGCTGCGCGACCTGGTCACGCCGGTGCTGCCCTCGTCGCAGCTTGATAACTTCGCAGATCGAGATGCCCAATGGCTTTTCGCAGTGGGACGCTTGCGGGGTAGGATCACCAAAGAGCAAGCCGCTGCGGAATCAAAAGTGATTGCTGAGGGCACGGCTGCCGTCTACCCGGCGACAAATAAGGATCGCACCTTCCACGTCGAACGCGCCGGTCAGTTAGCGCCGGCGCTGCGCCATGCGGTCGTCATTTTCTTTACTTTGCTGATGATTATCGCCGCGCTCGTATTGCTCACGGCATGCGCCAATGTCGCGAATTTGCTGCTCGCCCGGGGCTACGCACGGCATAAGGAGACCACGATCCGTCTGGCCCTCGGAGCGGGGCGCTCCCGGCTGATCGCACAACTTCTCACAGAAAATGTCTTGCTCGCGTTGCCCGGCGGTGCACTCGGTTGCATCATAGCGTACGCTGGCGCTCACGGCTTGAGACGCTTGCGCCTCCCCATCGAGTTGCCCGTGGATCTGGCCATCTCGCTCGACTGGCGGGTGCTGTCTTTTTGCGCAGCGCTGTCGGTACTTACGGGATTGGTTTTCGGATTGGCGCCCACGCTCAAGCTTACCCGGCAAGGTCTGGTGGCTGGGTTGGCCGGTCAGTTTTCGGAACAGGTTGGGACCCGCTGGTTTGACGCGCGAAACATTCTGGCGATCACGCAAATTGCGATTTGCGCAGTCCTGCTCACATTTGCCAGTCTGTTTTTCCGCAGTCTGGAATCTTCCCGGTCCGCAGACACGGGAATGGCTCACCGAAACGTTGGACTTATAAGCTTCGATCCCGCTCTCCAGTTAACTGCGGCCGAAAGGGACCGCACTGCGGAAGCTGTGTTGCAAACCGTACAGTCGATCCCCGGCGTTCAGAGTGCGGCACTGACATCCTCCGTACCTCTAAGTCTGGCGGGCGTTTCCGGCCCAGTTACCTCGGGCGACAACGCCGCAACCGGAGATAGCCAGCGAACTATGGCTGACATCTACGAAGTGTCGCCTGGATTTTTCGATACTCTCGGTATTTCGTTCCTTGCCGGCGAGGATTTCCGGCGTGGTCAGAATCAAGACGATGTTGTGATCTTAAACTTGGCCGCCGCGAATAAATTGTTTCCCGGACAGAATGCCATCGGTCGCCAGGTTCAAACCGATGGGAAACCCCGGCGGGTGATCGGCCTAGTTGCGACCAGCAAATCGCGCAGTATTGTGGAGGAACCACGCCCTTGCATCTATCGTCCACTCTCGATCGGAAACCTGCATTCGATTACCGGGGTGACACTGCTTTTCCGCAGCATGGGGAATCCGCTGAATCACATGCGCCGCGTCTCCGATGCTCTTCGTGGAGTTGATCCAGGAGTGGCGCTATTCGATATCCGGACGATGGAGGAGCACCTCGCCAATGCCCTGCTTTTCCAACGCGTCACGGCTCTTCTCTTTGGAGTAACCGGACTGATTGGACTGGTGATCGCAGCCTTCGGCCTATACGGGGTAATCAGTTTTCTGGCAGTGCGGCAAACCAAGGCAATCGGCATGCGCATGGCGCTCGGAGCAAGCCGGCGACAAGTCGTTGTCGGGGTTCTCCGCAATGGCATACCCCTGACCATCTCAGGGGTGTTGGTGGGACTTGGTGCCGCCTTTCTCGTCGCGCGGGGAGTCGCTGCTTTCCTCTACGGCGTGGCCCCAACTGATCCGATTACGTACCTGGTGGTCCCGCTTTTGCTATCGGCTATTGCGCTCGCGGCTTGCGCGTTGCCAGCTTTTCGTGCGGCGAATGTTAATCCCCTCGACAGCATACGCTACCAGTGAACTCACCATCGGACAGCCCTGCGTAAGGTCCAAGTATAGGAAAATCAAAATCTCGTGTCGAGTTAGAATGAAGCATTGGGCGGGAAAACAGCCTTGCCATAACCCACGGCACCATCACAATCTCGCTTGCTGGGTTCGCGCTTTCGAGCTGCCATGATGCTGGCCATCGTTGCGGATGCCCTCCAGATTGTCGTTTTCCCGCTATTTGTAGAGGCGCCCTATCACCCGCTGATGACATACTCGATTTCGGGGTTGGAGCCATGATGATCCATTTGCTTGGCTCGCATTGCATTCGCCCGGCGGAGTTGTTGAAACCGGACTGTCTCTGAAGGGCACATCAGCACGTCGATGCGTTCGAGCCGCCACACCGCGACTATCCGAGTAGATAGCCTGCTCTCTATCCGTTCGGATACGCCAAGAATCATTTTCCCTGCATCTCTGGAATGACCTCCTACGTTAGGCGCGAGCATTGCCTCGCCGCTCGCGGCATTGGTGACGCGAAGTGATGTGAAGGACAAGCTCGCCCTGGCTAAGTAACATGGCTACTGAGTTGCTTGCCCGAACTATAGTTCGGGACGAAGCAGACCACCCCCCAAGCAGAAACTGAGTCTTGTCCGATTCCGTCGCGAACGCGCCTACTGACCTCAAAGCGCCATCCAGGTAGTTCAAGACTGTCAGTCAGCATGACAATCGGAACTGTCGGTCGAATCTGCTTGATCTGTTCCGCGAATACCCGGCCATCCATGGCACGGGGACGGATCGCGCAAACAGTGCCGAAAGAGAAAATTGTTTTGCGTGTTCCGCGATCCGTCGACCGAGTCGTCTCCCTCTACAGGCTGGAGCGTGCCTATGGATTGACTCCCTGCAGTTTTGAGAAGGCAATCAGAGTGATCCCGAGCTAATCGAATCCAGCAAGTACGCCAGCACCCTCAAATTGTGGCAGCTGTTTGGCGCTGAAGGTGATGGCTACCGTTTACGATGACCTCCAGGACTACCCTTAAGCATTCGTGGATTCGTTGGCTGTTTCCGAGGGTCGCCAAGCCGAGACTATCCACAAACGGGCTTCGAGGAGATCGGCAGCGATGTCCCCGAAGCCGACTTCTGACCCGCTTAAGCCAAAATCACTTTCTACAGGAAAGTCCCCCCTTAGTTCCGTGCTTTAATGCTTCGCGGTCTGCTCGATCTTGGATAAGAGTGCCTGTATTTCTGAAAGTGCAGCGGCGTCTCCCTTTGCCAGATCCGCTGTGATCTGATCGCGGGTTGCCAATGTGTCACGAAGCAGGTTGCGAAGTGCGGGGTCGCCCGTGCTGCTCTGAATTCGCTGAGTTTGATCGAAGAACTCTTTCGAGTCCTCCCCGGCCTTTCCGTAGTTCTTTTGCACGGCCTCCAGGAACATTACTGTCGCTGTGTCGCGAAGCTGCGACAGTTGTTCGCCGGCCTGACAGGAGCCCAATTGTTTTGTCGCGGCAGACAATTCCTGCTGTGCCTGTCGCAGTCTGGCATATTGCAGGATGAATCCAGCAAGAAAACCAACACTCAATAACACAAACCAAAGGACGAGTTTACGTTGCATTGACCTTCCCTCCGCAACCCTTCAATCTCAGCCACGTCACTTTGTGCGAGTAGGTTTATCCCGGATTGCTTCTAGCCTTTGCTTTTCGCTTTCCGCTTATGTAAGCGCTCTTCATGATTGCCGGATCGGTTCAAATGCTCAGGAATTCCGGTGATAAGGCCTTGATAATCCGTGAGGCGGTCACCCATGATGACCACACCCTTAGAGGTGATTTCATATTCGCGGATATCCTTGCTATGGTTGCCACCGCGCATCTTGATAACGACCATGATCTTGCGAAGCTGGCCTTCGATGCATACGTAGCGAAGCCGGATAATGTCATCGGTAAGAAAAGAAATCGAGTAGGTACTGAACGGGAATTCTGTGAAAGACTCATTCACCTCAACCGTGCTTAGAATCGTCACCCCGACTCCGGTCAAAGCGGTTATCATCCGGTAGAGCGATTCGCGAAAGTCCGCGCGGAAGCCGGGTGCTAGCGCCATCTCAAAGCCCGCCAGCGAATCGATCACCAGGCGTTTGGCGCCAATCTTCTGGACCGCCTCGAGAATCTCGTGCATGGTTTCATCCACCGAGAGGTCGAGCGGACGGAGGTAGAGAATTTCGAGTTTCTTCTCTTTTCGCGGCGTCTTCAAATCCAGGCCAAAACTGCTCGCCCGCTCGGCATACTCCTGCGGTCGTTCTTCAAAGACCACCACAATTCCTGGGTCCCCCTGACGTATGCCCTCAGCAATGAATTGGGTTGCCAAGACTGATTTTCCCGTTCCCGAAGCCCCTGCCACCAGGACACTGTCTCCCTCGGGAATGCCGCCCCCGAGCATCTTGTCCAATTCCGGAATACCGATAGAAAGGCGCCGTGGACTAGGTATCTTCCTTACTAATCCGGCCAGCCCAAGAGTGCGCGAAAAGGCTTGCAGCCCAGCTTGGGTAATGCGGAAGGTGTGCAGTCCCGGCACGGACGCCTGCCCGCGCAGTTTCACGATCTGTAGCTTTCGCACAATGGAACTTCGCTCCGCAGCCTGGTAAAGCCAAAAGAGGCCATCGGAGACGGTGAATACGGGATTGTCACGGATTTCACCCTCGACATATTCCCCGACCAGAAAAGTCGTGGCTTGCCAACTGGTCAGGAGCAGGGCTAACCGCTGAATGAAAGCTTGCAGCTCCACTTCGGTTGTGCCGCCGAGCGCCTTCCGCACCACGGTGCGAAAGGAGTCCACTACCACGACGCCGGGGTTTGCCTTCTCAACCTCCTTCTCAATCTCCCCTAAGACCGCGTCCAGGTCCTTCTCCAACACAACCTGGCTCAAGTTGATAAAGCGGACAGCATTGTTTAACTTAGGCTGGTCGAAGAACGTGTACTGCTGCTGGTATCGCAGCATTTTGATGGCGGGTTCGCCGAGGATAGTGAAATACAGCGCGGGGCGCTCCGGCGTCGCGTTGGCAAACACGATTTGGTGGGCGAGCGTGGTCTTGCCGCTTCCCGGGGCGCCGGCGATGATATTAAAAGAGAATTCCGGCAGACCGCCGCCCAGGATTTCATCGAGGCCTGGGACCCCCGTCGGCAGCTTTCTTATTTTCACTTTATCTGCTGTGCTCAAGCTTTTCTCTCCTTCTCGGAAACGGACCCGTTAAAGGCGGCCTCCGGCCACACATCCTGAACCAGCCGCAACGTTAATCCCTCGCCAATGAAAGTGAGGAGCAGCCCGATTAACTGGGCAATGAGAATGGCTCCGCCCTCCCTGGCTTGTTCCTTGCCAATCTGCGGCTCCAGTTCGTCTAGACCCTTTAAGGACCCATCCGCCGCGACCTGTACCGCGCTAAGACCGGGAGCTTCCGCCCTGGCCAGCGTCAGAGCACGAGAAAGTATCGAGCGAAAACCGGCAACTCCCGCGAGTGTAATCAGGGGACGACGCAGCTTCGCAGAGACGCGAAAAGCCGCAGACTCCGCTGGCTCGGAGGTCTCGCCCGCAGCGGCTTCGTAAGTAAGAAGCCGTTGGGCCAAATGTCGCGACTCTGGAAGACTCACGATTTCCTTTTCCATGCAAGGCGCGAACGCTGAACTCAGTTCGGCTTGGGGCTTTTAATTGCCGCCACTACCGCCAATACGGTCGCCGTGTTTAGAACGTTTCCCGAGAGAGTCATCAGCGCTTCTGTGACGGGCGGATATTGCTCCGCCAGTCCCTCGAGACGCGCACTGACGCCTTGGAGATCATCGACTTCTTTGAGGATCGCTTCAAAGCCCATGGGTATGCCGCTCTTCGCGAGGAACCTAAAGTCTGGGAGAATTTCAGATGTCACCAGCTGCAACGTCATAGCTTCGCCAACAACTCGGACAAGCAGCCCGAGTAGCTGGGTAATGAGAATTATTCCTGCCTCCCTAGCTTGGTCCGCGTCGACTTGCGGCCGAAGCTCGTCTAGACCCTGTAAGGAGCCATCCGCCGCGACCTGCACCGCGCTAAGAATGGGAGCTTCTGCCCTGGCCAGCATCAGAGCACGAGAAAGCAGCGAGCGAAAACCGGCAACTCCCGCGAGTGTAATTACAGGCTGGCGCAACCTCTCACAGACGCGAAAGGCCGCGAATTCCGTCGGCTCGGAGGCTTTGCCCGCAGTGTTTTCGTAAGCAAGAAGGCGCTGGGCCAAATCTCGCGTCTGTGGAAGCATCATTTCCCTTTCGTCGCCGTGCCAAATGTGCATGGTACTTGGACGGTAAAGTACTCACCTTTAATGTTACCCGCTTTGGGCCGGCTTGGATAAGCACTTACCTGCTTTATCGGATCCTATCGGCGCGTGCCCCGGATTGCCGCATAGCGTGGCCCAATCGGGATGATACGGCCAGCTAGTCGTGGAGAACGACGCTGAGAAGTGAACTGTGAACCTGTAACCCGCCTTCTGCACCCCCGGCGTAGTGAATGAATCCCAATTTCCTGAACCGGTTCATGAAAAAGCTCACGCGCGAACGAGTGGTACCCACCATCTCTGCCAGCGTCTCTTGACTGATCTTCGGAACCACGGATTCAGGAATCCCTTCCTTGCCAAAATGAGCAAGCATGAGGAGGATACGGGCCAGTCTCTTTTCGCTCGAGTTGAACAGTTGGTCGACCAGATCCTCTTCGTATCGGATGTTCCGCGTCAATAAATACGCGACGAACAAATCGGAAAGGGTGTGTTCCCGGTGAAGCTTATCCACCATAGACTCTTTCTCAATCCTCAGAACAGCGCAATCCGTCATTGCAGTTGCAGAGCCCATGCGAAGAGGTTGGCCCCCAAGCGAACCTTCGCCGAAGAGACTCCCGTCACTTAATATACCGAGCGTGGCTTCCTTGCCACCCTTGGAGACAACGGTGAGTCTTACCTTGCCTGTCTGCAGATAAAACACTGCGTCTGCGGGATCCCCCCTGCGCGAAGACGGCTTGCTTCTTTAGGAAGAGCGTAGTCTTTCTGCCCTCGCCGATGGTGGCGAGGAATGCCCGGGGGTCGAAGTCGCGGCCGTTCTTGGAAGCTAGATATGGACGCGCAGAATTCCCCGTTCTTTGGGATATCCGATCAGTCGGCGTTTGGCGGGCGACTTTCGTTGAACCTTTGGGATCGCGAAACGAAGCCACTGCGCACCTCCGCTCACTCCACGTTCCTAAAGATTATACCTGTGGTCCGGCGGGTGTAGGAGACGAGAAATCGTCCGAATCTCTCTACTTAGCTACCGTGTAATCTCTGAGTTTAAGGAAGCATTCACGCAAAAGCCATAACTTTTCCAAAGTCGTCGTCGCACTCATCGCATGTTCTGAGCTCAATCGACAAACTGCATCAGTTGCGAAGGAATAGTTCACCTGAGATCGGAGCCGGGGGTAGCGTTGCCGTGAGGGAATCCGTCATAAGATGTTTTTCGATTTCCGCGACTTGGTTCGACTGTTGAAATCAGGCGTCTCTGACGCAAGTTTCGACAAGCGCTTCTCTTTCTTTAGCTGAACGTGATTCCAGAACAGTGCGCCGAAGGCAAGTCCACATTCGCAAGGCATTCGGTTTGTGATCGCTACGCATTCGCTTTGCGGAATTTCGAAAATGGACTGCGGCTTGCGGCTCCTGAGAAAAGCCAAATTAAAGACGTACGCCGACGAGAGCAGTCCGTTCTCTGCAGTCCGGTTTGTCGGGGAAAAATCGCGAAATACTGGCATTTCCCGAGTATTTCAGGTAAGGCTCGGCTGAATTTCTCTACTGTTAAGGCTTGCTGGCGGAGAGAGTGAGATTCGAACCTTCGGTACCTTTTGCCTGGTCAGCCGACGTGTGCGCAACATCCAGCCAATTCTGCAACATACACGTCTCCTCCAGTGAATTGCGTGAGCACGCAAAGCGGCGAGAGTAGTCCCTTTTCGTATTCCGCCGAAAGGCGAACATCGAGCGATTGTCGGAGTGAAAATCGCAAGTTTTGGGGTCCCTTCTACGGCCATAATTGGTTCGCTCGTGACTGCGCCTGCCGTGCAGTCCAAAAGCGAAAGATATCTCCTCAGGTGTGCTCGCAGAAACTCCAGGTTAGACAGATCCACCGGCCATTGGCGAAGAATGACAGCTACAGCAATCCGAGATGGTCGGGATTTAAGGCAGGGCGCAACCGAATATTGGAATGACGTTAAAGGGCAGGGCATTGCTGGGGTATACAGCGGGCCCGGACCCGCCAGCACGACGACGTCGGCATTGCCTTCAGGCGCCCCCACCGGGACCTGCACCGTGATCGAGGTGGTGCCCGTCCAATTCACGATCGCAACATTGGTCCCGCCACGGTTACCTGGTTGGCGCCGTTGGGCGCGAAGTTCGTTCCTGTAATCACCAACCCCATTTGCGGCGGTCCCTGCGTCAGCGACAACGAGGTGATCGTTGGACTCCCGGCTGGAGCCGTATAGGTGAAAGGATTGCTGGCGATTCCATTCACCGTGACCACTACCGGACCCGGCACGCCGCCCGTCGGCACCTGGGCTTGGATGGCCGTCGCGGCCCAACTTGTAATCTTGCTCGGCGCTACTCCGTTGAAGGTCAACGTACTGCTCCCCTGCGGCGAGCCGAATCCGCTACCACTGATCGTCACCGCCGTTCCCGCCGCACCGCTCGCCGGCGAGATGCTCGTGATGCCGGGCGCGCTACTTACCACCGTAAACGACTCTCCGTTGCTCGCCACCCCCCCACCGTCACCACTACGTTTCCGGTCGTGGCTCCGGTCGGAATCGGCACCACCAGGCTGCTCGTACTCCAACTCAGTGGCGTCGCGGTCGTAGTGTTGAACTTCACCGTGCTCGTGCCCTGCGTCGAACCGAAGTTCGGTCCCCGTGATCGTCACCGCGGTCCCCACACCGCCCGATGTGGGCGACAGACTGCTGAGGGTCGGCGCGGCCGTAAACACTTCCCCGTTGCTGGCGATTCCATTCACCGTTACCTTGACAAACCCATAGCGTTTGAAGTGTGGAAGGGGAGTATAATTTCCGGCATTTCAGGGTTTTGTGCGGAAATGGCCAATGCACTGGGGGGGCATAGGCTGTGGAAACCGACGCAAAAACGAGGGCTAGGATCGCGTCCCTAAGCAAGGAGATGGACGCCATCCATCATGTCAACAGCTTGTACTGGAAGCAGGGGCAATCACAGACCCTCGCGGCGAAAGCCGAATACCAGTTCAGAAACGAACGGCTGGAAGGAATCAGAACCGAGATTGCCCAACTTCGGCCACTCGCCACCTTCGCTAAGTCGCAATAGTTACTTGCTTTTCCGCTTCTTTCTCCGAGCTTCACCTTGAGCACGCCCGCCATGACGAGCAGAATGTGGCATTCAAACTTCCGGCAGCGCGCATTACACTGCCGGACTTTCGACTAGACAGATACCAGACGCCGCAGACTTCCACGCTTTTGGAGTGCGGGTGTCGCGTCTCTAGAATCGCAAATGTCGGGGCAAAATCATCTTGACATACTAGGTTTCACAGTTATACAAGTTACTTCGCGAAGTTAATACTTTGCTAACCACGCTCTTTGAGTTCAGCTGCCGTAGTATTCCGGGACGATCAGGGTCCTGCAGGGATTTCCATATATGGCGCAGACGCGACAGATCCTCATAAGTACACCCAGAATGACGTCCTGTGTTCCGTTCCGGTTAAAGACGACTTTCGCGCTTTTCCTGGCAGTGCACCTCATCATGGCTATCCCCGCATTTCCTCAAGCGGTGAGTTCGTTAGGGGGGCGAATCACCGATGGTTCCGGTGCAGTGATTGAACATGCAGACGCGATGCTGATTTCCATCGACGATGCAGGCCGTCGCGAAGAGGTTAGCAATGGGCAAGGCGACTATCAATTCCACCAATTGAAGCCCGGTCGATATTCCCTGACGGTCATGGCTCGGGGTTTTGCGACGTTCACCAAAGAAAATATCGAATTACTAGTTGCGTCCCCAGTCACCTTGAACGTCACGCTACAGGTTGGACACGCACTCCAGGAGGAGACAGTGTCCGGCATTCAGCCAATGTTGAATGTCACTGACGCCACCTTGGGCAACGTCTTCACCTCAGAGCAGATTCCAGAACTCCCACTGGAAGGAAGGAATGTGCTGCTTCTTTTAAGCCTGCAGCCAGGAGTCGGCTATCTAGGCCCGCAGACCGGAAACAGCCTAAACGATTCGAGAAGTGGCGCGGTGAATGGTGCCCGTTCCGATCAATCGAACATTACGCTGGATGGAATCGGAGTGAACGACGAAAACTATGGATATTCATTTGATAGCATACTTGGCGTAACCCAGGAATCGGTCGCTGAGTTCCGGGTCACGACAAGCAACACTGGCGCGGATGCGGGGCGCAGCTCAGGCGGCGAAGTTGCCATGATTACAAAAAGCGGCACGAACCAATTTCACGGCGCAGCGTACGAGTTCAACCGTACCACGCCATTTTCAGCAAACGATTGGTTCAACAAAGAAAATCAACTGGCAAATGGCCTGCCGAATCGCGCGACTGAACTGATCCGCAATGTGTTCGGGGTTGCGGTTGGCGGTCCGCTACTAGAGAATCGTCTCTTTTTCTTTACCAATTATGAGGGAACGCGCGCGGCACAATCCGCTTCTTCACCGGATATCGAGATGGTGCCCAGCACGGCGCTGCGGCAAGGCATCGTTCAGTACACGGACGTCGACGGCAATTTGGTTCAACTCACCCCGGTACAGATTCAAGGAATGGACCCGCAGGGCGTCGGCATCAATCAGGCTGCGCTGCAGGTTCTCAACAGCTATCCGCTTCCCAACAGCAACCTGGCCGGGGATGGTTTTAATTTTTCCGGCTTTGAATTCGTCGCTCCGCAACACTCTTCGCTCGATACTTACATTGCCCGCCTCGATTGGATCGTCACACAGAAGCACTCCATTCTCTGGCGTGGGAATCTGGTTGACGACGATCAGCCTTCGCCGCCGCAGTTTCCCGGTCAGCCGCCTGCCTCGAGCATGCTGACAAATAGTAAGGGGTATGCCCTTGGATACACGGCGATCGTACGTCCCAATCTAGTGAATGACCTTCGTTTCGGATTAACGCGCCAGGGCAGCGGCAATTCAGGGAGCTCCAACCAGCCGCAGATTACCCTCGCCGGTCTGGAATCGCCGACGGCGTATACCCGCAGCAGCAGCTTCATCATTCCAGTCAACAACCTGGTCGATAACGTGTCATGGACCAAGGGCGCGCACAATCTGCAATTCGGAACCAACCTTCGATTCATCGACGACCAGCAAATCAGCACGCAGAATTCGTATCCCAGTGCCGCTGGGGTCCTCGGCTGGCTCCATCCTGGAACGATCGCGGGCGGCGATGTTCCGCTTGATCCGGCCTATTCCAAATATCCCACCGTCTCGGATAATTCGCAGTCCTACTATAACGATGCAATTGCTGACGTAGTCGGCCTTCTCACGCAGGGCAACGCGGTTTTCAACTACACGAAGACAGGCAGGGCGTTACCGCTCGGAGTGCCGGTGAAACGCGACTACCGATGGCACGAACTGGAATTTTACGGGCAAGATAGCTGGAAGGCTTCGCAGAATCTGACGCTCAACTTTGGCATGCGCTACTCGTACCAACAAGTTCCTGCCGAGACGAGCGGCACGCAGGTTGGTCCTTGCGTTGCCGGCGGCTCAGGTTGCACTCCGTACTCGCTTGCAAAATATCTTGAAGTGAGCGCATTTCAAGGCGCGACGGGCGGTGCAGCCAGCAGTGTGCCAAATCTTTCATTCGCTCCGAATGGCCGATACAATGGCAAGCCGGATTTCTGGAATCCGGACAAAGCAGATTTCTCTCCGCGTCTTTCCTTGGCGTATGCGCCGCACGCCCGCGACGGATTTTGGAAAACGGTCTTCGGAAGCGGCTCATCCATTCGCGGCGGATATTCCTTGATCTTCGACCATTTCGGGGCTGGTGTGGTAAACGCCTACAACGAATCGGGATCCTTTGGCCTTACCGATCAGGTGGAGAATTCCCCGGGCCAACTCACCACCACCAGCGCGCCTCGATTCGAAGGCTTGGCTCAATTTCCAGAAGGACTGCTTCCATCAGCACCTCCGGGAGTATTTCCAGCTACGCCCAATCCGTCCGGATTCGCGATCTCTTACAGCCTCGACAGCGCGATTCATACTCCGTACTCGAACCTGTTTGATCTGTCGATCCAGCGGCAGTTGAACGCAGCGAATCTGGTAGAAGTCGCATACGTGGGCCGCTTCGCGCATCGACTGCTGGAGCAAGAGGACGTTGCCGCTCCACTCAATCTAGTTGTGAACGGCGAGAGCTATTTCAATGCCGCCACGCAATTATCCATGCTTGCTAGACAAAATACACCCGTAGCCTCTGTGCCACAGATCCCCTACTGGCAAACTCTTTTCGGAGCTTTGCAAGGCGTGGATACCGGATTCGGCCCGCTCTCGGCGACGCAGAATGTATACCAGCAATTCTTGCTGAACGTGCTGGATGAAACTTCCGCGCTGAACGTGCTCGATGAGCCCAACGGCGGATTGGGCGCGGGAACGCTTTACCCCGCGTATCGCTTCTTTCACAGCCAGTATTCGTCGCTTTATGGATATCGCTCCATCGGGCAGTCCTATTACAATGGACTGCAGATAATCTTTCACCAGCGCACCTCCCACGGCCTGCAGGCCGACTTCAACTACACCTATTCGCGGGCAATCGATTGGACTTCACAGGCCGAGCGGCTGGGTAACGGTGGTCTCTTCAACCTGGCGCACATAGTCAACACATGGGAGCCGGACCAACTGCGCGGCGTCTCGGACTTCAACATGACACACCAAATCAACAGCAATTACGTTTGGGATATTCCCGCCGGACGCGGAAAAGAATTTTACTCGGGCGCTGGACGGCTGATCGATGCCGTGATCGGAGGCTGGCAATTAACCGGCATCGTGCGCTGGACCAGCGGCTTGCCGTTTGGAGTGGCGAATGGTCCGAACTTCCCGACAAACTGGAACATCGCAGGATTCGCTACCTTGGATCAACCGATTCCTTCCTCAGCCTTGGCCCGCGGACCAGGCAACCAGCGCTTCGCCGATCCTGCCGCTGTTGTCAGCAGCTTCGAGAGTGCCTTTCCCGGGCAGTCGGGCTCGCGCAATCCACTGCTCGGCGACGGCTATTTCGGATGGGATGCGGGATTGAATAAATCCTTCTCGCTAACCGAGCGGGTAAAAATGCAGCTTCGTTGGGAGGTTTTCAATGTAACCAACAGCGTCCGCTTCGATCCGCAATCGATCAGCGCCAACTTTGGCCGTCAGGCGCTTTTTGGAGAAGCTACCGCCGAATTGACGACTCCGCGCGATATGCAAATTGCAGCCAGAGTTTCGTTTTAAGTGAAAGCGGGTTGCGAGCTAGAACTTATTTCCCCGGGCTCGCGCAAACAAAGTTTGCGGCGTCGTTCGTGCTGCCGCTTCCTTTCCAGCTCGCTACTTGAGGATACGGGCATAGTGGCCGGGTCATATCCGTGACATCATCCTTCGTCTGATGGCTCGCAATAATTTCGTTCGGCGCAACGTGATGCTCGACCCACTGTTCAATCGCGCCGATCTTATCGAAGTCATCAGGACCTGCTCCCCCCTGGCAATGCTCCATGCCGGGCACCATAAATAGCCGCACAAAATTCTCGGCCGCCGCTGCACCTCCCGTGGCGGTCACAACACCCTCGTAATAATTGACGGTATTCATCGGGCTGATATGTGGATCGCCCCAGCCGTGGTAGAGGATGAGCTTTCCGCCATGCGCGGCAAAGGCCGTAAGATCGGGATCAGTCGCATTCAAAATGGCGCCCGCTGTTTGGTCAGCGAGTGTAACGTCGGAATCGAAATTTAGCGTTTGCCACTTCCAATCCGGATTCTTAAATAGCACATACCGAAAGAAATTTAGCGGGTGGTCGGGAGGCGCTCCCGTAGCTTGATCGAGAGGACTTCCCGGTTCGAGGCCGGGAAAGATTTGCTCACCCGTCCGCGAGTTCCTTACCCCGGCGTAAATCTCCTGGACCGCGTGCACTTGCGGGGGCGTGAGACATTCCAGACTGTCTGGCCCCTTACACTGCAGCGTTTCCGGATTGAAGTGGCATTGTTCAGGGTTAATGATGATGCCATCTTCCACACCGTCGAGCGCGTCGCAGGCTTTCATCACGGCCTGCTGAATCGCGGGATATTTTCCATCCGGAATCTTCGTCGCCGGATCTTTTAGCGTTGCAATTGCCGGCCAAATATTTCCAAACATCAGATGCGTAAAAAAATTGGCGGGAGCGCCCGCAACGATGCCGTCGTAATCCTCGGGATAACGTTGCGCCTCGGTGAGCGCCTGTTTCCCTCCGGTCGAGCATCCATTCCAATACGAATAGCGAATGGGCTTTCCATAAAATTTCGCGATGATCGCCTTCGCATCCACCGACATCAGATGAACGGATCTATAGCCGAAGTCGATCAGTTTCTCCGGGTGACCAAGCACGAAGCTCGCGTCGCCGGATTTTCCGGCGTGGCCGGTGTCGGTGGAACCTGCTGCAAAACCTTGCTTGAGGGCCGTCATCAGCGCGGGATAAGCGATCGATCCTCCCCAACCGCCATTGCCTACGCCCAGAAATCTCCCGTTCCATGAGGATGACGGCATCCAGATTTCAATTTTGATATCGGAGTCTTTGGTCGGGCGGATAGTCGCCGCCACGCGGCAGAAGGCCGGCAGTCTGCTGAATTCCCGACGGGCCGTCGCTGCCGCGCGCGCTGGAAGTATTTCATCAGGCAGGTCGAACATACCGGTGGACACGGATTGCGCGAGCGTGACCTCAGTGTCCGCAATTTGTAACTGCTTCAGCTTTTCGCAGGACGCAGCATATAAGGGAGTTGCGAGCAAGCCGAACGAAGCCAACAGTCCGGTCCACCAAAAGATGTGTATTCCTCGACTGTCAAAGCCACGCATGCGATAGTACAGCGGCACTCATCAGAATTAAGTAACAACGAACCCTGAACCGATCTTATTTTCGCTTGCTGATATCAATCCCATTCCCGCTGAGCGTGAGCCGGGAATCCTGGTTGGTGGCATGAATCAGCGCGAGTGCGCGCTGGCTGTTGCCGACCAGTTTTTCCAGGACTTCGCACAATCGTTCGAATTCGCTGCGCGAATCCAGTTCGAAAAATATGTCGTTAATCTGCTGTAATAAAGGAAACAGCGAGTTCAGTGCCGTTTGCCCCTTGGGCGCGATGGAAAGGAGCGAAAACCGTTTATCTGTAACGTCGGGACGCTTTTTCAAAAAACCTTTCTTGAACAGCTTTCCCGACTCCGCCGTGACAAACGTTCCCGTAACGTGCAAATATTCAGCCACCCTGCCCACGTTTACTCCGTCACTTCCCTGAAGTTCGGCGACCGCCATCATCAGGCTGTACTGAGGTCCAGTAAGGTCTACTTTCTTGCCGAGGTGTCGCCGCACATCTTCCAGACGCGCCCCCACCGTGAAAAAGTCATACAGCAACTTACGCAGGGAATGATCGGATCTCCCCGACGTGAGTATCGGGCTGGTGGCGGTGACGGGAAAGATGAAAGCTGAGGATTGCTTAGACTGCGACATGGCAGTTCGGCTCCCGTAGGCAAAGGTCAGTCAGAACTTGTAGTGGAGTGCGAATCGTCTTCAAGATCTCCTCGTTGCGGTAGGAGAAACTATACAAGCTGGTTGTACCCCGAGCAAGGACGGAATCCTCGCTAAACCCACCGATTTTTGCTTGACACATCGCTTTCTATATTATACAAGTTACTTCGATAATATAGTGCGATGGAAAAGATATCGACTTCTTTTGCACTAAGTAATGTCAAGCGTGAACAAGGTCATACAATTCAAAATTAACAAATCTAAGGAGTTCGCCATGAATTCGCCGATGGTCAAGCACCGGAAATCATCGATTGTGTTTGCCTTCCTTATCCTCGCCATGCAGGCTGCTTTGTTCGCTCAGAGCGAGAAAACGATCTTCGTGTTTAACGGCACTACCGACGGAGGCGATCCCGGTGGTGGCTTAGTTGCGGACAGCAGCGGAGCGCTCTACGGGACGACGATGAAAGGGGGAAGCGCTTCGCTGGGCACGGTGTTCAAGCTTAGTCCGCCCTCGGAAAAAGGGGCACCCTGGACGGAAAGCGTTCTTTATAGTTTCCAGGGCGGAGAAACCGATGGCGCGTCCCCTTTTTACGTGACGCCGGCTTTCGACAGCCATGGAAATCTTTACGGAACAACCGCGTCCGGTGGGGCCAACGGCGTGGGAACAGTTTTTCGGCTAACGCCACCCTCGGAGCCACGTGGTTCGTGGACCGAAAGCGTTATTTTCTCGTTTTCCGGAAATGAGGACGCGGTTTTGGCCGGGGTGACCATCGATGCTGCCGGTGCAATCTACGGACCAGAGGGCGGGGGAGCATACCAACTGTTGCCATCCGGAGGAACCTGGGACTACAGCGTCATCTATGGGCCGGAGGGGGACGACGGCAACATCCCCTCAAGCCTAACGCTCTCTGAAGGGACCCTCTACGGAGCCGACACTAAGGGAGGCAACTACTACGACGGATCGGTATTTACACTGGAAGAGGGCTCTAACGGAGAATGGGAACCGGACACCATCTGGTCTTTTAGTGGTGCTCGGCGTGACGGATCGGTTCCGGAGTCGACGATAACTTTGGCCTCGGGAGTGGTGTACGGAACAACTGCATACGGAGCGAGCGGATACGGTATGGTCTACTCCCTGACGCCCCCTGCCGCTCCAGGTGGTGACTGGACGGAAACTATACTTTATGAATTCACGGGAGGCGCCAATGGTGCCTATCCAATGGGTGGAGTGATATTTGGATCGGAGGGGGAGCTATACGGAACAACCTCCGCGGGAGGATCGGCAAACCTTGGAACCATCTTCAAAGTTGCCCCTCCTACGGTGAACGGCGATCCGTGGACTTGCACCGTGTTGCATTCATTCAGCGGGACCAACGACGACTACGGCCAACCTGAAAACACGCTTCTTTTGCGGAAGGGCATTTTCTACGGAACAACTTCTGGTGGAGCAAACAAATCAGGAACCGTCTTCGAGATCACCGAATAAGCGGGAAAAAGTTGCAGACGTAGTCGGCCTAAATTCCATTCGGTCGAGATTCGCTCTAGGTTTGGTCGGCAAGATACCGGAAGACAATACATTCCGCGAAAACCTTTCACCGTTGGATGGGAACCCGACCGGCCAACGATTCGGCGGGGCGTTGTGCTTGATCCATTCTGCGGAACTGCTACAACCGGAGAAGTGGCCCTCAATCTCGGTCGCCACCTTAACGCGGACGGAAAGGCGCTGCAGAGGCCGTGCTCAGGCAAAGATGAATACGGAAGTGAGATCGAGGATTGCCAAGAAACGCGATGAAGACAACACATTCTATTCTCACTGTGGTTTTCTGCCTCTACCTGACCGCGTGCAGCAGTAATGGCGGCAGCAGTAACACTAACGGTAATAGTGATGGCCCTGGCAACGGCAACAGCACCAACCTCACCCTCGGCGGCACGGTCAGCGGCCTCACAGGCTCAGGTCTGGCCTTGCAGAACAACCATGTGGGCTACCTCGCGGTTAACGCCAACGGACCCTTCATCTTCGCCAACACTCTTTCGCCAGGAGACACTTACAACGTCAACGTCCTCACGCAGCCGAGCAATCCGACGCAAATTTGCACCGTAGTCAACGGATCGGGAACTGCCAATGGAAGTGTAAATAACGTCCAAGTCAACTGCGGCGTTGGCTATACGATCGGAGGAACCGTGTCCGGCCTTACCGGCTCACTAACCTTAAACAATGACGGTGGCGATACCATCGGTGTGAGTGCTAACGGAGTTTTTACTTTCGACCAAGCCCTCGCACCCGGGTCTACGTACTCCGTATCGGTATCCGGGCAGCCCTCGGAACAAACTTGCCTGGTGACTAATGGCTCCGGAACCGTGGCGAACAGCAACGTCACCAACGTGCAAGTCACCTGCACCACAGATACGTACAGCATCAGCGGCACAGTCTACGGGCTCTCCGGATCAGGTCTAGTGCTCCAGAATAACGGAGGCGATAATCTCCCCATAAACGTGAACGGCAGCGTTACTTTTGCCACGTCAGTTCCCTATGGCAGCCCCTATGTCGTCACAGTTGAAACGCAGCCTTCGAATCCATCTCAAGTCTGCCGAATACCGAATGGTTCCGGAACGGCCTATGCAAATGTCACTGGCATTCAGGTCGTCTGTACCAACGGCAATGGCACCACGGATGTTTGGACATGGGAGAGCGGCTCCAACCAGGTAGAGAACGCTGGCTCATACGGATCGCTAGGCGTTGCGGCACCCACCAACCTTCCGCCCTCACGGGGCAGTGCTATTCCCTGGAAAGATAATGCCGGAAACTTCTGGTTTTTTGGCGGGACGGCAGGAGAGGCTGTCGGCTATTTCAATGATCTGTGGGAATACAGCGCAGGTGAATGGACCTGGATGGGCGGTTCCAATTCTCTAAGTCAAGCTGGATCTTACGGCACGCTGGGAGTGGCTTCTCTATCGAACGTTCCCCAAGCCCGGGGACGCTCGGCTCACTGGACGGACTCCGCGGGAAATTTCTGGCTCTTCGGCGGCTTCGGATATATCGAATCCACCAACTTGTCGGGACACCTCTCGGACCTTTGGAAATACAGCGGCGGCGAATGGACGTGGGTCGGCGGTCCGCAAGGCTACAACCAGCCGGCAGTCTACGGAACAATGGGCACGGGCGCTCCAGGCAACATTCCCGGAGCACGGCATAATTCAGTTAGTTGGACTGACGCAACGGGAAATTTCTGGCTCTACGGCGGGTTCGGAATCGACTCCACCGGTGCTACCGGAGACCTTAACGATATTTGGAAATACGACGGTACGCAGTGGACTTGGGTGGGCGGATCGGATGTGTCCGGGCAGCCCCCTATTTACGGAACTCAAGGAATTCCTTCTTCAGGCAATACGCCTGGGGGCCGAGACGGTTCGGTGGTGTGGAGTGATTCCTCCGGCAATGTATGGCTCTTCGGCGGAGAAACCAATTTCTTAAACGGAGGCTACGGCTACTATGACTTTAACGATCTCTGGGAATACAGCGGCGGTGAGTGGATCTGGGTCGGCGGCTCGAACGTAGCCGACCAAGTGGGTTCTTACGGGGTTCTGGAAACTGCCTCCTCCACCAATATCCCCGGCGCCCGTGATGGCGCGGTCTCGTGGATCGACTCTTCCGGACATTTCTGGCTCCTCGGCGGCGAAGACAATGGCGGCAATGTCTACAATGATCTTTGGGAATACAGTGCGGGCGAGTGGACCTGGATCAGCGGCTCGGAGCTATGCTGCCAGTCGGGGGTCTACGGAACTCTCGGAACGCCCGCACTGACCAACGTTGCCGGGGCACGTTACCGGGCATCCTCGTGGATCGATTCCAGCGGAAATCTGTGGCTCTTCGGCGGCACCGATAGCGGGTCTCTGTTTGGGGAAGGGGAATTCAACGACCTGTGGAGATACCAACCGTAGTTCCAAAGTCAAGATGGGGTTGGGAGTTCGAAGGGCTGGATCCTTGGAATCAAATGACAAACGAGCAATATACACACCCGCTGAAGTTGCCCGGTGCTAAACAAGACGGTCAACCGACGTTTGCCGAATGATCGGTTTGTGATTGCATTGCATTCGCTTGGCGGCGTCGCTGAAACCGGACTGCGCATGTGCCTTCCGGAGAAAAGCCAGGATAGTGACCGCATTCGATGCCGAGGAGTCCGTTCTCTGCAGTCCGGTTTTCGGGGAATAATCGCGAAATACGGGCATTCTCTGGGTATTTTGGAGGAAGAGGAGCCGACTTTCTTTACAGTTCAGACTGCGTGGCGGAGAGAGTGGGATTCGATTACTACCTTTTTCCGCAACTACCGATGAGACCTACACTTGCGCGATAATACCCTCGATTCCAGCGGGTTGCAAGACTTTTTCAATTTTTTCAAATTCGTCACATTCGTCTCTGGTGACGTGCTGTTTTGCGGAAATCGGTATCACTGGTATCAGTGGCCGCGCACAGTGCTGAAGTGCGAGCGATGCCCGCTCAGGGCTGGCGTTACCTTCGTTCCCTATGCGCTATAGCGAAGCGACGCCACGGTTAGGTAGAACTGTTGCATGGAGCAAACCGGATTGCCGGAGCAGATCGCATCGCTTCCACGGGCGCTCACCGCAAAGGAGATCGCGGTGCTGCTGCGCGTGACTCCGCGCACGATTTACAGAATGGCCCGGACCGCCGCGATCCCCTGCATTCGGATCGGCACATGCGTGCGCTTCGATCCTGCCGCCATCGCGGACTGGCTGCGGGCCGCGAACGCTGTCCGGTAAATGAACAGGGAGCTTTCCCCGTCCGCAAATTGAACGAGTCGCAAAACGCCTGTCCGACGCGGTTTTTCATTGATGGCGTGATGCACTGGTTGATAAAATAGAAAGTGAGTTTAGTTCCCGCATCTGGTGAGTAGGGACGCCACAGGATTAAGGGATGCGGGAATTCTGGGAACCCGTCAGGTTCCTGCCTCCGCTGCTTAATCCGCGCCGCCGAAGCGCGCCCGCCATCCTACAAAAACAGGAAAACGCTTTGGGTGAAGGTGTGTCCAACGGATGCCGCTTCTGCGCGCCGGGAGTTCCCTGTAGATTTCATCGCAAGGATGATTCAGCAGCCCCTAAGCAATTTGCGGCGCGACGGCGCACTCCGCTCAATGAGTTCGACAAACACTTCGAGGACATTGATCCACGTCGGCCGGGTTTTCAAACAACAACGTTTGGGCAGAGACGCCATCGGACACCGGCATGGGTTTGCGACGAGAAAGTGATGCTGGCTGTCATTCAGAATCATCCCCAAGCCCGGCACCGCTGGCGGCGGTGGTTCCACATTGCATGGAGATATTTCCGCCAGGGTTGGTCGGCAAAGGACATCGCAGAGGAACTGGAACGCGCGGAGCAATGCACGTGCTCGACAAAAAGCGTCCAGCGAATTGTCGAGCAACTGAGCGCGAGGGCGAAGAAGCGGCTGCCCTCAGCGGAAGATGCAGCGCAGAAGATGGAATTGCTACGTGAGACATGCTTGGAACAAGCGAGCATCAAACGAACATTGACGCGCGGTTATGGATCGCGCAGCACAAGAGCCGCTGCCTAACGCGGTTTACTCATTCTTCGCGGGTTAGAACGACAAGTGGGGATTATTTGCCACTAATAGGAAGTTCGGCGAGACTTCGCCCTCAGCGATGAAAGACAAAACAAGATTTGCAGGTTTCCGACCCTCAGTCGGGTTCTTTCATCGCAGGCGTTGTCCGCAAAACCGGACAACGCCTTTTTGTTTTTGCAAAGGAGATTCGTCATCATCCGCACAACAAACAGCAGGAAGCGACGCCGCACGCTCGGATATGTGGTTCACGTTGCGCCCTCGCGTTCAGCGGGTTTCTGGTGCGTCTTGAAGGATGAATCGAACACTCCGTATTTCGCCTACGCGCGTAGCTTCCTGGATTGCAGAAACGCTCCCAACGTCGGCTGGCAAGTGGAGTTCACGCCACTTCCCAGAGGACCAGGCCGTTTGCGCCGCGCGACCGAGATTGCAATCCTCCCTGGGCCTTCGGCTCCCAGGCCGGAACGTGTCGTAGTACGGCGCACGGCAGATGGCGGCTTGCACATCGTGCTTCGCAAGAGCAAATACAGCGAAGTGACGATTGCCGATTTGCTGCTGACGGAACTGGTCTAGCTCGCGGTCCACAAAACTTTGTTTTTCGGCGCGGCCACACACCTGCCGTGATTTCCGAAAAGGGCGATGCCGTTCATTCTCCCGGCGTCGCTCTCAAATTCCCCGAATCGAGAAAAAGGACAAGCCTTATGTTTCAATCCTCCCGGAATCCCGCAGATCGCGTTCGTTTGAACAACCTGGAACTGGTCAAGAACGAATTGCTGGACCTGCCCGACGCGTTTTTTGGAACCGTCGAGTTGCACTTTCATCGTGGCGCGTTGCTGCACATGAAGACCATCACATCGAAGAAATTCAACCCAGAGGCGAACACGCCGGGGAGCGACGATGCCCAACTCCGCAGATAATCCGCGCGGCAAACCTATTCGCGCACTCCTCGACGCGATCGAGAAGACCCCAACCGGTCTTTACGGCCAAGGGCGCGCGCGATGGCTGCGCCGCCTCGTGCATATCACGCTCGCCAAACATGCGGACGCGGACGGCTCCAACATTTACGCCAGCCTCGCGCGGATCGCTTATCTGTGCCTCGCATCGGAGCGATCCGTACAGGAAGCCCTGAGTCATCTCATCGCGGTTGGTCTTGTCCGCAAGCTGGACAAGCGGCATGAATTTTTGGGCACCACGCAATACCAACTGTTGCCGCCATCTGCCGATGCCGTAGAACAAGCGGCCGGTGAACGCCAAGAATCTCTCCGGCGTAAACAGGAAGCAACGAGAGAGCGCGTCGCACGCTGGCGCTCGAAGCAAGCCGCGAAGCTCGTAACGGAAGATCAGAGCGTTACTGTAACGGAAGGTGAGAGCGTTACCGAGGCACAGCCCGCCGACTCTTGTAACGGAAGTTCGGAAATGCGTAACGGAAGCTTAGCGACGGGTAACGGAAGCTGGGAGCGTTCTGTAACGGAAGCAGCTTCTTCCGTTGACCGTCCTTCTACCGTCCTTTTAGACCGTCCTTCTCAACCGTCCATCCAACGGGATGGCGGGATTGACAGCAAGTGCATCTCAATTCTTCTTGAAGGCACGGGCGCTGGCGGGTTGCCTCCGGCCGGTTTGATCGCAAAGTGGGCGTCGGATGCGCTGTACGCCAAGACCGAGCGCCGGACTTGCCCGACTGACGACGACAGGTTGTGCTTTGCCCATTCACTTTGTGGACACGATTTGCCCGCGACCCTGGCGGCGTTCTACCTGTTCCTCAATCGCCCCAAAGGTTTTGCCGGACTCGCCGATCCGCTCAGTTGTTTCCGCCGTGAACTACCCCATCACGTGGACGACGCCCGCAACCTCTTAGCCGAGGTTGAGTCTGACGCAGATGTCATCGCCGTTATCGCCAGCCTGCACCGCGAGACGTTTGAGTACGAGACGGAGCAGACCACGAGCATCTGGGAATTCACGGCAAGCATGTTGATGCAGCAGGCCGAATTCCATGAGATTGCCGCCATGTCCGCGTAGTTCGCCCGTTCACAAACCGGACAGAGGCGTTGCCCGCAGGCGCGGAAGGAAACGCGGCGCATAGAGCGTTGTCAGAAGGAAACCTTACGATCCTGGCGAAGGTTCTGTTCGGAAAGTGAATAGCCGAGGATAGGAGCAGGGTTACATGGCGCGGGGAGTAAGCGCCGAAAACAAGATTTTTCAGCAAATTTTCTCCGAAAGGATGTAGCACAGATGTCGAATCACCCGAGCAACAAAGAGCAGAATGTAGTGATCGAGCTTACGCCCGAACAGCAAGACCCTGGCCGAGCGCGGCCCGAGGATTTTCAGATCACCAGCAGCGAAAACAACCAGCACCGCACGGCTTTCCACGGCCAGCACGGAGAAACGCCGGCCGAGTACAGACGGCTCTTGGCCGAAAGGGAGAGTGAACCTGGAAGATCGAAGTTTGTTGCCACGCCCGAACGCAACGTCGTGCCGAGCCAGCAAAGGATGCGGCAGTAATCGCGGTGCCGTCCCGGTGCCGTTCCCGTGCATTCCTCTTGCCTATGCGCTTTCCGTCCGCTGACACCATCAAAGCCCGCCTCGTGCAGAACCCGAAGGCTGCGCAGAAGGTCCGGCTTGCTGCTTTGGAAACGATGCAGCGCCCGTCGTTGAGCCTGCTTACTCGCCTGCTCGCCGATCCGCAGACGCCTTCGCGCCTTTTGGGATTGGCTGCACAGCGATACGAAACCGAACTTGCCCGAAGGGAGCTACGCCGCAATGCTAAGTCGCGCAGTGCTGGAAACAATCGTTAACGACAAGAGCAGCACCGACGTGGAAAAAGCTGAGGCGCTGTCCGCGCTGCGAAGCATGGACGGAGTAGCGAATGAGATAGAGCCATCTCCAAGTCAGGACGCGGAACTGGAATTGTGGCTGCTGCCGGACAAACGGAGCACTGCAAGTGAGCGGATCACGGTGCGCGCGGCGCTCTCGCCGGCGTCGCAGCGGCTTTTAGATGACATCAGTGATGGGCTTCTAGTTGTGCCTGTGAGCTTTCTGATGCGGCATCATCTGATGGACCAGTTCGTGCGGGAGGATAAAACTGGAAAACGTTGAAAGGCCGCTACTGAACTGTGAGATTCTGCCCTTTCATCTTATCGGCCAAACCGGAGAGATCGAAGGTCACAGTCCGTGCCGACTTCTCGTAGTAGCTGAATTCCAGCACGAGTTTGTTGTGCTGCATAATCTGGTTAAGGAATTGCTTTTCCCGACCGTAGGGGAAGAGCGTGTCATGGCTGTCGGAGATACCCCACGTCTGGCTGAGCGGTTTTTCCTCATCAAACTTCAATCGCACGGGTGTGCTGTACTCCGATTCGTAGCCTTCTGAAGCGAGCATTCCATGCACGGTGACCCCTACGCCGACATGCTTTCCTCCGCAGAGCTTGCCGTTCTCGAAGCAGATTCGCAACTCCGCGTAATGTAGCTTGGCGAAATCCATACCGTCAGCATCGCTGGACTCCAAGGAAAGAAACTCGGTCTTGTTCCCGTCAATCGCGTTGGTCGAGACGCCGGAGTCATCCCAATGGGGTTTCCATCCGCAATGCGGATCGGTGTCGCGTAGCGATTCGCACGGATCGAAACTCGCCTCTGATTTTGGGGCATTCTCCGCGACTGGCGATGTGCTGGCTGCGAAATCCCTGATGTACCACTGATCGCTGAACTCGGTGAATTGCTCCATCTCTTTTTGCAACACGCCGAGAATTCCGCCTTCGTATTCTGAAAAAGGTTTGCTTCCATCCATTGCAGCAAGGTGGATCGGAAAGGTCCGAATCGTGTACATCGGGTTCTGCCCGCTGAACTCCTTCCCTAGTTCCTGAAAGTAGTCGCCGTCGAGGGTAAACTTGCCCGCGCCGCGAGCAGAGAGAATGACCTTTGTAAAATGACGACCTTTCATGGCTTCCGCGTATTGCAAGAAGGCGCGAAAGACATCCATGCGTGTGGCGGCTCCCGAAATGCCTGTCAGATCAAATACCAGCGTACCCACATCTACCCAATTGGCGAAGTGCGCCCGCGCGGTCACGACCTGATTGCGCGGATCAGCGGTCAGCACTCGCTGCAACGGCCGGTTGACGCTTACATAGTTGAAGAACCAGATGCCGAAAAATCCGGCCACAACTAGCAAGGCGCAAGTCCCAATTAGAAGGTTTCGGGATTTGTTTGGACGTGCTTGTTGAACCTCAATAGGTTCGGCTTCTGCCATACGCATGACTCCGGTTTGGCTGGAAGGAGAAATTCTAGCAGGTGACAAAGCAGCCACATCCGGGAAGCAATGTTACGGCAGTAATTCGACACACCTAAAACCTCGATTCAGACTTATTGGGGAGGTTTCTGCCGTGACCACTCGCTTCCGAGGATTGCTGGCGCTCGCAACGATCTTGCTCTGCGCCTCTGCATGTTGGGCAGCGAGAGTCAGCGGTACATACATCGGTCATGGCGCGAGCTTCGCCGAGATGCTTCAGTTGACCGAGACGAATAACGGGCAAGTCAGCGGTGTGCTGAGTTGGATCGAACTGAAGAGCGATGGGCGAGTAACTTCCGAGCAGGCACCCGTCACAGGGACGGTTGATGCCGAGCAAATCACGCTTAACATTCGGGCCGGTCTGCTCTCCTTCCTGGTGGGCAACAGCGTGGCCGGGACGGTCAAGGGCGGCGCGGTCCAGTTGCAAACGGTTGACTCAAGCGGAAACGTCGCAACCCACATCTTTGCTCGCGGGACGGCGGCTGATTTCAAGACCTACGCCGATCAACTAAAGGCGAAGGGCGCGCGCATTATCTTCAGCAGAAACTTGATGGACGGCGCTCGCCAGTTCCACGACACGGTGCAGAATGCCGAACAGTGGATTGCGAATGCGGAGCTTCATGCCCTGAGGCTACCGGGCGTGCGAATGCGCTATCAGGAAATCGAAGCCAAGATGCAATCGTTGGTCGCCACGGAACGAGTCGCATCCAACGCAGTCGAAAGATCGCAAATCTCGGTGTCGGTGAACCAAGGCGACATTGCGGGAGATCAAGCAGATATTGGCGTCGAACAGGTGTGGGACATCAATATCGGAGAGCCGGGGAAGCGGATTGCGGATGACTTCGCCAGATGGGACGGCAAGTGCGGCGACGCTGCGGAACTCCAACGGCGCGGCGCAAGCGCGCAGTCGGCAGAGGCGTCGGAGAGTGCGTGCAAACGGGCATTGGCTGAGCGGGAAAAGTTCGCTCCGGTATTCAAGACGATCATGGAGCAAAGAGCGGAACTGAAATCGTTTCAGGCTGCGGCACAGACCCGCCGCAAAGCAATTGTCGCGGAAGCGAACCGAATGCAATAAAGGAGGAACCTATGCCATGTACAGATCACCAACGGCTTTTTGAAGAAGAGCGTCGCACATGGGCCGCTTATCACGATCTGAAAAACTCCGGCCACGGAAGCGAAAAGGAATTGGTCAACCTCGGGGACATCGCGCACCAAGCCAGCACGCGATTGCGGCTACACATTGAGGACTGCCCTGCTTGCAAAAGTCCGATTGTTTCCTAGCAGCCTCCGCCACATAACCGGAGCGACGTTTTCAAACGAAGGGTACAAGATCACAACGCCTTCGCAGCCGCCGCGACGCGATAGCGTAATTCAGTTCCGAACGCAGTCCCGAAAGCTTCTGTTCTACAGCTTGAGCTTTGGCTTGCAGGCCATCAGCGGTTTCCTTTTCTTTTGCGACAAGATCGTCTAGTGCGGACACGACCGCCCTCAACTGCTGCTCGGTTCCCTCCGCAGATGTGCCCTGAAAACCTTCGATGATCCATTGGTCGGTCTGAGCATTGCGGGCATGGATGAGCAGGGAGTGCTGCGAGAAGCAAAACAGACGCCGATACACGAAGAGGCCGAGTTTCAGATGGTTGACGTTCGGGATGCCGAACTGTGCTACGGGGAATGGTTCCATCTGACTCTTCGCAAGGATTTCGTCTGCAAGACGGACAACCCATGCGTGACACTCCGAGGCGTGAGCACGCCAGGTTTCCGAAAATGCCTCGGCTTGCTTCAGCAGCTTGGAAAAATGATTTTTCCTCGCATCTGCATAGAGAGCTGGGTCAAGTCCGGCCATCATGTCAGGCAAGACTATCGCCAGCAGTGGCCCGTCTTCACTCTGGTGCTCAGTTACGCTGGCCGTCTCCTTGTGCTGTCGTGCGCCCCATTCTTCAAGCACTGCCGAGGATTGGTGGGTTACGAGCGTAGAGTACTGGTTGGCGAGAACGTAGCTGAGCGGGATCAGAACCTTCTGCTTGATGTCCTCTAAGTGAGCTTTTCTGTTGTCCTGGTAGACGTGTAACTTGCTGCTGACCCATGATCCGACAAGCGTGCTCGCCACTCCACCCAAGTAGGCGAGAAAGCGAATGAGCGATTCAGACGATGGGTTTGCCAAGATCATTCCGCTTCCAAAACTCATCCCTGCCGAGGATCAGGCAAGCGATAGATGCGTTTCAGACCGAGAAGTTGCGCTTTCTTGCTTACGTTCTTCAGCCGAGTTTTCCACTTGTTTTCCTTACAAAGGCGCTGGATGTAATCAACGAATTCGTCCGCTTTCTGCGAAGCGCCCAGTTCTTTGTAAATCCACACGATCCCCTTGTCATCAAGAAACAACTCAACTCCCTCAGGGACCATAACGTTAATAGTGATCTTCAAAGGTTTCTTTTGAGTCACGGGACTTCTCCTTCTCAAAATTGCAATCGCCCGGAATAGCTGACGCGAACAAATTACCAAAGTGTGTCAGGATTCGGACAGAGCGATGCTACGATTTTTACATGAAAGCGACCGTGGACAAAGTTTCTGAAGTCTTGGGCGCGGCTGAAGGGCTGCGGCAGGTGATCTTGGTGGGTTTACACCAAGCACCGTCGCAAGGCGAGCGGATTGTTTTGATCGGCAGCTACTTAGACACAGTGATCGAGCACCATGAGTCAATGGCTCTGTTGATTCGGAACGAAAAGTACGGATCAGCCTTCGCTCTTCTCCGGCCCGTTTATGATTCCGTTTTGCGCGCATGTTGGGTGAACGCTTGCGCCACTGACAATCAAGTAAGCCAACTCCGTACTGCGGACGAACACGCGAGGGTTTTTCCGCACAGTGCTGCTTTGTTTTCGGCGCTCGACTCCGCCTACGGCCTGAACAGTCAAATTCAGAACCTCAAAGGCAAATGGGAGGCCATGTGCAGTTATACGCATTCTGGACTTCGACAACTTGCTCGCAGAGGGTTTCGAGGAGCGAAACGCCACGGTTACTCGCCCAGGGCAATCATAGAGGTTGTGGACTTCGCAACTTCCGGCTTGGCTTCTTTGGCACGCGTGTACTTCGCCGCCACGGGCAACGGACTTTGGGCGCTGACTGTTAGTGCGTTTGAGAAGGATTACTACGCGGCGTGATTCTCGGGCATTCGACTCCGACCCGCGTTGAGTAGTTTTGGCTTACAATCTGTTCGGCTCTTAACTCTGCGCTTCCCCCGCAAGGTATGAAGGGTCAGGCTGCCCCGTGGCGGCTTCGTCCTTTGCTCGTTTCGGGGAGGATCGCATAGATGGGATGGAGATTTCGGCACTCCTTCAAAGTCATTCCTGGCGTCAAGCTGAACCTCTCGAAGAGTGGCCTGAGTTGCAGCATTGGCGGTGCGCCGCTCACCATGAACATTGGGCCGCGCGGCGTTTACGGCACGGCTTCAATCCCTGGGACTGGCATTTCTTATCGCCAGCGATTCGGCGGCGGCTCGGAGACACAACCGTCGCCCGCCCCAGATTCTACGGTTCTACAGCCTTCTGCTGATCCTCATTCCTTGCCCGCCGTTCCCTCGCCAATTCCAACTCCCGGATCCTTCTCACCGCCAGTGAGCACCATGCCTGTGCACGAAATTCACAGCGCCAGCACCGAACTCTTGACAAGCGCAACGCTCAAGGAATTGAAGCAGGTGATACAGACCGCATACACCGAACACGAAGACATCTCCGGGCAGCTTGCGGTTGCGCGGCAGGAAAAAGAACGCACATCACGGCGGTTTCTTTCGTGGGGAAACGGCTTCTTGTTTAAGAAGCTTTTCAAAACGAAGTTCGCAAAACGTAGAGCAGAGGCGGAGACCGCGACGGCCAAGGTTACGGAGTTGGAGGAGCAACTTCGCCTCACGACGATTGCAACTCAGGTTGAGATTGCACCCGAGCAGGCCGAACCATACTTCAAAATGCGAGTACCTTCGCGTCGCTGGCGGAATCGGCTGCGCTTTGGGACATCAAGTCGTATCAGGCAACCGACAAATTCCACGAGCGCACAACGGCGGAAACACGTGTGGACCGGCAGAAGGTCACGTTTTCACTTGGCGGCAGCGATCTGATTCAGTGGGAGGAGAAGGTGCCGCACATCCGAAACGCCAAGGGCGGTGACCTGTTCCTCTACCCTGGATTCATTGAGTATCGCGCCGCGAGAGAGGCGTTTTCGGTGATTGACTTCCACGATGTGAAAAGCAACGCGGCGCTGGTCAAATTTCAGGAGGAGCAAGGAGTTCCACAGGATTCCAAAGTCATCGGCCAGACGTGGGCGAAAGCGAACAAGGACGGCAGCCGGGACAAGCGCTTCGCCAACAACTATCAGATTCCGATTGTGCTGTACGCATCGCTAAGCTTGAAGAGCGACACCGGCCTGTGGGAAGAATTTCAATTCTCGAATCCCGAACGGCTTCAGCTTTTTCTTCAGGATTGGGCCAAGTTTGTGGCCTCATTCGACGGTGGACCGAGGGCCGCGCTTCGCCCGCAGTAGCAGGCGATTCGCAAGCTACTGACGCTGGACTTACTTCCTGCCTCGCGCTGCATTGAGTGCCATATCCACAACCATTTGCAAGGTACGCGCATCGGTGATCTCCAGGCCAATCGTCCCGTCGAATGCAGACAGGATTTTCCCGCGTTCAATCAAACAGAGTCCATAGGCGAGTGCACCGGCGCGCTTGCAGAGTAATTTGCGAGCGACCATGATGTCGGCTTCGGCGGCGCTGCTGATCTGCTGGCTTAGGCTGTGAAAGCTGAATTCTTCCTTCTTTCCGATGGCTGCAAAATCAAATAAGAGCAGGCTGCATCGGTTGCCTCATTGATGAGTCGTGCAGCTTCTCGGGCTTCAGTACTGAGTCCAGATTCACCAAAAGTCATGGCGTCTCACTCCTTTCTTGAGTTCGCGGCCAGAATGACTCTTGGGGCGAGCAAAATCAACGCGCATCTATTCTTCGCTTTGTTACAACTACGCATGTCAACTAAAGATTTGGCGGGAACACAGGAAATACGCGGCTGGCTGAATCTGATTTCGCAGTTACCTTGGTTTGGTCGCTTCGCTGATTCTTGGCGGCGTGCATCGCAAAGTCAGGGCTTCAAATCAACCGAGCATAGTTCACTCTGGCCTTTTGAGATTGCGACGGTCGTGAGACCCATCATGCGGAGAGCAGTTCGTTGCATGTGGAACATATTGCACAAGGTGTCATCTGCATTATCAGCGCGCACCGAAGCCGTTCGATCAGTCACAGCAACGCGGATGGTTGGATAGGTCAACTCGAAACCAGCGGTGAATGCTTGGATTGAATCCGTCAGGACCGGAGGATGCGTGTAGACATCCTCGTCTGGCGGAGTCCAAAGTGTGTTGTCAGAAAACATGACTCGGGCGACACGCACTTGGGCGCTCATACCATCACCGTACTGGTGCCAGAACTCGCCATCGCGCCAGATTCCCATCGCGGTTTTTCCCGGCTTGACGGTGATGGTGTTTTCGCCGGAAAACACGTTCGCGTCAACCTCCTTCAGTGCGCTTACAAAATTCACGTCGAAGCGAATGCCAGTGATACGCTGGCCAGACTTGTTTTTGTACCAGATCACCAGACAACTACCCCAAGGGTCGGGATCATTCGAGCCGAGCGAAGCTAGAGCGCAGCGCGTGTGAGAATGCGGTTCGACCTTGACCACTTCAACAGGGGCTTGGGCGAAAGCTGAAAGGGAAACGAGCGGCAGAGTTAACAGCCAGCCAAGATGTTTCATGGTTGTGCTCTCTGAACGTGGAAGTCTGGGAGACGCGCACGGTCCACTTTCCAAACTACGCTTCCAAGCGGAACCTGCAAGACAAAAAGGTTGGTCACAGCGCGCACAAAGACCAAAACGGGAAGGGGAGAATCATGCTCAGTGCGCTTTCTTAAGCGCGCTGCACCAGATCAGATCGTTGTGCGGTACTGAACTCGGAGGCGGCTCAACGTCGTCCACCACCAACTTGCAGTCGAGCGCCTTAAATGCCAAATCCATTGCCTGCTGCGACGGGTCGAGGCCGTGTTGCTGAATCCAGCCTGCTATCGCCGCGTGGACGGGGCCATTCTCACAACGATCCATGCTCACTGTCGTGCTCCTTCCCGTCTGCGCGTCCCACAGGATGAGGGGCTGCCAATGACCATCGGGTGTGCATTCTCCGAGGACAAGACTGCCGCCGACATTGGGATCGGAAGCCCACGTCTTTGACCGCTCAGAGTTGGTAGCCTGATTATCGCTGAGAGAGGCTACGCGCACAGGGTTCTTCCGCCGAGGCAAAGTTGCAGTGGCATTGGGAACGTTGCGCGCTCTTGTCGGCGGATCAAAGTGTGCGGGGCTACCGTTGGCATCGCTGACGCCGCTCTGATTGCTTGGAATCGGATCGGGCGTCGGCTGCCTTCCGCGTGGTACAAATCTACCAAGCACCGGATCGGAATCGCAGAACGGCTGTAAGGTGCAGATGAAATGCCCCAAGCGAGTGCGAACGATAAAGTCGTGAGTCATCCACAACGCGAACATCACCAAAGCGAATTCAACAACCCAAATCACTTTCCTGACTACGTTTCTGATCTTCATGGCTTCGCCTCTTTTGTTTTTCAATCCTCCCAGCCCGGCATTCCAGGCCACAGGCCACAAGACTTTCTGAACAAAATTCCAGCCCAGTGTGCCGGACCGGGAATTCACTTTGCCAGGTCGCTGTGCCCTGCCTTTGCCAACGCGACAGAATGCACGCGCTCAGTCTCGGCGAGGATCGCGTTTCCCGCTTGCGGCTGCTGTCTCGCGCGCTCGCGGTTTGTGGTAAAAGGCCAGCGCGAGCGCATTACGTCCTGTTCTAGTTGCGCGAGACCTTGCAGGAAGGTGAACAACTCCGTGCGCGACGATGGCCCCGCAGTGGTGTCAATCCCTTCGCACAGGCTGACGAAATCAACCTTGAGCGCCTGGAATTCAAGCAGCGTTTTGACCAACTGGTGAACGGATCGGGCGAGTGAACTGTAACGCCAGATGCAAACGACGTTGAAGCGGCCCTTGCGGACAGCGCCCAGAAGATTGTCGAGTGTCACCGCGCCTCGCGTCTCGACAAATTCTGTAACGCGCCATTCAGGGTGCTGCTTGCAATACGAGCGCAGATCGCGGACTTGTTGCTCGACTGAGCCGTTGGTGAGAGAGCAATAGTAAACCGCAACGAGTTTTGACATCTTGTGACCTCCGTCGAAGGAAAAAGGGAAGGGCCAGCCTCGCCCCAGGACGCTGGCCCTTCGCATCGGCACGACCGCTGAAATGGGGGGGTGCGCGGTTCGGCCAGTGCGGGGGAGTTACGCCCCAGGGGTAGCAGCCATCGCCAGCGCAGCGTCCCGCAACTCAACGTCGTCGTAGGCATATTGCGGCTTCATGTGCCCTTGTACTTGCGGAGCATCAAGCACGCGCGCATTGGGAAAGGCCCGTTGCGCCTCTTCGACGTTTGCGAACCAGAACGTTTCTGCGGTGTGCTGGCGCGGATGCGATTCGACGTAGGTCACACGAACGCAACAGGTGCAGCGCCTTCCTTGCACCCACACCGGCCAGGCGAGCGCCCGGATCGTCGTGCCGGTGTGTCTGCGGTTGAGAGGCGTGTCCAGATTGCGAACGCTGATGGAGGGTTTCTTGGTTGGGGTCATCCTCGCGGCGATGCGGCGTACCATTTCCGCATTTTCTGCGTCACGAAGTTCAGTTGATATTTGAGGGATGGTTCTTGCGGAGCTAGACTTGCAGTCAGCCATTTGCATCTCCTGTAAAGGTGCTGATGGTTAGGGCGGGCCGAGTGTTGATAGCACTCGGTCCGTCCGTTTTCGATTATGCCCTATAGGGCATAGCGTGCAAGCGAAAAGCGACCGGGGTAATACGGGTCATCCCAAAATGGGAACGGCCCGGTGCCCGCTGCCCGACTCTCTTTCGAGACTTGCAGCAACCCGGCGTTACATCCTACATTGATCTGGTGAGCATTGCCGCATTCACGCAGCCCTCGATAGCCGACATCGCAGAAGATAAGCTGGTCGAACGTCTGTTCGCCGATCCGCTGTGGGGCACAGAATTCTTCGAGTTGGCCGGGATGCCGCGAGGAATGGTCAACAGACAGCGGGTGCTTCTGGACACCGCGCCGGGTAATTTCAAAGGCGATATAGACGTGTTGCGTTGTGTGCCGGATCATCCCGAGCAGGCCGTTGCCTATCAGTTGAAGAGAATCAAGTTCGGGATGGATCAGCTTCGCAACGGGACGCCGACCAAGCTGCGCGACTTCAGCAAGCTCGCACAGCAGGCTAACTTGGTTGCGCGGATGGGATTCTGGCAGGTCTATGCTTACGTCGTTGTGGTTGTGGACGCCAGGGAGCAGAATGCTGGCAAGGGAACCACATACGCGGGGCTGTCCTCGAAACTGAAGAGCCTCGTGTACTCTGCGGTGTCAACTCAGCCGTTGGATGAGCGCGTGGGGTTGGGGATTTTGGATTTCACACAGCCGATGGACTACACGCCGTTTATGGTCGGCAGTCACGGCCTGCATCTCAAACGCCCGTCTAAGCCGACGACGCAGAGCGAAGAGTTGACCCGCTGGATCGCGGGATTGTTCGGCAAATCTTCTCAATCTTCAAACTGAAAATCAGGCCCACGTCGCTTCCACTCTTTCTCGCACGGCTTCGCTGCGATTCGGCTTCAGATAGCGCATCGTAGATTCCAGATCGGTGTGCCCCATCCACGCTTGCACGGTTCGCAGGTCCACACCGCTCCAAAGGTGCCGCGTGGCGAACGTCGCACGGAACTTATGCAGCCAGAAGTTGCCCTTGTTGAGCTTGGCACGCTCCGCAACGGCCTTCAGGTCATCAAGAAAATTCATCTTGGCATTGCAGCCCGAAGTCGGAAACACGAGATTGCAGGTCTTATCGGACTTCGCTTTCCAAGCTTTCAGGCGCGTGACCAGCTTGGCGGGAATCGGAATCTCACGTTCCTTGTAAGCCTTCGGCGTCCAGCCCCGATCTGGTTTGTGGGTGACGCGGACAGTCGCCCGCGCGAGATGGATGTCTGACCAATAGGTGTACATCACTTCCTGCTCGCGCTCGCCCGTGAAAAGAAAGAACTCAAACCACAAGCGCTCTTCCTCATCGCAGGTTTTGAACATGGGATCGAGTTCTTCCTGCTCGTAGATTTCTGGTTCCTCTTCCGTGTATCGGGGCCAATCGTGTTTGGTCGCAAGGCCGCGAATTCCATTTGCTTTGAGGAATGTCATCACATTCGAGAATTTGTTCCAGCAGCTACGCGGTGCCTGCTCTTTGTCGTCGCGGAGAAAGGCCGCGAATCTGAGCAGGTCTTTGCGTTCGATGTCCGTAACAAAGTGCTTTGAGCAGGACTCGGTGAAATAGTCCAACGCCGTCGTGTACGCTGCCAAGGTTTTCGCTTTCTTGGTAAGTCTGGTGTCCTCCAGAAATTCGGCCACGGCGGTTGCGAGGGTGCGCTGCCCGTTCGTGCCTTCTGGAATCACAGCGACACCGTTGTTCACGGCATTCAACTCGGCCTCTTTTCGCAGTCGGCGAGCGCTGGCCTCGGCCGGGTCTTTGCCGACAGACTGGCGTACCCGCGTTTTTCCCTCGCGCCATTCCAAGTAGTAAGCGCCTTCGGCGTGGGGTTCGGGTTCGCCGTTCACAAGAACAATGTCGGGCTTGACGCGGCCATTAGCCGACAGAACGACCGGACAGTACCGCAATCCTTTGCTGGTGAGCACGCGCTTGGTGAGGTTGACTTCGCGGTTCATCGGTGATCCTTTCACTGATTAGGTATCAGTGTAGGTATCACCGGCTCCCAACCGCTAGATAACAAAGGTAATGGCGGAGAGAGTGGGATTCGATTCTTGCATTGAATCCAAAGCCACTTATCACTGATTTCAAACGACTTGCTCAGAGTACCTAGCGATTTTGCCATCGTTGATGGCGAAACAAATATACGCCTGTCTGTAGCTTTCTTGTAGCTTTCGTGTAGCTTTTTGGCGGAGAGGGGCGAGGCAGAAAACATTCTCCGCCAGAACGACTTTCCAAAGTGCAGGTGGTCGAGTTCCGTGCGTCTCCAAACAGGCGTTCGGTTCACGGTCGCCCCGCTTAGCCGTTCACTACTGCCGATCCCCGCTCGAAACCCGTATCGATCTTCTGCCGCCCAGCCTTAATCGCCGCCTCTATTGCGGACTCGTGCGTGGGGAAGGTTTCGGGCAGGTAAAACTCCGTTTCCATGACTCCATCCGCATCGTGCTCTTGAATGGATACCTCCGCAGAGAATCCCCCATCCTGTAGTTCGCGAGATCGTGCCACGATAACGTAGCCCTTGTACCCCTGCCTGCTCTTCATGACTGCGACCTTTCAGGCTCCAATTATTGCACCTGCGAAGTTGGGGCGATTTCTCCCGAAGTGCCGCCGACTGTCAAGTGCAGCGAAAAACGTGATTTAATGTTGTCGAAATGCCCGAACAGGCAAAGCGTCTCGCTCCATCATTGAGCACCCTTCGGGAATTATTTCTAAAGTCTGGGAACCTGTGTGCATTTCCGGGCTGTGAAAAGCTGATGATGAATGCCGACGGAGTTTTTATTGGACAGGTTTGTCACATCGAGGCCGCTGAGAAGGATGGGGAGCGTTTCAACAGTTCAATGACGAATGAGCAGCGTCGTGATGTCTCAAATCTCATGTTGATGTGTTATGAACACCATCAAGTCACAAACGACGTTGACCGTTTTACTGTTGAAATTTTGAGAGGTTACAAGAGAGACCACGAAAGCCGATTTTCACGACCAGACCGAGCGATACTGGAAAGACTCACTGATTGGACTCGATTGGACGAGCCTTCCGAAGCTCAGAATCTTAAGCGGTTTAACCAAGTGATTCCGTCGGGACTCACCGAAGAAGAACTACGAGGTTCTGCTCAACTACTCAATTCTCTGGTCACCAGATTGAAAGTCGTTCCGGTAGATGTGCGGCGGTTCGTCGGTGCCGTCGCATTGCGAATGTACCGGGTGAAACATACGAACGCGGTGCAGACCCACTCTAGAGTAAGCGACGCGATACTTGCTAGCGACCTGAGGGGTGCATTCCGAGTAGGAGACGCTGCAATCGCCCAACGGGCGAAGGAACTGGAAGCATATAGCCTCGGAGGAATCACTGAAATCTACGACGGGGAAATGGAGCACCCAGCAGTCTTCCTTCGCCGCGTTGAAGGATGGCCCTTCTGGTTGGAGTTGGCCGAGTTCTGCGAGAAGGCTCCAGAGAGTATGGATGTATTCACCATCGACTTAGATTTTGGCCGCCTTGATGAATGAAGTTCGACCTTCAAATGCCGAAATTCATGCTGTCATGAAACAGTTCTGGAAATTCGTTCTCGTCACACTCGTCGGCTTGTGTGTTGGTGCTGGACTGGCAGTCAAGCTCTGCTTCAAGAATATCTCGGCCCGCACAAATTCCAACTGGTCTGTGCATTCGTCATTTCCCTTGTCTGTCAGTGATGCAGATTCTTGAGAAGCTCCAGAGCCCACGGTGCGAACTTGACCGCCCGTCCCATCCATTTACTTGCGATCTCGGCAACCGTGTCGGCATCCTTGAGCTTCGTGAGAGCCGAGGAAGGAACATGCGTGATTTCTTCTGCTTTGCTCTGACCCTCCACCAACGCGATCTTTTCGTGCAACTCTCGCAGCGAACGTCCACGTTTCTCCAAAATGTCTTGGAACTTGGTAGTTGCTAACAGAAGAGCGAAGCGGAAATTGTCCTCGTTGTTGTAGAAGCTATCTGCCTCTGTGAGAAAAGTAGCGACCCCAGCGTTAATCGTTTGTTCCCCGTCGTGCCATTCAAGGAACAGAGTCTCATACTCCTCGAATTTGAGCCGGAACCTCTCCAACGCCGCGATCAGTTCCTCTCCAGCCGCTTTCCCTTTGACGTATGGAGTCAACGCTTCCACGTACTTCTGAAATGCGTCATACAGAACAAGCAACCGTTCTAGGTACTGCTTTTCTTCTAACGCCTCGATTTTTAGCGTCATTTCCTGCATCGCAATGCTTGAATCGAGCCTAGCTGCCGTTGAGACATCGGCGTGATGAGATTGGCGAGCTAACCTGCGTCCACGGGGGATTGTATCAACGGGTGACGGGCTCTAGGAATCCGATCCTTGTCCAAGAATCCAGCCCTCCACCTTCCTAACGCCCTCTTCGCTCGGATCACCCGGCTCCCGCCTACCCATGAGAACTTCGAGCATTCCGAAGAGCCCCACGGTCGCGTCGAACGCATCATCACCATCCGGGAATCCGTGCTCGATGGTCTGCAACAGGTCAGGATCGAGTTTAACGTTCGCCTTTCCTGCCCAGTCGAGCAGGGCACCACCTGCCTTCTTCCTGACCTCCCAGTAACCTTTACCTTTTATGCCGCCGTCAAAGAACCAGCCGTAACACTCCGCTGGATAGGTCTCCACGATGAGGACGTTTCCCGGCTTCAACAATGCATCAAGGGAGCCGTCGAAAGGCCAGAGCACTACGGACTTGTCATTGCCCACGGCGGGAGCCAGCGCATCTCGCCAGCCGATAATCGCCGCTCTGCCCACTTGATTTGCTCCGAGCGTCCAGAATAATGGGCACGCTGCCTTTCTGCCGTCGCGTCCAAGTTCGCACTTCCGCCGAAGGTCATCTATGTGGGCGACTTGCAGAGCGTCGAGCAAGTGCTTCTGCTTCTTGCCGCCCGGTTTGTACGGGTAGAACGGGCGGCAACCCGTTATCTCGGAAGCGTCTGAGCAAACGCGGTAGAAGTCTGAAAGCTTCCCGCGTCCCAGTTGCGAAAGGAAGGATTTGAATTCCGTAGCCCCAACGAGCCGTGCATAAGATAGGGGGATTCCAATCGGAAAATCGAAACCGACCATTGCCGAGCCGCGTCCGATGTTAGCTCTCGCACGTGCGATCAAAGTCGTGTGGTCGCCAACTAGCTCGGGAGCATGTGCTATGTATCGCCTCCCTTCGAGAACCGCTCTTGCCATCCATCGTTTGCCCGGATCACTCCCCCAATCGGCATGGTAGACGACTGCGGGCAAATGCCAATTCAGCATCGGTGTAGTCCCTGAGTCAGAAGGAAAACGGATGTATGCTTCCTGCTCTTCATGACTGCAACATTTCAGGCTTCAGGGTTCCCCGAGTGGGTCTTCGACTCCCCGGCCGAGCCTGTTGTGTCTGTTTGCTTTCGCTGTTGCAGTTTCCTGAATGTACCGCTTCACAAGTGCTGGCACGACCACCCGTTCGATGAAACCCTGCACTTCAGGGCTCACTTTTCTTGGCTCAGTCTCCGCGTTAGGTTTGCTTTCGGCCATTATAAAGACTCCCTCCAGAGGCGGTATTTGCAGGATCACCCGTCAAATCGGACGCGAAGGAACTGAATCTAAATCGTACAATAGGAATGAAACAGAGAAGAGAAGAACATGGCTACCGTGCCATCGTCGGAAACAAAAGCACAGCACTACATTCCGAAGTTCTATTTGAAGGGCTTCACCGACCGACAGAAAAGGTTGTGGGTGTGCGAGAGATTCAAACCGATTCGGGCCTCCAAACCGAAGGATGAGGCTCACCGCCCCGATTACTACACTCACGCAGAACAAGGTCAACGTGACGAGACTGTCGAAGACATACTGAAGGACCTTGAGTCGAGAGCCGCCCCGATTATCTGCAAGTTGGCAAATCCACAGTACGTGTTGACCCCCGAGAACGCCAGCCGCGTCATCATGTTCGTCGCTTTCATGTTTGCAAGAGTCCCGAGTTGGCGAGAGAACCTTGACAATCTCGCTGCACAACTTGCCAAGAGCAAAATCTTAGAAGTCGCAAACGATAAAGAGCGTTTCCATCGAACGTGCCTCGAATTGGAAAAGGCAAAGGGTAAAAGCCTCGGCGTGGACTTTGAGGAATTTCGTCAGAACGTTCTTAACGACAAGTTTGATATCGAGCAAGGTTCGATAGGATTTAACCTCGGGTCAATGTGCCTTTCGGCGTGCGATATAGCGAAAGAGTTGGCGACAATGGGCTATCAGGCATTTTACGCACCCGAAGGAAAGTTCTTCTTGACTTCCGACTCTCCGGTCTTCACGCTTCAGCCGGACGGTGCGGGAGAAGCAACGGTCGGAATGGGCTTCGGCTGGGAGAACGTCGAAGTCTACTGTCCCTTGAACAAGAAGACGTGCTTCAGGATGAAAAAAGGGATACAGCCGATGGGCAGGGTGATTGAGGAAGGACGTGTTGACGAAATTAACCGGGTGACTATGGCGACGGCGGTTCAATATCTGTACTCATCCGAAGATCACAGAAGAATCGCACGACTCTTTGATGAACGTGGTTGCAAGGTTCGCGTCGGCAAGAATGCGTTTATGACACACTCGCAACCGCCGAGCGAGTCACCGATACGCTTGTAGACGAGGTCCTACGTATGCGAACAATGAACGCTGTTTGGGGAGGGCCGATTCCCGGCAAGCCCGCGTGCCAGTGCTGGAAGTGCTCCGATTGCCCTTGGTCATTCGACATGCTTGCGATGTATCGTCCGAGTGAATTGCCCAAGTGGGAACGCAAAGCTCGAAAGGCATTCGACAAGCATGACTGTGCCAATCTCAACGCAATCGCGGCACAGGTAGCGGCAGCGAAGGCTAAAGCTCCAAAACCATTGCCCGTAGATCAACGCGAAAAGCTGCGAGATGCAATAAAGATTCGCCGTGTCGAATCAAAACTCGATGGAAACGGCTGATGCTGCTTAAAGTGACAGACCCGCGAAAGTTTGGTCTTGCTCCGGTCATCGACGACAAAACAGAAATTCTGATTTTGGGTACGTTGCCGAGCGACAATTCCAACAACGATTTTTGGAAGATTATCGGAGAAGTGCTGAATCAAAACCTCGAAACCCTATCGTATGAACGCAGAATCGAAATGCTCAAGGCTCACGGGATCGGATTGTGGGACATCTATCACAACTGCGTCCGCCCCGGAAGCATGGACAACGACATCACTGAGCAGGAGTTCAACGACTTCACCACATTGAAGAAGATTGCTCCGGCACTCAGGCTGGTCTGTTTTAATGGCAAGAAAGCGGGAGCATCTGGGGAACTCCTTCGTGATATAGGTTACTCGACGCTAGTCCTTCCTTCCTCCAGTGGAGCAAACCGAAGGAATCAAAAGGATCGCGTGCGTCTTTGGAAGTCGGCCCAATGGCGAGTCTCCACGGGCAGGGTTAGTCCCTCCTCTTCCTCGGAGAGTTGAATGCGGACGTGCCCCCTCGTGACGGGCCGTTCCACAGGGTATTTGACTGCGGGAGACGGTTCAGGACGGGCAGGGTGTTTCATAGGTGCGGGAAGCCTTTGTGACCACCCCTAGTGACCGTACTGGAGCCCCTGCGACCCCAGAAAATCGCACCTTCCGCAGGGGTCTAACCCACGAGTTAGCACGCCGACGTGGGATAATACCGGGTCACAATCCATAGGAGAACTTCTACTTCTTGGCAAGAGACATCATTCAAACGTCTAAAGCCCCGACTCCGCCGCCGACATACAGTCAAGCAGTGCGAGCAGCGGGTCTTGTGTTCGTCTCAGGCACGGGGCCGCACGACCCAGTGACCGGGAAGATTGCCGGGGAAACGATTCAAGAGCAGACCAGATAATGCTTGAAGAATGTGTCCGCCATTCTCGAAGCCGCAGGGACTTCCCTCGAACGTGTTGTGAGTGCCACTGTCATCGTTCTCGAAGAATCAGATTTCGCCGGGATGAATGAAGAGTGGGTCAAATGGTTCTCATCAAACCCACCGGCACGGCAAGGTGCGAAACTCCCCGTTAGAATTCCCGGCATGAAAGTGTCTATTGCGGTCATTGCCGAGGCGTAGCCTTACCGCAATAGCGAAAACACCATCTTCACCGCCAGTCCAATCACGGCTCCGACTTCCGAATGACCTGACGAATCGGGTGAACTCGCCTCAATCCTCGGAGTATCCAGTCGGGCCGCAGATGTTTCGTTGTGTCCGCTGGGTTGTCGCAAAATAGGCAGGGCTTCGACATCGTCCCACACCACGGGCTAAGTGCCAGTCCTCTTGCCCTTTGGAGTGTAGGGCCGTGGGTCTCCGAATGGCGTCGGACACTGCGTCTCGAATGGACCGGGAAACAACCGTCGTGCAAGCTCCCGAACAGGACGAGTCGGTTCTACGGGTCCACGCCGCCAAAGCACTTCAAATCCCATCGAGTCGTCATCGGCATCAATAGCAACTCCGAGAGCTTCACCTAAACCACTGCTGAACTGTGCGGCTGGCAAGAATTCATTCAAGGCACGCATCTTCTCTGTGCGATTGAAATCAGTGAACATCGCAAAGACGAAGACAACGTTTCCGAGCAACTGTCTGTACAGAAAACAGCTAGATTGCTGGGTTCTTCTTGCTCTTTTGATCCCAGCCTCTATTCGTCGTCCAATCCATGCCTTGTTTGACATCGGCAGGCCGTTGAGCATTGCGGCCATTCCCAAGTACGCCGACCGTTTTTCGGACGGCTCGATTAGGTGTTTCAATTCGGCGGGAACATAGGACTCAACATCTGGGTGCCGAGTGTGGAGTTGATGAACTACCGCGTTGACGAAGTCGGCATGACGGTCTCGTTGGCTATATTCGGCCATCTTGTCGAACAAAAACATGTTGTGCAACTGCCTCAACTCGTTTTTGTCCGCTGCGGCAAACCCAGAAAAATCATCGTGAGAATGAAGCGTGTAGTAACACAGAAGCGGTTGTTCTTGGTTTATCCCGCTGAAGAGATGTGAAACTTGCCGTCTGGTATCGAAGTAACGAAAGACATCGAAGATTCCGCCGAGCCATTGAACTACGTTCACGAAATCGTTAGCCGAAATGTAGTGAATCGGACATACCGAGCAATCGAGTGGACTAAGATCGAACGAAATCGGAGCGAATAATTCCTGTGAGCATTCAACGATTCCCAACCCGCATCTCGGACGCAACGTCCCCGCCGCGAAAACTCTTGTCTCTCCCCACATATTTGTTGCAGTGATTTCGAGTTTCGCTATTCTCTGCGAAGCGGTCTTTGCATTCTTGCTTGCCTCGCGGGATTTCTTTCTGGCCCACAGCGGCAATCGTTCTGTCGCCTTTTCCTCGCCATCAGTGCCTTTGACACTCACAGCTATGCAGTCCTGACCTTGTAAGAACAACAAATCCGTTAACTGCCGCTTCTTGCCATTACTCACGTAGGTGGGGTTTAGAAAAACAAAATCTCGCATGAAGAACGTTGAGCTTAGTTCTGCAATGAGATGCTCCAAAGCGGTGCCACGAGACTCGTGTCGAGTTTCTCCCATGTTGGCGATCCCATTACATTTTATGCGTTGAACAGGAGAAAATCATGACAGCCCCATCTCGACTCCTGCTGCTAGAATTCCCAGCATGAAGAACGTTGAGCTATTTCAGTCGTCGAAACAGGTTTGGCGGGTAGCAATCGAAGGTCTCCCTCCGCTGGCAGGGTGGGCGGTGCAATATGTCTCTGGAGCGGACCCCAATGCTAACCCTCCTATCGAGGAGGGGTACTGGTTGTCGCAGTGGGACTACAACAAAAAGGCGAAAGAGGCGACCTTCAGTTTTGAACCCGATCTGCACATGTGCTTCAACGAGGAGAGTTACGCCCTCGCTGTCTCAGATGCACTGTGGCGAGTAGGCGAGCTTGAAACCCGAGTCGTGAAAATCGAGCCATGACGGCTTCGGTGCGAACTGGTGAGTCCGCTTACACGCGGAGACGGGATAGTCGCCGCTTCCTTTCCTCAACAATCGCGGCTTCCGCAGCGGTCTAACCCACACTTTAAGCCACGACCTCGAGGGTGGAACCTCCAATCTCCGACCGCTCTCCGTTCCCCCCCCACATATCAAGGGCTAGCTGGCGTCCGACCAACATCATGCAACCCATTCCTGCGAAATCACGTCAACGGCCTGTTCACCAGACACCTTCCGATGCTCGATCAGTTGTTCCGAGAGGCGAGTAACACTGTTTTGGAAGCGGGACAGCGAGGTAACCCATTTTATGATTTCGAGGAGCCGCAACGCTTCTGTCTCAGCTTCCTCCTCAGACATGCGTCCGATGACGATGAGCCGTTCCCTTGCCTGAGCAAAATGGTCTTTGGTTCGAGCTACGCATAGGGGATTTTCGCTCTTGGACTCGCCGCTCCCGTGAGGTCCGGCAAGAGAAATGAGGGCTTGGTTCCTAGCGTAAACCCTGAGTTCATCTAGAGGCTTTGCTTGCAACGCAACCCCAGTTCCCGTCTCGGTCTCGCCAGCATTCTTGGCTGAGTGTTGTGCATCATTCAGTTCAACCCGAATAATCGGTACACCAACTATCCATGCCGTAACTGCATGAGATGCTTCATGCCTTGCGAAAATTCGCTCGTTATTGGCTTCTGTGAGGTCCGCCATTGTAATTCTAGTGCCGTCCGGGAGTGTGAGCGGGAAGTCGTCTTCTAGTCCCATACGTTCATCAGTCCTGTCCCGTGTGCTCGTTTGGCAGGGTCTTTGCTTCTAAAGGAAAAACCCCTTTCAAGAATTCAACAGTCGCGGCGTCTCGCAGTTTGCAGACAATGTTCTGGTTAGCAAAAACACCGGGGAATGTCTTGGCTTCGGCGAGAGGCACGGTCTTGTGCCAGTCGATTCCTACGAGATATTCGCAAAGCTCAAAATTATCGGCATCATGGCCCATGCCGGGACAATCGATTGGTTGGGTCAGAATGGACTGCCCTTTCACCAAAAAGCTCCCCACGGGCACGGATGCAGCCGTCACGATCCCAAAGCCGACGTACCCGTACTGTTTCTGATAGGCACAGACGCGATCATCAGGAGTCAGCTTCTTCAAGAAATCGGAATAGTATTTGCCGCCGCCAGCCGCGATAAAACCGTATCGACGCATGTCTTCCCACGAACGATTCTCCGACTGCCCGACGTTGTAATACCACAGCCCCGACCAAGGAGCTTTGGCCTTTCTCTCGGCTCTCTCCACAACCTCTTCCTGATCGAGTAACCAGTCGGTAGTCAGAAACGTCTGACCCTCATGCTCAAACGTGTTGAAGAAGGCCGTGTTGATGGCGAGGTCGTGTTCCTCAGCCAAGTACGACACGATCCGGCGAGAGGACGAATCGAATTCGCTGGCGACGATGATGAGGCTGTGGCTCTCGTTTAGATTCTCTGGCAGACCTATCCCGAAGCGATCCTGAAAAGCCATCTGAAGCGGCTTGCCCAATTTGTTGTGTGCGATCTCGTGAACTTCTCTCGTTGAGAGCTTCGAGACCCAACTCGCATAGTCTAGGATTTGTGCGATGATGTCGCGGGGAGTCCGGTCGCGTTTGCATTCGACGACAACAATGTTTCCTTCACGATCAAGTGCAAGGATGTCGATACGCCCGCCGAACTCGGTACTGACTTCACGTCCGAGCACGAGCACATCCAGACCAATCAATCGTGGATCAGCAGCAATCCACGCTTGAAGTTGATCCTCGTTGGCAAGCCGCTTCCGCGACACCAACAAGAGATCACCGTCCTTAGCGTGGTACAGATTTGTCATTTTGTGCCTCCGAAATTCGCTCCTCGCTACGGCGATCACAAGTTTACTCAGATTGGAAGAAGGTACCGCAGCCCGAAACTAAAGGCATTTGCACGCCCTTCAGGTTTTGTTCAGTGGAGCAAATGCGAAGTTAGGTTCCGGGTCACTACCACAGATGAATACTGTTAGTTGCAGATCGACCGCTGTAAATGCCCCCTCAATCGCTTGCTTCACGAGTTCAGGAGCCGCGTCATGGTAGAGCATGTCAGGTGGTTGCCATCGCATAATCAGCACATTTTCTGCCTGCGGATCGGCTCGTCCAAGGAAGAACTTTGATGCTGCATCTCCCACCGTTCTAAACGCTTTCACAAACAGACGTTGCATATCAGGCAGATCAAACTCAAGGTCGTCCGCTCGAATGTCGCTTTGCACGATCAGACCGGGTTTTCCGCCGCGATTTTCCATGATCCGAGCCAACAAGAACTGGTTCGGGTCGGACTCGTTGAGAGACTTCTCATCGAATCGCTTCGTCCAAATCGTGATGTTGCCATCAAGAGCGATCCGACGTTCCGCCGCTGCAATCTTAGGAAGCTGATCCACAACATTTTTCAATTCGCTAATCGCTTTTTCAGTCAGAGGTTCGTGATGGTTGTGTTTCAACAGAACGGAGAAGTTGAACTCTTGCGGGGCTTCAGTTTGACGTTGTTGCCAACGAGCTTGTGCGACGCTACGAATGATGTCGGTCGGCTCGTGCAAATGTTTGACCTCGATTCGCACCTTTTTACCCGACCTCTCAGCAAGATAATCGACCTCCTTCTTGTCACTAGCTAAGACGCATTGAAACTTCGTGTAGCCAATCCTGCTCAGGTGCAAAACGGCAAGCACCTCAGCCATGAAATCTCCGATACGAGAAAGAGGACCAGCATCAAGCTCTGCACTCGCTTTTGCGGAAGCGATGTCCGGGTCGTGCAGTAAGCTCCTGAACTCAGCAATCCATGCGTTCCATGCTCTAACATCGTGACGATTGGCTTACGCGAGAGCACGAAACAGAAAATGATTCTCTCCCCTCTCAGCCCCCGCTCGAAGAGCCGAGCCAAGCAACCAATCAATCGGCTCGTTGTTCGATAGTGCGGCTAGTGCCTTTTCTATACCCGTCATGCCGACCTCGACGGCCAGCGGTCGTCAATTTCCTTCATAATCGCCTCCGCCCACCGGACTGCGTCGGAAATCGCGGCGACCGTTGCGGGAACTCTCTTGCCGCCATCGAATGGCGACAACTTCCGGGCGGCGAGGATCGTAGCCGCGATCAAGATGACCCGCTTGCGGCCTTCATCCATCTGGACATGCTACCACCTTTCGCCTTTGGTTCGCTATGGCAATATGCTACTTTTTGCCCTTCGCGGATCAATGTGAAAGTGGTCGCAACGACCGCCGTGTGACGTTGTCAGAAGAGCTTGGACAGAATCTTGTCCACTAAGGATTTCGCAACAACTCTACTCGGAGAACACTCATAGATCAGCGAGAAAATATGCTCTGATGCACGGCGTTCACTTGCGGAAAGGCTGGCCAAGGGCTTCGCTTCATACTTGCGGCCCTTTAATGTCGCCAGTCTGTGCTCCAGCTTCTTGATATCGCGTCTTAGAAAAGTTTTGGCTTCTGAGGCGAGTGCGGTTTTGTCCGCGATCTTCGTCATCGTCTGTAATGCCGACGCAATGTCGATCTCCAATTTCTTGCGTTGAGTCGGTGTCACACTCCCTTGCCGAATTATTTCAACTCTTTCAAGGACTCCCGCTTTTTGGAGTTCAAATTGTCGGAGCCAATTTCGCTTTGCGGAACTCGTGCGGCAGCGATTGCTGATCTCGCGGGCTATCGGCGACAACTGGTTTATCAGGTTGGTGTAGTGAACGTTTTGCTCGTAGTGATCGCGGCGACCGTTAGGAATGATTCGGGAGTCGATGACGTGAATCTCGCCCACACTCCACGAGTTGAACCGAGTTTCGATGAACAGGTCTTCCAGTATTCCGTTCGTTCCAACCTGCATGTTGCCTGAGCGTAATCTCAAGCCCTTCAAATTTGAATCTGGGACTGCTCCTTTGTACCCGTGATGCAAAACCCATCCGACCGCCGCAGTCCCGCCGTCGTAGCCGGGGATTGTGATTTTCTGGAGTTCATCAAAATTGTCTTTTCCACTGGCAATGTCGAAGAAGTCACGATGTGGGCGGAAGGTCGGTTCAACCTTGCCAGCGACTTTGAGCGTGATGTCGGTCAATCCGGCGTGCTCCGCGAGCATTGTTGTTATGTCATCCGCGAACCGAAACTGAGGTGCGAACGGTAACGGTGCAACTTGCGACAGGTAGTCTTCGATGACGGTCGGGTTCAATAGCCAGTCGTTGCGGAGCCTTTGGATGTTGCGAAGCTCGACTTCAAAGAAGTGATCTCGCCCCTTCTTCGCGTCTATGCGGCGAACTTGAACGGACTGGGCGACCACGTCGCCGAGGTCTCCGGCGAAATCGGCGGAACGAAGTAGAGCCTTCGCCTTCCGACAGTCCCAACGCAATTCAGAAACTTGAGGCTCTCCTGCTGATCGTGAGCGGAAGATAAGCTCTTGGCAGTAGGCAAGTCCCGAGAGCCTGCCGACGCCTCGAAACCCACGCGAATTCGTACCGCGTTTGACGCTAGCACCGAATGAGGTCAGTCGGCTCTCGAACTCAGCGGCGGGTATGCCAGTGCCGTTGTCGCGAATTAAAACAGTCCGACGTTCTATGTCGATCTCAATCTCAACGGCTCCAGTTTGCCTCGGACTGAGAATGCCCGTGCGACGGGCTTCATCAATCGCGTCCGCTGCGTTCTGGATGTATTCGCGATAGATCGCCAGCGGATCAACATACATCGCATTGCTCAGAACTTCCAGAATGTCCTTGCCGACAATGATTGGCTGGTCACGAAACGACCACGGGGTCTCGGGCGTCAGATTTATCAGTGCAGTGCTCATACGTGTCTCCCAACAGCCAGCGGTTTCTTAGGTCGGGCTGGCGGAAACTCAATTACGTTGTCCAGCCCCGCGTCTTCGACGCGTTCATCGTCAGGAACGTCTACACTGGGATCAACTCGATTCCGCTGCTGTACCCATATCGCCTCTTCTTCCCCCTTGGCGAGTGGGATGTAGAAGCGAAGGATGTCGCGAAGCTGTCTGGACTTTGTTTTTCCTGACAGGTCTTTGAAGTAACGCGGATCACTCGAAGAAACCAGTGAGAGCAGTTCGGCTCTGTCAATTTCCGACAGTCTCGAAAACTTCGACTTGAACTCGTCGAACTCTGGCTGGCCTTGCGACTTTTCATACCACTCGCGATTGAAAATGAATCTGTGTGGCCACAAGAGCAGGTCGTGGAAATCCGCGTCACTTTCGCCGAATGCCTTCCTAAAGAACTGTGGAGCACCGCTGACGACACCGTGAGTCGCCTGCAAAATGATTTGCATCGAGCGAAGCTGGTAGCGAGACCACTTCTCACCGATAAACGTTCGATCTGCACGATCAGTTGGCTGATACCGCATCGGAAATGACCAAATGCGGATATTGAGGTCTTCGTTCAGTGCGACGTTCAGGCTCATCCTCTGATAGAGGTCCGACGGAGTGTCGTGGAAGTTGTAGAGCATGTAATTTGATAGCTCATCCAGACCAACGTCATGAGCGAATCGAATCGACTGTTCATAAGGTTTCCGCAACCCCCAGTGGTCAAAAGCGATGCGGAGCGGCTTGAGGCAGATGGTGGAAAGCTGCCGCAAGAACATCGGGTCTTTGCAGAGAATTCGAGCGTCCACCCCCTGATTGAAATCGACCCGCCGCTGAACAGGAGTACGGCCCCTCTTCAGCTTGGCGTCTGGCGTAAAACCAAGGTCGCGTATCTCGGCAATGATTTCCTTGAACCGTGGAGACGCGACAATATTGTTATCCATCAGCGTGAGGTCTTTCTTCACTCCATAGAGTTCTTCGACGCCACGCACAAGCAGCGAGAGTGGAGCCACGTCGCGTTGGTCGCCTTCCAGCTTCGGCACTCCACAAAAGCTGCACTTCCTGATGCAACCACGGGACGCATACGCGAAGTAGGCATCGTTGACAGGGTAGCGGTAGCTGATCTGGTCAAGAATGCTGTAGTCAGGAATCAGGTCTTCAATGGGCGTGCCCAGCACGTCATCTGAATACAACTCCTCGGCGAAATCGTCTAGCTGAAGTGAGACGGCTGGCGACTGGCCCAGCAGACCCTTGATGAATCGGATGCCACGCCACTTTGATTCATCGAGAAATCGGCTGTGCATCAGAGATGCTGCGATGCCTCCAACAAAAACCTTCTCCGCATGGCCATTGGCAACATAGAGGGCAAAGTCGATGCTCTCGGAAATTCGTGCAAACTCGAAGGAAAACAGCGTCGTGACATAGATTCTGTCCCACGCTGTCATGAGCACTGATCGGTCTTCGCCTTTGATGAACCGGACGTTGTCCTTTTTTCCACGCGGCCCATGGTACTGGGCGATTTTCATCAGTCCCAGAGGCGGGTATTTGTTCTTGTATCCCGGTTCGATCAACAGGATGTTCTTGTTGGCCATTCCCCAATCTCTCGGACGAGTGTACCCCGCCCAGACGCGACTTGTCGATCCCGTTCTGGTTTCTCGCGGGTCTGTCGGTTATTTTCGCTTGCGTATGGACAGCTTCGGCTGGACGAAACGGGTCGGAACGAAGCCCTTTCCCCGTGCCTCCAGCAGCCCCAAGTTGATGAGTTCCAGCAAAGATTGATTGCTAGCAACCCTGTGGCCCACCCCAGATTGAAACCGGAAATCTGTGACGAAGTGAATCATCCAGCTACCGCCCGTGCCGGGGTAGATGATAGCTGGACGACAGGCAACATCGAAATGCTCGGCCTCGCCCCAGTCACGAAGGAAGTAGTTCATGTAAAGCGTTTGTCGAGCACAGTCCGGTATGTCCGCATCCTCGTACCACGAAACAATTTCATCGACTGGTGCGTGCAGTGCCGTGTCCAAGATTCCACTCTTGAGCGACCTCCCCAAGTCCTTCAGGAACCCTGATTTTTCTTTCTTGATGTCGCCGTCCCGCAATTGCTGGGTGATGATGAACAGAAAACTCTGTTCGTAAATCGCTTGGTTCTCGATGAGCTTCCGTAGAGCCTTCGGACGTGACAGGTCTGCATAGATGAACCCGCCGAAATAATCGAGGTTGACCAACTCGTACGGCCACTCAGGTCTGTGCCCGAACGTATCTCTGCCATTGAGGAGAATGTCGTCAAACTCTCCATACAAAGAATGAAGTCGATGCTCGACGTTCTCAACATTCGCCTTGAGGAACATCAAATGCTGCTGGTCCTCTTCACGTTCGATTGTCGTAAACCTGTCGATGAACCCCTGCCACTCGATCACGTCAAGCATCTTCCACGCGGGGAGGCCGAAATACTTCAATGGTTTCCCAAGCTCTGCACGCCACTGCGAGATGATTGCCTTGTCGTATTCCCGGCGAAGGAAATCCTTGCTGGGGTTTGAATCGAAACTGGTGTCGAGCTTAGTGCTTCGCATCAGACGTACTTGTCTTTCAGAGCTTTGTGGATTTTCTCCGCTATCTCGTGGTACTCGTCCTTGTCTTGAGAAAAGTGCTGCTGCAAAGTCTCCATGATTATCTGAAATACCTTGCGGGGCTTGGTGGACATATCCAATTCCTTCGCTAGATCGGTTATCGAGTAGCCGGGTTTGAGCTTCTTAGGGTCGTTGAGTGCTGTCTGGACCGTCTCACCCAGTCTGCGGACTTCCTTCTGATAAGCTCCGATCTCTTTGTCGGTTGTGTTCTTGCGGGTGCCCAGCTTTCTGAAGCTCTTATCGAGGTCTTCTTTGATTACCTTGAGGTCCGACCGTTCGATCCCGCCGTTCTCCAATTGCGTCTTGTATTTGTCGAACTTTTGTCGGATGGTCTTCGCGTCCGTAAACGCCTTGCGATTATCGCTGATCTCTTGAGCAAGGTTCTTCAGGATTGGCGGAATTCGCTTCTGAGCTTCCGCATAGAGCTTGACGCGGGCTGCGTTCTCTATGAAGTCTGATCGTGGTGTCGTTGGCTGCACGTTCTTATCAACGACGTGAATCTCACCTGTGAACCACTTCGCTCGTACAACAGCGGTCGTCCACAGAGTGCGTTCGGGCAGGGAGCGGTCACCGACAGAGAAGCCAAACAATTTGTAGACGAGTCCGGCGAATCGTCGGCGTTCTTCGACAGCCTCACCCTCGACTTGGAAAATCTTCCCGCTGGGCCGCATCTTGCCGAGAATCTCTTCAGCGTTGCTGGCGTACCAGCAGTACGCGAGTAATTCTCCTGCGTTCGTGGGGTCTGAAATCTCCATGAACCGGGGTGCAGCGATCTTCATTTCGTCGCTGTACGGCTTATAAACTCTGACTTTCTTCCCGTCCGGCCTCGACAGGTAGATGGTCTTCGGTGAATAGTCAGGGACATGCCTCTGTAAATTCTCGGAGATGAGAGCACCTTCCTTGAACTCCGGCGAGAAGTCCACAGGTCCGATGTCTCCGATGTATTCAATCAGTGTGTCCGAATCGAGCAGTTCGTCGCACGAGTCTTTGATGTTACGGATTTCAACGAGCGTGTAGTGATCTGCTGGATCAATATCGGTCCACCAAGTCTTAGTGTGGCGTTTGATGACGGGAGTGGCCTGTTCGTTGATTCCCTGCTTCTTCTTATCGCTGATGTCTTTCCGCATATCCGCAGCACGGAACTCGAAGTGATAGAGCTTCGGGTCGCCGTAGGAGGTCGATGTGATCTTCAATTTTTCTGCGACAGCGATTCCTGCGAGGCGTCCGATGCCCTTGTACCCGGCCTCCTCGCCGACCTTCTTTTCTGAATAGGCAATCCGTTGCAACTTCGGGATGTCCTCTTCGGTCATCCCTATTCCGTTATCAAAGATCAGGACGCTCTTGCCTTGGATAGAGATTTTGATTTGTGGCTCAGTTCGGTCAGATGGAATTAGGTCGGAGATTTTTAGCCAGTCATCTAGAGCATCGCTGGCATTCTGGATGTACTCGCGGATGACTTCTATCTTGCGGGGGTAGAGGTCTTCCGAAAGAATCGGCACCGCAGCCGCGTAAAACAGTTCTTCACTATCTTCGGCGACGTTTTGTTTGACCTCGTCTACTTCTGATGCCATAGCGTGGCTCTCTTCTTGAAGTCTGCAAGAGCGACAACATGCCCGCGATTCTTGGTGATGAAAAATGCTCGGCCTTGAGGGAGGACGGAGATGACTTCCCTGATGTCCTCCGGCGACGAATAGTTCGAGCACTTCGTTGCAAGCCGTTTGGAAACCTTGAGTGTCGGGTCGGATGTCTGGAAGACGAGCTTTGATGCACTGTTGGAGAACGCTGGTGGGCTGAAGTCCTCCGGTTGTTGGGATGCGAACATGATCCCAAGGCCAAACTTACGTGCTTCGCGGAGAAGCAAATCGACCGGACCACCTTCTCTAAAAGATAGGTGGTGTGCTTCATCGAGAACGCAATAGAGCCGGAGAGGGCTTTGCCCAGTGGACTTCAAATAGAAGAACAGATGCCACAGCAACAACTCCACAAGCACTCGTTGGGTCTTTCCTTCCAGCCCACGGAATTGCAAGACGTGAACCTTGTGCTTTGAGTCTTTGAGCAGTGAGTCCCACGACCATTTCTCCGCATCCGAGCGAAAAGAAGTGAGCATGAAGAACGTCATCAGTCGGGCCGCGACCCCGCCCGCATTCTTCCAGTTTGGATATTCCTTGTTCCCAGACATCTCCTCCAGCACGTTCTGGAGAGCCAGCAGAGTCGGAAGGTCTTTCGTCCACGTCGAGGAGTTGCTCTCGGAAATGCCAGCTTTCTCGAATGCAGAGCGGATGGCGTCGATGACAACCTTTCGCTGAATATCTCCAAGATGGAATGCGACATCGAACACGTCCGAAACGCGGGTCGCAACACTCTTCGGGCCTTGGGTGTCCGTTGTGAATATCTGCAACGGGTTGATTGGTAGACCTTCTTCCCCGATCAAGTGTTCGCGTATGCCCGCGAACTTCTTGAATGCAGGATCAAGATGCTGCAACTCAAAACTCTGGCCGTAATCGAACAGAATTGACGGAACCTTCCGCTGGGCCAACTCCGCGACGAGACATTGGACTGCGTAAGTCTTGCCCGAGCCGCTTTCGCCCATAATCATTAGGTGAGGGTTCATCGCGGCCCCCGCATCTTGCGGGTTCCAATAGATAGCGTCTCCGTAATCCGCATCGTCACCGACATAGACGCCGTGGTCTTTGGTCGTCTCTTCTTCGTCCTCTTCTGTCGCTGTATCCTTGGCCTCGACAGCTACTTTCTTCGGAGGCTCGACCTCAATCTCCACTGCCTCTACAGGCTCCGGCAACTCCACTTCCGTCGGCTCCGCTGCCTCATGTGTTTTGGTTTCGAGTTGCTTGTGATACGCGAGGAGCGTGCTGACTTGAACCTTCTTCAGATTCAAAATCTGGGCGATCTCAGCAGGTTCTTTCTGCTGGTCGGCAAGCTCAATGACGAGTTTCGCAACACTGTTTGGAACTTTAGACGGCGGCATCAAATGCTAACCGGGAACAGTCATCTGCCTCGCGATGAGGGCACTAATACGGGGAAGACAGGTGATTGTATCTGAACGTAGGGCGGTCTGAACAGAACTTTGAAGGTGCCCCGTGGTCAGTGATCTCAGAAGAGACTGTCCTGCGTCTGTATCTCGACTGGCGTCGAGCACGCGGCGTCGTCATTGGCGACATGGATGACCCGAGGGCTGACCGGGTAGACTTCCGTTAACCGCGACGTAGGGCTGCGTGCGGTTCCTTCGCGTTCGATGAAGGGAGATGCCACTTTAGGTTCTGGGAAGGGGAAGGATCAGAAGCAAATTTACGCAATCTCTCCAAGAGCCTAACCATCGCCAGCGTGTCCTGCCCGCAATAATCCAGCAGAGCCTTCCTTGTCCCGTCCCGCTCGGACTGATCCAGTTCACCACGCACCAGCGATTCCCAAGCCAGCCCAGCATCCTGCCCGTTTGCGACTTCCATGCCTTCGTAGGTCAACTCGGGCACGAACGCAGGCAGGACTGCCTTGAGCGAGTACGATCCAGCGAATGCGGGATGGTAGACGTGATTCCTGACGACGGGAAGCACGTCCCACAGTCGGCTCTGTATCCTCTTGATCCGTTCCGCGAACTCGGGCAGCCACGCCGCAAGTTCCGAGAGCCTCTGCGATTCGAACGCGGCGTAGACAACGATGCTGCCGCTTTCGCCCAGTGCATCGCACAACGATGAGATGAACTCGTGTCGGGGGTCGCTCCTGTCCGTCGCGAGAAATTCGAAGTGCTCAGGTTCCGCGTCAGGCTGTCTCTGCACATGGATTGACCACTGGAAAGGGAGTTGATCGAACGGGCGCATTCCCGAGAACCTTGGGATCGCAGGATTCACGCTCTCAAAATCCATGAAATAAAGCGGGTACTTTAGGCTCTCCAGTTCCTTGCCAAGTTCCGCACTGAACCACGGGTCGCCTGTTTGCACGGCGGTGCACGCTCGCCGCTGCCGTTCACTGAGCGGAAAGTCATCGGGTATGTCGGAGATGGACTCGACGCCCATTTCTTCAAGCTCCTCGGCAGCACTGGCATGGAGTCTTGGCAGATAGCCGATGTGGTCATCTGGGAGCGGAGGATTGCAGCGGTCGAAAAACTCGCACGTGATCGGATTGGTGCAATGCGGCCCAACGGGAATCTCTGGCGGACTCGGCATCGCGAGGACGCGGAGTTCCGACCGCAGTTGGAAGGTGAGCTTGGGCAGCAACCTCTCGACTCGTCGTGTCAGGTTCTTGATCCTGAAGAACCGCCAGACATCGATGTCGCCTCCCGTGTATACGTAGTTGCGATTCACGTGGGCGAGGCACGAGGAAGCCAAATCCAATCCTGAGCGAGAAACGACTCGGTGCTGGATCGCCAAGTCGTCAAGATGCTGTTCTTTGAGCTCAGCAGTGGACTTCACTTCGATCAACCGCCAACGATTGTCTCGGCGGCGGTGCAGGATGTCCACCCGTACAAATACACCGCCGTCTTCAAATGCCGCTTCGAAAATGGCGGGAACCTCGGGGTTTGCGATTAGCTCGCGTGTCGTTCGGATCGCCTGCTCGGGGTCGCGAGAACTGACTTCCACGCCGCCCGCGAAAAGCTGACGTGCCAGCCTGCCGACCGCACCGCCTTGCTCCATGATGGCGACCGCTGCGGCATCAGGAAAAACGCCCAGTTCTGGCTCATGCGCCTGCCAATACAAACGCTTGAGGCACTGGACGCCCGACATGAATTGCGACTTGGAAATAGTGACTGGCATTTATGTTCGCCGTGAGCACAGGCCGCCGTAAACACGCTCAAGCTCTTCGATTTCCGCTGTGCCCTCCACGAAAACGAAACACACGCCCCTGACCCACGCGCAAGGCACTGCGGTAGGTAGATGAACCCCGAATAGCTCGGCGAACGCTTCTCTCGTAAGCCTCATAATGCTCCTACCGATTGTGGAATGTCGCTGCGAACACGCTGGCGCGTTGGCAGCTTCTTCGCCGCTCCTGTGCTGTCGCAGAGCGAGTTTAATCGGACTTTGTATTTGGCGACCAGCCCAGAAACGGACTGGATTGCCTTCGACGCCTTCCCCAACTCCTTCTCAATCGCATCAAAGTCGGCAAACGTGCGGCGGACTTCCTCCGCAAGAGCGGTGTTCCTTTGGAGAAAATCGGGGCCTTCAATTCGCATCCGTTCCAGTAAAGGTTTCAGCACTTCGAGATCACGAGGGAGCCACTGCCGCGTCGTGCGGAGTACCCAGATTCCGTCCTTGCAGGCCCACCGCACCTCTTTGTCAACCGAGCGAAGCTGGCCTTCTTCCCGTGCGACCAGGACGGCGACTGGAGTTGACCGTTCCTTGGCGTCCCTAACCAGTTTGGCGATGTCGCTCTCTGCGACAACGGCCTTGTCTTTATTGTCCACGAGGATTCGCGGCTCAAGCTGTGCACCACTGGCATCGCGGAACGCCAACAGGTAATCGCCATTTCTCCCTAGCTTCTCGCTGACGCAAATTCCCGGCCATGTATGTGCTTCCTCAGCGAAATCCATCTCTTCCCGCTTGCCGACGCGAGCGACCTTCGACATCTCGGCCTCTAACTCCTGATTTCGCTCCCGAAGCTGAGCAACTTCCCGCAGGCAATCCTCCACTCTGCGGGTCAGGTTGTCCCTCTCGGATTGGGTCGCGTGTAATTCATCTTTGTGGCGATCTCTGATCTCTGCCATGCGTTTCGCAAGCTCGGTCTCGAAGCGTAGCCAGACGCTTTGCTGGTCGTCTTTGTGCTTTCCGAGAAGAAGTCGGAATGCTTCTTCCGCACTTAGTTGTGCAACACGAGCGAGGTCTTTGACGCCGAGTCGATCCAAAACTTCGGTTCGCTTTAGTTCGCCTTCACCCAAACAAAGCGGGCACTCGATGGCGTCGGTCGGCATTGTTGATCGTGTCGTCAGATGACCTCCATGAGGGTGGAATAAAGGGGGGAGGTTTGGGGTAAAAGATTCCGCTACTTCTTGTTGTGCTTGCCGATCAAGAGACCAGCATCGGCTGTGTTGATCGACACCAACTTGCCATGTTCGTCGCGGGTCGTGCCGAAACTTTCGCTCGTCCGTCCGATTATGTGCTCATGCTCGTCCCTGACAAGCGTGTCGAATGAACCAACGTAACCCGTCGTGGTCGAGCCGATGATCTTGCGATTTGCATCCCGAATAAATTCCTTTTTCAGTGACATGTTTCCTCCTACGTATATATACCAACGGCGTTCGCAAAATCGCTAGGAATTCCGAAATAAATTTGCAGGAGTAGCACACCCGATTGCAGAAAGTAGCACACCAGTAATCCGTTCTTGTGATTACTCAAAATATTGTCCTGAATTCCTATCGATTTTCGAGATCAACTGGGTATAACAGGAATGCGTGGACGACTACTACAGCGGACAAGAAGAAATCAGCGTGGAGGGCCTCATCGAAGAACAGCGGAGGCTCGCCTTTTCCAAGACTTTCTTCGAGAAGGTGGTCGGCACATTGTGCGTGGCTGCGCTGCTCAAGAAGAGGCTCGCTGCATTGACCGACGCGGCAATTGGGCAGTTGATGGTCGATCACGTTTGTAACGAGATGAATGTGTTCAGTCCAGAATTGACGATCTGCGAGGAAGCAACCGAGCGGCTAATCCATCCCTCCCCTGTGCTAGTCAAAAGCGACAAGGAGAACCTCAACCGATGAAAAGAGCAGCCGTATACGTCCGAGTCAGCACCGTAGATCAGCATCCCGAGACCCAACTGCACGACCTTCGGCAGTTCGCCGTCCAGCGTGGATTCCAGATCGTGCAGGAATACACGGATCATGGCTTCAGCGGAACCAAGGCACGTCGCCCCGCACTGGATCAACTTATGGAAGATGCTCGCCGGCGCAAATTCGATGTGCTGATGGTTTGGTCAATCGACCGCCTTGCACGGAGCACCAAGCACTTGCTCCAAACACTGGACGAACTGAACGGATTGGGAATTCAGTTCCTCTCTCAGCGGGAAGCAATCGACACCGAAGGCCCGCTCGGGCGTGCGATTGTCGTCATCGTCTCGGCGATGGCGGAACTGGAGCGATGCGTAATCATCGAACGAGTGCGAGCCGGGATGCGGCGGGCGAAATTGGAAGGTCGCCGAATCGGGCGTGCGCCTTTGAATGTCAACCGTGTCGCGCTGCTCCGAGATCGTGAACGCGGCTTGAGCCTGAACCAGTTGGCGAAGGCTCACGGAATCTCAAAAGCCAGCGTTTGTCGTGTCCTTCGGGAGGAAAAAGAAGGTGTCTCCAGAGGCTTCCTCCCGACCGATCCCGCCTTTAGTGAGCCTAAAGAGGTTGTGCCCCCAATTTCGCTGGCCTAGCTGTTGTCCAGAAGACTATACCTTTAGAACCAAATCAGCAGACCGCGAGCGCGGAGAAGCGACTCTGTTTTCCTGATCGGAAGGTCGAGATGCGATTCAACCAAGTTCCAGCACAACGCTCGCCGCTTTGGTAAGAAGCAAGATGCTTTTGAGCGGACTCTGTGATAACTTTCCTTGGTGTTGGGAGGAAGTGCAAGTCTCAGGCTCTTCTCCGCGAGGCGCATCATGGATGAAAAACAAATGCTTACCCTCCGATTGAGTGCCGCAGAGCTTGATGACAGCCGACTTCAAAGTGTTACTCGCGACCTCGCGAATACGCTAAAGGAACAAAATATTGGTGCGATAGGATTGCCCGAGCAGCCGTCGCAAAAAGGAAAAAAGGGAGATGCTGTTCTGATAGGTAATATCATTTTGACCCTGATCGGTAGCGGGGGGGTCGCTGTCTCGCTTGTCCAAGTTCTCAAAGCCTACATTGAGCGCAAACCTTCCTTACATTTCGAGCTAGATCGTGCCGATGGCAAGAAGTTATCTTTGAATGCTGAAAATCTCGGCGGAAAACAGATGACGGAAGCGACACGAATGGTCGAGCAGTTTCTGAAGAACTAAAGTTATGCAGGGACAGCGTTTCGCAGTCTTGGTCGGCAACAATCTCTTCTCAGAGGACCAGTCCCAACTGCCACCATTGCGCTGCCCTACGAACGACATTCAACGGCTACGGGAGCTTTTGCAATCGGAACAGCATGGTGCTTATTCGGTGATCTCAATTCCGAATGGGACTCATGAGATCGCCAAAAAGGCGATTTACCAATGCCTCAGAAAGGCCCAACCAGACGATCTGGTTCTGATTTATTACTCAGGACATGGGAAGTTAGATGAGGATGGTAATCTGTATCTTGCAGCCAAAGATACAGTCATAGAAGCACTTCCACCGACATCCATTCCGATTGAGGACATCAAGAAATACATCCAATTCTCCTCGGCATCGAAGATAGTTGTCATACTCGACTGCTGTTTCAGTGGAGCAGTGAAAAGAATGTTTAAGGGTGCGGCAGCGGAACAGGCGTCTCACGCACTGCAAGAATTGGAGGGTGAAGGCCGTTTCTATCTTACCGCCAGCACGGATATTCAATTGGCGGAGGAGAAGGAGGGCGACCAATACAGTCTCTTAACAAAGCACATAATCGATGGCATCGCAGAGGGATTTGCGGATTCGAACGATGACGGGAGAGTTTCCTTCCAAGAGCTTTGCTCCTATGTCCAGTCAAGAGTTCCGCGAGAGGGAAGGCAGCGTCCAAAAAGCTGGTTCATAGATACTGCGGGCGACGTGACAGTCGCTTTTACAGGCAAACCTGCATTCGAGTCCCGAAAAAAGGAAATCACAGCCAAGCTGTACGAGCTTGCGAGCAAAGGTTTAATAACCGATGACACAGTGAGGGCTGTACTAGACCGAATCGCGCAGCCAACCGCAACGGTCCGACGCTCTGCAAACAGGGATGTTATCGGGTCGCTTTATTCAAAGATCAGCAAAGTCCCAGATTTTATCGAAGAAGCTGTGCGCGTGAGTGGACAATCGAACACGGAGCGATCTGGAACAGCCGGAACTCGGGCGGAGGTACGTCGATGGGGTGATCCGACTTGGCGGTGGCTCAGTAGTCAACGGCTTTGGGTATCAATAGTTGTCCTCCTCTCGCTAACAGTATTGATAGTGGGGGCGTTTCGACCCTTGTTCGTTAGAAGTGCTTACTCGAAGGCCGAACGTTGGGTAACCCAGAAGTTTGCAAGCGGCCAACCGCCTTCGTCGTCTGGTACATCATCCAACGCTCCGAGTGCAACGACCAGTTCCCCTACTGGTACAACAAGCTCAGGGAGCAATCCTGTGGCGGGGTCTTCGTCTAGCTCGCTTCCTTTATCTAACCCAGTCGAGCCTAAGCCCACTAAAACTCAGGTTCCGAGGAAAATTGAGTATATAGATTGGTGGGCGCAACTTGAACCTCATCTTAGTTGGGGGCCTGAAGTGCATCTTAAGGGGTGGGACTCTTCCACGAAGCTTTACCGCGTAAAGTTCTGGCTCACTGGCCCGCCGTCAACGCTTTCAAAAATCGAGCGGGTGGAATACTTCTTTGTTGACGACACAGACACTTTCCATCCAAATCCAAAGATAGGAAAAACCCCGTCAAATGGATTCATGATTGCGTATAACGGCTGGGGTTGTCTTCTGGAGATGCGAATTACGGTTTTCCCGAGCGATCAGGCTTTTCGCACGGCGGGAAGTGCATCAACGAATTTCGCATTCTGCGATGAACTCAAAAGAATCTGGACGCCGCCCAAGGACTGAAAGTTTCCAGTGGCAATGCAAGCCGTAACAGTGATGTAACGATCCACTCAGCGAACGGTTTCTCTCGGATTCGACCAGATGAGGAGAACAGGCTTTGGCGGGACAGTCGGTAACGCCCGCAGGTGAGAAATTATCGCAGATTGGATGGCAGGGCTAAGAATGTCCTCCTGTAGCAGGATACTTCTCTGCGACGTAGTCCTCAACCGTATCAAGTAGCATTTTGAATTGCTGTAGGCGGCATTCAAGATAACGTTTGATGGCTTCAGGTTTGTGGTTCTGCATGTGAGGCAAGTCCAACGTCGCGGTCTCGGTGTCGAGGTCCGCAAATGCGCTATCCAACGAGTCAAGTACCCTTGTGAGATAACGATTGCCCTCGGGTATGGCTGCAATCCGCCTTTTAGCTTCCTTCGTGCTCATTCCTGAACAGGCAGCGGCGAAGTATTCCAGATACGAGGGGTCGAGAGATGCCGTGAACGCCTCCGCCAGTCCGGGTGTCAATTCGACATCTTTAACATCCTTCACGCGCACGGTCGCAACTTCGAGTTGCGGCGTTCCACAACAGTCTTTGTACTTCTTCCCGGAGCCACACCCGCATGGATCATTACGTCCTGTCTGACTGCTCATTCTTCCCTCCAGCCCGGAATTCTATCCCCTCTTACGACGCCAAAAAGAACAATCTCCGCGAAAGTCGATAGCGCCCGTGGGAGAGATTATGGCAGATCGTGTGGGCGTTTCACATTGGGCGGCAGCGGCAACAATCACGAGTTCTCGGGATACATTTTCTTCAGGTTGAGGAGGACGGGCCGCAGCAATCGATAGTGCTTCAGGTCGGAGAGAAACGCCGCTTCAGCCATCGCGTGAAGGAAACTGGTTCCATGTTCGCGTGCCCAGATCAGCCAGTCGTGGAGTTCGTTATCAGTGGTAGCGGAATGCGGTTCCACGTTTGCTCCCTGAGCTATCACCGCGAGAGTCGCCACAACAACGGGGTTGTCAACTGTGGTGCCCGCTGTCCAGCCGAGAAAGCCGAGGCTTCCGTCTTCTTTCGGGTCGAGGTGAGCTTTCTTCGCTATTGCACCGATGTCGGAATCGTCCCAAGTTCTGGCGACCGCAACGCCATCGCCGAGGAGCACACAAACATAATCACCTTTGGCGAGTAGCTCGGCGACTTTGCCTACGAGGGCGGGATAGTTGTTGAAATCCTTCACGACTTGACCGTAGAAGCTCATTGCCGTTCTCCTGAGGGGTCAGCCATGTCCGCCCAATTCCCTTCTTTCTCGATAATCTTCAGCCTTCTATCGAGCAATTCCTGCTTGGCTTCCCAGTCGGAGACTTCACGCTGGAGCATGTCCGCCAGCAGATGTGGATCGATTCTTACAGTTTTTCCGAGACGAAACGCAGGAACACGGCCCTCGCGAATCCACTTCAATGCTGTGTCTTCGGTGACTCTGAATATCCACGCAAGTTCCTTCACATTTAAGGGCTGAAGCCTGAGCCTCAGCGCCCCGATGATCGACTTTGTTTCTTGAACTGACATGTTTCCTCCTCTTTCGGCTTGTTTGGGCGTGTTTTGCAGCCCTCTGTAGATGCAGTTCCGAAGTCGAGAAAATTCGCGAGCGTTCGTGAGAGGTGGAATTTTCCAAGAAAAACCCTAAAAGGGAGAGTTGATGGTCACGGAGTCGGGTAGAGTTAGTGCGAGGTAGCGGGTGGTAGGGCGGGGTTGGTTCACAGCAGGGCCTCGTCAGTGATATCGTCGGGAACTTGGTCGGGCTCGCGCCAATCGTTGTGGATGTAGTCCCAAATCGAACCATCCGTGAGGAAGTGTAGACGAACCTCAGCATACGGATGGTTGGGATCGTCGATGGCGAGACAGGTTTCGCACGGCTCCCCACGGTCAAACTTGTCGTAGTTGTTGCTGGTCGTGTTGTTGCAGGGGCGAACCTCGTACTTGATTCCCAATGTGTCGAAAAACTTCTTGAACTCTTTCAGCGTCAGGTATTTCATTTCCAGTCCCAGAAGTGCGGTGTAGTCAAATCCTCGATGCGACGGAACGTCCCTTCGAGGTATTGGTTCTTGTCGTCCAGATCGGCTTTGGTCATGTTGCCCGCAATCACCAGTTGAGCGTTGTGCTTATAGCAGGCGTTGATGATGTCGTACATCTCAGCCATCCTGAACTCCGATTTCTTGACCTTCTCGAACTCGTCAAGGAACAGGTGGGTGGTGATGCCGTGGTCTACTTTCAACCGCTCGATCCTCTTGGCGGTTACCTCGGGGGCATCGGCGTCACCGATCTTCCATGCTTGTATGCGGTCCATCAGTTCCTTAGCTTCATAGAACGCCACGGGATGGAGACCGCGATAACGGATTGGGTCCATGGCAACGTCCCAAGCGTTATCCAACAGAGCACGACGGTAGAGGGCGTATAGGAAGGTGGACTTCGACCATCCCTGCGGGCTGAGGAAAGCGTAACCAGCAGCGGGGGCCTTCTGCATAATCTCGATGATGACCCTCTGCTTGTCCTCAGGCATGTGCGATTTGGGCGAAGGCGTCAGAGATTTGAGGCGCACGCTCTGGTAACGCTCGGGCACCTTCCGCCTCCAGATTTCCTCGATGCGGCTCCCCATGATCCTGTTCTGCTCATCCTGCTGCCGCTTCTCTTTGCGGGCGGTGACCTCAACCTGCTCCTCAGGCGTCATATCCTTCCAACGCTTAGGTTCGGGCCGATCCTTGAGCAGACGCGCTTTGGTTTCGTCGTCAAATTGTTCGAGCATTTCTATACCTCCACCTGATTGAATTTGGTCGGGGTGTTGAGGGCGGCTTTCTCTTTGCCGTCGGCGCGCTTCCTTTTGCGAATCTTGGCGGCTTTCTCGTCGCCTTCGCGGGCGTCTTCGATGGTCTCGAACTTCTCAATCAGGTATTGCATCGGGTCACACCGTTTAACCTTCTGGAACTTGGGAGCCCAGAACTCCGAATCCTCCAAGGCATAGGTCATGACGCCTAGCACGTACTCAACAGAGTGCAACTTGATCTTAGGAGAGACCAGCACGGCCCAACGTTTGAGAACAGAACTGTTCTTGTATTTGTCCGGCTCACCCAGCAGAGACCAGAACTTCTGAACTAGCTCGATCAGGGCTTGATCGCAAAGAACAGGAGTTTCCTGTTCCTGTTCAGAAGATTCCGAAACGGGCGAAGCCTCTTCTCCACTCCCACCACCTTCTTCTGATGTGTTCTCTTTGAGGGCTTCTATGATGTGTTCTGCGGGTTCCCGACCTACTGGTGGTGGGTCGAGCACCCACCGGGACGAATCTAGACCTACTGGGTCGTGGGTTTTCCGCCCACTGGGCCCGACACCTACTGGGGGCATCTCGGCAAGCTCTTCGAGGGCCTCAAGGCTGAGTTGGTAGTTCTTGGATCGATGATCGCGTCCGTCATAGTTCTCGATCATCGTGAGCGCCCGTGGTTCCAGCGTTAGGAGTTCTTGGACAATCAGAGCGGCAGTTCGTTTGTGGACCCCGGCATGCTTTGCGATGTCTCTGTAAGAAGGGAAACACCTGCCGTTCTCATCTGCGCGGTGAGCGAGTACCCAGAGGACAATCTTCTGGGTGGATTTCAATGCAGTGATCTCGAAAACTATGTCTGTGAATCGGTTTGCCACGTGAGTCTCCCGTGAGATTGGGTGCCGCACGGGAGTGACAGCACCCTTTCCCTCTTTCGGACGATCTTTTCGGAACGCCCTCTGAAACCACTTTTGGAAGACACTTCTTTCTTCGTTGGTGATTTGAAATTTCTTCGGAAGGCGAAATCCGCAGCGATGATGGGAAAAATGAGCCTGTGGCGTGACGGAGGATCAAGTTTTGAACCTGTGCGTCGGTCGAACTATAACGGTGGTAGATCGCTTGGGAGATTTCCCGCAGGATGTCTTTGGTAAGGTCGGTGTCGTGATTGGTCATTGATCCTCACAGTGCGGGGAGCGACGGCTGTGAATCCGTCGCTCGTCCCGATCAAAGCTTGGTAGCAAGCCAAGCAGCCTTAGATATCAATACTGCATTTCTGACAAAGTTGGAGCGGTAGCGTGGACTCGAACCACGCCCTCCCCGAGGGTATCGGGGTGTTCCCCTTGGTAACTTCCACCGCAAACTCGTTTCGGGTATGGGGTCTCTGCCCAGCGCAGCGCAGCCCGGAGTTCCCGTACCAGCCGTTTATCACCATAAAAGCCGACATATCTGCGCTTCGGGGTCGCCTTAAAGAACAGGAAGCCTTCACGTACCATCCGCTCACGCATCTCGCGGCGGGTGCATTTGATTTTGTAGGCCGAGATTGGTTGTCCTTTGAATCTGCGTGAGCGCACACAGTGCTGGATGTTGCGCTCGTCACGCAGCTTACCATCCTTGAAACCTTTGCCCTTTTTGCCGCCCCAAGCGAACATGCTGGAACCCTGCTTGGTGGGCTCAACATGAATCCAATTGCACGCTTGATACACGGTGCCAATCTCCCCCGCCTCGGCATCGCTGTACGCAACAAAAATGTGGAATCCGCGCTCACCCATCAAGCGGCACGCTGCGGCGATTAAGTAGGATGCCGAGTGCTCATGTGCCCAAGGCGCACACGCTCCACGGCAAAGAGTCTTGACCATGTGGGCATATTCTGGGCCGCAAACTGAGGCGGCAGATTTCGTTCCTGCTGTGCGACCAAAACATTCGACCCCCGCCAGATGCTCACCGAAGTAGAGGCCAAAACTCACGTCGGTCGTGCCCATGTTTTTTAACCATTCATAGCGCACGATAAATTCCTTCGCCGTCTGGTAATCAATCTCGCGTACCGTGGCGGTCTTGAGGTCTTTGGCAAGAGCCTGCTTTTCAGCGAACAGGGGATCGGATGCGGCTTCTCGCTCCCTGATCTGGCGTTGCCACGCCTTACCTGTGACTGGGATGGGATAGTTCATGCGTTCTTTTCCAGAACAGCACGAAGCTGGTTGGCGTACGCATCCGCTTTGTCACTCACTTCCGTGAGGTTGTGGAGCAAGCAGCGGATGCCCTCGTCCGCTTGGGGCGTCCATTCGCTCTTCTTGATGGCGATGAGTTCCTTTAGGCGGGGGTCTACACCAGAGAACGAGGCGTCAAGACCACGACCAATGCGGGCGAAGTAATCCTTCTCGGCAAACTTCTTCTCATTCTTCTTCGGCTTCGATGCCTCGCGGAGCGTTACAGTTCCAGAGCGGACGCGCTCGTACAGATCGGGATTGGTCTTCTTAAGCTTCTGAGCCTTCCGCAACATGCGCTCGGGTATCTTGCTTTCGGCAACCACGGCTGCCATCGTTCGGGGCTTTGTGGGGGACGATGTGTCGCCGACAGAGCCGGGCGTTGCTTTCGCATCTCGTGCCTTTACAACCGCAGCCGCACGGCTGATAGCAGCCCGTTGCTGACGGATGTCATTCCAGATGATTGCCCGCTGGTCATCCGTCAGGTTGCGGCGGCCCACTTGATGTTCGAGTATCCAGAGTTTGGCGGCTTCGATACCGAGGAAGGACAGCGCCTTCGTGCGGAAACCGATGCCAAGCTCCTGACAGATGGCATAACGGTTGTGCCCGTCCAGTATCGTGCCACTCTGTTCCGCCCAGATGGTGATGGGTTCGAGCAGCCCATCCCTTTGAATGTTGTCACGGAGTTGGGCGTACTCCTCAGTCGTCAGAGGGGCGACGACTGTTTGAAGCTCGGGATTTATTTTTAGGCTCATGTTAGTTAATACTGGGATTTTCGGCTTATGCTTGTGGCATCCCTTCGTAAGCTTTCTCTGGCACGTCCTCGTCATCGTCGGCAATCATCGGCTCGATGGTGATGTCCTTGTCTTTTAGATCGGGACACCAGCCGTTAATTTGGCGAGAGACGGCCCAGCGGACTTCATTCATCAAATCGTGGGGGCATTCCGCCGCATAGTCTGGCAACGTGGCCGTGATTTCGTCGGTCTCGTAGACGCCGTTTGGATTGACGTGAATCCTCACAGCTTTGCATCGGCGGTAAATCATGACGACGACGGGGATTGGATTTGTCATTAGACGCTCCCCGCACGGTAAGCCGACACGACGACCCTCCGTGCCTCGGACTGGAGCGCCTTGATCGCCTTGATTTCGCCATCGGCTATTGCCTGAGCCAGTTGAAGGGCGTCGTAGAACGTCTGGTAGATGTACGTAGCCTCGGGGGTACGGTCAAGGAATTTGTTGAATTTGTCCCACCCCTTGCCAATATCCACTGGAGCGTTGCTCATCGCTTTCTCGTACTGTTTCTTTGTCATGATGTGCTGCCTCCCAGCAGCTAACGAGTTATACCCAAAACTTTTCCGTTTTGGATAGGAATTGGGCTCCGGTTACTTTTTAGTTTTGGGATGTTACTAAGGTCATCGCTCGGTGGAGCGGCTGTGGTGGGTTTACGGGTCACAGCCCGACGTGGGTAGCATTGCAGATGTCACGCACCTGCTCGCTGGTGTCATCCATCGTCGCCAAATATCGAAGCGTCGTTTCGAGGCTACTGTGGCCCAACCACTTTTGTATCTGCCGAGCGGACGCACCGTTCTCGTGGCGGTCGGTCGCAAAGTTCTTGCGGAACCGATGCAGAATCCAGTGCTCGCACACTGGGGCGTCGGCACACGAGACGGGCTTGCCGTTCTGGATGCCTTGGCACTTCCCACAGTTCAAACCACCCTTGAAAGCAACCATCTTGAGTCTGCGAATCAAATGACCATCGGGCTGGCCGTGCTTCCCGAAAATCAAGGACGACCCGTTCTTGCGTGCCGACAACTGGGCGATCAACTCGTCGGGGATTGGGACGACACGCTTTTCGCAATCTTTAGGTTTGAAACCGAAGTAGGGCTTCTCGACGATAGAAATTGTCTTTTTCTCGGCGTTGATGTCTGGGTGTTCGCCAACGCTGACTTCCGCCTCTCGCATCCCTGTTCCGAGGAAGAATCGCCAGAGGAGTTTGTCGTCTTCGGAGGAGACCCGAAACAAGTCTTCCAGTTCTCGGCGGGTGTAGGCTTCTGGCGGCTGCTCAACATACTTGATCCTGATGCTGACATCGGTCACTGGCGGGCCCGCACGCCGTCCTTCCTTATTTCGCAGAAACGTAACGACGTGCTGGATGCGGTTTGCACGGGTACGGTCTTCGTGTCCCTGCTTGAGCAAGAACGAGTCGAAAGCCTGCAAGTCCTGCTTCGTGACCTGATGGACGAAGATTTTCGAGCAGGATTCTTGGAACACATCAAGCGTCAGCTTATAGGCTGCGTGCGTCTTGGGTGCCAACTTCTCAACGTTGCTGAGGTAGGTCTTGACCTCGGCGTCCATGCGGTAGCTGTCCGTGGTAACGGCGGGTTCAGGCGGCGTCCGTTGGGCGGCAAGCTCTTGCTTGCATCTGTCAATGGATTTGCCGACCGTCGCCTTGTTCCACGCGGCGGCGGGATCGGTTCCGAGCGACTCCCACGCCACTTTGCCGTCACGCTTGGTGCGTTGGTAGTAGGTTGCCTCGGGATGGTGTTCCTCGGTGCCCCTCACAAGGCACCAGAAAGGACGCAGACGGGACTTGCCGTCGAAGATCGCTCGGCAATATGAAGATTGCTTGCCGTCTGGTTGGCGGAATCTGAGGTAAAGGCTGGGTTTCGGCTTTCGCATTCTGACTTCCTCTTCCCCTAATACTGGGAAAGTCGGGAAATCAGTGATTTTTCTTGTAGCTTTTTTTCTCGCTGCTCCTAAGAGCCTGAATCAAAGTCTCTTAGAAAGAACTGGCGGAGAGAGTGGGATTCGAACCCACGTTACCCTTTCGAGTAAACACGCTTTCCAAGCGTGCGCCTTCAGCCACTCGGCCATCTCTCCGGCAAGACCTGGGAAGAACTACTCGTTTCGTAAGAACGTTCCTGCGATTGCCGCAGGAAATTTGCTCCCCCAGCGTCACTTCATTCTATGGGTATAGGCGAAACAGCGCAAACCGGGAACACCCAGCGTATAAGCTTGATCGGTCAGATGCGCTTAGGAAAGTTTTTCCGGGACCGTCAGATTGGGTCCAACCGAACTGGCAGAGGTGGATGATGCGCTCGAAGCCGAAGCTCCCGCCGACGCGCTTGCCGCCGCGCCGTTGGTTTGAGCGGAAGAGGCAACATTTCCCGCCGGAGGCGCGTTTTCGGGAATCGGCGGCGGCTTGACGCCGTCGACAACGTGATGGCTCAGACAATAAAGAGCGAGTTCCAGGCGATCGGCGACACCGAGTTTGTCGTACACTTTACGCAGATAGTTTTTTACCACCTGTTCCGTCGTACCCACTCGAATCGCAATCTCTTTATTCTTCATGCCCTGGGTCACGCAGGAAACAATCAGCGTTTCCTTGGGTGTGAGTTGGACTTTCGGGCGCGCTCCCGAAGGCCGCAGATTGTGGCCGCGGAACGCTTCCATCACCCAGTGCACCGCCTGATTTTCCAGCCAGGGTTCTCCGGCGGCAACCTTGCGCAGGCAATCGACCAGCACCTCGGGTTCGACTTCGCGCGATAAAATTCCGTGCGCTCCCCGCCGGAAAAGATCGAGCGTAAGCTGTTCGTCCGATCCCGGCGTGACCACGACGATCTTTAGCTGTGGCGCCTGCCGCAGAAGTTCCGTCACCGCTTCCACTGGGTTGAGCGCCAGCGCCGATTCAAAAATCAAAACGTCCGCGGAAAATTTCGTCACCGCGGATTGAGTCTGCGGCAGCGTTTCCGCTTGCCCCACAACACGGATATCGTCTTCGAGCGCGAATATCTTGCGCAGGCCGGCGCGAAAGATTGCCTGGGTGTCGGCCAGGATCACACGGATCAATTGCGTCGATCCGCTATCCTCGCGACCGCCGTGACTCTCTCCGATGCTGACCGTGCTGGCCATTCAATTCCTCTTACTCGGTTCCGCCTACGCTCGCTCGAAATGGTATTCGTCGATCACTACGCCCACGCCCCGGCGTCCTTTGTCCTCAAAGCTGCGCACCACGCGACCGTGACAGTCAATCTGCACGTTACACGCCGAGCCCACGACATCCCCCGGAAGCAGGATGGTGAAATCCACCATCGATCCCACAGGAACATCGCGATCCATCGCGAACAGAACGCCGTTGGCGGAGATGTTTTGGGTTTCGGCCGAATAAGCGCCGCTTTGCGATTTCAGCTCCACGGGCAGATGCAGCGGAAACCGTGGAGCGCTCTGCATCTCAGCGTAGTGCTTGATCGCAGTTTGCTGCTGCGCTTCCGACGTCAATTGCTGCTCTGTCGCTTCGCCCGACACGGTCCCGACGAACCTTCCTTCCGGATTAAACTCGTCCGGATTCACACGAAACTCTTTCCCGGCACAAATTTTTTGCGAACTCAAGGGCAGCGTACACCCGGGAATCAGCCTCGCAAAGTTACGGAAGTCATGGAACGACGGGGCTTTAACTGCTTGTGGATGAGAGGATTACAAGCAAACTGGCACCTGCGGTTCAGTGCACAAGTGGGTCAGCTTCGGGCTCGATTTCGGCTCAGAACCGGGTCACTTCTGTGAAGTTGAAATCCCGTATCTTCATCGCGGGAACTACCATGTCAAACGATTCTTCGCCGCACGAACGTGTCGGCACGCTCATGGCCTCGACGCTGGTAAGCATGTGGATGAGGCTTTGGTTGAAGCGAAAATTACGCACGCCTTTTTTCACTTGCCCGTTTTCCACCAGAAAGGTGCCATCGCGCGTCATGCCCGTGACAATTTTTTCGTAAGGATCGACCTCGCGGATGTACCACAGCCGCGTGACCAGCACGCCGCGCTCGGTGGAGGCAATCATCTGCGCCAGAGTCTGCGGGTTCGTCGGCGGGGCAAAAACAATATTCAGCGGCATCTCTCCCATTTCATTGGGCAGGGAGAATCCATGCCCCGTGGCTGCAATCGGCCCGACTTTGTCTTTTTGCTCGGACCGCTTCATGCGCTCCGCCGTGCCCCGCGCATACACCACGCGCTTCACGGTTCCATTCTCCACCAGCCGCACGCGCTGCCGCCGCACGCCTTCGCCATCGAACGGAGCGCCAGTTTGCAAAGGATGAGCAACGTCGTCCCAGATACTGATGTTCTCGCCAAATAGTTTGCTGCCGATTCGTCCGGTGAGAAACGAACGCTGGTCGAGAATCGCCATGCCCGAGTAATCCCAGAACATGAAGCCGACGATATCGAGTGCGGCAGACGGTTCCAGAATCACCGTGTACTTCCCTGCCGGAGTCTCCGCCGGCTTTGCGGAGTCGATCGCCTTCTGCGCCGCAATTTCGGCCAGCATCAGCGGATCAAGATTGTTCACGTCCGGGGAGTTGGCTTTTTGCCATCCCGAGGAATCATCGGCCAGCATGGTAATCGAAACTTCCGCCAGCGTTTGCTCGTGCCACTGGCTGAGGCCGCGCGAATTGAAGATGCCCTCAACGGACTCGGAACTGGAATAGATCCCTGCGGTCGTGAGCTTGTGTTTCTGCGCCACTTCCACAATTTTCTTTACGCTGGCAGCGCGATCCTGTGGCGCGATCGCCGCAGTCTCGGCAAAGTGCCGCACCGGAATCTTTGTGGCGCGGACGCCCCCGGGAGCCTGCCCTGAAAGCTGAAGGGCGTTGCCGCAAGCTTCACTTGAATCCGGCATAGGCAAGAGATCCGGATCCGGATGCTGCACCTTCGCCAAAGCCTCTGAAGATTCAACCACCCGCCGCAAACCATCATCGTCAAACTTATTGGTGAACGCCCGAGCCGTTCGCCCACCTAGAACCGTACGCACCGAGACCACATGATTCTCGTCTTCCACATTTTGATGGATCGCATTGTTCGCGAAGCGCGTGAGTGCAAACCTGCCACCGGAAATAAGAACCTCAACCTCGTCGGCGGACGAGAGTTTTCTGATGCGGTCGAAGATTTCCCCGGCTTGGTCCTGGGTTAGCATTCAGCAGTCAGCACTAAGCATTCAGCCAGCCAGTCGCTCGCCCTCAACCTTGCGAATTAGAGAAGCCAGCATTCGCTTTACCTCGACTATGTCACTGTTCAATTGGTGGTAGTCCGTTTCTCCCAACAAACCTAAGTCGCGCGCTAGAAGAAAGTGGTATTCCAGTTCGCTGGCCGAGCCGGCAGCAATGTTCAGATAGCGCTGAAACTCTCCGTTCCCACGTTTGCCACACCCCTCCGCAATGTTGGCGGCGATGGAAGCCGCACACCTGCGTATTTGGCTGGTTATGCCATAGACTTCCTGCTTGGGAAATCCACCCGTGCTCCGGTAAGAAGCTAATACGAGCAGATGCGCTTTGTGCCATACCTGTAGATCCCTGAAATCTTTCATTCGGCAACTCCGTCGCATCGGCTGAATGCCGAGTGCTGAGTGCTGAATGCTATTGCATATTCCAGAAAGCACGCTGTGACAGATGTCACATGCTCCGATACGCGCTTCCCACCTTTATGCCCCGAAACCGCGACGGCGCTGCGCCGTGCCCGGTCCCCATCACCTGCTGCGGCTGCCCTTTGCCGCAATTCGGCGTCCCCCATAGCGTCCACTCGTCGCGCGAGCAAATCGCGTCCAGCGAATTCCAGAACTCGGTCGTGATGCCGGAGTACGACGGATTTTTCACCATGCGTACGCGCTTGCCATGCTTAATCTCCCATCCGATCTCGCAACCGAATTGAAAGTTGTAGCGCTTATCGTCAATCGACCACGAGCGATTGGTCTGCATCAGAATGCCGCGATCGGTCGAAGCGATCAGTTGCTCCAGGCTCAACGGTTTCTCGCCCGGCAGCAAGCTGATGTTGGTCATGCGAATCATCGGCAGGCGAGTCCAGCTTTCCGCGCGCAGCGTTCCGCCCGATCGATTCTCCCCAATCGTGTGCGCCGTTTCGCGAGAGCTGAGATATCCCGTGAACAATCCGTTGGTGATGATCGGCGTGCACTGCGCCGGAACGCCTTCATCGTCGAAGCCGAATGTCCCGAGTCCCGGTCCGTGCTCCTGGCGCGCGTCGGCAACCACGTTCACCATCTCGCTGCCATAACGCAGCGTGCGCAGTTTATCCAGGGTCAAAAACGAAGTGCCCGCAAAGTTCGCCTCCATACCCAGCACGCGATCAAGTTCGATGGGATGCCCGATCGATTCGTGAATCTGCAATCCAAGTTGCGAACTATCCAAAATAATGTCGAACGTGCCTTCCGGGCACTGCTCCGCATGATGCAGGGCAACCGCTTCCTCCGCGATGCGGCGCGCATTGTCAACCAGGTGCAACTCGCCGATCAATTCGTATCCTTTATTCTGCCACTGCCCGCCATAGGAATTTGGATACGATCGCTTTTGAATCTCGTTTCCGGCAAACGCGTACGCGGTATAGCCCGCGCCCGCGGAATACTTCGTCTGATGAATGTCACTTCCCTCCGACGATACGAACCACTGCTCCTCGCGATTAAAATTCAGATTGCTCTCGGCCAGCGTGATGCCGGCGACGGCTCGAAGTTCGGCATCGACGCTCAGCAGCAGCGCAATATTTTGTTCCACCGAAATCGAAAAGGGATCGATCATATGCGGCGTCATCCACTCGGCAGTGACGGGCTTTTCCGGAGCCAGCCGAACATCCTCCTCCTTCACTTGCGCCGACGCGCGGGCAATTTCGACGGCCCGCGCCGCCGTAGCTTCCACGCCGGCGCGCGACAAATCCTCCGCCGCGGCAAATCCCCACGCGCCCTCCGCCAGCACGCGCACGCTCATTCCAACCGACTCGGAGTCGGACGCGCTCCCAACCTTCCCGTTCTTCGTGCTGAGCCCGCGGCTTCGCTGGCTCACGACCCGCACATCGGCATAACTCGCGCCGCGCATCGTGGCAACGTTCAAAGCCCAATTGGCAATTTGTTTCATGAGAACCTTAAACTTATCACGGAGGAACGCGGCAAACTCTTTTCACCACAAGGGCAGATTCTAGCCACTATCGGGAAGCAAACCCTACGGCGTGGCCCGCGCCACATCCAACGCCTGCCGCACGGCCAGTAATTCCTTCAACACTTCCCGCAGCTTGGTAGATTCCAGCGCGTTCGCTCCATCGGACTTCGCAATTTTCGGATTGTCATGCACTTCCAAGAACACGCCGTCCACCCCGGCAGCCACAGCCGCGCGCGATAGAACCGGAATGAACTCAGGCTGTCCGCCGCTCACCGCAGGACCTTTGTCATCGGCTTGCGCGGAAGGCAGTTGCACGGAATGCGTCGCATCGAAAACCACCGGCGCAAACTTGCGCATGATCGCCAGCGACCGCATGTCCACGACAAGATTGTTGTAGCCGAAACTTGTTCCGCGCTCCGTCAAAAAGACCTGAGTATTACCGGCCTCGCGGCATTTCTCCACCGCATGCCGCATATCCCAGGGCGAAACAAATTGACCTTTCTTGATGTTGACGGCGCGTCCACTGAGCGCTGCCGCAACCACCAGATCGGTCTGCCGGCACAAAAATGCGGGGATCTGGAGCACGTCAACGACTTCCGCGGCCCGCGCCACATCCGCAACCTCATGCACGTCCGTGAGCACCGGGACCTGCACTTCATCTTTTATTTTTTTCAGAATTCGCAAACCATCCTTTATGCCCGGTCCGCGAAAACTACGGATGGAAGTTCGGTTGGCCTTGTCGTAGCTGGCTTTGAAGATGAACGGAAACCCGAGCGCCTTGGTGACGCCCTTGATAATTTCAGCCATGCGAATGGCGTGCTCTTCGCTCTCAATCACGCACGGCCCGGCAATAAGGAAAAGTTTGCCGGAGCCAATGCGCACATCGCCGACTTGGAATGATGAAATCAATGCGAAACTTATCCCACCACAGAGGCACAGAGGCACAGAGAAATTCAATTCTTATTTTAGATTTTCTCTGTGCCTCTGTGCCTCTGTGGTGAATCCGGTTTTTCGGAGCTACCGTCTCGCCACTTTTTCCGGCCGATGAAACATCTCCACGGCCGCAACTTCTTTCTCAGCGCGCCGTTTCGATCCGTGCTCATACGCCGCCGCAATGAACGTACTGAACAACGGATGCGGCTCCAGCGGCTTCGACTTGAACTCAGGATGAAACTGGCAGCCGATGAAGTGCGGATGATCCGGCAACTCCACCATTTCCACGTAAGTGCCGTCTGGCGTCGAGCCAGAAATTCTTAGCCCCGCCGCCACCATCGGCTCTTCATATTCGCGATTGAATTCGTAACGATGGCGGTGCCGCTCGCTGATTTCCAGCTTGCCGTAAATCTTGTGCGCCAGCGTATTAGCTTCAATCTTGCAAGTCCACGCGCCCAAACGCATGGTGCCGCCCAGTTCTTCCACCCCGCGCAACTCGCGCAACTTGTAGATCACCCGATGCGGCGTGGCCTGGTCGAACTCGCTGGAATTGGCATCTTCCAGCCCAACCACGTTCCGGGCAAACTCCACACACGCAGTCTGCATTCCCAGGCAAATCCCAAAGTAAGGAACTTTTTTCTCCCGCGCATAACGAATCGCAATCAGCATCCCCTCGATGCCGCGCTTGCCAAAGCCGCCCGGAACCAGTATCCCGTCGTAATCCGCAAGCTGCGCATCGGAGGTCTGGTCGTCGGTTTCCAGCCCTTCCGCCTCAATCCAGTTCAACTGCAGTTTCAAATTGTGCGCGAGCGAGCCGTGGACCAGCGCCTCCTTCAGCGACTTGTAAGAATCCTCATACTCCACATACTTCCCGACAATCCCAATCGTCACCGTATCTTTCGGGTTGTACACGCGATGCACAATGTCTTCCCACTTGGTAAGGTCGCGGTCCTTCGCTTCCATGCGCAAATACTTCAGCACCAGCGTGTCCACGCCTTCATTCGCGAACACCAGCGGCACTTCGTACACCGAAGCCACATCTTTCGCCGTAATCACAGCCTCTTCCTGCACGTTGCAGAAGAGAGCAATCTTCGATTTCAAATCCTTGGCCAGAAACCGGTCGGTGCGGCACAACAGAATGTCCGGCTGAATCCCGATGCTGAGCAGTTCCTTCACCGAGTGCTGCGTGGGCTTGGTCTTCAGCTCTTGCGCCGCGGCGATAAACGGCACCAGCGTCACATGGACGAAAAGCGTGTCCTCGCGCCCCAGTTCCTGCCGCATCTGCCGAATCGCTTCCATGAACGGCAGCGACTCGATGTCGCCCACCGTGCCGCCAATCTCCACGATCGCCACGTCGACATCCTGCGCCACCTTCTTCATCGCAGCTTTAATTTCATTGGTCACGTGCGGAATCACCTGCACCGTCTTGCCCAGGTAATCGCCGCGGCGCTCTTTGGCGATAATCTGCTCGTAGAGGCGCCCTGTGGTCCAGTTGTTGTCGCGGGAAAGTTTCGCGTGAGTGAAACGCTCGTAGTGTCCAAGATCGAGATCGGTCTCCGCGCCATCGTCAGTGACAAAAACTTCGCCATGCTGAAACGGCGACATCGTCCCCGGATCGACATTGAGATACGGATCGAACTTCATCAGATTGACCTTCAGTCCACGGCTCTCGAGCAAGCAGCCGATGGACGCCGCCGCCAATCCCTTGCCTAGAGAAGACACAACTCCGCCCGTTACAAAGATGTACTTCGCTGGCATCTCTTCCTCGCTTTAAATTGTGATTGAAAATTGGTGCAGGTGGGGTGCACGAACAATTATGGCAGAAGTGGCCTGTGGAAAGAAATAGCAGAATTAGGATGAGTGACGATCAATTCGCGCGCGTTGACTATCCCCGCAATGTGGGCGAAAATGATTCAGCACTTCCCTCGATCCCAACTCATCGGGCTCGGTAGTTGTCTCTGCTTCAATCGTGGGCCTGTGGCGCAGCTGGGAGCGCGCTTCCATGGCATGGAAGAGGTCGTCGGTTCGATCCCGACCAGGTCCACCAATTCTCTCAACAACTTAGACCGGGCGAATCCTCTTAGAGACAGCTCCGCCGGTCATTTTGAGATCTCGAATAGGACCCCGCTAGACGTACTGCCAAGCCCAAAAGTTACGCCAAATAACGCTCGTCCTGCTGGACCCATAATCAGGCTTCTGGGATCAGAGCCATTATTGCCTCCCGAAAAGCTAAAAAACGTTTGCTCAGTCCCACCTGGAGTAATCTGGAATATCGCTCCGTCATCCATTGCTCCCCCGCCTTCCGCGACCCCATAAAGGTTGCCGACGCTATCGCGGACCATATTTAGAAACGGCGCACAGCCGTCGGGACTGCCGGTGAATTCATGGAGAGTGTGTTTGCTCCATGTGCCTCCAGTTTCCGGCGACAATTTGAACACGGTGCCGCAACTTTCAATTCCGCCAAATTGGGTCATGCCGTAAAGATTGCCCGCGGGATCGATGATGAGCAATGAGTCGGGCGTGGACCCATCGTTGCCGTTTTGAAAGAAGTAGATCATTTGTTCCCGCCAGCCGCCGCCGGCTTGGGGTGACAACTCAAACACGCCTCCACATCCGCCACCGCAGTTCGACGATCCGCCATCGTAAGCGGCGCCGTACAGGTTTCCGGCGGTATCAAACACCAGGCCGCCAAGGGGATTCGCTCCATCGGTTGCGCCGCCGGCAAATGCATACAAAACGGATTCAGTCCAGCCCCCGCCCGCCTGCGGGCTCAACTCAAATACCGTGCCGCCATGGGCGGTGCCGCCAAACTCCGTGACACCGTAGAGGTTGCCCGCAGCGTCAAAAACAAGATTCGTGTAGCGGGGATTTGACCCATCGGCACCTCCGGCGAAAGAGTAAAGCGTGGTTTCCGTCCATACTCCGTGGGCCGATCGGCTTAATTCAAACACCGTGCCGCAGTTACAAGATCCACTGCCGCCGACTTGCGTTGTGCCATAAAGATTCCCCTCCGCATCCAGGGTCATAACAGCCTCTGGAGAGCCGCCGTCGCTGCCTCCCGTAAACGAATAAATCGTGCTTTCGGTCCATATGCCGTAAGGAGATGGACGCACCTGAAAGACCGTGCCGAACCGATAGAACCCATCGGAACCGGTCGTCCCATAAAGGTTTCCGGCGCTGTCTGCGACCAAACCCTCGGGATCCACTCCTCCGTTAAACTCGTGGATCCGAGTTTCTTTTACTGCTGCCGCCCAAGCGGCGGGTGAAATTGTTAAGCCGAGCAAAACCAATGTGGCTGCGCCGCAGACATAGGAAAGAAATCTGGCTTTCATAAAAGTCTCCTGGGCTTAAGCATTGTGTGTGTTTCGTTAATCCCTGCCCACTCAAGCGAGATAAAGAAGCATGGCTTGAATGGACCACCTGGGGTGCCGAATCAGGGGCCCGCGAATCAGTGGACGGGCTGCGAGGCCGGACGCTGGCCGGACGCGCCAATCGCCAACTGTCCTAAACTACCTGCCACGGGAGGCTGCGCCTCTTGCGAAACGTCGCTACTCGCCTCCACGCCTCCATGCGTAAAGCCTGTCAGTATCGGGCGGTTCGCGACGGTTTCGTAGGCATAACCGGTCAAGGTGGCAGAGAGGTGGAGGAAATCCGCATTGACATTCACGCGGGCCCAGCCATAGTGGATCTCGCCGTCGATCAAAAACTTGAAGCCCAGATAGGGGCCGGTAAACCTGCGGCCTTTGCCCCAGGCCCCAAACGAATTGACCGTTCCGCCGCCGCCGAAGTAATAGAAGGAATTGGAAGAATCCATGGGTAAGGCCTGCGATTGAAAGGATCTCTCAGGACCGTTCCCTACCACCTCGCCCCATGCCACCGGCGCGGCGGCTTCTTTGACGGTATTCGGCTTCTTTTGCTGCCGCTTCCGGCGCTGCGCGTTCGACCCAAGCTGATAGACGCTGCTTGAAACACCCCAGATGGCATTGCCCGCCTGCTGTGGGCTGACCTTAAGGGACCCATGCGCGCCGAACGTACATACCGAACAGCTTGGATGTCGAGCAGCGTCGCCGCCGTTATTGCTGAGTACAAAATCCATCACGCCATCGTGATTCAGGTCCAGTGAGACAGGCGAGCCGACCAGAACCGGGGTGTTGGTTGGCGTGTAAATGATTTCGCCCTCGGCCGGCATGGCCTCCGCCAGAATTGCTCCACTGGCGGCGCAAGCCGCCGCGACATAAGAAATGAGCGCCTTATTCAGGTTTGTGTTTAGAGTGGTAGGTTTTCGCGAGAGATTTTTGCCGGGCAATGCGGGGTGAATCATAGAACCATCCTCTGCTTGGGACCAGTGGGTGGCCTGGGGGTGGCCGCGATCCCAAATGAGACAGAACTATATCTCTGCGACCCGAATTAAGTCAATCCTCAATGTCGGTCAGGGCGGCGCAAGGCAGTGCGCGACGTAACAGTCGCGAAAAAATAATAAAAAATGGAAAGCGTCGCGAACTGGCCCGAAGGTGTCCCCGGCGACCCACGTCGTCGTTTCTGGACAACTCAGGACTCCCCGAGAGCCGCGCGGTCGGCAACGGCCTCGACTCCCGCGTGGAATTTTGTGTCGTGTGTCGTAACCCTTCCATCCTTCTCCGTTTCGCGTGCTGTCGGGTCCTCTCGCTCGGGCACAAGTAAGGGCAGCGAACATGCGTCCAAACCGCATGAACACTGCCCCTTTTTTATCGCGCGAGTTCTGCTGCTGTCGCTCGGTTACAGTCGAAGATGAGAAATGGCATGGAAGAGGCGTCGGTTCGATCCTGACCAGGTCCACCAATTCCCTCAGCAACTTACTAATTCGGACCTGTGCGCGCCCCACCTGCGGCTGGCGCGGGCGTTCCCGGACTTCCGTTTCCGGCCGCCCCCGGCGTTCCCATGGGACCGCCGTTGCGGTCATGATCGTCGTAGGCAGCTTGCTGTTCCGCCGTGTCCATTACGTGGTGGTGGCCCTTGTCCGCCTCGGCGCGATCCTTCCAAAGGTTGTAACGTTCCGCCGCGGCCTGAATCTCAGGCTTCGGCAGGTCCGCGTCCCGGTCCGCTGCCACCGTATCGCCCGTCACATCGTATTTGTCGGCCAAATCGCGCTGCTTATCGGCCGCGGGATTCAGGAAGTGCTTATATAGACCGTCGTCGATCTTGGCATTCAGTTTTTTCGCGTCGGCCGCGATCAGCTTCCAGTTGGCGTGCTGGTCATTGGCGATTTGCATAATCGTCTTTCCCGCCTTCCGTTGCGCCGCAATATCTTCCATCTTCGCGCCGCTCTTCAGCAACTCCTCCACCACAAACATCGACCCATAGCTCACATTCAGATCGAGCCGTTGCTGCACCATCTCGCTCCGCTTCACCCCCATCACATCGCAGACCGCGCGGCTCACCACGGCGTGTGCGGTGGGATCCGTCGCCATGGCCGTCACCTTGACGAGTTCCTTGTTAGCTTTTTCCTGGTCGTCGCTGAACGCCGGCATGGCCGCCGTCAGGACCACCACAATCGCGCAATAACGAACGATTCGATTCATACCAATACCCCCGCAGGAATAGTATTCCACTCCGGCCGGGAAACAAAGCGAAAGCTCATCGCCCTCGCGAAGGCGGGTTCGGGATCTCTTGAGGTCGTTCCCGGCATTTCAAGCATGAAGGAATGCTAGGCTAGTATCGTGCACCGTCCCACTTTTCTCTTCCACGCCCAAGCAACCTTTCTTCTGGCTTTGTCGTGTTTCGGCACAGTCCTTCCCCTTTCCGCGGCAACCTGGACCGCGCGTTCCCAGCCCGCACGCCCGATCAACGGCGCCCCCGTATTATTCCAAGTCAAGCCGCCGCAGAAGCTGGAATCGTTGCATGGAACCTGGCTTGGACACGAAATCACCTTCAGCCTCGATGCCACCAGCAAAACCTGGTTCGCCCTGGCAGGCGTCAGCCTGGAAACCGCTCCCGGAACCTACCCTCTCGATCTAACGGGCGAGACCGTCTCCGGAAAGACTTCCAGCACAAAACTTTCCTTCAGCCGCAACTTCACCATCGCTCGCGGCAACTATCCCAAAATCGAAGTCAAGCTCAGCGTCGAAGGCAAGTTCACCGAGCCTACTCCCGAACAGCAAAAACAAATTGCGGACGCCCAGGAAATCAAAAAAGACTATCTCAACCGGGTTACGCCAGAGCGCGAGTGGTCCGGCACTTTCACTGCACCGGCCGATGCCGCCATTTCCGATGTCTTCGGTTCGCAGCGCATTTTCAACGGCAAAACTTCCAGTCCTCACCTCGGCCTGGATTTTCGCGTCCCCACCGGAACGCCGGTCGCGGCTATGAATGACGGCACCGTGCTGCTCGCGCGCCCGCTGTACTTCGAAGGCAACTTCGTGGTCATCGACCACGGCCAGGGTCTGCTAACCCTCTACCTGCACCTCTCGGAGTTCAAAGTAAAGGAAGGCGACCACGTAAAACGCGGCCGGGAAATCGGCCTCAGCGGCGGCACCGGCCGCGCCACCGGCCCGCATCTCCACGTCGCAGTGCGCTGGCAAGGCACCTATCTCGATCCCGCACGCCTGCTGCGTCTACCGCTGCCGCCAGTAGCAGCCAGCAATTAGCAGTTGGCAATTAGCAGTTGGCATTGGCTCAATCCCGAACGCCAAATGCCAATTGCTAACTGCTAATTGCCCCCCTCACGCATTCCCGCTCGAGATCCCAGGAAATCCTCGTGGAGAAATATCCCGCAGCGCATCGCGCAGACTTTCCTTCAACTCCAGATTTCGAATCAGCCGGTGCAAATAATTCGGATGCACTCCCAGCACCCGCGCCGCATCCGCGTAACTGCCTTGCGTCTGCTCCACCGCATTCAGAATCAACTGCTTCTTCAGCTCTTTCAGCGCCGCGTGATATTTCGCCTCCGTCATGTCCGGCGCCGGAGTCCCCTCCAACAGCGATTCCGGCAGATCCTCCGGCAAAATCATCTCCGACGATCCCAGCACCAGCGCCCGCTCAATCGCATTTTCCAGTTCTCGCACATTCCCCGGCCACTCGTAATTCACCAGGCACGACAAAGCCTCCCGCGAAATCGGACGCGGTTTCACCTTGCATCGTTTCGCATGCTTCTGCACAAAGTGCCGCGCCAGCATCGGAATGTCGTCCCGCCGCTCCCGCAGCGTCGGCATGGTCACTTTCAATACCGCCAGCCGGTAATACAAATCCCGCCGGAATTCCCCGTCCTTCACCGCCTGCTCCAGATTGCAGTTCGTCGCCGCGATCAGCCGGATATCCACCTTAATCGTATGATTTCCTCCCACTCGCTCAAACTCCCGCTCCTGCAACACCCGCAACAATTTCACCTGTAGCGCCGGAGCCAGCTCCCCAATTTCGTCGAGAAACACCACACCCGAATCCGCAACTTCCAGCCGGCCCTTCTTCATCCCCGCAGCGCCCGTAAACGCCCCGCGCTCGTGCCCAAACAAATCGCTCTCCAAAAGCGTTTCGGGAATTGCCGCGCAATTGATCGCCACAAACGGCTTGTTCGCCCGCGGACTATTCCGATGCAGCGCCCGCGCCGCCAACTCTTTGCCCGTCCCGCTTTCGCCCTCAATCAATACCGTGGAATCCGTCGGCGCAACCCGCTTCAGAAACTGATAAATCTCCTTCATCTGCGCGCCTTCGCCCACCAGGCTCCGCTCCTGGCTCACCTCCACCGTCAGCCGCTCGTTTTCCTGTTCCAGCCATTGCAGCCTCCGCGCATTCTCCAGCGCCACCGCCGAAATCCCCGCAATCGCCGTCACCAGCTGCAAATGATCTTCCTGCAACTTTTTCCCCGGAGTATTGCTATCCACATAAATGCACCCAATCACCCGCTGAAACACCGTCAGCGGCACGCATAGCAACGACCGCACCTGCGACGCCGCCAGGCTTTCCACATCCCGCAATTCTTCGCTGCCCGGAACGTCCGTCCCTAGAATCGCAATCCCCTGCTCCAGCACCTGCCGCGCCACCGTCCGGCTCACCTTCACCAGCGGAGTCTGCCCCGCCTGCCGCATCCGCGCAAACAGCGAATTAAACTGATGACCTTCCCTGTCCGCCAGCAAAATCGCTCCCCGCCCCGCCGGCACCACTTCAAAAATCAAATCCAGCAGCTGCCCTTGCAACTCATCCAGATCCCGTATGGCATGAACAATGCGGCTGATCTTCAACAGCGCATTCAAATTCCTTGCCATCTGCGAATTCGCCGGCAACTCCTGCGACATCCGCTCCGGCTGCAAATAAAGCACGTCCTGCGGATGAATCACTGTCGTCTCCGCCGTCCTGTGTCCATCCTCAAACTCCACCCGCCCCGGCGTCGTGACGTCATCTTCCTCCACCAGGAACAGGAAAGACGTATCGCCCGCGGCAATCTCGTCCCCATGCTCCAGCCACTGCTCCTCGACCACTGTCCCGTTCACCACCGTCCCATTCCGGCTTTCGAGGTCGCGCACCTGGAACTTGCCCTCTCGCCCCAAAACCGCGCAATGTTTCCGCGAAACCGACGGATCGATCACCGCGATCCCATTCGACGCCTCGCGCCCAATCGTGACTTCCCCCTCCACCAGCGGGATCGTCGAGTCCTTCAGAGGCCCCGAAAGCACCATTAATCTAGGACGCAAGCTTTCACCTCATGCGACAGCGTTTCAGTTCGTATGTCATCCTGACCCAACGCCGCTTAAAAACCCGGCGACGTCATCCCGAAGGCCCGCGTTTTCACCAGCGGGCCGAGGGATCTCCCTAATTCCACCTTCGTCGACTGTCCCACTCCCGCCCACAGCCACCTCTCTTATCACATTTTAAGCCGTTTCCAACATCCGATCTGATCCCGTTCCAATATCCGAACAGATAGCGCTCTATCCGATCGGATAGCGTTTTGCCAAAACGGACTATGAAGTGGACGCTCGCATTTTCAGGAAGAGAATGCTAAACCATTCTTTAACAGCGGGTTATGGCAATATCAAAATTTCATCGCCTACCGCCCCACTCTGGCACAAGACATGCAATACCTATAAGCGCGCCACTGCTTGGCAGAAAGCGATGGGGGAAGCGCTTTTCGGGAATTGTTCTTGCCAAGCTGCCGCAATCAGGGATCCGAGGGGCCCCCTCATCGGATCCCTGATCTTCTCCTTTGACCGCACTGAGGGGTGGGAAAACATGGGCCGAATCTTACCGGGCCGGATCCTGGGGCAAGTCCAAACCTGAGGAGACTCGCAAAATGAAGTACGTAATCGCACTTTGCCTAACGCTTGCGGCTATTTCGTCCGCCCTTGCCGCCGAAATGTCGCACGAAGAAACTATGGTCCGCACCGCCTACGCCAAACTCGCCTACGCCTCAGAACAGAATGTGATGGCCCAACTGGCGATTGAATCCATGTCGCCGGAGACCAGAACGGACACAGGGATGAGCAACGCCCAACGCCTGACCGCTGCCCAAGTGAGTTTCACGCTAGGTGATTTCTCAGTTGGGAGCGTGCAGGAGATAATCGCTCGCAAAGCCGTAGACTTCATTACGCCCGCCAGTGGCGAAACCCTCGTGGCAAGCCCAATGTCCTCCCAGTTCGCGGAAGGGGGAACAATGGCAGAAGTGCGCTCCCTTAGCCTCCATTGGCAGTCGGCTAATCCGCTTCCTCCAGAGCTCGCTGACACTAAGCTTGCAGATTTATACCAGTTCCAGTGGCACCGCTTGCGCCCCGAGGCCCTGTGGCAGCGTTACGCCGCGTACACAGTCACGGTTTCATTCCAAGGCAAAAGCCGCGGACCCTACAGGGCGCTTTTTATCTTCGGGCACGACACCCAAGGAAACGAGACCATCGAGCCGGAGGACGGGACCACCGACGCAATGGGCCTCGCCTATGCTATTCAGTCACACCTCTTCCCAACGCCTTTCGTGCGCACCCGACTACGGGGATACCAGGTCATCGCAGCATGGCTGAACACCAGGCAGATGTCCGGGCCTTCATGCTCGGTCGGTCTCGGCGATGTTTGTTGCGATCCTTCCGAGCTGAGGTGCGGCCCAGGCCGCGAGGACGTGGCAGACGGTCTCTCCAGGCCTCTGCCCGTGCCGGGCAAGCCATAGCAGGGAGCACTTGAGCCAGAGACCTGCCTTGAACAAAAAATCGTTGGAAAAAAATTTAGGAAGAGGAGTCTTTTTATGCGACGACATATGCTGCTTCTGTCTTCAATTCTGTATTTCGCGAGCTTGGCCGCAGGCCAAACCAGTTGTGCCTCATACAGCGCGCAGGACGTCCCGCTCTTCTGGGACCCATACGGAACCCAAGACCACAAAACGGGTGGCTATCACCAGTTCTATTCAACGCTCACCGGCACCTGCAGTTATGCCAGCGTAGGCCTGCCGAACTGCTCCAGCCTTTCGACTAGCTATGGATCTATTTCCAACCAAGACACAGGGCGTTTGACGACCGTTAACCCACTTTATCAGCACAACGTCGGTAATTCAGTCAATGGTGGGAACGGTCAAGCGCCGCTTGGCGGAGTGGCTACTATCAGCCAGGCAACGGGTGCTGCAACGGTAACTTCATGTCTCCTTAGTTGCGCGGCCGTGATAAGTTTCAGCGGCGGCACGGGGACGGGGGTCAATGTGAGCGTTAGCTTCCCGCCGGATTCTATTTTTGGCCTATCCCAGGCTATTTCGACAAGTTGCCCCAATATGCCAGATCCCACCTACGGCGGCGGCGGCAGTGGCTTCAATAACTCATGCACCGAGGACAGCGATTGCGGCGGCGACCAGTTCTGCTGTGTTGACGGCAGGTGCTCATCGTGCCAGGAGCAAGGCGAAGGCAAAAAAGGAGGCAGCGCAGCGACATGGCGCAAGCTTCAGCACAACATCTCGACCACCGATCAGCGACCCTAGGAAAGAATCGGGCCGTCGGAGGCCAGGAACTGCCCGGCGGCCCGCGATGCTGCAAACTTCACGAGTATGAGCGACAATCTCACGGTTCGATTTTTTCGCCGCCGGGGTCTTCCGAGCGCCACATCCATTGTCATGGCCTGCTCGCTGGCAGCGGTGGGTCAAGTCTTGCCCGGCACCTCCAGTCCTGGTCCAGGCTCCGCCCTAAAAGTCGATGTCTCGCTTGTGCCCGTGCATGTGGTCGTCCGCGACCCTCAGGGACGGACGGTGGGAAATCTTGGTAAAGACGATTTCCAGGTCTTCGATCAAGACAAGCCGCAAGTCATAAAGCAGTTTTCAGCCGAACGAACGGCTGGCCAAACCTCGGATTTGCCCGGAACAATAGACCCTTCGGCGCTGCCTGAAACCCGCTTCACCGTCTACCTTTTCGATGACATTCACCTCCAGCACGAAGATCTGGTTCGAGCGCGGGAAACGGCGAACAAGCAGATCGCCCATCTCTCATCCTTCCCATGGGAGCGCGCCGCCCTTTACACCACCTCTGGACAGAACCATGTCGACTTCGGGGCTGATCCAGCGAAGTTACGCGCGGCCTTGGCCAATCTGGAGCCGCAGGGCAGGTCGTCCGCCTCGGATTGCCCGCCAATGACGTACTACATGGCCGACCTGATCGACGAAAAAGGCGACCGCGAAGCCTTGAGTATTGCCGCCGACGAGATAGTATCTTGCGCCTTTGGCGGGAACAGAAGGTCCCGGCGTGAAGCAAGCCAAATGGCGAGCGCGGTGGCTCGCGAGAAAACTGCAATTGGAAAGGCGGAAACCGCAAACTCCGTTGGAATTCTCAAGCGGCTAATCAAGGCCATGTCTTCCGCGCCCGGCCGAAAGCTGATCGTATTGATATCGCCGGGTTTTTTCGTCTCCGACGCCCAGGCCCAGGCGGAAATCACGGACCTCGCGGCTCGATCGGACGTCAATGTCAGCGCACTGGACCCTCGTGGGCTGCTCCCTACGGCCGACTTTAATGCGACCAGGACGATCTACCGGAGCGCGTCCGAGGCCGAGGACGCAGCTCTTCTGGAAGCGCTGACCGACGCAACCGGAGGATTGTTTTTCCATAACAACAACGACGTCGAGGATGGATTCCGCCGGATTGCCGCCGTCCCGGAGTATTCCTACATGCTGGCGTTTTCGCCCCAAGGCCTGAAGTTCGATGGTCATTTCCATAAGTTGAAAGTGACGGTAAACGACGGCGTGAACCTCACCGTGCGGGCCCGCAAGGGTTACTACGCACCGAAGAATAAGCCGTAACCCTGTGCCGGAGGTGATTGGTTGATCGCACAGCTCAAGGACTTTGCTCGTGATTGAAGCTATTTTCATCGGGGCCGGCTTTGTTCTCCTCCTGATTGTCCTAGCCTTGGCCTTTGGGCCCACCCTCAGAGCACATCTCGCCGAAACCGTCACCGCCTTCATCGCCTTCTTTTTTCTTCTTTTCGGCCTGCGCATCATGATGTCCCCATTTGGCCCCGAGGGCAGTTTCTGGCTGGGAGATCTATTTGCGTCGCTGGGCCTAACTTACTTTTGGGTGACGCGAAAAAAACAGCCCTGAGCCGCTGTCGAATTCCCTTGACTTCACTCCCCAATCCGGAGACCCTATTCCTATACGCATTAGTTCCTTGACAACTTAATAGCAATAAGATAACTCCAGCAAAAGCCATATTTTGCGGGCCAAAGCCTCAAATTCATTGGCATTCCGCAAAACGCGCCCCCGTAAGTCATGCGCTTCTAATATTTCGCGGATAAGTTGTTTGCCTTCAAAGATTTAGCCGGATCGAGAGGACACAGGCAAGCCGCAAACTACTGATTCAAGAGATTTTAGAGGATCGATCCGGATAAAAAAATTAATCTGGATTGCGGCTTTCAGCTGGCAAATTTTTCCTCGCCGCCCGCCGCCGGAACCACGGGCAACGCAATCGCCGCCCCGTCCCGATATGTAACGCTGTTGCCGGAGATGGCTGGCACCCGATCTCCCGGAACCAGAATTCCCACCAGGTTCAGCGGATCGGCCGCCGAGAGCGTGATGCTTCCTTGCATGGTTGCCTGCGTCGAGTCGAGCTTGCGCAGCGCCCGCACCGATTCCACCGCCACCGGCAAGGCAAACTGCTCCCCCACAAATCCATCGACAAAACGCCCGCCGCGAATCTCTCCCCGATCCTCCAGCCGGCGGAAGGCCATCAGCAGCTCGCGCCACGGAGGCAGGTTCGCCTCCCGCGCCAGCACATCGCGGATCACAATGCCGTAGCGCCGCAGGAGCATCCAGCAGGCGGCCTCAACCATGCGCGGACGCTCCACCACTTCGTCGGCATGCAGCAAAGCCCAGCGCCCCGCATTGTGCCGCGGACGGGTCGTCCTTCCGCTTCCCTGCCCCGCCCGCCGCTTCGGGTCGATCAGCGACCGCAAGTTATCGAAGCCATCGGCAGTCACAAGTCCCGCGGCCACCAGTTCCCAAAGCGCGGTTTCGATCTCGGCTTTCAACTTGCCGGTGCCGCGAACAATATCGGCAAAGAACGATGCCCCACGCTGCCGCAGAAAATCCAGCACCCCCTGCGCCCCATGGCTGAGGCCACTGAATTCAGCTGGGTGCCCCATTTCTCGCGTCTTTTGCGAGAAGTGGGGATTTTCCCGCGGCGTCATCCAGTCCGCATCCTCCCGCACAAAGAAAGTGATGGGCGCAACGCTGGTTGGAATCACGCGCCGCTGCCGCGGAGCGGCACCAGGTTCGCTCTCGCCCGCGCGGCCCGCCGGATAGTCGAGCGTCGCCGGATGCGGCGACAATCTTCCCCATCCCACCGCACCCGTCAGGCAAAGTTGATCGAGCCACTTCGGATCGTAATCCACAATGCGCCGCGCCAGCACCTGGCGCTCCCACGCATTCGCCGGAATCTCGAAGCCTTGCAGTTGCCGCAAAACTTCGAGCGCCCCGCGCTCGCCCGCAACTTGCGTCCCAGGCGCCACATGCTGCCACTGCAACAACCACTGCAGAAACTGCGCCGCCGTAACGGGCTCGATCTGCTTGCGCAACGTCGCCACAGTAAGCCGGTGAATCCGCGCCAGCAACCGCCGCTCGCACCATTCGATTTCGGTTTCGTGTGGCGCGGGCGCCCCCGCCCGCGAAGCAGCGCCGCTGAAGTTTCCTCGCAGCACGGTCCCACTCGCTTCCATCCGAAGCAGCGCGCCAAGAATTTCAGAGCCGGGAATCCCCAATGTCTCCCCGAGCTGTGCCGCCTTAACCGGCCCCAGGTGCGACATCCAGCCTGTGACCGTGGTAAGCAAAGCATCGTCGCGGTTCAGCGCGGCCGTTTCAACGTCAGCCAACTGCGGCTCGAAGCGCGCCTCTGGAAACAGCACGGAAAACGTTCGGCCGCGCTCCGCGGCGACCCAATAAGTCCTCCCACCGAAACTCGCGCCTGCAGCGCGGCGTTCGCTCACCAATCTCTCAAAGTAGCCCAACCATTCGTTCGAAGCAGTGCCCGTGTGGGGACAGCCGCCCTCGGCTGTCCAGTCGAGCAAAGCTCGACTCGCTGGCAGCGCCACCAGCGTATGCAACACATCATGCAGCTCATCGGCGTCGCGGACATCCGGCCACGCCTCTTCGCGCACCAGAACAATCGCCGATTGATCAAGGCCTCCAACTTCTTCGAGCACGGATTCCGGCAACATGCGCCGCATCTGCACCGCGCGCGCCCTTCGCTCTTCCAGGGGCGCGTCATCGAGATAAGCGTACGGATTTGCATTCAAGATTTCATGCGAGAACTGCGACGGAACCGGAGTGTCGACCGCGATGCAACGGATCTTTCCATTCGCCAATCCAGTGAGCAGAGCTTTGAGTCCATCGATATCCATCGCTTCGGTGAGCACATCTTTCATCACCTCACCGACCAGCGGGTGATCTGGAATATGGCGTTCGCCCCGAATATTTTCGAAACACGCGGTAGCGTCGGGAAAAACGGAAGCCAGCAGATCGTCGGAGCGCATGCGCTGAATCTGCGGCGGAACTTTCTTGCCATTCTGAAAGCGCAGCAGCGCCAGCGCGCGGTTTGCATCCCAGCGCCAGCGCGTGGCGAAGATGGGGGAATCGAGCGCAGCTTGTTCGAGAATTGGCTGCACCGTCGCCGCTTGCAGAAAGTTGAAGACGTCGCCTAACGGGAAGCTATGCTGCTCGGCCAGAGCAATGTTCAGACCGTTGTCTGTAGCCGCAGCCTGCAACTCGAAGTTGAAGCCGACGCAGAAACGCTTGCGGAGAGCCAGTCCCCAGGCTTTGTTGATGCGCCCGCCAAATGGCGCGTGGATGACCAACTGCATGCCGCCGCCTTCATCGAAGAAGCGCTCGGCAATCACGGTCGTCTGCGTGGGAACCGCACCCAAAACTGCACGCCCCTGCAACACGTATTCGATGGCCTGCTCCGCGCCGGAGTCATCGACGCCGCATTCGGCTTTCAGCCAACTCACTGCCGCTGCAACTTCCGGCTGCGTTGCCGAAAATCCTACCGGCGAGGTATGGGGCAGCATATCGCTGATTTTTTCCCGCAGTGTTCCAATGTGCTCGGAGAGTTCTTCCGTACGTGCGGGAGCTTCGCCTCGCCAGAAAGGCACGCTGGGCGGCGCGCCGTGTGCATCCTGCACCAGCACGCGGCCGGAATTAGTCTCGATGCGGCGAATCATCCATGAGGTATTTCCCAACAGCATGATGTCGCCGCGGTTGCTCTCCACGGCAAAATCTTCATCGACGGTGCCGACGACGAGACCATCGGGCTCCGCGACTACAGCGTAGAGCGAGTTATCCGGAATCGCTCCTCCGCTCGTGATGGCCGCCAATCGCGCTCCGCGACGCGCCCGCAGCTTTCCGTTCACCCGATCCCGGTGAACGTAGGCGCCGTAACGACCACGGTGCGCGGCGATTCCTTCGGACAACATTTCGAGAATCGAATCGAAAGTCGCACGCGGCAAATTGCGGTAGGGATAGGCGCGCCGCACCAGCGCGAACATTGCTTCTTCGTCCCATTCTTCGGCGGAACATGCCGCGACGATCTGCTGCGCGAGCACATCCAGAGGAGATTCCGGAATCATCAGCCGGTCGAGATCACCCTGTTTAATGGCGCGGACGAGGGCCGCGCATTCCAGCAAATCGTCGCGAGTGGTGGCAAATAGTCTTCCCTTGGGCACGGCGCCACGCCAGTGTCCGGAGCGGCCGACACGCTGTAGCGTGACTGCAATCGCGCGCGGGGAATTGATCTGCACCACGAGATCGACCGTGCCTACGTCAATTCCAAGTTCCAGAGAGGCTGTCGCAACCAGCACTCGCACCTGGCCTTCTTTTAATTTTTTCTCTGCCGCCAGGCGCAGCTTGCGCGAAAGGCTGCCATGATGAGCCGCTACATTTTCTTCCCCGATGCGTTCACCGAGGTGATGAGCAACGCGCTCGGCCATGCGCCGCGTATTCACGAACACCAGCGTCGACCGATGCCGCTCCACTAGAGCGACAAGCCGGTTGTAAACCTCGTCCCACATCTCGTTCGAAGCCACCGGCCCAAGCGGCATTGAAGGAACTTCGACGGCCATATCGAGAGTCCGCTTGTGGCCGATGTTGACGATGACGGGAGCGGGCCGCAGGTCGTCGGAGCCGCGATTGCCGGTGAGAAAATGCGCCACTTCTTCGATTGGTTTCTGCGTAGCGGAAAGGCCGATGCGAACCGGCCGCTTGTAGGTGAGCGCTTCCAGGCGTTCCAGCGACAGCGTCAAGTGCGCGCCGCGCTTGTCATCGGCAACGGCGTGGATTTCGTCGACGATCACGGTTTCGACATCGCGCAGGATTGCGCGGCTTTTATCCGCGGTGAGCAAAATGTAGAGCGACTCCGGGGTGGTGACGAGAATGTGAGGCGGGCGCTTCAGCATGGCGCGGCGCTCGGGCATCAACGTGTCGCCGGTGCGGACGGCGGTACGAATCTCCGGCATGAGCAGTCCACGTTCACCTGCCATGGCGAGAATCTCGCCCAGCGGTACTTCTAGATTTTTCTGGATATCATTGCCCAAAGCCTTCAGCGGCGAAACGTAGAGAACCTCAGTGCGGTCGGCGAGATCTCCCCCCAGCGCCTTACGCACTAGCCGATCAATGCATGCAAGAAACGCAGCCAGAGTTTTGCCCGATCCGGTGGGTGCCGAAATCAATGTTGTGCGGCCGGCGAGAATGTGCGGCCAGCCCTGCTCCTGCGGTTCGGTCGGCGTGCCAAAGCGCTGGACAAACCACTCCGCAACGAGAGGGTGGGCCCAGGCGAGGGCGGAACGAAGGGACGGCATCCGAATATTGTAGCCGGAGGATCGAGTTTCGTAAAATGTTCGCTTAGTGAGGCAGCCGTATCAAGAATTTCAGCTCATGAGTGATGCTAGAATTCACGCGATGCCTAAGCTCAGTCCTGCAGCCCGCGCCCGGAAAATCAAACTTCTTCTGTTCGATGTAGACGGAGTTCTCACCGACGGCAAACTCTTTTTTCTTCCGGTCGTCTCTGAATCGACGGCGCGGCGTGACTCAAGCCTTACCAGCCCGAGCCAGATTGAGTTCAAAGGCTTCCATGCCCATGATGGCGCCGCGATTTCTCTGGCGAAGATCGGCGGGATCAGGACTGGACTTATCACCAAACGTATGTCGGAAACAGTCGCCCGGCGCGCCACCGATCTGAAGATCGACTACGTATATCAGGGAGTGCAGGACAAGCGAACCTGCTTTAACGACATCGTAAAAAAGGCGGGGCTGAAGCCAGAAGAAGCGGCATTCGTTGGGGACGACGTGATCGATCTGCCCGCTATGCGCGCCGGTGGACTCGGCATCGCGGTGAAAAACGCCCGTGCTGAAGTAAAAGAAGAAGCCCACTACGTTACGCTTCACGCTGGGGGCGAGGGGGCTTTGCGCGACGCGGTTGAGTTCATTCTCAAGGCCCAGGGCAAGTGGAGGCGGGTGGTGGAGGAGTATATTGGAGAGCGGAATCCGGAAAAAGCAGTTGGCAATTAGCGGTTGGCGTTTGGCTGTTGCTAACTGCTAGCCGCTAATTGCTGGTTTCAACAAAAAACCCACCGGATGCTTGCTTGGGGCGTGCTCGGGTCAGCATCCGATGGGTACCGTTTCTCCTTACTCACCCTGTTGTTTTCAGGAGTATTTGCAATGATTAAACCCTAGAACTCCACTAAGTTCCGTCTAATTTTGTAAAACTTTGTAATTCTTGCGAAGGCTGTCTGTTCTGCAGGCAATCAATCAGGTAGATACTGTACACGGCCCGGTAGAATCCGTGAGATTCGCGCTTCTGACGGAGCTTAATTCGAAATCACCGGCGTGCTCGACGCCATGAGTTCGGTGAAGCGTGGGTTTTTTCGCAACTGGGCGAAGTCCTCGTCCTTGTACACATTCTTCAAATCTTTGTAGCCATCTTCTCGCGCCTTGCGTAAGTATTCCAGCGATTGATCGGACAGTCCCATCTTCGCAAACAGCTTTGCGACCGTGTAGTCATATCGCGCGCGGTCCTCGGGACTCGGCAGCTGAGCCTGCACACCGCCCCGCGAGCTCCGGTTGAATACATCGGGATCGAGTTCCAGGGCATGCTGATAGGCGGCCACGGCGGAGTCAAAAGCGCGCTTCGAAAAATACGCTGCTCCCAGATTGTTGAAGAACGAGGCGGAGGTGTTATCCACCTCAATCGCCTTTTCGTACTGCTTGACGGCGGCTCCGTACTTCTTGCTCTCGTAAAAGATTACGCCGAGATTGTTGTAGGCATCGGCGTATTGATGATCGAAGCGGATCGCGCGCTCGAACGATCGGCGTGCTTCTTTGTAGCGCTGCATCATGAGTTCGGTGATGCCGATCTTGTTGAGCAGGCGCGCTTCGCCGCCTTTCTTGTTGAGCGCGGCGCGATAGTAGTCAAGCGCGTCCAAGAACAACTTGTCGGCGCGGAGCCGGTCGGCTTGCAGTTCAAGATCCGCGGCAGTTGCGTCCGGGGCAGGCGGATCGATGGCGCGCACCAGAGGCGGAGCGATCTGCACTTGTTCTGAATGTGAAATTTGAGCCAGTGCGGCGGTGGACGAAAGCAAGAGAACAACCAGGCAGGCCTTCCGGTAGGACATACAAACCCCCAAAGCGACCACTTCCCACGTGGTCATTCTGCCACAGTTTTGGGCAAACGGCGAAGATATTTTGCGGCAGCCGTAAACCTGAGCGTCCAGGGTGGCGCACCGAGGGCTTCTGGCCCTCCGGCGTGCGCTCGTAGAGACTTTTGGCTGTGGATTACCGCTTGCGGGAGCCCCGGCTGCTATCCCGCCTCGGCTCCAGCGTCCAGCCCCGTCCGATTCCCGAGGATTCCAGAGAAACAATCCCAATCCGGAGTTTCACTCTCCTCCATCGGTACGGGCTCCGGCCGTTTTCGCCTGTCTTTACTGGGCTTTACCGCACGAGACTTTGCTGCACCGGGCTGCGCTGCACCAACCTTCGTCCGGCAAACGTCGCCTGGAGCGGGCTGGCTGGCTGCGGCTTCGGACTCCGCCGTCTCTGCGCTGGCCGCCAAGCCGTTGTTGCCACTCTCTTCTTCGCATTCGTGCGCGGTTTTTTCCGCAGCCGCAAAATCCCGCGCAAACCACTGCGGGCCGTTGAGGCAGGTCCGATCCAGGGTGTTGCGGTCGATCACTACGTCGGTCGGCTTCTGCGCCTCGAAGGTAGTGTGGCGCAGATTGGAGCTGGCGATTTGCAGGCCGTAGAGCATGAGGCCGGCGGTTTTGGTGTCCATTTGCCCGGAGCCGAGCAGTTGCAGCACCTGCATGACGGCCAGTTGCACGGCGTTGGCGTCTTCGAGCAGGCACATGGAATAGATGGCGCGAGGCTTGGCCTCCTGGCGGTTGGCAAATCTATTTTTTCCATCCAGCATGTGGTCGTGAAAATAGCAGTGCCGGCGGCGGCGCAACGCGG
>Ga0302176_10000046_pt1 | contig 102909 bp, 73 predicted proteins | sample I_Palsa_E1_1_FD_198787 | JGI IMG/M metagenome (GOLD analysis project Ga0302176, IMG submission 198787) | Peat permafrost microbial communities from Stordalen Mire near Abisko, Sweden - I_Palsa_E1_1 | ecosystem: Environmental > Terrestrial > Soil > Palsa > Peat permafrost | place: Sweden...
TCGCGCGAAAGGGAAACGCTTCTGGGCCAAGCACAGAACGCGCGAGATCCATGACGGTCGGTCGTCGCGCAAGATTTGAAATCGGACTCAAACTCAGAGCATGGCGTAAGCCAGCTCGGCTGCGTCGAGCATTGCACGCAGCGATTGCTTCTAAGAGATGATCGACTTCTGTAAGTGAAAGGAACCTGGGAATGCTAGCGAAACCATCTCTCTCGATGGCATCCCGCAAACTCAACGGGCTCCTCCGCTCCTCGGCTTCGGGCGTGAGAACGTACGTGGACGTGCGGACGGACCGGATGAGGAACGCGGGCGCGGAAAGGCACGCGGAGGTTGGATGACTCTGGGCGCGGCTGGCTCCTTCTCCGGCGTGATGTGCAGCATCGACTTTCCGCTGACGTGGGTGAAACTGAACTCACGTGCTGCGAGCAGCGCGTTCATAGCCTCTTTCACGCGAGAGCGCGCTACGAAGTTTCCGAAGAAGGTTTCAAGCTCGACTGGCTCGGCGGCGATCACGCAGTCCATGTATTTCGAGAGCAACGCCGAGAGTGCCTGCTGCACCGACAGTCCCACGCCCTCGCGAACGGCGTCCGGTGCCCAGCGGTAGAGCACGTCCCAGAACGAGCCTTCGGTGGTTTTGTAATCGACGCGCGTGATTCGCAGCTTCATTGACAACTCGCCCAGCGCCTTGTCGAGCGCCGCCAGCGAGACGCTGCCGCCCAGCGCCTCCTGCAACTTCTGTTTCGAGATGGGGCCGTCGCGATCGATCAACTCATACGCATCGCAAGCCAGCGGCGAGTAAGGAGAACGCGGTCCCTGCCGCGGCGCGAGCTTGGGATTGCGCTCGCCCACCAGCGCATAGAAATATGGAAACGCCGAAGCCGCGACCAGGAACGCATTGTTCTCGTCAAACAGATTGGCCTCGAATGCCGCGCGCTCGCGCAGCAGTCGCACCATGAGTTCGGTCGCTGCCAACGCGCGAGGGTCGGAGTAAGCATGCTGCCAAGTGGGCAGGCGATTGTCGGAGCCGACGAATGCTCCAATGAACGTGGGCACCGGCATGGTCGGCCGCACGGGGTACATCAGGCAGAATCCGACGGCCTCGACAAAGGCGCGCGCCTCTTCAATGGTGCGGATGGGCTTGCCATCGAGCCTCCACTTCTCGCGACGAAGTTGATGTAGGTCTTGTTCGGTCATAAGCAGCTGTCAGCTATCAGCTCTCAGCTTTCAGCCAAGCCCTCGTTCGATGTTGTTTTTGCTGAGAGCTGAAAGCTGAGAGCTGAGAGCTAGATTCTCTTGAACGCCTTCTGAATGTCCTTTACAGAATACCGCAGGACGACCGGTCTGCCATGCGGGCACGACATTGGGTGGTCGGTTTTCGCGAGTTCGGCGAGAAGCCAGTCCATTTTATTTTGTTCGAGCGGCATGTTGACCTTGATGGCGGCGTGGCAGGCGATGGAAGCGGCAATGCGGCCGCGAATCTTTTCCAGGTTCAGAGACTGCTCCTCGCGCGAGATTTGATCGAGCAGTTCGTGGAGCATGTGCTCGACGGCAGCCGCATCGACACCCGCCGGAGCGACCTTCACTGCGACACTGCGCGCGCCGAAGGGCTCAGCTTCGAATCCATTGTGCTGCAGTTCGTCGGCGATCTCGGCAAAGATGGCTTGCTGCGCTGGAGACAACTCAAGAACAATCGGCATGAGCAGGCGCTGGCTTTCGACTTTCTGCGCTGCGCGCTGCTTTAGGATGCGTTCGAAGAGCACGCGCTCGTGGGCCACGTGCTGGTCAACGATCCATAGTCCATCTTCATTCACTGCGAGGATGAATGAATTGCGGATTTGTCCTAATGGTCGAAGCGTGGAGAGCGCGGCCAGTGTCGAGTCTTCTTCGCTTGCGTTCTCTGAAACATCAAGCGCGGGGGCGCAGCCGTTGTCTGGAATCGTCTCTGGAATTGCTTCGGCGAAGCTATCCAATCCGCGCGCCACGGGAATCGCAGCATTAGCCTCGACAGCGATTCCGCCTTCGAACTGAAAGCGTGCCGACAAGGCCGGCAGAGACGGCGCTTGCAGAGCGAAGCCTGCGCCGCCTGCCGGATCGTACAGCGCGCGTGCCGGCGCTCCAGATGCTGTCGCCAGATCGGATGGCGGCTCCCATTCTCTTGCCCCCGGCGTGAGGCCGGAGCTGGCCGTGGCGTGGGCGCGAATCTCGGTGGTGAACTGCGGCGCGGGGCGAGCCTTCATCAACGCAGCCCGCACGGTATCGCGGACGAAGTCGTGCATCAAGGTCGGTTGCCGGAAGCGAACTTCTGTTTTCGAGGGATGAACGTTGACATCGACCTCACCCGGCGGCAATTCCAGGAACAACAACACCACGGGATAGACAGAAGGCGGAATGATGTTGCGATAGGCTTCGGTCAATCCGTGCTGGATGAGGCGGTCGCGAATCAGGCGGCCGTTCACGAAGACATAAATCGAATTGCGATTCAGCTTCTGGATCTCAGGCTTCGAAACGAAGCCATGCAGGCGCATCTTGCCGGGATCGGCGGGTGCGGCCTCATCGTCACTTTCATCTTTCTCTACACGCCGCCACGGCGGAGGCTGAGGCAAGCCGACGTGCTCAAGCGCTTGCTCGGCGGCCACGGCAATCAACTGGTCGAGTGTTTCTTTGCCGAAGACTTGATAGACGCGCTCGCTGTATCCCGCGACCGGCGGGGCGACCAGCATGGCGTTGGTCGCGGAATGCAATTCGAAATGCTTTTCAGGATGCGCCAGCGCGTAGTGCGTGACCAGCGAAGCGATGTGCGAGAGTTCGGTCGATTCTGCTTTTAAGAACTTCTTGCGCGCCGGCGTATTGAAGAAGAGATCGCGAACCGTGATCGACGTTCCTTCGGGCAGGCCAGCTTCCTCGACTCGCGCTATTTTGCCGCCGTTGATTTCGAGGATGGTTCCGGCTGCGGCACCGGCATCGCGCGTTTCTAACCGCAGGCGCGACACGGATGCGATCGAGGGCAGCGCTTCGCCGCGAAAGCCCAGTGTGGCCACGCTTAGCAGGTCTTCGGCATCTTTGATTTTCGAGGTTGCGTGGCGCTCGAAGGCCAGCATCGCGTCGTCGCGCACCATGCCGCATCCGTTGTCGGTGATCTGGATTAGTTTCTTGCCACCTGCTTCGACGCTGATCTTGATGCGCGTCGCGCCCGCGTCCAGTGCGTTCTCGAGCAGTTCTTTCACGACGGAAGCAGGACGCTCCACAACCTCGCCGGCGGCGATCTTGTTGGCGACATGTTCGGGGAGTACGTGAATGCGGCCCATTGCCAGTTCTCAGTTTCCGGTTCTCAGTTCTCAGTTGCGGTGGAGATGAAGCAAGTTTCGCAGATGGTGGGGTGGAAGGCAAAGCTGAACCGCCCCCCAATGGGACATGTGCGCGATATACAACAGACTGAAGAGGGATTACGAGGACTGGATTGATAGACCTTTAGGCGCGCGTGTCTGTGGGCTGCCCGTGCACTGCCGAGGCCCTCTGGGCGGCGATACGTGGGAACGGACGCACCTTCGGCATGCGCCTCTTCTTAGCCAGCCAGAGGTCGCGCTGCAACTGCATCTTAAGCCAGAAGTCAGCAGAAGTCCCCAAGGCAGCCGACAGGCGCAGAGACATGGATGCGGTGACGCCCGCATGGCCGTTGAGAATTCGCGAAAGATGCGCCCTCGTTACGCCCAAGCGACTCGCCGCTTCACTGACGGTCATCTCGCCAAGATAATCGCGCAAGACCTCGCCGGGGTGTGCTGGATTGAAGATCATGCTCCTCCGTTCAGTGATAAGCGTTCAGTGATATGCATTCAGTGATAATCCTGGTAGTCGACCAGAACCGCATCCTCTCCTTCAAAGGCGAATGTCATCCGCCAGTTGCCACTCACCGTCACCCCCCAATGGCCTTGCAGACTCCCCTTTAACGGATGTAGCCCACTGCCGGCGGCATTCAAATCTTCGGGTCGGCTAGCCACGTCAAGCGCGGTCAACAGCCGCCTCAGTCTCTCGGCATGCTTTGGCTGAATCCCCGACTTCGAACCGGTCTCAGCGAATTTCTTGAGCCCTTTATGCCGGAAGCTGAGTATCACCCGTACAGTGTATAGCTGCAGTATACACCAAGCAATCGGTTTCTTGCGCAAACGGCTTTCCGCAAGCGGGTAGCGGCTCAGTTCTCCGTGGGCTCGACTTTCACCTTGGGCGGCGGCAAGGACCTGGGCGGCTTTGCCGGATTTGCTGGAGTTGCCGGAGGCGTGGGCGGCGCCACGGAGGCTCTGGTGGATGCCTTGCGAATCTCGATGCCGTCGTGCTCGTTGTTGAGCACGACATGAGATGCGCCGTTGCCGACCGTGCCACTGGCCTTGGCCTCGTGCTCATTGCTGTCAATTTTTATTTCCGGGAAGTCTGACTGGATTTCTCCGTCGCGGGTGCGCGCGTCGACGTGGAATCCGGCCTTGTCGGGCACGCTGAGGTGGATGTCGCCGTTGCGGCTGTCGATCTGCACGTTGCCGAGCGAGCGCATCGACAGTTCAATGCCGCCGTGTTCATCCTGCAGACGCACGTCGCCGGAAACGTCTTCCAGGCGGATTTCCTTGGAACGTGTGGTCAGCCGCACGGGACCGAATAACTGATCGGCGCGAAGATCGTCGGAATCGAGATTGAGGTCGCCATCGATGCGCGAGAATTCCATCTCGGTGCGGGAAGACTTGAAGGCGACGTTCTTGGTGATGTGGCCGAGTTTGACGCTCTCCTGGAATTCGCCGTCGAACTGCGCCGAACCTTTGACGTCGGCGACAGAGACTTCGTTGAGGCGGCCGTCGATGTGGACGTCTCCCGTGATCTGTTCGACCTTGGCGGAACTTTTTTCCAGATGCAGTTTCACGTTGCCGATGACGTCTTCCACGGAAACGTCGCCGTGCTGACTGTTGATCTCGACTTCAGCGTCGCGGCCGATTACCGAAACATCTCCGCGCCGCGAAGTGATGTGCACTTCCATTTTGCGTGGGATGGAAATATCGAGATCGCTTTGCACGGAGTGGTCACCGGAAGCTTGCGTGTGAGCGTCGAGAATGATCACATTGCCGAGAGAGGTGATCGCGGGTACCGCCTGCTTGTTGTATTTGTCGGCGTCATTCTGGCTTTCCGCGCCGACGCGCTTGCGCACGACCACAGTGATCTTGTTGTCGTTGGCTGCGCTGATCCGGACCGCGCCGTGATCGTCGTTGATGCGCAAGCTGGTGGCGTTGGCTGGAACGTCCTGTTCGAGGTGGTCGTCGAAGTTGTAGGTCTGGCCGAAGAGGTTATCCAGGTCGCTGTCGTCGATATTCATGTTGTCGCGGATCTCGCCCCAGTTGAAACGCGAAGCCTGGGTGGCCATGAGTCCAAAGACGACGATGAGGATGACGAGAAAGAATCCGCCAACGCCGATGCCGCGCGCGGGCACACCATCGCGCTGCGCCTGCTGATACTCGACCAACTTGATCACGCCCCATAGAATCAGCAGTGCGGGCCAGTAGTGGGCGAACAAAGTTCCCAGCCGCATCCACGACAGCATGTGCAGGTTGCCCAGCAGGAAAACGATGCCGAGAATGATCAGCACAACTGGTCCGGCAAACGAGCGGCGGCGATGGCGCGGCGGGGCATACTGAACAACCGGCGGTTGAACAGCGGGTGGAACCGGGTTTTGCATTGGACTAGACATTGCGCACCTCCCCGGAAGAAGACGCTGGTGGTTGATTCGACGGAGATGGATTGGAGGGTGGCGGCGTAGCCGGTGGCGAGACTGCTGGCGGCGCCCCAGGCAGCGGGCCGACGTGTCCCGCCGACGACGCGCTGCTCTGAATCATCTTTACGATACCAACCACTAGAATCCATGCGGGCCAGGTGTGATCCAGTCCGGCATTTCGTATGTCCAGGCTCTGCAACAGCAACAGTACGCCCGTTGTCAGTACCATTGCCGGGCCCATCAGCCAGCGCGTGCTGCAGCGTCCGCAGGTGCATATTCGTCGGGAACGCTCATACTGGCGGTAGAACATCCAGCCGCCAAGGGCAACGATCATCAGCGGCCAGAAGCGCCCGAAGCCATATTCCATGATCCCCATCGTGTGCAGCAGAAAGAGCACTCCTAGGCCGATCAGGATCACGGCGCCAATGGGCACCTTCGAGGTGTCGAACCTCGCGTCCCCACCGAACGTCTGGGCCAGACCAAAAGGATCGGGAGACGGCTCCCCGGCCTGGATAGCTTTAGCCGACCGCACGGCGTCGATCAATTGGTAAACGAAGAAGAACATCGCGCCGAGGACAAATACTGTGTTTGCTGCGCCAGACGTTGAGTCCGCTATTGCGCAGAGCACGGCGAAGATAACGAAATGCGTGAGCCCTTTTGCGTACTGGCCCGAATAGACCGCCCCGACGCCGGGGAACAACGAAAGCAGCCCGGCAAGAACCGGATTAGGCCCGGAGCCAGTGGGCCGCGGGCCGGATGCGGGCACTACCAGGGGTTGATAAACAGCTTGCGGAGGCACGAACCCCGCTACCGGGGCGGTGCCTTCGAGACGCGCTGCGAGACAAGGCTCGCAGTAAATCACTCCGCGGACGTCGCGGGTGCAGGTGCCGCAGAGCGGCTTGCCGCAAGTGCGGCAGAAAGCCACCGCGGCCGTATCCGGGTGCGTGGCGCAGTTCATACGAACCTCCTGTACGTGGTCACCGACACTACAGGCAGATCCTGATTTAAGGGATCTTGATCTCGCTGATCAAGATTCAACGAATCCTGATTCAACGGATCATGATTCAGCGAATCAAAGACAGATGGACCCAGCGGAGCGCACGCCAGAATGAGATGGGTGTCGTTCTGGCTGTAATTGCGATCCTGCTTCTGCTCGGGCTGTTGTGTTGTGTCGTTCTTGTGGTCTTTCTTTTCTCCTGCCGGCGCGGCTTCGGCGGGCACGACGTTGCGCTTGAGTTCGCGCACACGCGATTCCACCTCGTAGACGAACCGGATATTTTCGTAATAGCGGACGACGCGGGCTTGCGTATTGTAGTACGTGTGCCGTATCGCAGCCGGACGCAGGCTGATCGAGCGCAGGTCGGCGGGTTTCACGCCGAGTACGCTCAAAGCCACCGACAGCGAGAAGAACGCCATGCCAAACGACATGGCAAAGCGCGGCTGCCGCACTGTGCCCCAGATAGGCTGTATTGCCCCCGAGATGTGGGCTTGCGCACGCTCCCACCACGAAGGGCTGAAAGAAGAAGCGCCCTGCGAGGCAGATACGTTTACCCGCAGGCGTTGGGTGTCAACGCCCGTTGTGGATGCCAGAATATTCGTGACCAGACTGGCAGGAGGCTCCACCTCCGTGAGATCCTTCAGCCAGTTGCGGCCCGCCTGCACTTCGGCGAACAGCGGCCCGCACACGGAGCAAGTCCGAGTGTGAGCGTGGAAGGCGTCGAGCTGAACGCCGGTCAGCACGCCATCAAGCGCGTCGCTGAGCAGGGTGTCAAACTCGTGACACTGCACTCCGTTGCTGGTTTTGTCTGGCATCACATCACCTGCCTATAGGTACGTTGAAGTAGCCGCGCAAGTTCCGCCCGGCCCCGATTTATTCGAGATTTCACAGTTCCCTCCGGCACCTTCAAAACGGTTGCGATTTCACGATAGTCAAGATCTTGTAAATCCCTTAGAATCACTGCCTCACGAAGCTCTGGAGATAGCCTGGCGAGGGCGGCATGAACGGTTTCTCCCACCTCGCGGCTGCGCACGCGGGCGTCGGGCGGGGCAGATTGGTCCTGAATCTGCTCACTCAGGGGTAGTGCATCTTCGTGCGCCGACGTTGCAGCGTCGAGCGAGTCGGTAATCCGGTCCTGCTTGGTCTTGCGGAAATGGTCGACCAGCAGGTTGCGGGTAATGGTAGTGACCCAGGTAACGAAGGCTCCTTTTGAGCTGTCATAGCTTGCGAGGGTGCGATACATCTTGATAAAAACTTCCTGGGCAAGGTCTTCGGCGTCGTCGGCCGACCCTGCAAAGCGATAGCAGATGTTATAGATACGCCGGTTGTAGGTCTGGACGATTTCTTCCCAGGCAGCGGCATCGCCGGCTACACAGCGGCGCACCAGCATCGCAACTACCTGAACGTCTTCCAAACCGAAGCTCCCCGGAAAGCTTAGCGATCTTACTTTACGACTCTGCTTTGAAAGGGCGCGGATTCAAGCTGCGCCGTAGAGCTGGAGGAAGATTGAGACGGCAAGAACCCCAAGCCCTACAAGACAGTACGCGGATGGGCTCCCGCAAGTTCGCAGGTTCGAAGCCGCATCCGCAACTTATAGGAAACAGGGCATTGTAGCAGTGGGGATTAGCGGACGTGACATGCCAAAGTGGAGGCCATCTGCAAGAGTCAACCGCAGACGAATGTGAGCACCCGACTTGCGTCGGGTGCCCAGATGACCAAATAGTTTGTTGTGTTTAGTGCGTCTAGCGTTTCCCTTATTGTGCCGAACACGTCGGCGGCGGGAAGGTAGCTACAGTCAGCACGCCTTCCTGGGATTGTCCGGTGCTGAATGGTGTTCCGGGAACCGAGGAGAGCGCGCCGGTCGAGTCGATCGAGCGGCCGTCGACTTGGCCAGAGGTGAAGAACGCCGAGTATAAATACGTTCCGGAGTGCGTCACGGCGACGCCGCCAGTCCAGCCTGACGTGGTGAAGGGCGAACCCGCAACCTGAGTCAGCGCTCCATCAGAGCCGACTGCGAGCGTTGAAACATCGCTTGAGAAAGTATCGGTGACGAACAGGTATTTGCCGTTCGGACTCAGCACCTCGCCGCCACTGGTTTCGGTCGTGCCATTGAAGAACGGGCCTCCCGATACCAGCGACAGGTTGCCGGCACTCGACATGGAAAACACATCGATGGCCGCATACGATCCGTTATACGATCCGTTATCCGTTACGAAAACCAAATTTCCCGCGCAGTTGACGGCAACGTTGAATGGGGTGGCGCTCGAGGTGAACGGCGAGCCAGAGACGGCGGCGAGCGTTCCAGTCGAACTGATGCTGTAGACGCCCACGGCAGTGAGCGAGCCTTCGGCAACCACGAGGAATTGACTATTCGAAGAAACCTTCAATCCGTCCGAATTGGCGCCCGTTTGAAAAGGAGATCCCTCGACTTCACTCAGCGCGCCTGCGTTGCCGATTGCATAGACGTGAATATTGGTTGTGCAGTCGCAAGTGGCAAAGAGAAACTTATTGTCCGGGCTCGTGGCTAGCGCATAGTCGCCGCCGGGAGCGCCATCGGCAAGGAACGGCGATCCTTGAACGTGGGTGAGAGCACCGGTCGTCGAATTGATTTTGAATGCGCTGATCGTGCCGCTGCCGTCGTTTGCAGCGTACAGAAAGCTAGCATTGTGCGCGGATGCAATGGCGATCTCTTCGGGATCGATACTGTTTCCGCCGCCCGTACCTCCAGTTTTGTAAGGAGAGCCTGCGACTGCTGTCAAGGCGCCATTTGTGCCCACCGCAAATGCTGAAACGGTATTCGGCGGCTCGTTAGGCTCACCGGTGCTCTCGTTGTTGTTGGTGTAGACGAATTGACTCTGCGCCATGGCGGTCGAGGCCAGCAGCAAAGCCAGGCAGGCGGACCCGAAGTACTTCATGTGGTATCTCCAAGTGAGAAGAAGTCCGGCTGGGGCGGTCATGCCGAGGAATCCGCAAGGTCAGGGAACGCAGGTTTCCATAACTAATTTATGAAATGGTCGCCGCTAGGGCAATGCGGAGTTGTCCGTAAAAAGCCGGCGTTGAAACCGTAGTTCTTGAAAATTATTCTGAGGTGAAGTAGTCGACCGTGACTGGATTCTCGAAGAGCGAATAGTCGCGGGTGACGACGGTGATACCGCTATCGGTGACGAAGTAGCGCGAGCGGTCAGCTTCGGTGTCATAGCCGATCGTCGTGCCTTCGGGCAGGTGGACATTGCGGTCGATAATGCAGCGCCGTACGCGGCAATGGCGGCCTACGGCAACGTGCGAGAACAGGATGCTCTGATCGACTTCAGAATAAGAGTTCACGCGCACATCGGGCGAGAGAATGGAGTTCTTGACCATGCCTCCCGAAACGATGCAGCCGTTCGACACAATGGAGTCGAGAGCGCTGCCCATGCGGTCTTTTTCCGCGAAGACAAATTTCGCCGGAGGGTACTGGCGCTGGTGTGTGCGGATCGGCCAATCGTGATCGTAAAGGTTGAAGATGGGCGAGACCGAGACGATATCCATATTGGCTTCGTAGTAGGCTTCGAGCGTGCCTACATCGCGCCAGTAGAGCGCCTCTTTTTTATTTTCGTCGATGAAGTCGTAGGCGAAGACGCGATAGTCGTCGACCATCTTGGGCAAAATGTCTTTGCCGAAGTCGTGGCTGGAGGACTGATCTTCGGCGTCTTTCAGCAGGATCGGAATGAGCACGTCGGCGTTGAATAGATAGACGCCCATCGATCCCGCAACCTTTTGCGGGTTCCACGGAGAGCGCAGCTTGGTTTCCTTCGGCTTCTCTTCAAAGCCATTGATGCGGCCGTCTTTGTCCACGTCGACCACGCCGAAGCGCGTCGTCTCGTCGAGATCGATCTGGATCGTGGCGAGAGTGATGTCGGCGGCGGAATCCTGGTGCTGCTTCATCATCTTGCCGTAATCCATTTTGTAAATGTGATCGCCGGAAAGAATGAGGACGTGCTTGGGCTGCTCAGAGCCGATCGAATAAATGTTCTGATACACAGCGTCGGCGGTGCCCTGATACCACTGATCGCTGACCCGCTTCATGGGCGGAAGGACTTCGATGAACTCGCCGACTTCGCGTCCCAGAATGTTCCAGCCTTCGCGGATGTGGCGATTGAGCGAGAGCGCTTTGTATTGCGTGAGAATGTAGACGCGGCGCAGGTCAGAGTTGAGGCAATTCGATAAAGTGATGTCGATGATGCGATACATTCCGCCGAAAGTGACGGCAGGCTTGGCGCGGTCGCGTGTGAGCGGATAAAGCCGCTCGCCAGCGCCTCCGGCAAGCAGCACTCCGAGAGTGTCTTTCATGGACATCGATTCACTCCAGAGAAACAGTAGATGGTAGCACAGGCCGGAACGTTGCCGTGTGTTTGCGCAAGATGGGTCTTGTGTTGGAAGTTTTCTTTTCAGCTTATAGTCGGCGTCATCCTGAGTACAGCCGTTTTTCAGGCGGAACGAAGGATCTCCCGCCGTGGTATCGATGGAGAGATCCCTCACGCGGCTGAAGTACGCCACGTTTCTCGATCGCGGCCTCGTTAGGCGAAATGAGGATTAAGTTGAGCCAACGGAAACTTGAAACTGGTTCTGCTCTCGATCCGACGGGGCCTCGCTCCTGCCGTGACAGCCGAGGCGGCTGTCTCCACACAATTATTCTTGCCCTCCGCGATAGATTGCAATCTGCTGCTTTACTGCGTCGAGCGCGCCGAAGCCCCACAGGTTTGCCGGTTCGATGTCGTCGTCGGTGTTGGCGTCGAAGCCTTCGTCGGGAGGAACGAACTCGTTGAACTGATGGACCATGAGAAAGATGGGTTCGAGCTCATTCGCGTACGTCATGAAAGAACTGAAAGTCTCGTACGATCCATTGGTTCCGAAGCGCAAGGCATCATCGGGACAGTAGGGAAGCGCATTTGAGTTCGGGCATCCCCAGCCGTACGCCCCGGCGGTGGCGATCGAAGCGGTCATGTTCTCCACGCGTGAGCCGTCACTGCTGATTTGGTTGAAGGTCGGATAGTACGGGCAGTACGGCTGCGCGCAGGATGTTTTCAGGCGGTCGACCCAACTCCAAAAATCATATCCAGGATTAATCTCCTCCGGCCCGTCGGCCTTGCCTGGATTGAGCCAGAGATAGGGCTGGCTATCGAGATATCCCGCCATCATTCTAAAAGTATATTTCTCGCCGATCTCAGGATGGCTGGTCAGGAATTTTGTGATTTGAAGCCACAGCGGATTGTCGCTGCGGGATGGGTCCTGCGCCGCGCCCAGGAAGATCAGCATCAGCGGCTTGCCTTCGTAGATCACCTGGCGGTCGGGATATTGCTGCATGAGCGCGCCAAAATAATCGACTTCCTTTTCGAATGCGGTCTTGCCGTCGAGGTCTTTATACAATTCTGTCTCGTCACCGCCACCGAGTAACGGGATGAGCTTGAGGTTGGTGCCGAGCTTCGTCCACGCCGGGTAAAGATTGCCGGTATTGTCGCGGATGGTTTGCATGGACGAGCGGAAACCGGAAGTGCAATACGGGAGATATTTTTCGGCGAACCAAGGGGTATTGAAGATGCAGCTTACGTTGTTGGTAAGGTCGCTGATGGCGGCGTCGATGCCCATGTATTCCATCCACGCGACGTGCTGGCGGATGACGTGAGGGTCGGCGCTGTCATAGCCTCCGCCCACGGGTTGCATGTCGGCAGACTGGAGCAGCGGCATGGCCGCGGTGCCCTGAAAGGTGATGGCGTTTGGACCGAACCAGGCTTCGTATTCCATGACCACAACGTGGCTGTTGTTGCCGACGACGAATGGGCCGGCCCGGGCGGTAGCGGAGGCCAGCGAGCAGGCGAAGAGAATCCCTAGTACGAATGAAGCAGGCTTGGGAGCGAAAACTCGTCGCCGCATGGTCGTTCCAAACCCCTAGCCGTTAAGGAAGTTTCGGCTAATGGCAATTCACCCCGGGCTGCACTTCGCGGCGACAGAAAAGCAGGTTCCTCACCGCGCTTTCAGCGCGATTCAGAATGACAATGTCCAGGGTAGACTCCGCGCACATGGGACCCTGACCGCATCTTTACTTTTCTTTTTCTTCTTCAATCTTGATGCGCAAGGACTTCAGGAACTTCATATCCTGATCGTTGATTTTGAATTCGGGGTTGGTAGAGAGTGTGGTGACAAGGGAAGTCTTGTCAGAGGACTTTTCACCCTGCTTGCTGACGCCAATAGTGGCTTCGAGGACGAGGAATATATCGTAGCCGCCCTCTTTAATGCGGGAGACGACTTCGGCGATCTGTTCGGAGTCCGAAAGAGATTCGTTGATGGCCTCTCCGAGTTCCTTCATGAGCTGCTTGAGTTGTTGGTCCACGTCTCCCCCGATCGCCGACTGCTCGGAACCTTGCACTGCTACCTTAGATGCCTGCGGCTGGCAAACCGTTTCGCGCGCGCGCAGGTTTGCGTCATTGTAGCGCCTTTGTAAAGCGGGAGGCTGTTAAAATCTAACTGTGAGCAAGGTTTCTACTGTACGAAAGTTAGGGGTGGTGGCGCGGGTTGCGGGGCAACAGGTCAAGCGCAGCCGGACGGCGCGGGCCGTGACCGGCGCTGTCGCGACCACGGGCCGGGCTTTTGGACGGGCGGCTCACCAGTTATGGCTCGAGGTTACGGGGCTTGTCTTCCTGGCGATGGCGGGCGCCGGAGGGATTGAGTCGGTGAAAGAATATTCGAAATATCAGGCAGGGCGCGCAGGGGCCAGAGGCATGGTGGTTGCAATTTGCTTCACGGTTACATTTGCGTGGTTTGGGATTAGTTCGTTCGTGAGGGTGAAGCCGAAAGGGCGCCGGTGATGGCGGGCTTGGCGGCGCTGCAATCGACAGCAGGTTCCTCTGCGCTGCGCGCGGCGGAATGACAAGCTTTTTCGGAAAGAGTGGTGATTATGGCAGATGCAGCTAAGGTAGCGGATCACAGTGTGGCGGCGGAAGTCGAGACTGAATCGCATATTACGGTGAAGGCGCTCTACGGGCCGGCGGATCTCAAGGGATCCGACTATGAGAGCGAGGTTGGATATCCCGGCGAGTACCCGTTTACGCGGGGCGTGCAAGCGACGATGTACCGAGGGCGGCTCTGGACCATGCGGCAGTATGCGGGCATGGGTGACGCCGAGGAGTCGAACAAGCGCTACAAATATCTCCTGGCGAATGGGACCACCGGGCTTTCCGTGGCGTTCGATTTGCCCACGCAGATCGGGATGGATTCGGACCACGCGCTGGCTGCAGGTGAAGTAGGCAAAGTGGGAGTGGCAATTGACTCCATCGAAGATATGGAGCGGCTGTTTGCGGGCATCGAGCTGACGAAAATTTCTACATCGATGACCATCAATGCAACGGCATCGATTCTGCTGGCGTTATACGTGGCGGTAGCGCGGCGCCAGGGCGCGGACATCCGCAAACTTTCTGGGACGGTGCAGAACGATGTGCTGAAAGAGTACATCGCGCGCGGGACTTATATTTATCCGCCGCAGCAGGCGATGCATGTGATTACCGACATGTTTGCCTGGGCGAAGGATAACGTGCCCGATTGGAATACGATTTCGATTTCCGGCTACCACATGCGTGAGGCGGGATCGACGGCGGTGCAGGAAGTGGCTTTCACGCTGGGCAACGGCATGGCGTATGTGGAAGCGGCGATCAAAGCCGGGATGGATGTCGATAAGTTCGCGCCGAGGTTGTCATTCTTCTTTAACGCGCACAGCAATTTTCTGGAAGAAGTTGCGAAATACCGCGCGGCGCGGCGAATGTGGGCGCGCATTATGCGGGAGCATTTTAAGGCGAAGAATCCGAAGTCGTGGATGCTGCGGTTTCATACGCAGACGGCGGGGTCGACACTGACGGCGCAGCAGCCGGAAAACAATATTGTACGGACGGCGATTCAGGGGCTGGCGGCGGTGCTCGGCGGAACGCAATCGCTGCACACGAATTCTTACGATGAGGCTTTAGCGCTGCCGACGGAAGCTGCGGCGCGCATTGCTCTGCGAACGCAGCAGGTGATTGCGTATGAGTCGGGAGCGCCGCAGACTGTCGACCCGCTGGCGGGTTCTTATTACATCGAGGCTTTGACCAATGAAATCGAGAAGCGCGCGGCGGAGTATTTGGGAAAGATTGAAGTGATGGGCGGCATGCTGAAGGCGATCGAGCGCGGGTTTGTGCAGCAAGAAATTCAAAACGCGGCGTATGAGTATCAGCAGGCAGTGGATCGCGGGGATGCGGTGGTGGTTGGGGTAAACCGGTTTGGCATCGACGAAGAGAAACCGATTCCGACCCAGAAGATCGATCCGGCGCTGGAGCCGAAGCAGATTGAGCGGGTGCGCGCGTTGCGGTCCCGGCGGGATTCGGCTGCGTGGAAGACTGCGTTGGCATCGGTAGAGACGGCTGCGCGATCAGCCGAGAACGTTATGCCCCGAATCCTGGCGGCGGTTGAGGCTTACGCCACTGTGGGCGAGATTTCAGATGCGATGCGAAGGGTGTTTGGGGAGTATCGGGAAGCGGTCGTGATTTAAAGTGGCTGTGGTTTGTTGATACTGCTTAAAACCCTCTGGGATCGCCGTCGGAGGTTTTGTAGTCGCAGGCCGTACGGCAGGGTACGCAGTACATGAGCCCGTCTTTGCAGATGCGGATATCGAGTTGCGACTGGCAGAGAACGCAAAACTTATCGCACTCGCACTGATCTTCAATCATCTCGCACTGGCCGCAGCGAAATTTGATGTGAGTGGTTCCAGAGGACATGAAACTAATTTAGCGCCGAGCTGATGAGTGGGGAACGTGCCGTTAGTAACTTCATTGGTGATTTTGATTGACGATGGTTGATTAAAAACTTTTTGTGCGTGCATCTCATTTGTTTATCAACACTCAGCAATCCCTACCGCGCAGTGCCCGTACCATATAATTCTTAGCAATGACCTTCCAACAGGTGCTGGATGGAGCGGAAGTCCTCGCGCAGAGCGGGGACCCGGCGGTGACCAGTGTCGAATACGACTCGCGTCGCGTGAAGCCGGGGTGCTTGTTCGTGGCTATGCGCGGCGAATCGAGTGACGGCAACCAGTTTATCGATCAGGCGATATCGGCGGGAGCAGTGGCGGTTGTGACGGATTCGACGGCGGAGAAGCCGCGTCCAGCTGTGGCGTGGGCAGTCGTCCCGAATGGGCGGCGGGCGCTGGCGCGCGTTAGCGCGAACTTTTACAAAAAGCCGGCAGAGCGCATCGCGATCACAGGAATTACCGGGACGAACGGGAAGAGCACTACTGCTTTTCTGCTGGAATCGATTCTAACTGCGGCAGGCCGCAAGAGCGCGCTGATCGGGACGATCGAATATCACGTGGCCGGAAAAGTTTTGCCGGCGCCGCACACCACGCCAGAAGCTTTGGAACTGAATCGCATCTTCAGCGAGGCTCTGGGAAACGGGGCGACCGATGCGGTAATGGAGGTTTCCTCCCACGCTTTGGCGCAGGAGCGCGTGTTTGGCGTGCCCTTTGATGTGGCCGTGTTCACGAATCTGACGCGCGATCATCTCGATTATCACAAGACAATGGAAGAATACTTCGCGGCCAAGCGGATCCTCTTCGAGGGTTGCGGCACGGATGCGCCTCGCGCCGTGGTGACGAACATAGATGATGAAGCGGGCGCGAAGCTGGCGGAGTTCAGCCGGAAGCGCAGTTCTGTCGTTCTGAAATATGGATGGCAGCGCGGCGACCTGTATGGTGAAAAGGTGGAGATAACCACGCGGGGCACGCGCTTCGATCTGGTGACGCCGGAAGGGAAGATTCCGGTGTTCTCGCCGCTGATCGGCCGCGTGAATGTGTACAACATCCTGGCAGCAGCGGGAGCAGCATTTGCACGTGGCTGTCCCGCTGCGGCAATTGCCGCGGGCATAGACAAACTCGCATGCGTCCCAGGAAGATTTGAGCGCGTGGACTGCGGTCAACCATTTACGGTCGTGGTCGACTATGCGCACACCGACGATGCTTTGCGAAACCTGACAGCCTTAGCGCGCGAGTTAGTTTCGGGCTCGAAGGGAAGAGTGTTAACGGTGTTTGGATGCGGCGGGGATCGCGACCGGAAGAAACGTCCAATGATGGGCGAAGCCGCGGGGCGAGGCAGCGATTTCGTGGTGCTAACTTCGGATAATCCTCGCAGCGAAGATCCGCTGGCGATTATTAACGATGCCGTGGTGGGTCTGCAAAAAACTGGCGTGAAGTACAGCGTGGAGCCTGACCGGCGGAAGGCTATTTCTTTGGCTATCGGCGAGGCACGGCCGGGAGACATTGTGCTCTTGGCTGGAAAAGGACACGAGAAGGTGCAGGTGACGCGCGAGGGCGCGGCTCCGTTTGATGATTTGGCAGTAGCGCGCGAAGGGCTGCGAGCGGTCGGCTTTGAGTGCGAACCCGTTTCAGCGGGAGCGAAGGGATGAAACTCACGCTCTCCAGGATTGCCGAGTTCGTTTCCGCCGCCGGCCAGTTCGCGCCGGAAGACGTGGCGCAGGGTTACTCGATCGACTCGCGAACGGTGGGTCCAGGCCAGCTTTTCTTTGCGGTGAAAGGCGAGCGGCTGGACGGACATGATTTTGTGGAGTCGGCGCTGGAGCGCGGAGCCGTAACGGCGGTCGTGCGCAGAGATCAATTGCGACGGTATCGCGAGCAAGCGCGTTTGCTGGCTGTCGAAAATACGCTCGTCGCGCTGCAGACTCTGGCCATGGCAGTGCGCAAGCTGTGGGGCAAGCCGCTGATCGGCGTAACGGGCTCGATGGGAAAGACGACCACGAAAGAAGCGATTGCGCATGTGTTGAGTGCGCGATTTCGGGTGCTGAAATCCGAAGGGAACTTCAATAATCATTTTGGTTTGCCGCTGATGCTCCTGAAGTTGGAGCCGGAGCATGACGTGGCCGTGATCGAGATGGGAATGTCGCACGCGGGAGAAATCCGCGCGCTGGCGAAGATTGCGCAGCCGGAGATCGGCGTCGTCACCAACGTCGCTCCGGTGCACTTGGAGTTCTTTGATTCGGTAGCTGGGATTGCTCGAGCGAAATATGAGCTGGTCGAATCGCTGCCGGCGGGTGGAACCGCGGTGCTGAATGCCGACGATGAATACGTCTCGCAGTTCGGGCGCGACTTTAAAGGCAAGGTCGTGATGTACGGAACGCGGGCGACGGCCGATGTGCGAGCGGAGAGTGTTCGGAATCGCGGAGCCGCGGGGTCGGAGTTCGATGTGGTGATCGGAAGTGTTCGCGAGCATGCGACATTGCGGCTGGTGGGGGAACACAATATTTTGAATGCGCTGGCGGCTGTCGCGGTCGGGCTCGAGCGCGGATTGAAGCCTTCGGAGGCGGTTGGGGCGCTGGCTAATTTGGCTCCGGCGGATAAACGCGGAGAGGTACTACGACTGGGTAACATCACCGTGATCAACGATTGCTACAATTGCAATCCGAAAGCGCTGAGTGCGATGGTGGATGCATTGGCGGCAATGCCGGCGCAGCGCCGCATTGTCGTGGCGGGCGCGATGTTGGAGCTTGGTCCGGCGGGCGAAGACTTGCACCGGCAGGTAGGACAGCATATCGCGGAGAAAAAGATTGATGTGTTGTTGGGCGTGCACGGTCCGGCAGAGGCGATGGTGGAAGCGGCGCGGCTGGCGGGTATGCGTGCCGAGTTCGCGGCTACGCCGGAAGAAGCCGGTGAGTGGCTGGCGCGCGAAGCGCGAGACGGGGACGCCGTTCTGATGAAGGCTTCGCGTGGCGTTAAGTTGGAGAAAGCGTTGGAAGTGTGGAAGGCACGGCGGGAACTGTGATTTCTTGCCACGCATTTGCACGGATGTTTCAAGCGCATTGTTTTTATGCGTGTGAATCTGTGAAAATCCGTGGCCGTTGTTGAATAAATATAAGTAGCCGGATTCTTGGGACGTACGGAGGCTGATTGCTCTACTGGCTGTTGTTCCTGAAGCTCCAGCATTATTTTCCGCCGTTCCGCATCTTCCGTTATCTAACGTTCCGCACCGCGTTTGCCAGCCTTACCGCACTCTTTACCGCCATGATCGTGGGGCCGCTGGTCATTAACCGGCTGCGGGAATTTCAGATTGGACAATACATTCGCGAAGAAGGTCCGAAGGCTCATCAGAAAAAAGCTGGAACGCCGACCATGGGCGGTTTGCTGATCGCCATCGCAATTGTAGTGCCCACTCTGCTCTGGGCCGATCTTAGCAATCGCTTTGTGTGGATTGCGGTATTTGCCACGTGTGCGTTTGCGGCGATTGGATTTACCGACGATTACACCAAGGTGGTGCATCGGCGGAATCTGGGCCTGACAGGCCGGGCGAAGCTGGGATTGCAGATCGCAGCCAGCATCGTGATCGCCGTGATGCTGATCGCCATGCAGACCTATGGAATGTACTCGACCAAACTGATCGTGCCGTTCATTAAGCAGTTTCATCCCGACCTAGTGGTGCAGAATCTGGAACGGTTTCCTCATCTCTGGCCGCTGGCGTTTCTGCCATTCATCGCATTCGTGGCGCTGGTTATTGTGGGGTCTAGCAACGCGGTAAATCTTACTGACGGATTGGACGGGCTGGCCATCGGCTGCACCGTCATTGCGGCGGGCGCGCTGACGGTGCTCACTTATGTGAGCGGGCACGCGACGTTTGCGACCTACCTGGAGATTCCGAAGATGCCGCAGGTGGGCGAGTTGACGATCTTTTGCGGGGCGATGGTCGGGTCGTCAATTGGATTCTTGTGGTACAACGCGCATCCCGCCGAGGTGTTTATGGGCGACGTGGGATCGCTGGCGCTGGGCGGGGCAATCGGTACCGTGGCGGTTATCATTAAACAGGAATTGCTGCTGCCATTTATTGGAGGAGTGTTTGTAATCGAAGCGCTGTCGGTGATTCTGCAGGTCGGATCGTTTAAGCTGCGGAAGAAGCGAATTTTTAAGATGGCGCCGATCCATCATCATTTCGAGCTGATGGGATGGTCGGAGTCGAAAATTATCGTGAGGTTCTGGATCGCGTCGCTGGTGTTTGCGTTGTTCGCGCTGACGACTTTGAAGCTGCGCTAAGAACGATTCACCACAGAGTCACAGAGAAGACCAAACAATAATTGGGTTTCTCTGTGTCCCTGTGACTCTGTGGTGAAATGAATTTTAATGGAACTTAAAGATAAACGCGTGCTGGTGGTGGGGCTCGGCAAGTCCGGGGTGGCGTCGGCACTGTTCTTGAAGGCGCACGGAGCAAAGGTGACTGTTTCCGACACCAAGAGCGGGGATGAGCTGCGCAATGAGATTCCCGCACTGCTCGATCACGGGATTACGGTCGAGACCGGCGGGCACGGTGAGCGTACGTTTCGCGGGCAGGATCTGATTGTGGTGAGCCCAGGGGTTCCGGTGGATGCGCCGATGCTGGTGCAGGCCCGCGCCTTGGGTGAGGGGGTCATCGGAGAGATCGAACTGGCGGCGCAGTTTCTGCCGGGACCGATTGTCGCCATCACGGGATCGAACGGAAAGACTACAACGACCACGCTCACCGGCGAGATTCTAACGGCGGGCGGACTTTCCGCACTCGTCGGCGGGAACATTGGTACTCCAGCGATTTCGCTGGCAGAGCGGGCTAAACCGGAGACCGTGATCGTGCTGGAGGTTTCTAGTTTTCAGCTCGAAACCATTCAGACTTTTCGTCCGAAGGTCGCGGTGGTGTTGAACGTCACGCCCGATCATCTCGACCGGCACCGGACGTTTGAAGTCTACGCAAACGCCAAGGCGCGCATGTTTGAAAATCAGCGCGGCGATGATTTTGCCGTGCTCAATGAAGACGATCCGACTTGCGTGGCGATGGCGGCGCGGACGATGGCGCAGGTGTTCTGGTTCAGCCGCCAGAAAGAAGTGAAGCAGGGTGCTTGGGTGCGCGAGGGCAAAATCCTGTTTCGTGATGGGAATCAGCAGCGCGACATTATGCAGGTTTCCGAAATTCCGCTGAAGGGCGCGCACAATCTCGAGAACGTGCTGGCAGCGGTGTGCGCGGGAGCGCTGATGGGATGCGTGCCAGAGAATATCCGTAAAGCGGTGCGCGACTTCAAGGCGGTCGAGCACCGGCTGGAGTTTGTGGCAACGATTCGCGGTGTGGATTATTACAACGACTCGAAAGCGACGAACGTGGATGCGACCATCAAGGCACTGGAGTCGTTTCCCGCGAACATCCACCTGATTCTCGGCGGCAAGGATAAGGGCAGCGATTACTCTGTGCTCAACGACCTGCTGCGCCAGCGGGTGAAGCGCGTGTACACGATCGGCGCGGCGGCGGCGAAAATCGAGTCGCAGATAAAAGGTGCTGAAGTTGTGCCCGCCGAGACCTTAGAGAATGCTCTTCGTAAAGCGAATGCTGCTGCGGTTGCGGGTGATGTTGTTTTGCTGGCTCCGGCTTGTGCCAGCTTCGATCAGTTCAAGAATTATGAGCAGCGCGGGCAGGTGTTTAAGGAGATTGTGCGCGGGCTGGGGTGAAAGTCTGACTACGGCAGCCTAGAAAATTCCCTTTGAGGCCCACGGCCGTGCAAACTTGCTAGGGATCCTTCGACTACACAAGAGCTTGCGCTCAGCGCAAGCTCTTGTTCCGCTCAGGATGACAAAACTGGGTTCGGCGGTATCATTTCCCGCACGAACCAAGACAAGCAACAATCAAAATCAACAATCAGCAATTCGTTCTCGTCGTCTCCGCGACTCCGTGGTGAAATGAATTTCCCATGGCAAAGCGTGTAAGTGTCGATCGCTGGCTATTCACCGTGACCATGCTGTTGGTATTTGTGGGACTGGTGATGGTGTTTTCGGCGTCGGCGGTGATGGCGCGGGAGCGGTTTGGGTCTCCCTACGCGTTTTTGTTGAAGCAGTTGGTCTGGGCGGCGGCTGGCCTGGCGGCGATGGTGGTCGCTATGCGGGTGGATTACCGGCGCTACAAGCATCCGGCGCTGGTATTTTCATTCCTGGGCATCACAACACTCTTGTTGATTTCCGTCTTCTTTCTTGATCGCTCGCACAATACGCATCGCTGGTTCCGCGTAGGCGCGCTTTCTTTTCAGCCTTCGGAGCTGGCTAAGCCAGTACTGATTCTCTTCCTCGCATACTTTCTCGAAGCGCGCACGAAAGCCATGGACGACTGGCGCAACACTCTGGCGCCTGCGGCCGCGCCCGTCCTGGTGCTGCTGGGGCTGATTGTCCTGCAGCCTGATCTTGGCACAGCCATTGCCTGCGCGGGGATTGCGGCCTGCATTCTGTATGTAGCAGGCATGCGGCTCCGGTATTTTGCCTATGCATTTGGAGCGTCGCTGGTGCCGCTCTATTTTCTGATCTTTCATGTGAGCTGGCGGCGCGACAGGATTCTGGCGTTTCTGAATCCATATGCCGACCGGCAGAAGACTGGCTTCCACATTATTCAGTCGCTGATTGCTGTGGGCACCGGCGGCATCACCGGCACCGGCCTGATGGAAGGCAAGCAGAAATTGTTTTATCTGCCGGAGCCGCATACCGATTTTATTTTTGCGGTGACTGCAGAAGAGCTCGGATTGCTGGGCGCGCTGTTTGTGGTGACGCTTTTTGCGATCTTTCTGTGGCGCGGCATGCGAGTGTCTTGGCGGACGGAAGATATTTTCGGGCGCTACCTCGCGGTGGGGATTACGAGCATGGTGGTGTTGCAGGCTTTCATCAATATAAGCGTGGTACTGGGGATGATGCCCACCAAGGGAATTCCGCTGCCGCTGGTCTCGTATGGAGGGTCGTCGATATTCGTGACGCTGGCGTGTGTGGGCGTGCTGCTGAATATTACAAAGCAGGCGGAGTAAAGAGATTGAGTCATTGAGCGATTGAGTGATTGAGCCATTGGCGATTAGTTCAATCACTCAATGGCGCGATCACTCAATCGCTCAATCATTTATAGTCACTGCATGCGGGCCATTCTGGCGGGCGGCGGGACGGGTGGGCATGTGATCCCGGCGCTGGCCATCGCCAACGAACTCAAGAAAAGCTATGGAGCCGAGGTGCTGTTCATCGGGACGGCGCGCGGGATCGAGAACCGTCTTGTGCCGGCGGCGGGGTATCCGCTGCAACTCGTGCGGGTGGGGGCGCTGAAGAATGTCAGCCTGTTGATACGTGCCAAGACGGCCTTCGACCTGCCTCGGGCGGTCTGGGATGCAGGCCGCATGTTGAATCAGTTTGCGCCGGACGTAGTGATTGGCGTGGGCGGTTATGCCTCCGGTCCGGCGATGCTGGCTGCGGTGATGAAGCATATTCCGACGCTGGCGTTTGAGCCGAATGTTGTTCCGGGATTTGCGAATCGAGTGGTGGCGCGGTTCGTGTCGGGAGCAGCCGTGCACTTTGAAGAGACGGCGAAGTATTTTCGTCATGCGGAAGTGACCGGTGTGCCGGTGCGGCAGGCGTTTTTTGAAATTCCGGTAAAGCACGGCGGCGTTCCCACCCTGCTGGTGTTTGGCGGGAGCCAGGGGGCGCATGCCATCAACGAGGCGATGATCCGCTGTTTGCCGGAGTTGCAGCGGCAGGCTCCGGGGATTCGCATCATTCATCAGACGGGCGAGCGTGACTATAATGACGCGCTGGCGGCATACGCGTCTTTCTCGGGCACGACGGGCGAGTCGGCGCAGGTTTTCAAGTTCATTGAAGACATGCCGGCGGCGTTTGCGCAGGCTGATCTGGTAGTGTGCCGATCGGGGGCGAGCACGGTTGCGGAAATTACCGCGGCGGGAAAGCCGGCGATCTTTGTGCCGTTTCCACGAGCGGCGGATGATCATCAGCGGGTGAACGCAGAGGCGCTGGCGCGCGTTGGAGCGGCCGTGGTGGTGGAAGAGTCTAAGCTGGAGGGAGTCTGGCTGGCCGAGACGATTGCGGCATTGCTTTGCGACGCGCGGCGGTTGCAAGCGATGAGTGAGGCGGCGCGGGAGTTGGCGCATCCGAATGCAGCGAGGGATATCGCGAGGCTTGCGGCGCGTGTGGCAGGAATTGAAGAGAGCAGGGACTAGGGGTTAGGGAACAGGGGCAAGCAACCAAGTTCGATTTGTTCGCCCCTCGCCCCTAATCCTAAATTTATGTTTGCCAAGATTCAGCAGATACATTTCGTGGGCATTGGCGGGATCGGCATGAGCGGGATTGCCGAGGTGTTGCTGAATCTCGGCTATCGCGTTTCGGGATCGGATCTAAAGAGTTCTGCGGTCACGCAGCGGCTGGTGGGTTTAGGCGCGACTGTTCTTGAAGGGCATCGCGCGGAAAATATTGCTGGAGCCGAAGTGGTGGTGACGAGTTCGGCGATCGCGACGGAGAATCCCGAGGTGATCGAGGCGCACCGGTTGCATGTGCCGGTGATTCAGCGGGCCGAGATGCTTGCCGAGTTGATGCGGTTGAAATACGGCATCGCGATCGCCGGGATGCATGGCAAGACGACCACGACCTCGATGGTGGCGGCGGTGCTGGCTGGAGGCGGGCTTGATCCTACCGTGGTGGTCGGCGGGCGCGTGGATGCGATGGGCTCGAACGCGCGGCTGGGGAAGTCGCAATATCTTGTCGCCGAGGCCGATGAGAGCGACCGGTCTTTTCTGAAATTGTCTCCAATTCTTTCTGTCGTGACCAACATCGACCGCGAGCATATGGATTGCTACCGCAACATGCGCGACGTGAAGAAGACGTTTCTCGAGTTCATGGATCGCGTTCCGTTCTATGGCATGGTCGTGGTGTGCAATGACGACGCCATGCTGCGGCGGTTGCTGCCGCAAGCGCAGCGGCGCACGGTGACTTATGGGACGAAGCGCGGGTCGGATTTCCTGATCAAAGTGGAAAATTCAGCGCGGCCTAATGCGCAGAGCGATGGCAAGCCGTTGAGCCGCTTTCGCGTGAGATATCGGGAGAAGGATTTAGGCGAGTTCACGTTGCACGTGCCGGGATTGCATAACATTCTGAATGCGACGGCGGCGATCGCGGTCGGGGTGGGGCTTGACGTTGCTGTCGACGCAATCCGCGCGGGGCTGGATCAGTTTCGCGGAGTGGACCGGCGGTTTCAATTGCGCGGTCTAGTGGAGGGTGTAAGCGTGATTGACGATTATGGACATCATCCGACGGAGATTAAGGCAACGCTGGCGGCGGCGAGGCAGTGCGGCTTTCGGAAAGTTCATGTGGTTTTTCAGCCGCACCGGTACACCCGCACGCGCGATCTGATTGATGATTTCGCGAAGGCATTCGGGGACGCGGATTCATTATTTGTGCTCGACATCTATGCAGCGAGCGAGAAGCCGATCGAAGGGACCAGCGGGGAAGCGTTGGCGCACGCGATTCGCGAGAAAGGCGGACACAGCGCTGAGTATGTGAGTTCGTTCGCGGACGCGGCAAGTTCGGTTGCTGCTGCAGCGACTGACGGGGACATGATTCTGACATTGGGCGCGGGCAGTGTTTCGCAGTTGGGGCCGCTGATTCTGGAGAAACTGAGGGAGCGAGCCGTCGGAGCAGGGAACTGATCTTCGGATTTGTAGGCGCGGAAATCAGTCCAGGCCGATAGAGGCCGAGGCGCAGTGGGGGACTGCTGCCCTGTTGTCGCGAAGACGGCTGGAATGAGAGTGGGACAGTGAGCGACGGCGTCTCACCGGTACGGCCGCATTTAGGCAGCGGGTGTTCGGCTTATAGGCACGTCCCTGTTCTCCTGATGCGAACCTGCTTTAGAACGTCGTCCGAACTGAACTCCAGTGCTATGTAAACATCCCAACGCTCACATACGACACTATCAGGATCTTGGCCGATCGTGACTTCATACGCCTCTATTCGACTTCCACCACGCTTGTCCGCAAAATACCGTACATCACGCGAGTCGAGGTATTTCTTGACGTCACCTTTAGGCGTCCCAAGAGGCAGGTCACGCTGAAATTGGGAAAGAGCCTTTTGATAGGCAAAGTCACGCCTCGACTGCGCCACCCTGGAGCCAATGAGCCACACCGAAACCAGTGCGACGGCGCCCATAGCCGTGAACACGATTACTTTTCTCATCGAGAGCATTCTACAGTTCCAGGTTCCCACAGCACCTTGCTTCCCGGCGCGGCGGGCGAGGACGCCCGCCGAACGGCCGCCGGGACGGCGGCGCTACCCTGACACGGCGAAACTAACTTCTCGTCCGTTGCGTATCTTCCATTGCTAACGGATTGGGCCGGGATTCGTCCAATCTGCCAGATGGAGATTCGGGAATGAAAACTACACAGGCATGGGCATGGCTGACCGCCGGAGTGCTGGCGTTGGGGTTGAATGGCTTTTATCATGACGGCGGCGCAGTTTGGGCGCACCGCATTGCCGATCAACTGGCTGAAAAGTCCGAGGCCGTGGCGGATTTGGCTTCGGAGCAGATTGACGGATTCATGGGAACGGCAAACCTGGTGGCTGCGCGGGACGAGACCGCCTCCTGCCGCTTGGCTGCTGCGATGGCGCGGTTCCAGTCCAAGTTCGCTCAGGTGCACACCACGATGGCGCACTTCGAAGATATTTCAGCCCGGCGAGAAGTGGCTTTGGCGCGGGCTGAGGTCACTCGGGCTCGGATCGAGGCGCGAGTTGTGCGAATGGCTCCGATTGCGTTTGATTCGGTGAGTGGTCCGGTTGTGATTTGTCCGCGAGTGCGGGTGAGCGTTCCGCGCATCGAAATTCCGAAGTTGCCAGTGATTCACATTCCGGCTCCGGTGGTGCATGTTGATCTGCCGGGTAATGGCCCGGTTTAGGCTTTCTCCTCCTGGAAAAGCGGGCGCGGCGAAACTTGCCGCGCCCGCCTTTTTTTGTGCGGCCAACGTCGGTGGCAGCACCTGACTACGGCACCTGGAAGGCGACGTTGCTGGTGAGCGTGGTGCCTGTGGACGTCGTCACCTTGACTACGCCGGTGGTGGCGCCGGTGGGCACTGTGGTGGTGATTTCGGTGCTCGAGGCGACTTTGAACGTAGCCGTCTTGCCGTTAAAGGTAACCTTGGTCGCGCCCGTCAGATTGTTTCCCAGAATCTTCACTGCCGACGCGACTTTGCCGGAGGTCGGTAGGGTTTCCACGAACGGGCCGAGACCCACGGACAAGCTGAAGACCGTACCGTTGCAGGTGGCGCAGGTTTGGTAATTCGCCCCGCCTTCTGGAGTCACCCCGTAGAACGTTCCGCTGGTATCCTGGATGAGCCACGGCCCGGGTGGAAAGTCTGATGTGACGATGCCGTCGGTGCCGTCGAAGCTGTGCTCCGTGGTCAATGAACCGCTGGGGGTCATCCGGAAGATCGAGCCCAAATCGTTGGCCCCACCGGCTGCCGTCATGCCATAGAAGTTCCCGTCGGTGGCCAGCATTAGCGCCATGGGATAGTTGCCGTCAGCGCAGCCTGTTAGGTTGCAAAAGCTGTAAAGCGTGGTCAGCTTGCCGCTCGGGGTGATGGTGAAAAAGGTGCCTCCGCCGCCAAAGGCGCCGGTCCCGTCGGTGCCGGTTGCCCCATAGAGGTTCCCGTCGGCACCCTGAACCAGCGCCGCGTAGGGATGAGCGCCGTCGGGGCAACCTGAGACGTTGCAAAAGGTGTAAAGCGTCGAAAACTTACCTGCCTCAGTAATTTGAAAAATCGTGCCGGCGCCGTTAGCCCCGCCATTATGCGTGGCGCCGTAGAGATCTCCGTTCGTGCCTTGAACCAGTGCCGTATAAGGCCCGTTTCCATCCAGGCAGTCACTTTCCGAGTTCTCGGTTTCGCAAAACGAGTGCAGAATGGTAAACGCACCTCCCAGGGTCATCTTAAAAATCACGCCTTGGCCGTATGCTCCGTCTGTCTGCGTTGTCCCATAGAGGTCCCCGTTGCTGGCCTGCACCAGCGTCGCTTCGGGGCTCTGGCCGCAGACCGGTGGGTCCGCTGTGTTACAAAGGCCGGAGTCACCGACGCCAGTGAGAGTGCCGCTGGGAGTGACTTTGTAGACCTCCGTGTCCGCGTTTAGGAACAATGTCCCGTAGAAATCCCCGTTGGTGGCCAGCGCCAGCGCCGCGTTGTTTCCGCAGCAGGGCGCTGAGGCAGTGTTAAAGTTATCCAGGATCGTTTCCGTCCCGCTGGTGCTGATTTTGAACACTGTGCCGTAGTAGTCGCCGCCGCCGCCGTCGCCGTTCCCGCCGAACGCCGTGGTCCCGTACAAATATCCGTTGGTACCCTGCACCAGCCCATTGGGGTAGCTGCCGTCCGGTGGGTCGCCTTGTCCCCCTCCGAACGTGTGCAGCGAGGTAAAGGTTTGAGCCTGGGCCGGAACTGCAATGCCGGCGAGGGCCAGTATGAGCGCGAGTGTCGCCACCACGCGAATTGCTTTTTGCTGCCGAAAGTTCTTCATTGAAGTCTCCTGGGATTACAAGTTCTCGAGTTGTCTGGGATCGGGCTCGGCGTGGCGGCGCTATTTGCAGACTGCGACGATGTGACTCCGAGCACGGGGGTCACTTTGTCTGAAAGCGGGGTAGGCGTCAATGCTCTGCGGCTCACGCCGCGCGCCCATGTAGTTCACGCGCTAAATGGTTTATTAGCAGATCGATAGGAGAACATCTCACGCGAAAAAACTGCCACCAACGGGGGATGAACCCGCCCGAAGGTGGGGGGCTGCGGCGGTTTCTCGCGTGGTAAACTGGCTACCCTCTCTCGGCCAGGCGAGCGAAATGCATCCGACTGCCGCTCAAGACGACGTGGTTCGCTTCGGGATATTCGAGGCCGATCTGCGCTCGGGCGAGCTGCGGAGGAATGGGATCAAGGTAAAGATTCAGGAGTTGCCCTTCCGCGCCCTGAAGCTGCTGCTCAGCCGCGCCGGCGAAGTTCTCAGCCGCGAGGAATTCCGCAAGGCGCTTTGGCCGGATGACGTCTTCGTCGATTTCGATCACGGCATCAGCAGCGCCATCAATCGGCTGCGGGATGCGCTGGACGACTCAGCTGACAATCCAATTTTCATTGAGACTGTGGAGCGCCGTGGCTATCGCTGGATTGCGCCAGTGCGCGGCGAGGCTCGGGTCACAGAAGTTTCCGCGAGCATCCCGGAACCGGTTCTGATTCCGGCAAAAAACGCTCCGGTTCAAGGTTCACCTGCACCTTCCCCACGATGGAGGTGGGTCTGGGTGCTGTCTGCTTTCGCGTTGTTGCTAGTAGCTTGGACTTTCCGGCAGGGTTCGCGCGCCGCCAAAGCTAGCGCGAGATTGTTTAACGGCAGAGACTCCAGTGCTGTGTTGAGTCCAATCCGCTCGGTCGCGGTGCTGCCGTTGCAGAATTTCTCCAACGATGGCAGCCAGGAGTACTTCGTCGACGGTATGACCGACGAACTGATCACCGATCTGGCGCAGATTCCTGAATTGAAGGTCGTCTCCCGGACTTCAATCATGCAATACAAGGGCGCGCACACACCACTGCCGCAAATTGGACACGAACTTGGAGTAGACGCAGTGGTAGAAGGATCGGTGTTGCGGTCGGGCGACCGGGTGAGGATCACGGCCCAGTTGATCCGGACGGCCACCGATCGCCACGTCTGGGCGCAAGCCTACGATGGCGACCTCAAAGATGTGCTCGCGCTGCAGGCACGCGTCGCCGAGGCGATTACAAACGAAGTAAAGCTGAACCTGACGGCTGAGGAAAGTGGCCGCCTGCGGCGTGGGCGTAGCGTGGACCCAGAGGCCTACGACCTTTACCTGCGGGGCCGCTACGCCTGGAGCCAGAGAAATGTGGAGGGATATGAAAAGGCGGTTGGGTACTTAAGCCAGGCAATCGCTAAGGATCCTAACTTCGCCCTGGCTTACGCCACCCTGGCCGACTGCCAGACGCTGCTTGGTTTCAACGGAAGCCCGACGGGGATGACTGAGGCCAAGGCAACTGCCGAGAAAGCTTTGCAGCTCGACGACACGCTGGCCGAGGCGCACACGTCGCTGGCCGTCACAAAGATTCTGCTGGATTGGGATTGGGCGGGGGCCGAGCGCGAGTTCCATCAGGCGCTTCATCTGGATCCTAATTCCGCGCAGGCCCACCATTGGTACGGCAATCTGCTGCTGGGTCCGGAAGGACGGCATGAGGAAGCGATTGCGGAGCTGCAGAGCGCCCACGAACTGGATCCGCTCTCAGCGATTATCAGCACTGACACTGGATTCGCTTATTATCTCGCTGGCCGTTACGACGCAGCGCGCGAAACCTACCAGAAAGTTTTGGCCGCGCACCCCAACTTCCCGCCTGCGCTCTTTTATCTGGGAAAATACTACGATCAGACCGGCCAACGCGACCTGGCCGTCAAAGTGGGCATTCAGAACTCCCGCCTTGCGGGGCTGCCGGAAGTGGCCCGGCATCTGCAGCAACTCTACGATCAGGGCGGGTACCAGGCCGTTGCGGATGCACAGGCTAAACGCGGGTCGGCCAGCGGGGCAGGCGTGTGCGAATTGGCCGCGAATAATGCTTTACTTGGCAGAAATGCGGCAGCTCTGGATGCGCTGGAACGATGTAATCGCACGAACGGCAGAGTCGCGCTCCTCTATCTGAAGGTCGACCCGGCTTGGGCGAACCTACGCTCGGAACCTCGATATCAGGAATTGCTGCGGCGGATGCATTTACAAGAGTGACCCGTTCTTACGAACTTAATTCTTACGAACCCTGGTTCTTACGAATCTGGTGCAGCCTGTGCAAAAGAACCAACATTTTGTCTATCTCTCGCCGCGAAAAAAAGTTATAGTTTGAAAGCTCAGCGATTCCTCTACGACAACTGAACCTACTGATGGCGCGGAAATCGAGCCCCACCATCTTGCAGGAGGAGTTGTACCCACCCAGCGCTGCGCATTTGCGCGAAGGCGACGCGCGCGAGGATATTGACGACGCGCGTCTGCTCGATCTGGATGCGGATGAGGAATCTCCCTTTTTACGCGGGCAAAAGCGGGTCTCCGCTCGCCGAAGTACTCTTCCGAAAAAAACCGCGAACAATTTGCTGTGGGCTGCCGTGGCGGCCGGCGCGATCTGCATTGCGGGCTTAGGCGCCGCATGGCTGTATCACTACGGCGAGCACTCGTGGCGCTTCCGCGTGGAATCGAGCGACAACATTGAAGTCACGGGCATGCAGAACGTGAGCAAGTCGCAGATCATGGAAGTGATGGGCTCCGACATCGGGCGCAACATCTTTTTCATTCCGCTGGCGCAGCAGAAGGCGCAACTGGAGCAGATTCCGTGGGTGGAATCGGCCAGCGTGATGCGCTTCGTTCCCAACCGTCTCAAGGTCGAAATTCATGAGCGCACGCCGGTCGCGTTCGCGCGAGTCGGACCGCGCATGTCGTTGATCGACGCCGGTGGAACGCTGATGGAACTGACGCCGAAACATAAATATTCCTTTCCGGTGATTCTGGGAATGAATGCGGGCGAGCCGCTTTCGACGCGGGCTCCGCGGATGAAAACTTATGCCGAGATGGTGCGCGAACTGGATTCGAGCGGCGGGCGCTATTCGCAGGATCTCAGCGAAGTGGATCTTTCCGATCTGGAAGATGTGAAAGTGCGAGTGAATGACGCTGCGGGAGACGTTCTCGTGCATCTCGGATCATCGGATTATTTGCGCCGCTACAAAATCTATGTGACCCACGCTCAGGGCTGGCGGCAGCAATTTCAAAAGCTGGAGTCGGTGGATCTGCGCTACGAAAACCAGATCATCGTGAATCCGGAATTGCAGCGAACCGTGAAGACTACTGCGTTGACTCCGGTCGCGGCGAAGGCCGCGGCAGCGGCCGGAGTGAAGCCGGCAGCGCTGGTCACTCGTTTGCCGCCGCATGACCGTACGTTGCCCAAGCCGGCGTTTGAATTGACGGAGAAAAAACTTGATCCGAAGGCGGGCGCCGTTACGAAGAAAGCAGCGGCCACTAAACCTAAAGTCAAGAAAACCGCGGCTAAGGGGAAAGCTGCCGCTGGCGCGAAGAAGGCGGCGCAACCAGCGAGGCCGGTGAAATCCGTCGTGGCGAAGAAGTCTTACGCCGGAAGCGCGGGTTCGAAGCCGAGTGCGGCGGTCGCCAAAACTCAGGCGGCTCAGGGGCCGAGCCAGTGAAAATTCGATTTTATAACGGCGTAGGGAATTCATTGGGGACTCATAGCTAATGGCGAATCAGCAGGGAAATTTCTTGACAGCGATTGACGTGGGCAGCGCGAAGACTTGCGCGCTCATGGTAGAGGTTGGCGACGGCGGGCTGCGCTACCGCGGGCACGGAGTAGCACCATCGCGCGGCTCGCGCAAAGGCGTGATCGTAGAACTGGACAAGGCAGTCGCGGCCATTCAGAAGGCAGTAGAAGCAGCCGAAGATGTGGCGGGTGCGGCGGTGGAGCATGCCATTGTGGGCATCGGGGGAGCGCATATTCGTGGAGTGAATAGCCATGGTGGCATCAGCCTGGGCACGCGTCCGCGGGAGATTGGCCGAGACGAGATCAAGCAGGCAGTGGATCGGGCGCGGGCAATTCCGCTGCCGGCGGATCGCGAAGTTCTGCACCTGCTGCCGCAGGAATTTATTCTCGACGATCAGGCTGGCGTGCACGATCCGCTGGGCATGATGGCGGCGCGGCTTGAGGTGCGCGTGCATCTGGTGACGGCGGCGACGAGCGCGGCGCAAAACGTGATAACCGCCGTGAACCGGGCCGGCGTCCACGTGGATGATACTGTCTTCGAACCGCTGGCAGGGGCTGATTCCGTGTTGCGTGCCGACGAACGCGAAATGGGAGTTTGCCTCGCTGACATCGGCGCGGGATCGACGGAGCTGGTTGTATTTTTGCTGGGCGCGGTCGCTTTCACGGGAGTGATTCCCGTAGGCGGCGACCACTTTACCAGCGACTTGTCGGTAGGCATGTGCACGCCGCTGGCGGAAGCAGAAAAAATCAAGAAGGCTCACGGAAACGCGATCGTCACGTTGATTCCCGAAGGGAACGAAGTGGAAGTTCCATCTGTGGGCGACCGGCCTTCGCGTTTGCTGCCGCAACGATTGGTGGCGGAAATTCTCGAGCCGCGCGCGCGAGAGCTGTTCGAAATGATGCGCGAGACTCTTCGTCAGAGCGGCATGTTCGATGCATGTTTAGCGGGCATTGTGCTCAGCGGTGGAGGTTCGCGACTGCCGGGAATTTTCGATGTGGCCGAGTCGGTGCTGCGGCGTCCAGTGCGGTTGTCATGGCCGACGCCTCTGGCCAGGATGCCCGCGACTTTGGCTGAGCCGGAGTATGCGACCGTGCTTGGCATGGCGCATTACGGGCAAAGAGCGCGAGTAGCGCGCGGGTTTCAAGGCGATCGGTGGGGATCGAGATTGAAGGCGATGTTAGTGGGATGAAGCAGTGGTCAGTGATCAGTGGTCAGTGGTCAGCAAAAGTCAAAACCAAGAGCGCGGGCCCAGGTTCTACTGGCCACTGACCACTAGCGACTGACCACTAGCCACTGACCAGTTCTGTACAAGCGGCACACAGCGGACACGAAATTTATACCAAGGTGGAGAATTATGACAAACGATTCGAGCATTCGCATCAGCTTCAACGAAGAGCCTCTCAACGATGCCAAGATCAAGGTGATCGGCGTGGGCGGCGGGGGCGGCAACGCAGTCAACCGCATGATCGATGCCGGCGTGGAGGGCATTGAGTTCATTGTCGCCAACACCGACTTGCAGGCGCTGCGCTTGTCGCGCGCGCCGGTGAAGCTGCAACTCGGCGTGAAGCTCACCAACGGGCTGGGTGCGGGCGCGAATCCGGAAGTCGGACGCAAGGCCGCGCTCGAAGACTCCGACAAAATTATCGAAGCGCTCGAGGGCGCCGACATGGTCTTCGTTACGACGGGCCTTGGCGGCGGCACGGGCACGGGTGCGGCTCCGATTATTGCATCGCTGGCCTGCGAGATGGGAGCGCTCACCGTGGCCGTGGTCACAAAGCCGTTTTCGTTTGAAGGCAAGCGGCGCATGACGCAGGCAGAAAAAGGCATTGCCGAGCTGATGGAATCGGTGGACACGACGATCGTCATCCCCAATGAAAAGTTGCTTGCCGTCGCCGAGAACGCGGGATTTTTCGAGTCGTTCCGCATCGCCGACGACATTCTGCGCCAGGGCGTACAGGGAATTTCCGACATCATTACGATTCCCGGCATCATCAACCGCGACTTTGCCGACGTGAAAACAATCATGGCGCGCATGGGTTACGCCGTCATGGGCACGGCGACGGCGACGGGCGCGAATCGCACGACGGAGGCGGCGCAGCGGGCGATTGCGTCTCCGCTGCTCGAAGCCGGCGCGATCGATGGAGCGCGCGGCATTCTGATCAACATCACCGGCTCGACCTCGCTGAAGCTGGCCGAAGTGCAGCAAGCCTGCATGATCATCCAGAGCGCGGCCCATGAGGACGCCAACATTATTTTCGGCGCGGTCATGGACGAGAAGATGAAAGACTCGGTAAAGATCACGGTGATTGCCACCGGCTTCCGGGAAGTGAGCCGGGCAGGCTTCGATCGGGCACATCAGCGGCCGATCGAAGTCCATCACTCATTCTCGGCGTCGCACGAGGATGCGATGGGCTTCGCTGATACGGATTTTCCCGATCCCGTGGGCCCGGCGCCGGCGGCATTTGCCGAGCCCTATCATGATGCGACGCCGGACAGAATGATGGAAGAGCCGAGGATGGCAGAATCGTCCACTGCGGCAATGGCTCATTCAGGGGCTGAAGTGATCTCGCTCGACACCATGCGAACCGCCATGGTCGCGAACTTCGAGCAGGATGACTTGGACGTTCCCGCATTTATGCGCAAGCGCGGCGAAGTGATGTAAAGGCAGTGGTCAGTGATCAGTGGTCAGTGGCCAGTGAAACCGTGTGGGTAACCTTGATCTAATTTTGCTGACCACTGATCACTGAACACTGACCACTGCTTCAAAGTGGAAAACATTTGCGCCAGTGCGCCGTATCTTTTCAGTAACTAGGTAACGGTTACTGGAGGCTCTGGGCCGAAAGTAATTCCCGTTTAAGTACTTGTTCCGTAATGGGTTAGATCAAAATTGGCGTTTGCTTCAAGAAAAACTTTGTTATTGCCTCAAACGCTATAAGTCCCGTAATATCGCGAACATGGGCGAGATCGCCGGCCAGAGCTGGCCACTGGCAGGCTTCTTGCATCGAAGTAGTTAGGAAATCCGGCCAAGCAGGGAACAAACAAGTTGGGAACTCACAAGATGTCCAAGTTGGGACCGCGCTCTCTTCGTCTGCTAGTGATTGTGGGAGGATTGTTCTTTGCGCCTGGAATGTGGGCCGCGCACGTCAACCCGCACACGTTGAATCCTCAGAAATCGAAATCTACAAAAGTAAGCGAAAGCCAGCGCACGCGGCGGCGCATGCATCATCTTGCGGCCAGCCGCAGCACTGCTGCGCGAAGCACCACCGCGCACAGCACGGGCGTCCGCAGCACGACTGTCCACAGCACTGCTGCCCACAGTGCTACTGTCCACAGCACAATCACCAACAAGACTACCTTGAGGCGGACCTCGGCCAGTTCGTCGCAACACCGATATCGCGAACGCTTTTTCATGAGTTCATTCGCTGAGGGACTCACCGGCGGCGACATCACCGACGGCGAAGACCCGGTCGTTCGCCAGGCGGCCATTGATGCCCTGGGAAATATGAACGGCACAGTAGTTGCGATTGAGCCGACCAGCGGACGCGTGCTCGCCATGGTGAATCAGAAGCTGGCGCTCTCAAGCGGAGCGCAGCCTTGCTCAACCATCAAGCTCTCCGTGGCGCTGGCGGCGCTGAACGAAGGCGTGGTTTCAAAAGAAACTGAAGTTCCACTCGGCGGACGCAGCCGCATGAATCTTACCGAGGCTCTGGCGCACTCCAACAACGCATACTTCGAGGCGCTGGGACGCAAGCTGGGATTTGAAAAAGTTGCTTATTATGCTCATCAGTATGGCCTAGGCGAACTGGCTGGCTACGATATTCCGGGCGAAGAGTTAGGGACTTATCCTGAAGAAGTGATTCCGCAGACTCTTGGTGGCGTGGGCAAGATGTGTTCCTTCGGCGAAGGCATTTCGATGACGCCGTTGCAGTTGGGCGCGATGGTTTCAGCAATCGCCAACGGGGGCACGCTCTATTACCTGCAACACCCAACGACGCCGGAAGAGATCACGAATTTTCAGCCGCGCATCAAGCGGCAGCTCGATATCGCACCGCTAATCCCGGAAATTTCCGACGGCATGGCAGGCGCGGTGCAATACGGCACGGCGCGCCGCCTCGGGCTCAACTTCAGCGAGGAGTCGATTCTGGGCAAGACCGGGACTTGCTCCCATGCTGGCACTCGCTTCGGCTGGTTCGCCTCCTATGCCAATACCAGCAGCGGACGCATTGTGGTTGTGATTTTCCTGCAAGGTGGCCGGCCCACGTTTGGACCCAAGGCGGCTGAGATTGCCGGACTGATGTACCGGAATCTCTACGATCACAAGTTTTTCGTTGCAGGCACGCCTCTGGACACTACCGCATCGCGACCCACGCCGACCACGCCATAGTCGGCGAACGCGATCCTGAATATTGATTCGCAAAAGCCTCTCAGCCGAGAGGCTTTTCGCTTTGCCGCATCAGTTTCGCCCTGGCTCTAAATCAACGGCTGAAGATTAACGCTTCCTAACATGAAAACGGTCAATTCTGCCGATTATGCAGTGTAGGGACTCTGCGCGAGTGTGGCCTTCACCATTGCGCCCCTGGCTGGCCCGCCACGAATCGTAAGAAGTTGAACTGGAGGGTTGTCGGCCGCAGATGCTTACCATGACCATACTAAGTGGCAGCTACGATTACCGGCTGGTGGCGCTCTCCATTGCGCTGGCAGGGGTTGCCGCATATTTGGCGTTGCACCTGGCGGGACGCACCAGCCCGAGGCACGCCTGGCTGCGGGTGCTCTGGCCGAGCGCTGGGCCGGCGGCGTGGGGGATGGGAATCCTGCAGAAAAGCAATCTCAACACCTCCCGGGAACGCGAGCTGTATTTTCAGACCATGGCGGAAGCGGTTCCTGAGATTATCTGGACCGCCGACCCCAATGGGACAGACGACTACTTCAACCAGAAGTGGTTCGATTACACCGGATTGACGCTGGAGCAAAGCCGGGGCACGGGGTGGACGGTGGTGGTTCATCCCGATGATTTGGGCTTGTGCGCGCAGAAATGGGAAAACGCCCAGCGTACCGGGCAACCTTACGACGTGGAGTACCGTCTGCGCGGGAGAAACGAAACCTATCGCTGGTTCCTATGCCGGGGAAATCCTATCCGCGATGCTGGAGGAGAGATTATCAAATGGTTCGGTACCTGCACCGACATCGAAGAGCAGAAGAAAAATCAGCAGGTTCTTGAAGAGCAGATTCTGGAACGGACCATGCAATTGGCCGACACCAATACCCGGCTGCAGCAGGAAATTCTTGAGAAAGATTCCGCCCGCAGGGAATTCGATAAGCACAACGAAGTAATGATGGAAGAACTGAGAAAACGCTCGGAGCGCGCCACTCTGCTGGCGAAGATGGGCGAACTGCTGCAGAGTTGCGTGAGTTTGGATGAAGTATTCGCGACCGCCCTCGGATTTGCGCCTAAGATATTTCCCACCGCCCGAGGGGCGATGGCGCTGCTGAATGCTTCGCGGAGCCTGGCCGAGGTGATCGGCTCGTGGACCGGCTGCCAGGTGCCTCTAAGGGAGTTTGAGCCTGTCGACTGCTGGGCCCTGCGCACGGGGCATCCGCATATGGTGTCGGCGGGCGATTCGAGCGCGCCCTGCGCCCATGCAGCGGGCGTGAAGAACGCGTACTTGTGCATTCCGATCCTGGCGCAGGGTGAAACGCTGGGCATCCTGCACCTTCAGGCCACCGATGAGACGCCGCAACTGAACACATCGGAACTCTCATTCAAGACCACTTTCGCAGCGCAGGTTGGATTATCCATCGCCAACATACGGCTACGCGAAGCCCTGCGAACCCAATCGGTGCGGGATGCTTTGACCGGCCTTTATAACCGTCGCTATCTGGAAGAGTTGTTGGAACGCGAGGTTCGCCGCGCGGCGCGAGGGGCGCATTCTCTCGGCGTTCTGATGATCGATCTCGACCATTTCAAGAACTTCAACGATACCTACGGCCACGATGCCGGGGATGCTGTATTGCGCGAAACCGGAGTCTCCCTCGCGAGAGGCATTCGAGCGGAGGATTTCGTTTGCCGCTTCGGTGGCGAGGAATTTGTCGTCATCCTTCCCACCGCGAGCCTGGATGCCGCGTGTGCGCGAGCCGAACGACTGCGCTTAAAAATGAAGGAACTGACCGTCATGCACCAGGGCAGGTCAATGGGCATGCTTACGGTCTCAGTTGGCGTGGCAGTGTTTCCGGAGCACGGCCTGTCGCCCAAGGAGTTGATGGCGGCGGCCGATGCTGCCCTCTATGAGGCCAAACGCCGTGGGCGCGATCAGGTCGTGGTGGCAACTCTCAGGAGCGTCGAAGACTTGACCATGCCTGGCACGGTACCAGCGTCGCAAAAATCAATCGCCGGCTGGAGCTAGTGGCCCGGAATATTCCGATGCAAGCCGTCATCCCGGCTCAGATCTACCTGCCATCCTGCCTACGCGCTGTCATCCCGGCTCCGATTGTCATCCCGAGCAACGCGAGGGATCTTGGTTCCTGCCTGCGCTGCCCTTACTGCCGCCGCAGGCAAACACCGAGATCCCTTGCTTCGCTCGGGACGACAGATCATTAGGATGAACAGGGAAGGCGCTGTTGTCTTACTTGCTCTTGCGCTCGTCGCGCTCGACCACTCCGTCCTTGATATTCACGATGCGGTGAGCGTACTCGGCAATATCATGCTCGTGCGTGACCAGCACAATCGTATTTCCCTCGCTGTGCAGCCGGTCAAACAATGCCATGATCTCGTTTCCGGTTGCTGAATCGAGGTTGCCGGTAGGTTCGTCTGCCAAAATAATGGAAGGCCGATTCACCAGCGCCCGTGCCACGGCGACGCGTTGGCGCTGGCCGCCGGAAAGCTCATTGGGTTTGTGCGTCATGCGCGATTCCATGCCGACAGATTTCAACGCGCCCTGGGCGCGCTCGATGCGCTGCGCAGTCGGAACTCCAGCATAGATCAGCGGCAGTTCCACATTATGCAGAGCCGTGGCGCGGGCCAGCAGGTTGAAGGTCTGAAACACGAAGCCGATTTCCTTGTTGCGGATGCGTGCCAGTTCATCATCATCCAGTTCGCTGACCAAGTGGCCATTGAGCCAGTATTCGCCTTTGGTGGGCGTGTCGAGGCAGCCGATCAGATTCATCAGCGTTGACTTGCCGGAACCGGAGGGTCCCATGATGGCAACATACTCTCCGCGCTCAATGCGGAGGTTTACTCCGCGCAAGGCATGCACCTGCTGCTCCGACCCCATGTCATAGGTCTTCCACAGATCCACCGCCGCGATCATGCACGACTCGGGCGGCGCTGCTATCACGGGGGAAGGCATGCTGATTACTTCTGCGGTTGCCATTTTTTTCTCCTGCTCCGGTGCCACTGGGTTCTCCGAGCTTGAATTCGAATCCGAGAGCTCCGTTGCTATTCAAGACTACCGTTCCAGACCACTGTTAAGACGCGTCTACCAACCTTCGTTCCACATCGAGACCCGCTTTCCCTTGGACGGACGAACCCCGCGAAGGTTAAGTCTCGTCTTCCTTCTTGGGAGCCGAGTTATCAACTTTCACGCCGCTCCCTGAACGCAGCGTGCGCAAAACCTTGTAGCTGCCGGTGATGACCTCATCGCCCTCTTTCAGGCCACTCAGGACTTCCATATCGCTGCTCCCGGCGACGCCGGTGGTCACAGGCACGAACTCCGCCTTCTTGTTGCGAATGACGAAGACACCAGGCACATCCTCTTTCTCATCTTTATCCCTGTCCTTGCCTTTAGATGCATCTTTCGACACTGGCGCGGCAGCATGCACGGAGCCAGGGGTAGCTTTCTCCTGCGCCAATTGGGCCTTCGTGCGCATCGACAGAGCCTGAATCGGAATGGTCAGAACGCCATTTCGGGAAGCGGTCGTAATCTTGGCGGTGGTTGAGAGTCCCGGACGCAGATCCTCCGGCGGATCGCTCAACGTCACCACTACTTTGAAGTCTTTGGCTTCTTCGCTGGTGGAAGCCTGCTGAGAAGTGGCAACTCCGGTGGAGCGCACGATCGCATTGTCTCCGATTTCGGAAACCGTGCCGTGAAAGACCTTTTTGGGAATAGCGTCGATCGTCACTTCGGCTGGCTGACCCACCCGGACGTTCACAATGTCAGTCTCATCCACTTTCACCTCGGCGGTGATGACCGACATGTCGGCCAGCGTAAGCAATGTGCTCCCCAGCGCATTCTGAATCCCGATCACCACTGACTCGCCTTCCCGCACGGGCAAGTTCGTAACAACTCCGTCGTAAGGAGCGTCGTAGGTAGTTTTCTGCAGCACATCGGCAACCCGCGTGAGATTCGCTCGCGCCTGCGAGACGTGCTTATCGGCGGAATCTTTCTGAGCTTTGGCCTGTGCGATTCGCGCCTTGGCCTGCGCCAGCCCGGAATCCGCCGTTGCCCATGCATTCTGCCGGCTGTCGAAATCAGATTTCGCGATTAACCCATCCTTGAAGAGATTTTGCGCGCGATCCCAATCCAGCTTGTTGCGGGCGTAGTCAGCTTGCGCGCGCTGCAGATCGGCGTCAGACGTCTTGAGCGCTGCATCTGCCGCAATCGCATCCGTCTCAGCCGCTTGCACCGACGCCTGGTTCGCGCTCACATCCGCCGAGGACTGCACGTTTTCCAGTTGCGCCAGCAATTGACCCTTCTTTACGTGATCCCCTTCCTTTACGTACAGGTGGGTGATCTTTCCATAAGCATTGGCGCCGATGTTGACGTAGGTCTTAGGCTTGATTTCGCCCGAGGCGCTCACCACCGACGACAAATCCTCGCGCTGCACCTTCCCGGTCTGCACCGTGACCACATTCTTGCCGCTCTGATAGACCGTGGAGCCGACGATGGCGGCCAACACGACTACCGCGCCAACGCCAATCGCAATTTTTTTCCAGAGTTTCATCTTCCCGTCACCATCCAGGCATCTGCTCTCATCGGAACACGATTGGCCCCGATTTCAGGCGGCTATCCCAAAGATACCTCGCTGACACCTACTGATCCGCAGTGTGACGAGTCCACATTCAAGGGATACGATCCTGCAGGCCGGAAAGTTCCAATTCGAATGGGCCGTCAGGACCTCGGGTAATCCGGAGAGTACCACTGCCTCGTCGAATGCAAGATTACAGCGAGCTAAAATTATAACTTGACCTTACTCCGGTTTGAAAATATTCGATGGTCCACCGGGCAACTCCTCAGTGCTCTCGCCGCTTCCAATCAAATGGATTGTCTCGGGTCTTCAATCTATTCTTTTGATGTGACTTAGCCTTGCTTTCGCCCAATTTAGGGCCTAGAATAAAGCGACAGAAGTTCGCCTTGGCAGGAGTCCCTCTCATGGTTCGGGTTGCTTTACGATATCTTTCGTCTATTTTAGTCTTGGCGGTGGCCGCAGGCTTTGCGGTCCCGGCGGGAGCCCAGAGTGACAAACCGGCTCCTTCCAGCCAGTCAGCAACCCCCGCGCCCGCATCAAACACGCCAGCAGCCACGACTGATTCTCAGGCGCAACCCGCCAATCAGGGTGATCCGCTCAAGCGCCCGCCCTCCGACAAGCAGAAAAAACAGCAGGGGAAAGCTCTGAAGGTCGAACTCAGCCGGGTCTACAAAAAGTGGCTGAACGAAGACGTTGTCTGGATTATCACCGACCAAGAACGAGCCGCTTTCAAGCAACTATCGAACGACGAAGAACGCGACAACTTTATCGAAGCATTCTGGCAGCGCCGCGATCCCACTCCTGACACCGAAGAGAACGAATACAAGGAAGAACACTATCGCCGCATCGCCTACGCCAACGAGCATTTTGCGGCGGGAATCCCGGGCTGGAAAACCGACCGCGGCCGTATTTACATTATGTACGGTGCTGCCGACGAAGTCGATTCTCATCCTTCTGGTGGCACCTATGAGCGTCCCATGGACGAAGGCGGTGGCGAGACTTCCACGTTCCCCTTCGAAGATTGGCGCTACCGCTATCTTGAAGGCATTGGCCAGGAAATCATCATCGAATTCGTCGACTCCTGCATGTGCAACGACTACCACATGACCATGGACCGGTCGGAGAAGGACGCCCTCAAAATGACGCCCAACGCCGGTCTCTCTCTCTACGAGGGGATGGGCATGGCTCAAAAATCAAGCCGCTTCAATGGAGGCCTGGAACAACTGCCAACTGGCCCGAACAGCTCCAACCAAACCGCCAAACAATTCGACCGGTTGGAGCAATTCGCCAAGCTGGTGGCGCCGCCTACGGTTAAATACAAGGACCTGGAAGAACTCGTCACCACCAAGGTAATCACCAACCTCATGCCCTTCGATGTCCGCACCGACTTTGTGAAGGTCACCGGAGATACGGTGCTGGTTCCGATCACCATCCAGTTGAAATATCGCGACATCACTTTTGCTAACAAAGATGGAGTGCAGCGCGGCACCGTGAATATCTTCATGCGGGTGACCAATTTGACCGGGCGCATTATTCAGACTCAGGAAGAACCGGTACAGGTTGATGTGCCCGCAGAGCTGTTGCCTCGCACCGCGGAGAATTCGGCAGTGTACTGGAAGGCGCTGCCGCTGCGTCCTGGACGCTACAAAGTTGATATCGCAGTGAAAGACGTGAACGGTGATCGCAAGGGTGTTTGGAGCCGCGGAATTGTGGTTCCTGAGTACTCCGATGACAAGCTGTCGACTTCTTCGCTGATTGTGGCCGATGTGATGGAGCCGGTGCCGACCAAGGACGTAAGCACAGGCCAGTTCGTAATTGGCCTGAATAAAGTTCGTCCGCGCGTGGCTCCAGCCGACGGCAAGCCCGCTCTCTTCAAGCGGAGTCGCGACCAGAAAGTGAACTTCTGGATTCAGGTCTATAATCTGGGCGTTGACGACAAGACGCACAAGCCGTCCGCAACGTTTGAGTACGATATCGTTAACATCGCAACCAACAAAGCGGTGGTTCAGAAGACGGAATCCACTGATACGATGGGCAACATAGGCGAACAGGTTACGCTGCAGAAGTCGATTGCCGCAGCCAACCTGCAGCCCGGCGTATATCGAATCGATATTAAAGTGAACGACAACATCTCCAAGCAGACGATTGATCCTTCAGCGACTTTTGCTGTAGAGTAATCGGCTACTTGATTCTCCGGGGGTTGGAGTGAAGCTTCGCCATCTCGGTTCGTGGGCGGTGATTCTGGCGCTGGCGCTTCCGGCGTGGGCTGGAGAGCGAACGGGTGCCATTTCGGGATACGTGCGCAACATCTCGGGCACTCCCCAGATGGGCGCGGTGGTTGAAATTGCCGGCTCAGGCGCGCGCAACCTGGTCGTGTTTACCGATGTCGCAGGATTCTTCTCCGTGCCAAGCCTGCTGCCGGGGCTCTATTTCGTCAAGGTCTCAGCTCCTTCCTTCCTCTCCGTCGAGCATGAAAAAGTTGGCTTGCAGCCCGGCACCAGCATTCGCCTGAACATCACTCTCACAACCCTGCTGAATGCAGCACGCGTCGGTCCTCTGCGCGGCACCGCCGACGATGACGACTGGAAGTGGACGCTGCGTTCGGTGGCGAACCGTCCTGTTCTCCGTGTGTTTGACGACCCTGCGGCGAGCATGGAACAGCCGCAGCACGATCTGAAGGCCACCGTTTCGTTCCTGGCCGGTTCAACCGCAAGCGGCTATGGCAGCGGATCGGACATGAGCACGGCTTTCTCGGTGGAGCGCTCGGTTTTCTCAGCCGATCGCGTTGGGGTAAGCGGATATGTCGGCTACGGAGATAATCTTCTTCCGTCTGCCGTCCTGCGTGCCAAGTATTCGCACCGTCTGCTCGATGGCTCCGGGCCCTCGGTTGCGCTGACTATGCGCCGTTTCGCGCCCTCTGATCCCAGCCTGCACTATGCGGCTTTGCAGGCTCTAGCACTCAACACTGCGGATGATTTCGCCATCGACGACGTGCTCGAACTAAGGTTCGGCAGCGAACTGCAGACCATCCAATTTTTTGGGCACGTCAACGCCTTCCGGCCTTACGGCTCCGTTGATCTTCACGCCTCTCCCAACACTCTCGTGGAATACGACTACACCACATCGTTGCCCAATACACGGGACGAGAAGGGCTTCGATTCTTCGCCTGCGGACCTGAGCGAAGCCGATCCTCGGGTCAGCATGGTTAACTTTGCCACTCGCCTGGAGCGCGCCCACCACCAGGAACTCAGCCTCTCGCGGCGCATCGGCAAGACCAACCTCCAAGTCGCGGTCTACAGCGACCACGTCGGAAATACTGCGTTGATCGGAACCGGCGAGGTCACAGCCGCTGGGGGCTTCCTGCTGCCTGACGTCTACTCGGGCACGTTCACATACGCTGGCGATACCCTGCGCGAGCGTGGACTGCGGGTTGTGCTCGAGCGCAAGCTTTCTTCGGATCTCACCGCGACGTTGGATTATGCCTGCGGCGACGTCCTCGATCTTTCCCGGCCGGATGTCGAACTGCAAGACGCTTCGCAGTGGATCACCACCCAAAGCCGTCACGCACTGGCCGGCAAGCTCAGCGGCACGGTGCCTTACACTCACACCCGCTGGATCGCCTCCTATCGCTGGGTCAACGGCGAGGCCCTCACTCCGGTGGACATGTTCAACGCCTCCCCGGGCCAAAGCGATCCGTTCCTGAATGTCTTCGTCCGCCAGCCGATTCCCACCATGGGCTTCCTGCCTTCCCACATGGAAGCGATCATCGACGTGCGCAACCTTCTGGCTCAAGGCTATGTGCCAGTCATGGGACAGGACGGCCAGACCGTCTATCTGGTCCAGTCCGCCCGCGCCGTCCGCGGCGGCGTCAGCATCACCTTCTAAACCTGGATTTGTTATAGCTTGTCATCCCGAGCGAAGCGAGGGATCTTGGTGTTCGCTGCCGCCACTTTGCCTCACTCCATCCCTCTTCAGTCACGTTACCTACGAGTTACCGTATTCGTAAAATCTATTGCTTCCATCGAAACTCAGTGGTTGACTCTTGGGATAGGGTTTCGATAGTGTGTCCTGTGCGGTTGGGCGTTGCATCTTGTTAGTATGCAAGGAATTGCAGGGCCCCGGATAAAAAAGGCCTGAAGAGCCTGGCCGGCCGCATCAGCAGTCACTCCCTCAAACCCATCGATATCTTAAGGAGCTTTCATGAAAGCGCGCATACTACTAGTGTTTGTGCTTCTGGCCGCAGTCAGCCTCTCCGCACAGACTTTCCGCGGCACCATCCTCGGTACGGTAACCGACCCCTCCGGCGCGGTCCTTCCCGGCGTCAAGGTCACCGTAAAGAACGCAGGTACGGGTTTGGAGCGCACCACCGAGACCAGCGCTGACGGAAGCTACGCCCTGCCAGAACTGCCGATCGGCACCTATACGGTCACCATCACCCTGCCCGGCTTCCAGACCTCCGTGACCACAGGCGTGATCGTCGACGTATCCACCGAGCGCCGTGTCGATGCCGCCATGAAGACAGGCCAAGTCTCGACCAGAGTCGAGGTCTCCGGCGACCTTTTGCCCCAAGTCGAAACCACCAGCGACGATCTTGGCGGCGTGCTTACCCAGGAAACCGTGAAAGATCTGCCAGTCAACGGACGCGACTACACCAAGTTGATCTTCCTGAATCCGGGCGTGGCCGGCTCACCCGACCAGATTTCAGACTCTCCGGGCTCTTACGGTGAATTCACCATGAACGGAGCACGCGGACGCTCCAACAACTATCTGCTCGACGGTACCGACATGAACGACGGCTACCGCAACGACCCCGCCATCAACGAAGCGGGTGTGTTCGGAACTCCTTCGGCAATCCTGCCCATCGACGCCATTGCGGATCTGAATGTGATTTCCAACTTCTCGCCGGAATATGGCAGGAACGCAGGAGGGGTCGTCAACATCGTTACTAAGAGCGGCACCAACCAGTGGCACGGAACCGCTGGCGAATATTTCCGCAACGACGCGCTGGATGCCCGAAACTACTTCAATCCCGTCACTGTTATTAATCCCGCGACGGGTCAGACGGTTTCAAACCCCAAGGCCCCTTTTCACAATAATCAGTACGGCGCCTCAATCGGCGGGCCGATTGTAAAGGACAAGACATTCTTCTTCGCAGACTACGAAGGCCAGCAGGAACCCGTCGGGGTAGTAACGTTAGCCACGGTTCCATCGGGCAGCGCTCCCAACGGCGGCCTTAGTCCAAGTGACGCTTCAAACCCTGTCATCGCGGCGCTCATTGCCCGGAACCCTTGGCCCGCTCCAAATCTAGGAGGCAACAGCGCTTCCGTTGTTTCGCCTTCCTTCAATCGACTCACAAGCTTCATCGCCAAGATTGACGAGAACTTCAACACGAACAACATCGTGACGGGGCGCTATTTCTTCGGGGACAGCGTCCAGTCCTTTCCTCTGGCTCTGACCGCAAGCGGCGGCGAGTTGCCCGGCTTTAATACTTACACCCCAACCCGCGTGCAGTTGGTGTCGCTCTCTTACGTGCGCACCATCGGAGCGAACAAGGTGAACGAACTGCGCTACGGATGGAACCGTTTCGCAGAGGGATTTTTCCCGCAAGATGCAAGTCTCTCGCCCGATTCGATCGGTTTGGGCACCACCGGAGGTTTGGCTGGTGAAGGCCTCCCGATCATCGCCGTGAGCGGTTTTGCTCAGTTGGGTGCCAGTTCCAGCGATCCCCGTCACCGTTTCGATACCAACAATCAGGCCCTCGATAACTTCTCCTGGAAAGTGAACAAGCACAACATCAAGTTTGGCGCTGACTTCTACCGCACCAGCATTCAACAATACTTCGATAAATATTTCCGCGGAAAGTTGGAATTTGATAATATTGCGGACTTCCTCTCGGGCACAGTCGATGGCGGCTTCCAGTATGCGGGCAACACTATCCGCCACACCTTCGAGAACAGCTATGGCTTTTTCGTTCAGGATAGCTTCCGCATCACACCACACGTGACCCTGAACTATGGCCTCCGCTATGACTTCTTCGGAGTTATCGGAGAAAAGAACAACTTGCTGAGCAACATTACGAACCTTGATCCAGTCGGAGACACGTTCACGCTCACGCAGGTCGGTCAGCCCGGCTTGAGCAGTCTCTACAACCCTGACCGAAAAGACTTTGCCCCTCGCGTGAGCGTCGCCTGGGACCTAGCCGGTAATGGCAAGACCGTGGTTCGCGCCGGTTGGGGCATGTTCTACGATGCCTTCTCGCAGGATATGGCCCTTGGCCACCTTCCGTATCCTCCCTACTTCGACCCCGGCCCGGCCTACAATCCAATCGGGCCCAGCCCGATTTATTCGGCTGGCGTCACTGGAACGATCGCTGCTGGTGAGCCGCTGTTCGGCGACGAAACCGCTTGCAATTTTGAATGTGACTCGTTCGGATTCGTCCGCAACATCAAGATGCCCTACATGGAGAACTACAACCTGAATATCCAGCGGCAGATCAGCAACCGCGCCATGATCCAGCTTGGCTACGTTGGCTCGCAAGGCCACCGGCTATGGAGATTCTTTGACGTGAGCCAGCCCAGCCAGGCGCAGATAACGGCTTCCGACTGTCCCAGTGGAATCGCAACGTGTGCTACGACCGGCGCGATCACAGGCAGCTACAGCGTGCCGCGAAACTACGCGGACAATCCCTATGGCTCGTTCTACATCATGCAGGAGAATTCCTCCGGCCAGTCGAACTACAATTCGCTACAGGCAAGCCTTCGCCTTACCGGATGGCATGGGCTCACCTCGATCACGAATTATGTTTGGTCGAAGTCGCTCGATAATTCCAGCGATGGGGAGGATTTCGAACCGAATGCCGCCCAGCCCAACGACAGCACCCGCCCGGGACTGGAGTATGGTCCTTCTAACTTTAACGTGCCCCAGCGCTTCACTTGGCTGATTGACTACAAGGTGCCAAACATGGGCGGCAGCATGCAGCGCCTCAAGAATGGATGGGGCTTCGACAGTACAGTCACGCTGCAAAGCGGCCAGCCTTTCCAGATGAACTACAACTTCGAGGATGATTACAGCGGCAGCGGCGAAGGCGATGACCGACCGGACGTCGTCGGGCCAATCACTTACCATCCCCGCAACCCTGCCGACTTCGTCGATCTGAGTTCGTTTGCCATACCGTGCAGCGTTAGCGCAGCTACGGACGGCGGCGCTGCGAATGGCGTAAACACAGACTGCGTGCCGGGCACGCGGCACTTCGGCAATGAGGGACGCGACTCCCTGCACGGACCAACATTTAAGCAGTGGGACATCGCAATCTACAAAGATACGGCCATCAGTGAGCGTATGAAGCTTCAGCTGCGTGCCGACTTCTTCAACATTCTGAACCATCCGAACTTTGCCAATCCGTTCCTGCCGGCGTTCATTGCCGACCCGGCAGTGAACGGCTTCGCCTTGAATAATGCAAACACCCTTGAAACCGGCCAAGGCGGTTATCCCATTACCGCCACCGGCGACGTGGGTATCGGCAACCCGTTCCTCGGAGGCGGTGGACCGCGCGGCATCCAACTCGCGGCCAAGATCACCTTCTAGCTCGGCTCTCAGTCAAAGCCCCTGCCGCTCGCGGCAGGGGCTTTTGTTTTTCTCTGGCAGCAGCCGCCACGTGACTTCCGTCACTAGGTAACCGCATTCCAGCGATGTTACGCTGCTCTCATAATCTCCCCCCAAAGCATCTGTCCCGGAGATCTTGATGCGTCGCTCCATCTGCTATGTCCTCATCAGCGTCATCGTGGGCGTGTGTCTTTCTGCGCCCGTCGTTGCTCGTGCCCACCACCTCAAGCAAGCTGATACCGTCTCGCTGCCGGTAACAACTTCATCGCCGGAAGCTCGCGCTCTCTACCAGAAAGGCATGGCCGACTACGAGAACCTTTACCTTGAGCGCTGCAATGATGACTGGCGCGCCGCCGTCAAGGCCGATCCGAATCTGGCCGTAGCCTGGGCATGGATCGCCTTCAACGGCAGCAATCCCATGGAAGTAACCGCGGCCCGCGAAAGAGCCAAGGCCCTCGCACCCAAAACCACACTTGGCGAGCAGTTGATGATTACCTGGATCTCTAAAGTGCAGGAAGGCGACTTCATTGGCGGCATCTCCGCCATGAACGACATGCTCGAAATGTATCCCCACGACAAGCACCTGATTTATCTCGCCGGCAACTGGCTGTTGCTGGAAAATGCCGACGATCAGGCGCAGAAAATTCTGGAGAAAGCGCTGGCCATCGATAAGAAGTTCCCCGCCGCGCTGAACGACCTGGCCTACGTGGCCGCCCGCAACCGGGAATTCGCCAAAGCCTTTGCCGCCATGGATCGTTACGTCGCGCTATTGCCCAATGAGCCCAATCCACATGACTCCTACGGCGAACTGCTGCGCATGGCGGGCAACTTTGAGGGATCGCTGCAGCATTACCGCGCTGCGTTGAAGATTGATCCCGATTTTGTCACCTCTCAGGTTGGCCTGGGAGACACCTACGCTCTAATGGGCAATCAGGAGCAGGCACGGATTGAGTACGACAAGGCCATCCGCCAGGCTCACAACGAGGCCGACCGGCTCGCCTACAGCATGCAGAAAGCAATGACCTGGGTGCGCGACGGCAACTTCGCCGAAGCCGACAATACCTTCCGGGAAATTGCGCAGATGGCCCACGCCGGAGATCAGGACCTGCAGGAAGCGCAAGCCTACCGTCATCTCGCCGAATATCAGACCGACGATAAAGTGGCGTTGAAATATATTGAGGATGCGGAGGAGTCGCTTCAACACGGCACTGCGATTTCGAAAGCCGATAAAGACGAAGAGCTTTCCCGTATTCTGCGCAACCGGACCGTGCGCGCCGCGCATGCCGGCGACCCAGCCTTGGCGGACAAATCTCTGAAGCAGCTCGAAGCCATGGCAGCCGGAAGCCGCAACCGCGTCATCCAGAGTTCCTACAACGGCGCCGCCGGAACCTTGCTCATGGACCAGGCGAAAGAAAGTCACGCCAGTCCAGATCAGAAGAACTTCGACGAGAAGAAGTTAGGCGAAGCCATCTCCTATCTGGAAGAAGACCAGGACAATCCCTTCACCCTGGAACTGCTGGTGCAGGCCTACTACCAGACCAATCAGTCCGACAAGCTGGCCCAGGCCGAAGGCCGGCTGCGAGGCACCAACGTTCCCACCATGGAGCAGGCCCTGGTAGTCCCAGCCGCCCGCCTGCGCCGCCCAGAAATGTAAAGGCAACCCTGCAGTCCGGTTTTCTTAGCGCACTTCGCGGCCTTTTTAGCGCGCTTCGCAGTTAAAAGCTTTTGGAGGCAACGCATCCTCCTAAATTGGTCTATACTGTCGAACGCCAGAAGCCAGAAGCCAGAAGCCGGAAGCCCGAAGCCGCTTCAAAAGTTTAATGATCTCTAATATCGATCGCCGTTCTAGCGCCAGAGTCGCCGCTAAGCTTCCGGTGCGCGTTCGCAGCACCGCGGCGAATGCCGAGCTGACCGCTCAGACTCGCGATGTCAGCACGAATGGCGTATTCCTTTATACCGACGCCCGCATGGCCGAAGGCTCTGAAGTCGAATTAGTCCTCATTCTGCCGCCAGAACTGACCTCCGGAGAGAAGTGCTGGGTATGCTGCCATGCCCGCGTCCTGCGCGTGGAGCAGGGCCCCGACAAGCAATTCGGAGTCGCAGCCGAGATCAAGCGCATGGACATCATTCCGGAGATTCCCGCGTAAGCTGCGGCATTCGGCCACTCACATTAGGGCTGGCCAATGGTTGAAAGCCAACCGCTAACTGCCAACTGCTAACTGCCAGCTGGTGATCAGCCCCCCACGATGGTCCCGGGCCCCGAAGCTTAACCAAATGTGCCCACCCCAAGGCAAGAATTGCCCGCCTCCGACAGAAATATCGGAAATCTGTGAAAAAAACCTTCCCCTGGTACCGACCTTGGTGCAATAATGGCGGCCCTGGAATTGCTCTGGCCAAACTCAGTAATCAGGCGGGCCTCGTATGTGGATTGAGAAATTGTCGGACGGCGTGGTGCAAGTGCAAACTCCTATTGGACCGCGCTATCTAATGCCATCATTTCTTCAACGTGTGTATTTTCTCTGGATGTTCCGTAACTTCCCGATCCTTCCGCACGCCGTGCTCAGCAATGGCCAACAGCGCATGGTTGATCGCATGTGTTCCGAGCAGAGGTTCGTTTCCATGGCCTACGCTGATGGCATGGACGATGCCCCCGTAATCGGCACCGTCGAGAAGCGCCCCACCATGAAGACGGGACCAGACTTCCTGCCGCCGCGCCGCCCCGTGACCAGCGAAAGCACCGGACTGGCCGCAGAAGTCCGCCAGCGCTCATAGAAAAATTTCGTCTAGTGTGGCCGCCCCCGCGCAAGCGCGCGAAGGGTCGATCACCGTAAACAAATCCGTGCCGTGAACTCACCCCAACGGTGGCCGCGATCACCAAGCCCGCCATAGCTGCGCTGTGAACACTTCAAATCAACGGTCGCTGCCTTCTGCATTTTCCCGAATGCGCTTCCACTGTCTCGACTCAGGAAAGATGCCAGGTACCAAGAGATGTTACAATCACAAATTGTCCCGCAAGGCGAAATCCCCCCGTGGGCGCGTAGCTCAATTGGCAGAGCAACTGACTCTTAATCAGTAGGTTGTAGGTTCGATTCCTACCGCGCTCACCACTCCCAATCAGTTTGTCGTTCGGGGCTTCACTTCGCCCGCGTTTACACTGTATTGGTCAAGGATTCGTCTCCGATATAAGGGTCACCCTGTTTTGCGCAATGCCGAGGGCAGTATTCCTACCGCCGAATTGTTATGCATTCACAAACCTCACTAGCGAGCAAAGGCGCGATTGGCATCGATTTTGGGACTACCAACAGTTCAATCGCCTTTGCCGGTTGCTCCGACGAGATTCAGCTTGCCAAGTTCCCTTATTTGGGAGCCGCGACTGACGCGTATCGGTCGCTGTTGTATCTCGAGCAGGTGAAGGAAGAAGGCGTGAATGTCCTTAAATCGTGGACGGGCCCGGAAGGTATTGAGCACTACCTTTCCGCCGACGTGAAGGGTCGCCTGATTCAATCGCTCAAATCGTTTCTGAGTAGTCGCACCCTTCACGGCACAGAGGTTTTCGGCCGGCGTTACACACTTGAAGATTTAATCGCGAAAATTCTCAGGGACCTACGGAAAAAGGCGGAGCGTCAGTTCGGGATCAAAATCAGATCAGCGGTAGTCGGAAGACCGGTTCATTTCGTCGGCGCAGAGAATCAGGATGATGACCGCTATGCGGAGGAGCGGCTACGGTTGGCTTTTGAGTCGGCTGGCTATGAGTCGGTGGAGTTTGAGATGGAGCCGGTAGCGGCCGCTCACTATTACGAGTCCACGCTGGACCATGACGAACTCATCCTCATTGGCGATTTCGGCGGAGGCACGAGTGACTTCTCACTAGCTCACGTCGGCCCTACCGTGCGCCGAAGAGGCAGAGTCGCGAGCGACATTGTCGGCAACGCGGGAGTTGGCATTGCGGGCGATTCGTTCGATGCGAAGATCGTCAGGCACCTGGTTTCGCCGGCTCTGGGTGCTGGATCGCAACTGCGGTCGCTGGGCAAGATCCTGCCGGTTCCGAACTGGGTTTACATAAAATTGGAGCGATGGCATCATCTCTCTCTGTTGCGAGGCAGAGATGTGCTGAACATGCTGAAAGGTGTTCACGCGCAGGCGCTTGAACCAGAAAAAATCGGGGCGCTCATTCACTTCATAAAAGAAGACCTGGGATTCCACCTGCATCGCGCCGTGCAAAAAGTGAAATGCGATTTATCGAATCATACGGCGGCCACATTCGAATTTTCGGACGGGTTTGTGGACTTGAAGGCGGCAGTGGAACGGCGATCGTTCGAGGAATGGATCTCGGAAGAGCTTGGACAGATCGGCGGATGCATCGATGGCCTTCTCAGTTCTTCCGGTGTTCGTCCGCGTGATGTTGATATGGTCTTTCTGACTGGCGGCTCTTCGTTCGTCCCCGCCGTCAGGAGCATTTTTGAAGCGCGATTTGGAGAAAACCGAATTCGCGGCGGAAACGAGTTTACGTCGGTCGCCCGCGGCTTGGCGCTAAAAGCGATCGACTTGCGCACATCGCCTGTGCGTTGAAGAAATTGCGGTCCGTACGGTATTCGCGCCCATTTCAGCTAAGATCCCGCCTCGTCGCCAAGTGATCCTGCGCAAAGGCTAGGCGTTCGGACGCCGACAGGCTCTGTACCGCGGCCGCAATTTTCGCAACTTCGGGTCGAAATCCCTCTGTTTTCGAATGCGGCTTGGCGCTTCCCGGTGGTTCCCAATGGCTTTTTTCGGATTAAGGGGCAAATCCGGCGGCGATCTGTACCCCGCTACTGGCAGCCGTTTCGGGCGGTAGCAACATCGGCAATAGTGCAAATTTCTTCATCTTGACTAAATCGATTTGAGCCGTAATAATCCGCCCTCAACAGAAACTACTATGCCGGACTGAATTCAGTCTGGACTCTAGTCTGAACTCTGGAGCGCGGAGGTGACAATTTTTCAGTGATTTTTTCCCAGTGATGCGGGCCTTGCAGTGAAGGCTTAGTTGGTCCGGTTTCCCCCCAACCTGTTGTTGTCCGAACCAAAGGAGCGAAGTTGCAGCGATGAAGAACCATCGCCTGTGTATCACCCTGTTTTTATTGGCCGTAACACTTTCTCCCCCGCTCAGCAAGGCTGAGGGACCCGCGTCCTATTGGGTCAACCCCACTACCGGTTCCGATTCCTACGCCGGCACCGAGTCTGCGCCTTTCCAGCACATCGGCCACGCTTGGACTGTCGCGCAAGCCAACAATCTGAATAACGAAGCCACGACGGTGAATCTCGAGGCCGGCACCTATCGCGAGTCTGTCAGCATGAACTCCGAAAAGGGAGCCACAAGCGCGCTGATCACATTTCAGCCGGCTTCCGGCGCTTCTGGCCAAGTCATCTGGAGCGGCGGCACCCTCTACACCGGCTGGACCGCGTACTCCGGCAATAGCAGCATCTTCACGCATTCCTGGACCAACGACTACCCGCTCTGCGCTCAAGTCACAGGCTGCACGCAATACTTGCAGCAAGACATCATGCTGCATCAGGAAATGGTGACCGTGAACGGCGCTGTGCTGACGCAGGTTTTATCGTTGACCCAGATGTTGTATCCCGGAATGTTTTACGTGGACAACACCACTTCGACGATCTATGTGTGGCCGCCTTCCGGTACCGACATGGCAACTGCCACCGTCGACATTCCAACGAAATCATCTCTGCTAGCCATCTACGGAGTTTCCAACCTGGTCTTCGACGGCATCATATTTCAGTACGCCAACTCCTGCCGTTCCAGTGCGGCAGTGCAGATTAACGGCTCCAGTAGCTTCATCACATTCGATTCCGATACCTTCCAGTGGAACAACGGCCAGGGCCTGGCCATCAACAATCCGGCCAGCAACATCACGGTGGAGAACAGCGTATCGAATTATAACGGGGACAGCGGCTTTCAGAGTTCTCAGACCCTCAGCAACCAGTGGATCAGCAACGTTGTGGAGGAAAACAATTGGCGCGGCGCGCAAGCTGGCTACTACGGATGCAATGTGGCCGGCCAGCACGTGTGGCTGGCGCACGGAGACACTCTCACCAACGACACGATCGCATGGAACCAGGCCTACGGCATTCACTGGGACACCGATAACCGGAATATTACCGTCACAGGCCTTATCTCCGCCGACAACCTGCTGAGTGGCGTTGTGATCGAAACCAATGAAGGACCGATCAGCCTGTCGGAAAGTTATGTTTGCAACCAGGTCTCGACTCTCTCAGGAGGCGGGCTGGTTCTTCGCAATTCCGGCTATGACAGCGATTTCAAAGCGGTCTCGCCGGGAGTCTCTGTAACCAATAGCTATCTGTACAACAACTATTCATCGCAGCTGGCGGTAACCGGGCAGGCGGGCGGAATCCAGATTACCGATTGGCAGACCGGCAAGGCCTACAACCTGATCACTGGCAATTACACGAATACCGGCAACACCATCGAAGGCGTTGGCATTGGACAAGAGGTGTTCAGCGACTTTTCTTTGAACGGTTCGGACTGGACGGATTTCCAGACTACGCTGATTTCCAATAATAACGACTGGTGGAATTCCAGCAACACAACCACGCCTTTCGCCGTTCCTGTCCCCGCCGTTGGCACCATGACCGATTTCGCAACCTGGCAGGCCGACACATCGCAGGACCTGATTGGCTCGACCTTCAGCGCTCCATCCGGAGATCCTTTCGCTACGTGCAACTCGGTGACCCCGCCCGCCGCCGACTATTGGCTCACGGTCGACAACAACTCTGTTACCGTCGATCCCACGAGCACAGCTGTCTACAACCTTACCGTGACTTCCCTCGCGGGCTTTTCCGGAACCGTGAATCTCTCCATCGACGGCATCACCGAGGTTAAAGGACTCACGGCTACATTCAGTCTGAATCCCATTACCGGCGGCTCGGGGACTTCGGTTCTTACCATCACTTCCACCGATGGCACAACTCCTGCCGGCACCTACAGCATCACCGTGATCGCCAACAGCGGCAATCTCACCCGGACCATCACCGTGCAGTTGGTCGTGCCCGGCTCGTCACTTTTGTATTCCACAGTCAGCCTGGGTTTTCCTGCAACGTCGGTCGGCACTACCAGTTCAGCCCTCACCGTTACTATTACAAATGATGGAACCAGGTCAGTGAAGTTCACCAGCTATACCATCGATGCGACCCAGTTCGCGATTTCCGCGAACACCTGCCCGGCCTCGGGCCACTCGCTGAAGGCCGGCAAGAACTGCACCATTTCCGTCACCTTCACGCCCAGTGGGGGTACAGGTTTCACCGGCACTCTCAGCGTTGTGGATGGTGACGTGAACAGTCCTCAAGTCGTGAACCTTTCCGGAGTGGGCACTGCAATACCCAGCGTATTGCTCTCCACGACCAACCTTGTCTTCGGGGATGTCCTGGAGAACAGTTCCAGCACTATGCAGCTCACCCTCACCAACAACGGAACCGGCAATCTGACCATCAATAGCATCGCCATCTCGGGCGCCGACAGCGCCATGTTTACTCAGACCAACAACTGCGGGTCGACCGTGCTTCCCAATGGCACCTGTACGTTCAATGTAACCTTTACTCCAACCAATACCATCTTCGACACCTCTACATTGACGATCAGCGACAACGCTGACTCAGGGTTGCAGGCCGTTGCATTGAGCGGCTTTGGCGCCCAGCCCAGAGTCAGTTTCACCCCAGATTTGCTGACCTTCGGCAGCGTGGCGGTGAACTCCAGCAGCGCTCTGACCGACACCGTCACGAACATCGGTTCAGTCGCATTGACCATCACGAAAATTGCGCTCACCGGCAGCAACACCAAGTACTACAAGGAATCGGATAATTGTCCGCGTAGTCCCAAAACGCTCGCCGCTGGCGCCACCTGTGTTGCCACCATCACATTTACGCCCACGATCACCGGCGCGCTGGATTCCACGCTCACCATCACCGACAACGTTTCCACCGGATCCAGCACGATGAACCTCAACGGCACCGGCAAATATCCCATGCTCAGTTTCACCCCAAATGCCTTATCGTTTGCCGACGTGGCGGTGAACTCGAGCAGCATCATGACCGATACGGTAACGAACACGGGCTTGGTGCCATTGACCGTCAGCAAAGTTGCTCTTACCGGCAGCAATACGAAATACTACAAGAAATCGGACAACTGTCCGCGCAGTCCCAGCACTCTAGCCGCAGGAGCCACCTGCGTTGTGACCATCACTTTTACTCCTACTGTCACCGGTGCGCTGGATTCCACGCTCACCATCACTGACAATACCTCTGCGGGCACCAACACACTTAGCCTCAAAGGCACCGGCAAGTACCCCACCGTCAGCTTCACCCCGGCTAGCCTCGCTTTCGGCAGCGTGGCTCTCAACACCACGGTCTCACTCAGCGATACGGTCACAAATACGAGTGCCGTGTCGTTGACCATCAGTAAAATCGCGCTCACAGGCAGCAACACTCAGTACTACACCGAGTCGGATAATTGCCCGCGCAGCCCCAGCACTTTGGCTGCGGGTTCCATCTGCGTTGCCACCGTTACCTTTACTCCCACGGTGAGTGGTTCGCTCAATTCCACGCTGACCATCACCGACAACACCTCTGCGGGCTCTAGTACGCTAAGCCTGACCGGCAAAGGCAAATAACAATCCGAATGGCGGTTTAGTGAATCTAATGCAGCATGCGAGTACGAAGAGAATTAATCGGCTTCATCACAGTGTTTCAGTCCGTTCTTTTCCTGATCCATTACTTCCTCTATAAGACTTGGACCTTTTCTTCTGCAGGGGGCGAAGTCCGCGGAACATTCTGGATCAGAGTTGTTTTGGGTTGCTTGTCAGTAAGCTTTGTTGCCGCTTCACTAATGGCTTTTCGATATACGAATGCCGTTCTACGCGCGTTTTACAGGGCTGCTGCAGTTTGGATAGGTGTGGGAAGCTTTCTTGTCATCGCGGCAGTTTTTTCCTGGATTATCTTCGGAGTCGCGCAGCTGGCGGGGCTCAACATCAACTTCCATAGGACCGTGGAATTGCTGTTCGGTGTTGCGGCAATCGCGGGAGTCTACGGAGTTTTCAACGCAGGCTGGACGCGGATCACGCGAACCACGGTGCGGCTTGCGAACTTGCCGGCAGCGTGGCGCGGGCGAACTGCGGCCCTGATCAGCGATGTTCACCTTGGGCACGTGCGCAATGGCAGTTTTCTGCGGCGCTTGGTGGCAAAGGTTTTAAGAGAAGAGCCGGACGCGGTTTTTCTTGCTGGCGATTTGTATGACGGCACGGCCATCGACGAGCGGCGAGCCGCAGAACCGTTGAATAAACTTGTGGCGCCACAGGGCGTATATTTTGTCGCGGGAAATCATGAGCAGTTTGGAGACGACAGCAAATATCTGAATGCCATCGCGGCCGCCGGAGTGCGCGTGCTTACCAACGAAAAGGTTGAAGTGGACGGCTTGCAGATTATTGGCGTCCCCTACCGCAACGCAACGAGGAATGGCCAGCTTGCGTCGGTGCTGCATGCGATCGGGTTGGACCGCGACCGCGCAAGTATTCTGTTGGTGCATGCGCCTGACCATCCTGAGATCGCTGAGGCTGCGGGCGTTTCACTGCAGCTCTCCGGGCATACTCACCTTGGGCAGTTCTTACCGTGGAGTTGGATGGCGCGTCGGATTTACCGGCAGTTCGTTTATGGCTTGAGCCGGATCGGAAAGATGCAAGTGTTCACTTCGAGCGGAGCAGGAACCTGGGGACCGCCGCTGCGGCTGGGATCGAATCCCGAGATTGTAATGCTCCAATTCGAGTAAGGCGCGACCGGCGAAAAATTCGCCGAATCCGCGTTTTGGCCTGACCCTGGCCTCGATAAAGAACAGTATTGAGAGTAGGGTCGGAGCGTGACACAATTGCGGACGTGTAATGCAGAAAGAGGAATTGCACGGATGCGGCCTACTAACAAGTTCTCCGGACAGAATGAAATGAGGGATGGGCCGTGTGCTCGCCGCTGGCGCAAGCCGCTGCTTTTGCTGGCTGGGGTGTGCCTTTGCTTCTCATGCGCAGGGGCGCAGACGTCGAATTCTCCGAACAGTGATTCGAACAAATCCTGGACGGCCACGACAGACATTAATTCAGACGCCGGAAATCCCACCCGGACATTCGAAAGTCATACGCAGAACGGGGATCGTACGCTCGACGTGCGGTCGCTGCAAACGCGCGGACCTGACGGGAACTTCCAACCTTATCAGGACATCGAAACCGAGACAGTGCACGTCAACTCGACGACCACGAAGACCACAACTCGCACGTTCGTGCGCGATAGCAGCGGAGCGAAAACCTTGTTTCAAGTCACTGCGGAAGAAAAGCACAGTCTTCCGGGCGGCGACTCGAAGGTAGTGCGCACCACCTCGAATCCAGACGCGAATGGAAATCCCCAAGTGGTGCAGCGCGAAGTTCAGGAGACCCACAAGATCAGTTCGAACGTAGAAGAGACAAAAACCACGGTGATGCTGCCTGACATCAACGGAGGATTGTCTCCGGCCACACAGACGCTGGAACGCCAGAAACGCAACGGCGATACAGTGGAGATTCAAAAAACAACTCTGCTCTCCGATGGCACCGGCGGCTGGCAGGTCGGTGAGACGCGGCAATCCACGGTCAAGGACGAGGGTAAGAATCACAGCAAAGAAGAGCGAGTCTCGCGCCCGGACGGCGAAGGCCAGCTAAAAGAAACCACGCACACTGTCGCGAAGGAATCTGAAGATGCCTCGGGACAGAAGCGCAGTTCCGAGGAAACTTATTCAGTCGACGTTCCAGGAGCGGGGCGGGATGGCGATCTGCACCTGGTTCAGCGAGTCACCACCACCCAGCGCTCAGGTGCCGGCAATCAACAAACCACCGAAGTGGTGGAGAAGCCTGACCCCGGCGCTCCCGCCGCCGGCCTACAGGTGACCACAGTAAACATCGATACCGTGCGCGCGGGTGCGACTGGAACGCAGGCTACTCGAACAATTCAAATGCGCGATGCCAACGGGAATCTGGGCGTGGTCTCAGTGGATCTGTCGAAGTCAAACAAGGCTCAAGCCGTAGAAGTTCAGATTGCACCTTCCAAGACGGCGCTCGCCAAACCAAAATAAATCGCCAGTTAGAAATATTCAGCTTTAGCTGATTTAATCGCTAGCCTCTTTCAGGAATAACTGAAGCGGTGCCATGATTGTCGACTTACTTCACCGGCGGAAGATACGGAACATACCGCGCGAACAGCCAGCACAGAAAGAACACGACCGGGATGTGAACCATCAACTGCAGCACTCCGTATCCCACGATGTCGCGCGCCTTCAATCTCAAAATGCCGAGCAGAGGCAGCATCCAGAAGGGATTCACCAGATTGGGCAGCGCTTCCGACGCGTTGTAAATTTGCACGACCCAGCCAAGATGCACTTGGTGCAAGTTCGCAGCCTGCAACACATATGGCGCTTCGATGACCCACTTGCTGCCGCCAGATGGAATGAAAACGCCCAGCACCGCCGAATACATTGCCACCAGCAATGGATAAGTCCCATGCGTGCTCACCGAGGCGAAGAGGTGCGCTAACGCATCTGCGATCCCTGTTCCAACGATCATTCCAAAGATCACAGCATAAAACGGAAACTGGATGATCACGCCGCCCGTAGCAGGAATGCATTCGGCGACGGCACGCATGAAGCGCTTAGGACGCCAGTGCAACAGGAGTCCAACCGTGATGAAGATGAGGTTGTAATTATTCAGGTCGAGCGCGGCCAGTGCGCCTTGCGGCGACGTGCGAAAAACATCTACCAGGTAATAGCACAGCAGCGCCGCGACTAGCACCGTCAGCGCCGGACTGTACTCCAGCCACTCGCCAGGCTTGCTCCGATCCTCCAGACTCGAGCGAATGGGCTCGTATACGATGCCGTAAGATTCGGCCGTCTTGGCATTCTCCGGCGACGGCGTGGAAAGATATGCAATCAGCACTGAGAGCGTGATGAGGATCGCCGTCATCAGAATGCTTGGCCACAAGAAGAGAGTTTGGGTGAGTGGGATCAGGCCGCTGATGCTGAACAATGTCGGCGGAATGGCAGACTTGGTCGCCATCATCATAGCAGCCGAAGACGACAGCCCCATCGCCCACACTGCTCCCAACCCGAGATAGGCTGCGGCACCGGCGGCTCGATAGTCCATCCCTTTGACGCGATGAGCCAGCTCGCGAACGAACAGTCCGCTGAAAATCAGGCTCAATCCCCAGGAGATCAGCGACGTCAGCATGGAAAACAATGCGACCATCGCGACCGCTCCCCGCGGCGTTTTAGGAATTCCAGCCAGCGCGCGGATGGCACGATAGACGATCGGCGTCGAGGCAACGACATAGCCCCCAACGATGATCATCACCATCTGCATGGTGAATGGGACCAGAGCCCAGAAGTTCTTTCCGCCCTGGATGGCCAGCTTGGCGGGACTTTGATGAAGCAAAAGCCCCACGATGAAGACGACCACGACTCCCAGCAGCGCGAAAACCAGCGGATCGGGGAACCATCGCTCGCTCCAGCGCGCGAGACCGAGGCCGAAACGGACGAGTCCTTGCTCCTGAACTGCCGCGTGTTTCTCATCGGGCATGTGCATACTCGATCCTTTCGGTACGCCAGCGGTCTGTGCCCGACATTGTAGCGTGAATTTTCTGCCGCGCAAGCCGTTGTGCGGAATTCCACGACTGGTGTACGATGCGTGCGATTGGCTTGGTCAGAATTGGCGGCTACTGCCCGGTTGGAGAGACTCATGAACACCTTCCCGGTTTTGCTGGGCGCGCTGTGCGTGTATGCCCTTGCCTACCGTTATTACAGTGCGTTCATTGCCGCGAAGGCGCTCGCGCTAGACGATCGCCGCACGACTCCGGCGCACGCTTATCCCGATGGTCACAATTACGTTGCGTCGCCAAGATGGGTGCTCTTTGGACACCACTTCGCGGCGATCGCGGGCGCGGGCCCGCTAGTGGGGCCGACTCTGGCGGCACAGTTTGGATTTGCCCCCGGTTTTCTCTGGATATTAATCGGCGCCGTACTGGCCGGGTGCGTGCAGGATTTTACTGTGCTGGTTGCTTCCGTGCGCCATCGCGGACGTTCGCTGGCAGATATTGCCCGCACCGAAATCAGTCCGTTTGCTGGCCTGGTGGCGATGATCGCGGTGCTCTTTATTCTGCTGGTGACGCTGGCCGGGCTTGGCATCGTAGTGGTCAACGCGCTTTCCAATAGTCCGTGGGGAGTCTTCACCATCGGCATGACGATCCCCATCGCCGTCGTCATGGGATGGTGGATGTTCAAGAGCCACGCGGGAAAGATAACGGTCACCGGGCCCAGTATTTTTGGAGTCGTGCTCTTGATCGGCAGCGTGATTGGCGGACATTGGATCGCGCAGAGCGGATTCGCCGGGGCGCTCACTTTTACGCCTCATCAGATCACGTTCCTCATGGGGATTTATGGTTTGGTCGCATCCGTTCTTCCGGTCTGGCTGGTTCTGGAACCGCGCGACTATCTCTCGACCTACGTTAAGCTGGGCACGATCGCCGTGCTGATTATCGGCGTATTCGTGGTTCATCCCAACATTCAATTCCCGAATTTCACGTCGTTCGTTCATGGGGGCGGGCCGATCATCAAAGGAACTCTGTTTCCATTTCTCTTCGTGACTATTGCCTGCGGCGCGATCTCAGGCTTCCACTCTCTGGTCTCGTCAGGTACCACGCCCAAGATGCTGGATAAAGAAACCGACGCTCGCTTCATCGGATACGGCGCCATGATTGCCGAATCCCTGGTGGGTGTGCTGGCGCTGATTGCGGCCTGTTCCATGTATCCCGGCGACTACTTTGCCATCAACACAACGCCGGCGGTCTTCAGCCATCTGGGCTTGAGCACGGTGAATCTGGATATGTTCTCGCGCGAAGTCGGAGAGAAACTCGCGGGACGCACGGGAGGTGCGGTCTCGTTGGCAGTCGGCATGGCGCAAATTTTTCGCGGCCTGCCCGGCATGGATCGCCTGATGGGCTACTGGTATCACTACGCCATCATGTTTGAAGCGCTTTTCATTCTGACGACGGTGGATACGGGAACCCGCGTGGCTCGCTACGTTTTGCAGGAACTGATGGGCAAAGTGCACAAGCCGTTCGGCAACAGCGCGTGGTTGCCCGGGAATCTGATCACCAGTTTCTTTGTGGTCCTGGGCTGGGGATTTCTGATCTACACGGGAAATATTTCCACGCTGTGGCCGTTGTTTGGAACCGGAAATCAGTTGCTCGCGACGATAGCGCTCGCGGTGACGACGACCTTCTTGATTAACATGGGCAAGCAGAAGTATGCATGGATCACGGCGGTTCCGATGTGCTTCGTGGGCGTGACTACGCTTACCGCGGGAGTGTTGTCGATCAAGAATATTTTCTGGCCGTTGACCTCGAAGCCCGGTCAGGTGTTTACCGGCTATCTGGATTCAGTGCTTATGTCCATCTTTATTCTGGGCGTAATTCTCGTGGTGTTCGATGCAGTGCGGCGTTGGATTGCCGTCGCGAACGGGGCACCGGCGCCGGTTGAGGCCTTCGGTCCTCCACTGACCGCTAAGGGTGAAGTGAAAATGGGCTGCTGCTAGGCGAGAGCAGGCTCGTAAATGCCGAAGAGACCACTGCGAAACCGAGTCGATCAGATCTCCAGCTTCCGGCTGCGGCGGCATCATTTGCTGGATGAGCCTCCCGCCGACGCGGTCACCATCTGTCGCGATATGTGCGGCGTGCAGGCGCAGGTCATGGGGCCGGCGCGTCTTCAGCTTTGGACGCGCAATCATGCGCTCACGCGCGCTGGAATAGAAGACGCACTGTGGAAGTCTCGCACCTTATTAAAGACTTCACTGATGCGGCAGACCCTCCATCTCATCCCGACCGACGAATTCCCGCTCTACATTGCCGCGCTCAGACCAAGCCGCTTCGCGCAGGCGATGCGCGTGATGGATAGATGCGGCATTACTCGCGATGAGAGCGCAGCAATCATCCCACTGATCATGGAGACTCTTTCTGCGGGGCCACTTAGCAGGCCTGCCATCGCCGCTGCCATTCGTCCCAAAGCCAGCAAGGCAGTGCGTTTCTGGATGGAGAACTCCTGGAGCCTGGTTCGACTTCCGATCGCGGAGGGGCTGATCTGTTACGGCCGGGGCGAAGGAAACGCAATCGTTTTCATCCGCACAGACCATTGGCTGCCGAAGCTGAAGCTTAAGCTGATGTCGGCGACGGAAGCGCAGTGCGCTCTCCTCCGGAAATATTTGCGCGCCTACGGTCCGGCGACTCTGCATGACTTCTCCCACTGGGCGGGCATCCCCATGCAAGAGGTGAAATCGCTGCGTGCGTTACTCGAGTCTGAGTTGGCAGAGATTCCCGGCGAAAAGAAAAACTGTCTCTTACTTCGCGAAGACGTCGCAGCACTAAACAGGAGCCCTGCGGTGAAAGGCTCGATTCGTCTGTTGCCGAATTTCGATTCCTATCTGCTGGCTCATCGCGAAAAAGATCACCTGCTGAGCGCGAAGCACTACAAGCGCGTCTACCGCAACCAAGGCTGGATCTCGCCGGTTGTGCTGATCGATGGCGCAGTCGCCGGTGTGTGGTCCTACAAACCTCAAGGCAAGCGGCTCGCTGCTGTAGAGATCGAGCCGTTCGGTAAATTGTCCAAAGTAGAGCGAGCGGGGATCGAGCGCGAAGCCCAAGGTCTCGCCGGTTTCTTCGAGAGCGACCTGGAGTTTCGCTTCATTTAAGACCAACTACCTCTGTATAACTCCGCATCCTCCGCGGAAGTTCTCAGCGATCTCCGCGTTTAAGATTTATAGACACTCGCTCAGTCGCAAACCTCGAATCGCGGAGTTCACGGAGAACTTCCGCGGAGAACGGCCGCAGAGAAAACCGAGACTTCCCCTGCCGATTTGCTTTTGCAGCCAAGCCATATGAGGATATTAATGAATGATCGTCAACTTCGCGGAGCGGGCGCACAACCACAACTGGGAACTCGACCCGGTCACGCGATCTCTGCTCGACACGGACTTCTACAAACTGCTGATGCTGCAGTTTATCTGGAAGCATTTCCCAAAGACCAGGGTGCAATTCACACTTTACAACCGCTCTTCCACCGGCCCCGTAGACACCTTCGCGCACGAAGAACTCATCGAGCAACTCGATCACGCGCGCAACGTGCGCTTTCGCAGATCTGAACTCGTCTGGCTGGCCGGCAACACGTTCTACGGGCGCCGCGGAATCTTTGAGCCAGCATTTCTGGAATGGCTGGAACGAGACTTCCGGTTGTCCGACTACGAACTGTCCGTGAAAGACGGCCGCTTTCATTTATCCTTCGACGGCCTCTGGACCGATACCACGATGTGGGAGCTCTATTCGCTCTCCATCATCAACGAACTGCGCACCCGCGCGAATCTAAAAAAGCTGAGCGAGTTCGGCCTCGACATCCTCTATGCCAAGGCGAAGACCAAACTGTGGGACAAGATCGAGCGCCTGCGCGGCGTTCCTCATCTCAGCGTGGCCGACTTTGGAACCCGCCGCCGTCACAGTTTTCTCTGGCAGGAATATGTAGTCGAGGCGATGGCGACGAATCTGGGCAGCGGTTTCACCGGAACCTCGAATGCATTCCTCGCGCACAAGCACGACCTGGAGGCGATCGGAACTAACGCGCATGAGATTCCCATGGTGCTCGCCGCGCTAGCTCCCCAGAATGACGACGAAGCGCTCAAGGCTTCTCAATATCGCGTGCTCGAGATGTGGCAGCAAACGTACGAAGGCGCGCTGCGCATCATGCTGCCCGATACGTTTGGCACCACACAATTTCTCGAAGGCGCGCCAGACTGGGCCGCCGATTGGACCGGCCAGCGCATCGACAGCAAGGATCCTTATATAGCCGGAGATGAATACATCGCGTGGCTGCGCGCGCGCGGCCGCGAGCCGCAAGACAAACTCATCATCGCCTCCGACGCGCTCGACATCGACGAGATTCTCGGCCTGCACGCTTATTTCGGCGGAACTCTAGCCAGTGGAATTACGGTCAACGATTTCCGTAGCGCAGCCGATTTTAATGATCGGCGCAAGTGGACGCCTCACCGGCGCATTCGTTTCAGCGCAGGATGGGGTACGCTGCTCACCAACGATTTTCGCGGATGCGATCCCAGCGGCAACGGCGGCTTCGATCCCATCAGCCTGATCAGCAAAGTGTCGAGCGTCGAAGGCCGGCCGGCGGTGAAGCTCTCCGATAATTATGCGAAAGCACTCGGCCCGCCTGCCGAAATCGAGCGCTACCGCCGCGTATTCGGCACCGCCGGCGTTGCCAACATTCCGGTTATCGCGTAATGATCGCATAATGCCTATGCCAATAAGGTAAACGGCTTAGGTTGTTTAAGAAGGCACCACCCGTTCGTGCCGCCATATGGCACGGTCGAGCCATATACGACTTTGGGGTCATCGGATAGTCTTCTTCTTGAGCAGCACTTGGGGGAGGGCTGATCAACATACGCTCCGTGACTCAAATCGAGTCTGGGGCGTTTTGTTTTGCCCCAAAGTCGCTCTTGATGTGAAAGGGGCGCGTCTTCCTCACGCAACAGTTAGGGTCAGCCGTCCGGCCGCCATAGATTTGTATCAGGGCACGGCTTCAGCCGTGCCGTCTCGATCCCCAAGAGAATCAGGGCTTTAGCCGCTGAGCGCGACTCAAGGCATCACGATCCGCCGTATAATCGCCTTTCTTATGCGACCCTCGCTTCCCAAGTGGCTTCTTTCTGTCTGTTTTGGATTAAGCCTAACGGCGATCCTTCTGGCACAGATTGCCCCACCCAAAGCTCCGGCGAGTTCGCCGAAAGAAAAATCGCAATCCCTGCCGCGGTTCGAAGACGTCGCGCAGAAGGCCGGTCTGACCGTACCGCATATTTCTTCTCCCGACAAAAAGTACATCGTCGAATCGATGAGCGGCGGCGTGGGACTGATCGATTGCGACAACGATGGCAAGCTCGACATCATCACCGTCAACGGCTCCACGGTGCAGCGTTACCGCGCGGGCGGAGACTTGATGATCACGCTTTACCATCAGGATAGCGACCCGAAGAATACTGATCTTAAGAATAACGAAATCCACTTCACCGACATCACCACCGCCGCGGGGCTCACTCACAAGGGCTGGGGCATGGGCGTCGCCGTGGCCGATTACGACAACGACGGCTTGCAGGATATCTACGTCACCGGCTTCGGCGGTAACGCGCTATATCACAATCTGGGCAACTGCAAGTTTGAAGATGTAACCGAGAAGGCCGGCGTAGGCGCTGGCGGATTCAGCACCGGAGCGGCATGGGCCGACTACGACCGCGACGGCCGCGTCGATCTTTTTGTCTCGCGCTACGTTCACGTCGATATCGACAACCTGCCGCAGTTCGGCAACGATCCGCGCTTCTGCCGCTTCAAGGGCATGCTGGTGCAGTGCGGTCCGTGGGGAATGCCCGGCGAATCGGATCTGCTGTTTCACAACAAAGGCGATGGCACCTTCGAGGAAGTTTCGAAGAAGGCTGGCGTCGACGATCCGCATCATTATTACGGCCTGGGCGCGACCTGGGGAGATTACGACAACGATGGCTGGCCCGATCTTTATGTGGCGAACGATGCCGGGCCGAATTTTCTGTACCGCAACAAGCATGACGGAACCTTTGAGGATGTCGGATTGCTCGATGGCGTTGCGCTGAGCGGCGACGGCATGGAGCAGGGCTCGATGGGAGTGGACTGGGGCGACTATCTTCACGAAGGCCGCCTGTCGATGATCGTCACAAATTTTGTGGAGCAAGGCTCGACCCTCTATCACAACCTGGGCAAAGACAACTTCGCCGATGTGAGCGTGCGAGCCAAGTTGATGAAGCCGACCTATCCTTTGGTGGGTTGGGGCACGGCCTTCTTCGATATGGATAATGACGGCTGGCTCGATCTGTTCATCGCGAACGGCCACGTCTACCCGCAAGTGGATTCGATTCCCGGCGGCACGCCCTACCGGCAGCCGATGCTGCTCTTCCGCAACCACCGCGACGGAACCTTCGACGATGTTTCTTCAGTGCTAGCGAACATGCCTGCGCAATCGAGGCGGGGTGCGGCGTTTGGAGACATCAACAACGACGGCAACGTCGACATCGTGGTGCTGAATGTAGGCGAACCGCCATCACTTTTGCTAAATCGCACCGTAAGCACAAATCACCGCGTGCTGTTCAAACTGGTAGGAACGAAAAGCAACAAAGCCGCGATTGGCGCGCGAGTCACCGTGAAAGCCGGCACGCTGGTGCAGTTCAGCGAAGTGCGTGGCGGCGCCAGCTACCTCTCGCAGAATGATTTGCGCCTGCATTTCGGTTTGGCGGCGAACGACAAGATGACTGAAGTAAGCATTCGCTGGCCGAACGGAGAAACAGAAATCCTGCGAGACATACCCGCCGATTTTATTTACACCGTAGTCGAAGGCGCGGGAGTTCAGCAGAAAGTGGCACTCCCGCCACTGTCGCCACGCTGAATCCTTAGGCTTCGCGGCCATTGCTCCTGGAGAAATGAGCGAGACCGCGATTTATCAATAGTTGGAACCTTGAACCTTCCACTCATTGAAGGAAGTCACCTGTCTCTGCATTTGCGGCGACGTGGAGTTTAGCACTGGAAATGTCCGTGCCTTTGACGTCGTAAAACACGAGCCAGATTAACTGCTTCACACCCTTATCCCACATCATCGCGTACCGAATCTCCGTGTCTGGATTCTTCTCCAGTAATGATCTTCCACCATGTTCTTCAGACACGCGAAAGGCAGCATCGCTATCCGCCTTAATCCTTGAAGGATCAATAGCGGTCTGCTTGCCTTGCGGTTCGTAGTCCGACAGTTCGCCTTGTGTGACAGCGCCTCCCCGCCAATAGAAACCAGCGCTTTTCTTCTTGGCGACGGAAATGACGACTGCTCGCCATTCATTGCAGACTCCGTCACGCGGAGGCTTCTGGCACATGCCCGAAAACAGTCGGATCGCGTTCGCGTCTGGAGACCACTGGTTAGCAGTCGTGATCATGCTTTGAAGAGCGTCGCGACCCGTGATCCAATCGCTTGCTGCCTGGCTTGATGCTCCGCTGCGGCAAGCGACACAGACCAGCAGGCACACCCAGACTGTCTGTTTTATAGGGTTAATTAATTTCACGTCAGCAGCTTACACCTAACAAATGGACGGTTCAAAGATTAGTTTACGAAACCAGGCGTCAGCACTCACGGAGAACTCGCCGGCCACTCCTACACAATCCCCAGTTGTTTCTGAATCTCCTCCAGCGGCACGCCCTTCGTTTCCGGAACCATGGTCTTCACCCAAATCAGTTGCAGAACCATCATGCCGGTAAAGAACAAGAAAACGTAACCGGTCGGGAACCGGGTGACCATGGCCGGAAAGAAAGTTGTGAGCAGGGCAGCGAAGATCCAGTGCGTGAAGCTGCCGAGCGTCTGACCTTCTGCACGATGACGATTGGGAAATATTTCGGAAATCAGAACCCAGATCACCGCGCCCTGGCCAACCGCGTGAGCAGCGATGAACGCGAAAATGCACACCGGCACGATTGAGTAATGCCCGGTAAAGAAGGCCCACGCAACAAGACCGAGCGAGGCGATGTAGCCGAACGATCCGATGTAAAGAAGCGTTCGTCGGCCAAGCCGGTCAATCAGCCAAAGGCCGACAAAAGTGAAAACAAGATTGGTAAGGCCAATGCCGATCGATTGCAAGAGCGCGGCCTTCGCGCCGAGGCCTGTAAGTTCAAAGATGCGCGGCGCAAAATACAAAATCGCATTGATGCCCGACATTTGATTGAAGAACGCAACCAGAATGGCAAGCATGATCGGCTTGCGCAGACGCGCAGTCCAGAAATGTCCCGACGACGCCTGCTCCGATGACGCGGCGATAATCGAATCAGCCTCGGCTGCTACGTCGGCTTGGGAAGCCCCGGGTTCAATTCGTTGAAGCACTTGCAGCCCAGCTTCGCGATCGCCTTTCCCGCTCAGCAGCCACCGTGGACTCTCCGGAAGCCCAAAGCAGAACACAGCATAGAGCAGCGACGGAAACGCGGCGACACCCAGCATCCAACGCCAAGCGTTGTCGCCGACGCCCGCCAGAAGCGCATTCGAGACGAATGCGATCAGGATGCCGAAGACAATATTGAACTGAAACATTCCGGCGAGCCGCCCGCGATACTTCGGCGGCGCAATCTCGGAAATATACATTGGAGCAACCACCGTCGAAATGCCGATGCCCAACCCGCCGATAACGCGTGCAGCAATGAAAACAGTAACGTTGGGCGCCAAAGCCGAACCCACTGCTCCGATCAGGTAAAGAATGCCGATCCAGAGCAGCGTAGCCTTGCGTCCAAACCGATCAGCCGGCCAGCCGCCGAGCAGGGAACCAACCACGGTGCCGTAAAGTGCCGAAGCCATGGCAATGCCATGCAGTCCGGGGCTCAGTCCCCAAAGCATCTGAATGGTTTTTTCTGCGCCGGAAATGACGACAGTGTCGAAGCCGAAAAGAAATCCGGCAAGCGCCGACGTGAGCGACCAGAAGAAGATGCGAGCGTTCATGGTTGAAGAAGTAGCTAGTACCCAGTACCTAGTACCGAGAACTGAGTGCTGCTGGAAACTGAGAACTTGGCCCAACAAAACCAAGATTCCTCCGCCCCTCGCTTTCGCTCGGGGGTCGGAATGACAAAGACTTTCTGAGAACTGAGAACTGAGAACTGAGAACCGAGAACCGAGAACTGAGAACCGAGAACTGCGTTCATCCCCTCGTTAGCGGATATCCCTTCTCTCGCCAGTCGCGAATGCCGCCGTCCATCGAAATCACATTCGTGTAGCCCATCTTCTGCAGATTGTCGGCGGCCAGCGCCGAGCGGAATCCGCCTCCGCAGTAAAGCACAATCTCCGCATTGAGATCAGGCACGCGGGCTTCGATGTCGCGCTCAATGATGCCTTTGCCAAGGTGTATCGCGCTCGGCAGATGATCTTTAGCGAATTCGCTCTCTTCGCGCACGTCCACCAGGGTGAACTTCGATCCGTGATCCATCTTCTTCTTCACTTCCTCGACGTTAGTTTCGCGCACTCGCTTCTTGGCGTCGTCCACAATCTTCAAAAAACGCGGAGGATGTTGCTGGGCCATAAACACTCCTTTAGCAGGTCAGTCGCAACGATCAACATCCTACACGAAGCTTGAGGCCCGAATTCTCATTTAGCATGAACGGGTGAGGAAATCGAGAGAAGCAAAGCCGCGACAAATCCGGCACATCGGCCTGGCCCGTGCTTTGTCGAAGGCTGGATACTGTTCGCGGTCCCGCGCTGCAGAACTAATTCGCGGCGGGCGTGTCAGCTTGAACGGAAAAATCCGGTACGACCCCGAGACGCCAGTTTCCGATCATCGTGATCGGATTGCTGTCGACGGCAAAGCAATCGAGGCGCAAAGCAGAATCTACGTCATGATGAACAAGCCTCGCGGCGTGGTGACAACTGCTGCGGATGAAAAAGGCCGCGAGACGGTGTACGCATTGTCAAATGAGAAGAGAGAAAAATCCCCGCCATGGGTGGCGCCAGTCGGCCGTCTCGACAAGGCCAGCGAGGGATTGCTCTTGCTGACCAACGATTCAGAATGGGGCGCGCGTATCGCGGCGCCGGAAACGCACTTGGATAAGACTTACCACGTGCAAGTAGGAGCTGTTGCAGATGAGCACTTCGTCCAGGCCTTGATGCGAGGAGTGCAAGCGCAAGGCGAGGTCTTGCGCGCCAAACGCGCACGCTGCCTGCGCGCGGGCCAGAAGAACTGTTGGCTCGAGCTTATTCTCGACGAAGGCAAGAATCGCCAGATCCGCCGCATGACGGAGGCCATGGGCGTCGAAGTATTGCGCTTGATCCGCGTGGCCGTCGGACCACTGCAATTAGGCAATCTGGCGAAAGGCGAACACCGTGCCCTGTCCGTGGACGAGAAGCGAATGCTCGACCGCGCCTTGCGAAAATTCAAAGAATAGTATGTTTGCATTATTCCCACCGCTCCCTCGTCTGAGTAACTTGGTTCGCACACGATTTCGGTCGCTGGGGGACTGAGATCTGATTTCGCAAGCGCCTAACCGTTTCCAATGAAAGCGAACACATCATCCAAGGATTTAGTCGGTAGAGCTTTGTCTTGGCTTCTGCCGTTTCTCGTCATCTCCGCCGCGTACCTCTACACGTTCCCGCAGCCAAACCTTTTCTATGCCGGTGTGGTGCTGTTGCACGCGCTGGGCGGCGTGGTTACTGCGATCTTGCTCGTCCCCGCACTCGTTCGCAGGCTTCGCAGCGGAAACTTTCTGGCGCGGGCGGGCTGGTTGCTCGTCGCGGCAGGAGCGGTGTTGGGAATTATTCTGATCAAGACCGGCACGCCGCGCACCGAGTGGAAGTGGCTTTATTTCCACATTTTGATTTCGCTTCTCGGCGTTGGACTTCTGATCGCAAACAAACTCGGTGAACGTGGATGGTTAGCCGCGAACGCCGGAGCAACCATCCTCCGCGTAGCAATCTGCCTGGCCGTGCTCGCCGGAGTCGGCTGCGGCGCGCGCTACATGCGCGAAAGTTGGCAGACGCGCGGCCGCATTCAGAATCCCATCATGCCTCCCGACAACATGAACGGCGAAGGCGATGGCCCCGAAGGCTCGTTCTTCCCCAGCTCCGCGCAGGTTTACGGCAAGCAAAAGATTCCCAGCAAGTTCTTCATGGAGTCCGACTCCTGCAAACGTTGTCACGAAGATATCTACAACCAGTGGTTCAGTTCGGCGCACCATTTTTCTTCGTTCAACAATCAGTGGTATCGCAAGTCGATCGAGTACATGCAAGATACGGTTGGCACCAAGCCGTCGAAATGGTGCGGCGGATGCCACGATCCGGCCGTGCTCTACAGCGGCTTGATGGATACGCCGATCAAACAGATCGTGCATCGCCCCGAATCGCAGGCAGGCCTGGGCTGCATGATGTGCCATTCCATTGCCGACGTGAAAAGCACGATGGGACAGGCCGACTTTTATTTGGAGTATCCCAAGCTGCATGAATTGGCCGCCGACAAAAATCCCGTTGCTCGCGCGTTGCATGATTTCCTGATCCGGCTGAACCCCGAGCCGCACCGCCGCGTTTTTCTCAAGCCGTTCATGAAAACGCAGACGGCGGAGTTTTGCTCGACCTGTCACAAAGTTCATCTCGACGTTCCGGTGAATCATTACCGCTGGTTCCGTGGCTTCAACGAGTACGACAACTGGCAGGCCAGTGGAGTTTCCGGCCAAGGCGCGCGCTCGTTTTACTACCCGCCCAAGCCGCAGCAGTGCGCCGATTGCCACATGCCGGCAGAGTCTTCGCAAGATGCGGGCAACATCAACGGAGTCGTGCACTCGCATCGCTTCCCCGGTGCGAATACTGCTGTGCCGACGGCGAATGAAGATGCGGCGCAGTTGAAACTGACCGAAGGATTCTTAAAGAGCGGCGCACTTACGGTGGATATTTTTGCTGTATCTCCAGCACAGGCCTTGGTGAAGTCGGGTGCCACCGGTCAATCGGATCTGGCAACAACGTTCGGGGTGGGCGAGGAAGCCGAAACCAAAATTACTGCTAACGCGGGTGGGGAAGTTGCACCGATTACGGCTCCGCTGAACCGCGTGCATCCAGCATTGCGACGCGGCGATACCGTGCGCGTGGATGTCGTCGTACGAACAAAGAAGGTTGGACACTTTTTCCCCGGCGGCACTGTCGACGCTTACGACACGTGGCTCGAACTGAAGGGCACTGACGACAAAGGCCAGACCATCTTCTGGAGTGGCATGGCCGAGGACGGTGGCAAGGGTCCGGTCGAAAAGGGCGCGCACTTCTATCGCTCGTTGCAGATCGATGCCCATGGCAATCCCATCAACAAGCGCAACGCTTGGGCGACGCGCGCGGTGGTGTATGTTCGGCTGATTCCGCCGGGCGCGGCCGACACGGTGCATTACCGCATGTCGATCCCTGAAAACGCCGGCGACAAGATCACACTGCACGCGCGCCTGTGCTATCGCAAGTTCTCTTGGTATGGCACGCAAGAAGCTTTTGCCGGACAGCCCGACCCGGCATCGAAGGGCACAGTTTCGCCTGACTTCGACGACCGCACGACTGTGTTCACGGCATCGCTGAGCGGCGTTTCGGCGAAGCAGGAAAAAATTCCTGACCTGCCCATCGAGACTGTAGCCGAGAATGAAGTGACGTTGCCGGTAATCGCTCACAACGCGCCTGCGCCTGGGCCGAAGACCATTGTGAAAAAAGAAGAATGGCAGCGCTGGAACGATTACGGTATCGGCCTGTTCCTCCAAGGCGATCTCAAGGCTGCGGCGGCTGCATTCCAAAAAGTGATCGAGGCCGATCCGAATAATCCTGACGGATGGGTGAATATTGGCCGCTGTGCCGTGCAGGAAGGCGATATGGAGCGCGCGCGCACCGTGCTCGAAAAAGCATTGACTCTTTCTCCGAATCTTGCGCGGGCCAACTTTTTCTATGCTCGCGTGCTGCGTGCTGACGGCAACTATGATGGTGCTGCCGCGCGCTTGCGCATTGTCCTCGCACAGTATCCGCGCGACCGCGTTGCGCTCAACGACCTGGGGCGCGTTCTTTTCCTGCAACGCAAGTATGCGGACGCGGTGAATGTTCTGCAATCTGTATTCGCCATCGACCCCGAAGATCTGCCGGCGCACTATAACTTGATGCTATGTTACAGCGGACTGGGAAATGAAAAGCTGGCGAAAGAACACCAGGCGCGGTACCTGCGATTCAAAGCCGATGAATCTTCGCAGGCGATTACCGGACCGTATCGCCAGGCGCATCCGGAAGACAACAATGAAAGGCAGTCGATTCACGAGCATGTGTCGGTGCCGCTGCCGGGGCTGATGTCAAATCATACTGCGACCGTCCGAGCCACCAATCACGTAGGGACAGCCGCTTCGACTGTCCAGTCGGGCAAGGCCCGCATGGCGTCCAGCGCCTCCGCGACCGGTGGATCAAGATGAAGCTCCTTGTAAGTTTTCTCCTTGGCTCAGTGTCTCCGTGGTGGATTCTCGTGTTCGCGATCCCAGCCTCAGCCCAGCAGGTTCACTTCCGCGACATCACCACGCAAGCAGGAATTCATTTCACTCACAACAACGGCGCCTTCGGAAAAAAGTGGTTGCCGGAGACGATGGGCCCCGGTGGCGCTTTCATCGATTACGATAATGATGGATATCCCGACATTCTTTTGGTCAATGGCGAAGACTGGCCCGGTCACAATCACGCCGGACCGACAACTCCAAAGCTATACCACAACAATCATGACGGAACCTTTACTGACGTAACTCGCAAGGCTGGGTTGGCCGTGCCCATGTTCGGACTGGGCGCGGCGATTGCAGACTACGACAACGACGGCTTCGACGATATTTTCATCACGGCGTTAGGCCAGAGTCATCTTTTCCACAACAACGGCAACGGCACGTTTACGGAAGTCACCAAGGCCGCGGGCATGTGGGGCCCGAATGAGTTTTCGACCAGCGCCGCCTGGGTGGACTACGATCACGACGGTAAACTCGACCTCGTCGTCGCAAACTATGTGCAGTGGAGCGAACCGGGCGATCTTTATTGCACGCTCGATGGTGCGCACAAATCGTATTGCACGCCGGAGTCGTACAAAGGAACGGCAGTGCGCCTGTGGCACAACCTGGGCGGAGGCAAGTTTGAAGACGCGACGCAGAAGGCCGGGCTCGCGGATCCAACATCGAAAAGTCTCGGCGTCGCGATTCTCGATTACAACGCGGACGGCTGGCCCGACATCCTGATCGCAAACGATACCCAGCCCAACAAACTCTACTTGAACAAAAAGGACGGTACGTTTGAGGAGCGCGGTGTAACTTCTGGTATCGCATTCAGCGAAGACGGAATTGCGCGCGCCGGCATGGGGGTCGACGCTGCCGACTATGATCGTAGCGGGCAGCCCAGCGTGATCATCAGCAACTTTGCCAATCAGATGGTCTCGCTCTATCACAACGAGGGCAACGGCTTGTTCGTGGACGAGGCGCCGCAATCCGAAGTAGGACGCGCCACGCTGGTCACGCTCGGATTCGGCTGTTTCTTTTTCGATTACGACAACGACGGCTGGCCCGATATTTTCGTCGCCGACGGCCACATCGAAGATCAGATCGAGCACGTCCAAAAGCGCGTGAGCTATGCCGAGCCTGCCCATCTTTTTCACAACCTTGGCGGAGGCAAGTTTCAGGAAGTGACGGCGCAAATGGGCCAGGCATTCGCCGCGCCAAGAGTGGCGCGGGGCGCGGCTTACGCCGATATCGATAACGACGGCTTTCTCGATGTGCTCGTCACCACCAATGCCGGCCCCGCGTACTTATTTCACAACGAGGGCGGAAGCAATCACAGCCTGCGGCTCAAACTGGTGGGAACAAAGTCGAACCGCGATGGCATCGGCGCGGTAGTTCGCGTGACCTCGGGGAACAACGGTAAAGATAAACAGTGGAAGATGCTGCGCTCCGGATCGAGCTACCTGTCGCAGAGCGAACTCGTTCTCACCTTCGGCTTGGGTGCGGAAACAAAAGCAGACACTATTGAGATTCAATGGCCAAGCGGCCAGGTCGACAAGCTCGCGAATGTGAATGCATCACAAACCGTAAGCGTTGAAGAGGGAAAGGGAATCGTCAACGCCCGGGCATACGGTGCGTCACTGAAATCCGCCAAGCAATGATTTACCCTGTGTTCCCCCGTGTCCTCTGTGTTTAAATCTCTGAATCAAATGACTCCCCGAATTTCAGCAGCTCTGGCAGGAATACTCCTGGCCACGTTTGGCCTGTTCGCGACCGCGCCGCAAACTCAGCCGAAGGCGAATCCTGCCGAGGCCGCGCGCTTGAACAATCTTGGCGCCGCGTACATGAACCAGCAGCTTTTCGAAAAAGGACTCAAGGCTTTTCAGCAGGCGGCGGAACTCGATTCCAAGTTGACGATCGCGCGCCTGAATGAGAGCATCGCCTTCCTGAATTTGCAGAAGATCGACGAAGCCAAAACCGCGCTGGAAGCCGCGCTCAAGCAGGATCCGAAGAGTCCGTATGCGTGGTACAACGCTGGCTTGCTCGCAAAGAACACCGGGGACGCGCAAGCGGCGATCGACGCTTTTCATCGCGTGATCGAACTTGATGCGAACGATGCCGATGCCTGGTATTTTCTGGGTGCGTCGTATGTGCAAGCCAAACAGTTCCCACAAGCTATCAAAGCTTTTCAGCATGCACTGCAGCTAAATCCGCTGCACGCTTCCGCTGAGTTCGGATTGTCGCGCGCCTACCAGCAATCCGCGGATCTCGATCACGCGCGCGAGCACCTGAAGAAATTCCAATACATAACAGAGAAAAAAATCGGCGCGCCTATGAGCCTCGCCTACGGCGAGCAAGGACAGTACTCGCGAGCAGTCGAATCGCCGTCAGCAGTGTTGAAAGCGCCCGCGCAGATCAAGGTGCGGTTCGTAGATGTGACGAAGGAGTCTGGACTCGTTTCGAAACCGCAGTCCGTTACAGGCGACGTAGAGGATCAAGGCCCAGGAAGCGGCGCATGTTTTATTGACTACGATGCCGACGGCAGGTCTGATCTTTTTCTGCCAGACAACGGTTCACAAGGAGGTATGACCCTGTATCACAACTTGGGCAACGGCAAATTCGAAGATGTAACGAAACAAGCCGGGCTGGATCCGAACGTTCACGCATACAGTTGCACCGTTGGAGATTATGACAACGATGGTTTCCCTGACCTGGCCGTTAGCGACGTTGAACGAATGCTGCTCCTTCACAATGAAAAAAACGGAACATTCAAAGACGTGGCTGCAGCCGCCGGAACTAAGAGTATCGGCATCAATGGTCTTACATTTATTGACTATGATCACGACGGCGACCTAGACCTTTACGGCGCGAGCGGAATGACCGAGTGCGTTGGCATCTGCAAAGGTGCCGGTACTGTTTGGCGGAATAACGGTGATGGATCTTTTACAGTTGTCGACATCGGTATTGCAAACACAGTCTCGGCATTTGGAGCAATTGGCACCGACTACAACAACGATAGAGCAGTGGACCTGCTTGTACCCGATCAAGACGGTGGAACGATTTTCCAGAACCGGCGTGAAGGGCCGTTCTTAGCAGTGCATCCATTTGCTCTCGTGGGAACTCAAGACGCCAAAGAGGTTTCTACAGTTGGTGTCTCTGTTCTGGATTTCAACCACGACGGCTGGATGGATGTTGCCTTCACTTATTTTGGCGTTCCGGCTATTAGCCTTTGGCGCAACGACGGGGGCAAGAAATTCGACCAAGTGAAGCTTCCCGAAACCAACTGGGTTCGCGCCTTTGGCGTTGCTGCCTTCGACTACGACAACGACGGCTGGGTCGACCTGGTTGCCGTCGGCGAAACAAAAGAAGGCAAGGGCGAGGTGCGGTTGTTCCGCAATCTTGGGGCTGATGGGTTCAAAGATGTCACCGCGGACGTTGGCCTCGACAAGATTCAGCTCAAAGAGCCGCGGGCCATCATCACCGGGGACTACGACAACGACGGCGCGACCGATCTGCTGATCACGCAGAATCACGGCCCTGCCGTGCTGTTGCGCAATGAGGGCGGCAATCAGAATCACTGGCTGCGGCTTTCACTCAAGGGACTGAACGACAACAAGAGCGCCATCGGCACCAAGGTTGAAGTGTTTGCGGGAGGGAACCGGCAGAAGTTTGAGATCGCCGGTTCGAACGGATACCTGGGACAGAATTCCACTGACATCGTCGTCGGCCTTGGCGATGCGAAAGAGGCTGACGTCGTTCGCATGCTGTGGCCTACGGGTGTGTTGCAAGATGAAATCAACGTTGCGGGCGACAAGCAGCAGAACATCACCGAGATCGACCGCCGCGGCAGTTCGTGCCCCACGCTGTTTGTATGGAATGGCGAGCGCTACGAATTTGTTGCCGACATGCTCGGCGCGGGCGTGGTCGGGCACTGGATTGGTCCCGGCCAGCGCGACGTTCCACGGCCGGTTGAGTACATCAAGATCGATCGCAATGCCATTCGCGAGAAAGATGGCAAGCTCAGCTTCCGCTTCATGGAACCGCTGGAGGAAGCTGTTTACCTCGATCAGGTGCGCGTGCTGGCGGTCGATCATCCGGATGGGCTCGAGGTTTATTCCAACGAGTATTTCGCGTCGAACCCGCCATATCCCGAGTTCAAAGTCGTCGTGAGCGAGAGCAAAAATGCGCATCCTCCTGCGGGCGCATGGGACGAACACGGTCACAATGTGCTGCCTGAGCTTCTTGCGCATCGCTACTTCGGCGACTTTGCGTTGACGCAATTTCAGGGCTTTGCGCAGCCGCACAGCCTCGTCCTCGATCTGGGCGAGCCTTATCGCGGCGGCCCGTTGTGGCTGCTGCTTCATGGCGAGGTCGAATACTTTTCGGCGAACAGTATGTATGCCGCGTCGCAGGCGGGCGTGCTGGCGATCTCTCCTTATGTGGAAGCGCAGAGCGTGGATGGCAGGTGGACGCGCGTCATTGACGACATGGGTTTTCCTGCCGGCGGGCCGCGCACCATGACCGCCGATCTCACGGGCAAGCTGCCGCGCGGAACACAGAAGATTCGCATTACTACCAATCTGCAGGTTTATTGGGACAGCATTCTGATTGACCGTACGGAGCAAGACGTAGCGCCGCCGTCTCGGCGGCAGTCCGGCGGGCGTCTCGCCCGCCGCGCCGAGGGCGAGACGCCCTCGGGACAGCCGGCAGGATGCCGGCGCTACTTTTGCGTGGCGTCCGTTCCGCTCGTGCGCGCCGATCTGGGTTTCCACGGATTCCCGCTGAAGATCGAAGGCACGCCGCCGGGCAACGTGAATTACATCTATGGAAAAGTGAGTGCGACCGGGCCGTACACGCGCCCGGTGGGAACCTACACACGCTACGGCGATGTTTTGCCGCTGCTGACCGCGCTGGACGATCAGTTGGTCGTCTTCGGCTCGGGCGACGAGGTTCGCCTCGACTTTGATCCGTCGCAATTGCCTGCGCTGCCGCAAGGCTGGGTGCGCGATTATTTGTTCGCGGCCGATGGCTATGAGAAAGACATGGACTTCTACGCCGCCGAAGGCAACTTCGTCGCGCCCCTGCCGTTTCTTAAGATGGGCGACTATCCTTACGCCCCGGGCAAGTCGTTCCCGCTCGACGACGCGCACCTCAACTATCTTCTCGAATACAACACGCGACACATGTCGGGGAACGAACCGCGTGGGTATTGGTTCGACTACGGGACCTCGAAGTAGTTCGGCGAAATGGCTGGAAATTTTCTAAAGAGCGTCCGGCCATTTTCTGGCGCCATGCAGCAGTGAGAGTGTTTCTATCTTGCTGCGCCGGACACGATATGCGACGAGGAAGGGCGTGGGAGTAATTACGAGTTCCCGAGTGCCGGGAATGCGCCCTGGTCGTCCTGCTTGGGGAAACCGCTCGAATATTTCGACAGCGGAGAAGATGCGCTCGAGCTTGGCGTCGGCCGCGTCAGGAGAGCTTTCACGAGACCAATAGTCAAAGGCGGCGCGCAAATGGCGCGAGCCCCTGCGAGTCCAAACGACTATCACTTCCGGCGCCGCCAGCGGGCCGCCGTGGCTTTCACTTTCCGATGATCAATGACTTGACCTGCATCGGCCTCGGCGATCCCGGCGCGAATCTGTTCAAGCTGCCATTGCTGCGTTTCTAGATAGGCCTGCACGGCTTCGGCAAGAAGATAGGTGCGGTCGCGGTCGAGGGAACCGGCCAGCGCGTCCAAGGCGGATACTTTGTCGGATTCGAGGCGGAAGCTGATGGTTTGTTTCTGCATAATCTCTCATAATACAGCGTATTACGATATCATACAACAAATGCACAGGTCGGAGCGGAATGCGCTTCCAAAGGACGACGCTCGTACAGAAACGTTTTAATATTGACATTTTCGACCTCCGCATAATCCAATAGGCGGACTCATGGAAACCATCCCGGCTGTCTCTGTGTCCGCGCCCCGGCTTCGCCGCACGCTCACGCTTTGGGATCTCATCCTTTACGGCATCATCGTCATTCAGCCCACCGCGCCCATGCCCGCCTATGGAGTTTTCAGTAATGCCGGGCAAGGGCACGTCGTCACGTCGATTTTGATCGCGATGGTTGCCATGGTTTTTACTGCGATGAGTTACGGGCGAATGGCGCGCGTCTATCCGAGCGCTGGTTCGGCTTATACGTATGTAGGGCGCGAGCTGCATCCTTCTCTTGGTTACGTCACCGGATGGAGCATGACCATGGATTACATTCTCAATCCATTGATCTGCACGATCTGGTGCGCGAAGGCGATGGCCGACCTGCTCGCCGGCACGCGATATCAGATTCCTTATCCCGGGCTGATGTGGCCGCTGATTTTTGCTGCGCTGTTTACGGCGCTGAACCTGCGCGGGGTGCAGACTTCCGCCCGCATCAATAAGACTCTGTGCGCGATTATGGGCGCGGTGATTCTGGCCTTCTTCTGGTACACCGTGCGCTACATCTTTCATCTGCCGCAGTATCCGGAAGCGTATTTTCTGCGGCCGTTTTACAATCCGCAGACTTTTACGATCAGCCGCGTGTTTCATGGAACCTCGGTCGCGGTGCTCACCTATATCGGATTCGACGGCATCTCGACCTTGTCGGAAGAAGTGGATAACCCAAGGCGCAACATTTTCCTGGCGACCGTGCTGGTCTGCGTGATTACGGGATTTCTGGCCGCGGCTGAGGTCTATGGCGCGCAGTTGTTGAGCTATGCGCATTTCGGCAGGGACTTCGGCGTGTTCTCGGAATTCGGAGAGGAGAACGTGTTCAGCCATGTTGCTGGCATTGCAGGCGGCCTTCTCATGACGAAGGCGATCAGCATCACGCTGCTGATTGCGACCGTCGGTTCCGGCATGGGGTCGCAACTGGGCGCGGCGCGCCTGCTTTACGGCATGGGACGCAGCGGCGCGATTCCGAAGAAATTCTTTGGAGCTATTCATCCGAGAACGCACATTCCAGCTAACAATGTGATGTTCGTCGGTGGGATTGCGCTGCTGGGAGCGTTTCTTATCAGCTACGACGACGGAGCGAACCTGCTCAACTTCGGCGCGTTGATCGCGTTCATGGGCGTGAATCTCGCGGCGCTCACGCACTACTACATTCGAGGTGCTGATCGTACTGCGGGACAATTGATTCCGCCTGTCTTGGGGTTCATCATCTGTTTTCTGCTTTGGATCAGCTTGAGCCCGAAGGCTAAAATACTCGGCGCGGTTTGGATGGTGGTGGGAATCGCGTACGGCGCGTGGAAAACCAGAGGGTTCCAGAGCGATTTGGTGAATTTCGATGTGCCGCCGGAAGAGTAGAGCCCCATTTTGTAATTTTGTAATTTGGTAATTTCGTAATTTAAGACCCGAGGCTTGAGAATTTTCTTAACGAGGAGATGTGCATGCTTGGTTCGATCGATATCGTGGCTTTTGTTCCGACCAAGGATACGGAAAAGGCCAGAGCTTTTTATGAAGGCGTGCTGGGCCTGCGCTTCGTGAAGGATGACGGATTCGCGCTGGTGCTCGATGCGAATGGAATCATGGTGCGGGTGGCGAGGGCTCCGCAGTTTGCGCCCGCTCCCTTTACGATTTTGGGATGGCAGGTCACGGATATCGAGAAGATTGTGGCGGCGCTGCAGGCGAAAGGCGTGCAGTTCGAGAGGTTCGGATTCTTCGAGCAAGATGCGCTCGGGATCTGGACCGCGCCTACCGGAGACAAGGTGGCGTGGTTCAAGGATTTCGACGGGAATATTTTGTCGGTGTCCCAACACATCTAAAGTATTGGGCGATTGCGCGATTTGGTGATTTAGCGATTTAAGATCTTGCCTCCCACTCGTTACCTCATCAGTTGCTGCGATTGAGGGTTTGAAACTGCCATTGCCGGATTCAACAATTGCTAAGTCGTTTTCTTTCTGATCTTTACCCCAAAAATTCAATGGTAGTGATCACCACCAACACCGGGCGGCAGCCCCGAGCTATTCGGGGTAGCTAACCTGGTCGCCCTGATTAGATGTCCCACTGTACCTTGCTCGCATGGGAAGGTTTGCGGGGGCCCTGCGCTTATCCTAGGATCGCATGGCGTAACATCCAAGCTTTGCATTTTCGAGTTAAACAGAGGGCCCCTGTGGAAGGAAAGGTCAGATGTCACAATGGAAAGAAAAAAGCTGTGGAAAACTTTGGGCCCGGGTTGTTATCAGGCCGGTCAGCGTACAAGAGAACTGTGAGAACTCCCTGCGAGGTTCGCCCTAGTGGAAGTAGGCGGGGGGTCCTTCGACTGCGGTTGTGCTTCGCTCTCGCGACGCACAACCTCCGCTCAGGATGACACTGCTAGTTTATAATTAAGGATTCTGCTGCACACCTCCGGAGTGATAAAACAATGATTCGATTTCTGCAAACTGAAGGACCGTTCAAGAAAATTGTGCTCAGCGGGCTGCTGCTGATCATTTGCGCGGCTATGGCGATTACCCTAATCCCTGGCGGATTGGGCAATGATTTTACGGGCGCGCCCGGCGCTGGCATTGTAGCCAATGTAAGCGGAGAAAAGATTTCCGTCGAGCAGGTCCGCGCAACGGCGCGCGATATGGCGGAGCAGCAGGCGCAGCAATATGGCAAGAACGCGGCGATGCTGATGCCTTTTCTGATCCAGAACAGTATTCAGCGGGCGGCCGATCAATTGATTGGCCGGGAAGCGTTGCTGATCGAAGCCCAGCATTTGGGATTGAAAGCTACGCCGGAGGAAGTGAAGGACGAACTGCAGCACGGGCACTATGCCACGGTCTTCTTTCCGGGAGGAACCTTCATAGGCCAGGCCGAGTACGAAGGGTTGCTGCAGCAGCACAACCTTACTTCTGCGTTGTTCGAAGAGAACGTGCGCAAGGAAATTCTGATCGGCAAGTTGCAGGCAATGATCACCAACACTGCGTCGGTGGGCGATGCGGCCATCCGGCAGGAGTTCAACAAAGAGAATATGAAGGTTAAGTTCGATTATGCCGTCCTGAAAGAGGATGACATTAAGAAGGGGCTTCATCCCACGAACGAGGAACTCAAGGCTTATTACGACAGCCACCAGAAGACCTACGCGAACTCGATCCCTGAGAAGCGCAAGATTAAGTATGCGGTGCTCGACACCGCGAAAATTCAGAGCGGCGTGCAGGTTACGCAGGACGATTTGCAGGCTTACTACAACGCGCATCGCGAGCAGTATCGTGTGGCCGAGCAGGTGAAGGTGAGCCACATTCTGATTAAGACGCCGCTTGCCGGGGCTGACGGCAAGGTGGATGAAAAAGGCGCGGCCGAAGCGCAAAAGCGTGCGGAAGATTTGCTCAAGCAACTCAAGGCTGGAGCAAACTTTGAAGAGCTGGCCAAGAAAAATTCAGAAGATCCGGGCAGTGCAAAGCAAGGCGGATCCTTGGGATGGATTGGCAAGGGGCGTACGGTTCCGGAGTTTGAGAAGGCTGCATTTTCTTTGCCCAAGGGGCAGATGAGCGACCTGGTGAAGAGCAGCTACGGCTTCCACATTATTCGCGTCGACGACAAGCAGGATGCGCACATGAAGACGCTCGCAGAGGTGAAAGCCGAGATCGAGCCGCTCGTGAAGCAGCAGAAGGCGCAGGACATCGCGCAGAAGCAGGCCGACGACTTGCTCGCGCAGGCAAAGACGCAGGGAGTGGATGCGGCGGCAGCGGCGAAGGGCGCCTCGGTAGTGACTTCAGACTTCTTTGGACGCAGAGACATCTTGCCGGGATTGGGGCCAGCGCAGCAGTTGATGGACGCGGTGTTCACGGCATCGGAAAAGTCGGCGCCGGAGATGGCTTCGACATCACAGGGCTTCGCGGTGTTTCAACTGCTTGCGATAAAGCCTGCGTCGACGCCAACGTTCGACGAGATTCGCGCGCGCGTGGAAACGGAATTCAAGAATGAGCGAGCGAGCGTTCTGTTGACGCAGAAGACTCAGGAACTTTCCGACCGCGCCAAGAGCGAACATGACTTGAAGAAGGCGGCGAAGGAACTGGGCGCTGCCATGAAGACCAGTGACTTTGTGTTGCCCGATGGCCAGGTTCCCGACCTCGGCGCGATGAGCGGACAGGCCTCAGTTGCCTTTACCATGAAGCCGGGCGATATCAGCGGGCCGATCAACAGCGGAGGCAACGGGGTGGTGCTCTCGGTGCTCGAAGTGCAATCTCCTACGGATGCCGACTTCGCCGCTAAGCGCGACGAGATTCGCGAGCAGTTACTGCAGAGCCAGAAGCAGCAACTCTTCGGGCTGTTTGTGAACAACGTGCGCGATCAGATGGAGAAGTCCGGCAAGATCAAGGTCAATCAGGAAGAAATGAAGGCCTTGACGCACCCGCAAACCGAATCTGGAGTCTAGGATAGTTTCGCGGCTTCCGGTTTCCGGCACTCGCCGTGCCGCTGCGCATTGTCATCCCGAGCGAAGCGAGGGATCTTGGGGTTTGCCCGCGTCGACCGCACTGGTGGCGCAGGCAAGAACCAAGATCCCTCGCTTCGCTCGGGATGACAAGGGTGTTTTTAGGACGACGTGTTTTAGGATGACGGCTTTGTTTTAGGCAAAGCAGAATTTGGGACTCGAACCTTGCATGTCCTTTCCGCGCTCCGCAGGTATTTTGTTGCATCCCACGTCGCTGCCTTCGCGCGGCGGCATCGGTGATTTTGGTCCAGCCGCTTATCAATTCGTCGACTCTCTCGCCTCAGCTCGCCAAGGATTGTGGCAGGTTCTGCCGTTGGGACCGTTGGGCTACGGCAATTCGCCTTATTCTTCCATCTCGGCGTTTGCCGGCAATCCGCTGCTGATTAGCCTTGAAAGGCTCGCCAGCCATGGCTGGATCGATGCAGCCAAAATTTCAGCGCCTGCTCGAAGTTCCTCAACCGTCGCTTCTGACTCTAGTGCGGTTGAATACGGCCAAGTCTTCGCGGCGAAGATGCCGCTGTTGTTTGAGGCGGGGCGCAGTTTTATTAGTTCAGCTTCAGACGGAGCGCTGCATCGATTCGAGCAGTTCTGTTCGGAGAACGCATGGTGGCTGGATGATTTCGTTCTGTTCGATGCTCTGCGCGCCCAGCAGAAACTGGTGAGCTGGAATGAATGGCCGGCAGAATTGGCGCATCGTGATCCTAAGGCGCTGGAGCGGGCCCGCAAAGATTTGGACGTTGATCTGAAAATTCGCAGCGCCTTGCAGTTTGCTTTCTACGAGCAGTGGCAGGCGTTGCGGCAGTATTGTTCCGAGCGCTCGATTCGCATTGTGGGCGATGTCGCCATCTTCGTGAACTATGACAGCGCCGATGTGTGGATGCATCGCGAACTGTTCCAGTTGAACGACAATCTCGAACCTGACGTCGTCTCCGGCGTGCCTCCCGATTTCTTCAGCAAGACCGGGCAGCGCTGGGGCAACCCGCTCTATCGCTGGGATGTAATGAAGGCTGAGGGCTATGAGTGGTGGGTGCAGCGTTTGCGCTGGGCGACGCGCAACTGCGACTACATCCGGCTCGATCATTTCCGCGGATTCGATCAGTTCTGGGAGATTCCCGCTGCCGATCCCACGGCGATCAACGGGCGATGGGTGGATGGTCCGCGCGACGACTTGTTTCACAAACTTCGTGAGGCTCTGGGCGGCTTGCCATTCTTCGCGGAAGATCTCGGCTACATTACGCCGGAGGTGAACGCTTTGCGTGAGCGTTTGCAGATTCCCGGGATGGCGGTGCTACAGTTTGGTTTCGGCGATGAGGGCGCGCACATGTATTTGCCGCACCGCGCTGCCGGCAAAGTTATCTACACGGGGACGCACGACAATGACACGACGGTCGGCTGGTTTAGCTCGGGATGCGCCAAGCACGAGCGCCTTAACGCGGAAGCGTATCTGGGCTGCTGCGAAGATGGAATTCACTGGGCGTTCATCCGGGCGGCGCAGACATCAGCGGCCGAGTTTGCCTTGATCCCGCTCCAGGATGTGCTCGGCCTGGGCAGTGAGGCTCGCATGAATACTCCGAGCCTGCATGGCGGGAACTGGTGCTGGCGGCTGGCTCCGGGGCAATTTACCGCTGAATTAGCTGCCAAGCTTGCCCATCTCGCCGAACTTACGGACCGGCTGCCGCAACCTTGTTCAATCCTGCCGGATGAAGACTTCGCGGCTTGAGACCCGCCCCTCCGATTGTGAATAGAGTGTAAAAGGAAGCGAGCCGAACGCGCGATTATTGCGTCGCAAAGAACGCGACGCGTCGCGCGGCTCGCCCAGATCCTTCGCTGCGCAAAGAACGCTTGCTCAGGATGACAAATCAGCTTTGCGCCTTGCTTCGAATCGTGTATAGAACTTACGGGGACTTTTTTGGCGAGCGAACCCATTATCGAAGCGCGGGCGATTGAGAAGTCGTATCCCCAGCCGGACGGGACGCGCATTCAGGTGGTGGGGCTCACCGACTTCACCATCGAACCGGGAAAGATCATCGCTCTGCTGGGTGCCTCGGGCTGTGGCAAATCTACTCTGTTGCGCATTCTGAGCGGTCTTTCGCTGCCTACCTCGGGCGCGATCTTTTGGCACGGCAAGCCGCTGGGTTCTGAATCGCCGAACGTGGCAATCGTCTTCCAGAGCTTTGCGCTGTTTCCCTGGCTCACGGTATTGGAGAACGTTGAGGCGCCGCTCGAAGCGCGGGGCGTTGCGGCGGTTGAGCGTCGCAAGCGCGCGCTGCGCATGCTGGATACAGTGGGACTCGACGGCTTCGAGACAGCTTATCCGAAGGAACTCTCTGGTGGCATGAAGCAGCGCGTGGGCTTTGCGCGCGCGCTCGTGGTCGAGCCAGAAGTTCTTTTCATGGACGAGCCGTTCTCTGCGCTCGACGTGCTCACGGCGGAAAACCTGCGCGGCGAACTGCTGGAACTGTGGCTCAACAAAAAAATGCCGGCCAATGCCATCTTCATCGTCACGCACAACATTGAAGAAGCGGTGATCCTGGCAGACCGCATCGTGGTGCTGGGCAGAAACCCGGCGCGTATCCGCTCCGATTTCAACGTGCGGCTCTCGCATCCCCGCGACCGCAAGTCTGCGCGTTTTGTCGAACTGGTGGATTACATCTACAAAATCATGACCGAGCCGGACGTGGAACATACGTTGCCCGACCCGGAGAGCACGGGAGAAATCGTAGTTCCGCCGGGAGGCTTGAAAAAAGGGCAAGCTCCGGTGAAGTCGAGCCGGTACCAGATTCTGCCGCACGCGCGCGTGGGCGGAGTCGCGGGGCTGGTCGAATTGCTGCATGATCGCGGCGGACGCGAAGATCTTTTTCGGCTCGCCGAAGATTTAGTTATGGACGTTGAAGACCTTCTACCCATCCTGGAAGCTTGCCAGCTGTTGGGTTTCGCCTGGTTGAAGGAAGGCGATGTGCAGCTTTCGAAGCAGGGAGCGGAGTTCGCTGATGCCGATATTCAAGCCCGAAAAGTTTTGTTCCGGAAGGCGGCGCTCGAACACGTCACCATCCTGAAACAAATCGACAGCATTCTGAGGCGGAAATCGGATCACTCGATCAACGAAGAATTCTTTCGTGACGTTCTCGACGAGCATTTTTCCGAGGATGAAGTGCAGCGCCAGTTCGAGACCGCCATGAACTGGGGACGCTATGCGGAGATCTTCGATTACGACCGCGAGAGCGGGCGGCTGGTGCAAACAGAGGTGGCGCAAAATGAGCCAGCTGCGGAAGCGGCGCCTGTGGCTGCGGTGCCTCGCCCCGATGAAAAGCAAGAATCAACTCCCGCGCCGAAAATCTAATCAAAAGTTTCAGTTAAAGGGAAAGCAGTCGCATGAAGAAGAGCATCACGCTGCGGGGATTCTCGCCGTACCGCCTGTGGTCGCAACTGCCGAGTATCGAAAGCTCGCATCTGCCCGATGTGATCATGTTCGCCGCGGGGATTGCGATCTTTTACGGCGTGGCGAGCGTTGGCCGCTCCTGGTTTGGTCCCTTCACGCCGACGGTAGAGATTTCGCGCAGCGTGTGGGCGCTGCCGGCCTACGCGGGCTACTCACTGCTGCGCATCACCATTGCTTACGCGCTAAGTCTGTTATTCGCGCTGGTGTACGGCTACGTGGCGGCGTATAACGCGCGCGCCGAACGCTTCATGGTTCCACTGCTCGATGTGCTGCAGTCGATTCCTGTGCTCAGCTTTCTTCCTCCCGTGATGCTGGCGATGGTGGCGCTTTTTCCCGGCCGGCAACTTGGCTTGGAGATGGGTACCATCCTTCTGATCTTCACCAGCCAGGTGTGGAATATGACCTTCAGTTTCTACGCGTCGCTGAAGGGAATTCCAAACGAGATGCGCGAGGCTGCAACGGTCTACCGCTTCAGTTCGTGGCAGCGCTTCACTCAACTGGAGTTGCCGTCTTCGGCCATCGGCCTGGTGTGGAACTCGATGATGTCGGTGGCCGGAGGGTGGTTCGCGCTGATGGTGTGTGAAATGTTCGTGCTGGGACAGCGTGATTTCCGGCTGCCCGGCCTGGGATCCTATCTGCAAACCGCAGCCAGCGCGGGCGATACGGCGTCGATGTTCTGGGGCGTTGCCACGATGGTTCTGCTGATCGTTCTGCTGGATCAGTTTATTTGGCGGCCGGTGATTGCGTGGGCGGAGAAGTTCAAAGTTGAGCAGGTGGAAAGTACCGACGCTCCGCGATCCTGGGTGCTTAATCTGGTGCGGCATTCCAGCGGTCTGGCAAAGATTCGGCAAAAAACGCTGCGCCCCTTGGGGGAACGTTTGCTTTTGTATTTTGCGCGGAAGCACACGGAAGAAAGTTCAGAGCAAACCGCGCCTGCATGGCGGGAATGGATAGTGCGGACTCTCGCGGTGCTCGCTTTGGCTGGCATTGGCTACGGCGTGGTGCGCGTCGTAATGATTCTCAGCGGCCTAGGGCAGGTTGAATTGCGTGAGACAGCTCGTGGCCTGGGCGCGACTTTTTTGCGCGTGAATCTTGCGCTACTGCTCGCCGCTCTCTGGACAATTCCCGCGGGAGTTGCGATTGGCCTCAATCCTAAACTGGCCCGCATCGCACAACCGCTGGCGCAGATTGCGGCTTCTGTGCCCGCGACGGCGTTGCTGCCTGTGATTTTGCTGGTGCTCATCCGTTTGGGCGGAGGCATGGGGATCGCGTCGATCGTTGTACTGCTTCTCGGCACGCAGTGGTATGTGCTGTTCAATGTAATCGCGGGCGCGATGGCGATACCGACCGATTTGAAGGAATGTTGCTCCATCTTCCGCGTGCAGGGCGTCGAGCGCTGGAAGAGACTGATCCTGCCGGGAATTTTTCCTTACCTTGTAACCGGAATGGTGACGGCTTCGGGCGGGGCGTGGAATGCCAGCATCGTGGCCGAGTACTTTCATTTCAAGGGGCAGACTTACACGACAACGGGGTTGGGTGCAACCATTCAGCAAGCCACGGACAGCGGCGATTTTCATCTGTTACTGGCTGCGACCATCATGATGGCCGCGACCGTGGTAATGGTGAACCGCCTGCTCTGGCGCAAACTTTTTACGCTGGCCGAGACGCGCTACCGGCTGGAAACTTAAGAGCAGGGATTAGGGCTCAGGGATAAGGGGTCAGGGTTAGCGGTCGTTTTTGGCTCTATCTTCTTGGCTGGAGCTTCGTTCTCTCGTTCGGCAAAGCGCAAGATTGTGCTGCGCCTTTAAGAGCGTCTTCCAATCTAGTTCCTAGCTCTGCCAGATCCTTCTCACTCATCAACTGCTGCAGGATTTCAAAGAGTTGGCGTTCTTCTTTGCGAATGTGGGTTGAGAGCTGTCCGGCGAAGATGAGCAGGCTCTCGGTGGAAATGGCGCGCGCTTTCGCCCTGCCGAAAGAATCGCGCAGCGACGCATGATCGCTGATTAGTTCTTCCACCAGCGGAATTAATTCGGCGAACCTGCTCGCCGTTGGGAACAGCACCTGCTCTTCCGCAGCGAAATGGATTCTGATTTCCTGTTCGAAAAGCTGTTCGATTTCTGCCAACCAGGATTCGAGATCCGTGACGCGAATCGGCTGGGCGCGATCGATGCGCACGCATAGAGCCAGCGCGCGCTGGTGCTGATGAGAGAGCGGAATCAGGTTTTTATTGCGAAGCATGGAATTGAGAAGAAGAAACCCCGCTCGAAGCAGTTGCCCTCACGCCACACTCATAGGCTCTGAATCCTCGGGGATCGCGGGACGCACCGTCAGCCAGTCGGTGCGAACGCGCTCCCACTCCTGAATGAGCATGCCGTTGGCTTCGAAGAAGTTGCGAATGCGGGCATGCTGCCATCCGGCAATTTCTTCGAGAATGGGCGCCAGCACCGCCAGAGCGCTGGTGCTGAGCACAGTGCGCTTCGCAATTTGCGAAATATGGGGCGACTCCGAAACCGCAATGGTCAGGCCGTCCCGCGCGTTGAGTTGCAACATCACGTGAATATCGGAGCTGCCGTCTCCCGAATAAATTACGTGATCGGGACCGGTGACGTGCTCGGCGAGCAACTGGTTGAGCACCGCGACCTTGCCGTAGCCCGCTGTCGCGCGAATAATCGAATCGATTTCGCCCGAAGGTTTGTAGCGGAACTCAGTGCCGTAAATGTGATCCTGCGGCACGATGCCTTCGAGCGCGGAGTGAATTACCTCGACGGGCGCGGCCGACAGAACGTAAAAATCGAAAGCAAATCCGTCCATGCCTTTTTCGAGGATCTGGTAAAGAAGTTTGATATCCCCTTTAAGCCGGATGCGCTTGCCCACCTCGTAAAGATGTTCCTTCCGCACCTTAGCTTTGAACTCCGGGTCGTGAAGCAGCAGGTAGGCGAGCTCCGCACCCTGCTGCACCAGGTTAATCTTTGCCATGCCTTTGGCTTTGCGTTCGAACTCCGCGGTGGGAATGCCGACCAGTTCAGCCAGCACGTAGCCGGAGTCGTTAAAGGTGAGCGTCTGATCGAAGTCGCTTGCGAAAATGTAGCGTTTTAGGGGCTTATCTGCCATAAGACTTAGATTCGCGCTGCACTCGGAGGGCCCATTAAAAGAATATATGGAGATTATATGCGGTCCCGGTTAACACGTCGTTAATAAACCTGCGCTCGAGTGTTGGACCGTGAGTAGCGCAGAGCGGCGTGGCGTACCGGTGCCTTTACTAAATTCGCAGACACGTCCAGAATAGAAGGTCGGCTCGCCATATTTTAGTTGACCGTGAACACGCGAGCGACCGGCAGAGTCAGCCGAAAAAGCTGATAAATCCATAGGAGCATTCATGCCAGTATCCGGAGAACTGATTCGCGCGATGAATTACGTGGAAGACATAACCACCACGTTGCGCCGCATTTGTATCTATATTCCCAACATGAGCACCGAGGAACGTTTGCGCCTCGCAGAGTCTCTGCGTGCGGCCGGCGTAGCCATCAATGCTGCCATTGGCGACCTCGAGAAGGCGGCGCAGTAGTGGCGCAGGTGAAAACCGTTGCCGTGATCGGCGCCGGCATTATGGGGCGCGGCATTGCCCATGCCGCGGCGATCGGCGGCTACCGCACCATTCTCGAAGATCTGCTGCCTGGGGCGCTGCGGCGCGCCGAAAGCGAAATCCGCGCGAATCTCGACAAGGCGGTTGAGTTAGGCAAAGTCACCGCGCCCGATGCCGACGCAGCTTTTGGCCGCTTGGAATACGCAGGCTCGGTGGACGAAGCCGCGCGCGAGGCCGATCTGGCGATTGAGGCCGTTCCCGAGGAGATGGAGTCGAAGATTGAGATTTTCACTCTTCTCGACAAGATCTGCCGTCCGACCACGATTCTGGCGTCGAACACGTCTTCGCTCAGCATCACGGAAATTTCCAGCGTGACTTACCGCGCGAAAAAATGCGTGGGTATGCACTTCTTCAATCCCGTGCATAAGATGAAGCTGCTCGAAGTCGTTCGAGCTTTGGAGACCGACGACGACACGCTCGCGACCGCCGTTGAAGTAGGCAACCGGATGCGGAAAGAAGTGGTTGTGATCAAAGAAGCCCCAGGCTTCATCACCAGCCGCATCAACGCGATGATCGGCAATGAAGCGTTCTACATGCTGCAGGAAGGCATTGCCTCCGCGGCGGATATTGATAAGGCTTTGAAGCTCGGGCTCAACCATCCCATGGGACCCTTTGAACTGGTCGATCTGGTGGGACTCGACACGCGACTGAATATCCTGGAGTATCTGCACAAATCTCTGGGAGAGAAATACCGTCCCGCGCCGCTGCTGGTGCAGTATGTGAAGGCCGGACGCTTGGGGCGGAAGTCCGGGCGCGGCGTTTATGAATATCCGGAGGCGGCTGCGGCAGCAGGAAAACCCGGTTCCTCACCCGGCTTGGCGCCGGGTTCGGAATGACAAGGAATCTGCCATAAGCTCTCGTCTCATTCTCTGGTTGGATCTCGTCCAAAGCTTAGACCCGCTAACTCTGAAACCTTCTCCTGCCCAACTCCCTTGCTCGCAATCAGCACCTGAAAGCTCTCGCCCATGCCTGCGGGTGTTACCAGATGCTTGAGTTGCAGCGCGACCTTCGCCCGTTCTTGCGGCAAGCGGCATTCTTCGAAGGCATCGGCAAACTGATTGGCTTCGCCGATGCCCATCAGGAATTGGGATTGCGTGACAAGCTTGTGTGCCTGCATGCCTTGCCTCTCCGTGGCTGCTGCGAGTGCGGTGAAGTTTACGTCGGCAGTGATGTCCTGCTCACCGGGAGCCTCGTAAGGGTCGGCGCTGATGGAATGCTGGCGAATAGCCTTCAGTGTTCCGCGATGGCGCCCGGCAAGTTGCTCTTCGCGCGTGTAGCCGTAATCGATGGCGATGAAGAATCCGCGCGGGATGTTGGCGGCAATCCGATCCATGAATTGTTTCGCAGCGAGATGCGCTTCGATGCGTTCGAGGGCTTCGGGATGAACGGAATAGCGGTCGAGGAATTCCAGTTCCTCCGGCGAAGCCTGCGCCCAGGTTTCAACGAAGCGGCCATCGCGCGCATCAATGCGAAGGGATCCTTTCGTGCTCAGAACTTCCACCGGGAAGGCGTCGAAGAATTCGTTGGCGAAGACGATAGTGGGAACCTCGGGAGCTAAAGCCCCCTGTTTTTGGCTTCTGTTCGGCACGACTGAAGTCGTGCCCTTCCCGATCTGTTCTGCGCTGAGGATCTCGGTGCTCTTGACGCACACGGCTTTCCCCGATTTGATACGATCCGCAAGAGTCTCGTTGAGTCGCGCGCGCAGGGCGGGCGAACTTTCTACCAGAACATACCGAAGCGCGTAGAAGAAATCCGGAAACTTCTTTTCAGACCAGTCCAGAACATCCTGTGCGAACAAGCCACGGCCGGGGCCGAATTCGATCAGGTCGATGTGCTCTGATGAGCCCAGTGCGCGCCACATTTCCTCGAACTGACGCGCCAGAAGGCGGCCGAAGACTTTGTGTACATCGCTCGAGGTGTAGAAGTCGCCAGCCTTGCCCAATTGTTCTGCGTTTCGCGAGTAATAGCCATGCTCAAGATCGTAAAGGCAGAGTTCCATGTAACGGGAAAAAGGAATGGGGCCGCGCTCGCGGATTTCCTGCTCGATCTTCTGGCGCAGAGTTGGCATCGCTCGGCGATTCAAGTCGAACTTGGGAGGAAATGCGGTTGCCTATTTCTTCGCATTAGCGGGTCCAGCAGAGTATTGGCCGATCGCTTTTTTCACATCATTCACTAGATTCGTCATCGCGTCGTTATAGTTCTTCTCGCCGGTGGCCGGCCGATTTGCTCCCTGCACACGCTCAGCGAACCACCAGAGGACGGCTTGCGTCTTGGGATCGCGCACAGTCAAATCAAGATACGCCAACCGAACACTACTTTGCACCATGGCGTTTCCCAGCGTTGGCCGGTCAGCTAAGTTTATTTCAAAAATCAAATCGGCGTCCGCAGGGGCGGGGACCAACTCGTAATATCCCCAGCTCTTTAGCGAGGCGTAAAACTGGTTGTATGGGCGGTAGGGATCGTCTTCGGCGTTGCGCGGAGAGAGAAATAATGCTCCTGGCACATTCGAAATGAAGACCTTCTTGCCAGCCAGAAGCTGTGATGGCAGTGGTGCAGGGGGCAGCGGACTCTGACCAACTTGCTGCGCCCAGAGGGATAGCCCTGTGGTCAGGATCACGGCTAATGTCATATGGAGCGTGGACGATTCGAATATCCTCATGACTTTGTCCTTCTTAAATCAAGATTGGAGCGGACTTCCCGAGAGTGAGAACCTCACAGAGCCTTAATCCGCGTCGCCTGACGAATATAACTCCAAACGAAAACCAGAGTTGTTGCGAAACACGCTGCTTCTGTCGAGATTACTCTTCTTTACAGACCTTGCTCCCGCCTGTCAGCGCGGTCCTGCGGGGTGCGGATAAACATTTCGACGAAGTAGTCGTGTAATGCGTCATAGAGTTGGCGCTGGAAGCTCCATTCAAACTGCGGATGGTCGAGGTCGCGAGGATGCATTTCGAGATAATAAGTGTGCATGGGAATAGAAGAGTCTTTGAACTGAATGATCAGCTCGACGCCTTCACCTTTGGAGCGTGCCGAGAAATTCAGCAGCGGATGCTCGTAGAGTCGGAGTTGAGCGAGAACCCGGTCGAGGCGCGCGGCAGCGGTTTCAGGCACAAAGGAGATTGTATCGCCTAAGCGAGGTGAGCCTGGTGCAGCCTCGAGTTTGCAGTATCTTTAGCCGAGTCCGCGCCTTGCCCGATTTCGTAACAAATCGAAAAAATGATTGCCAACAAAACCTGGGAGTACGTACAGTAATCCTGTACAATGTAGATAGAGACAAAATATGACAGAAACTACATACACCAACCTGCGCCAGAGTCTCGCTTCTGTCCTTGATCGTGTGGCCGATGACCGTGAAATCGTGATCGTCGTGCGCAAGGGAGAAAGGAAAGTCGCCATGGTTCCGGCCGATGAATTGGCCGGGCTGATCGAGACGGCACACCTTTTGCGGTCACCCAAGAATGCGCAGCGTTTGCTCACCGCGATGCGTCGGGCGATAGGTAGAAAGGGCAGGCCGGAACCACTCGAAAAACTCCGCCGGGAGATGGGACTTGCTGCGCAGCGTTGAACGCGAAGCCATCTTTCATACTGAGTTTCGCCAAGACCTGCGCTATTGGGTAGAAACAGATCGCAAAGTTGCCCTTCGCGCCTTCGATCTGATCGAAGTTGTTCTGCGCGATCCGTTTGCCGGCATCGGGAAGCCTGAGCCATTGAAGTACCTCCTGGCGGGTTGCTGGTCGCGCAGGATCACGCAGGAACACCGTCTGGTATATCGCGTAAGCGAACGGCGGATCGATTTTCTGCAGGCGCGGTACCACTACTGAGTGGGAGCTCTACCGGAAGTCGCTTGCGCTTGGTGAGGGCGGACGCCCCCGCGACAGCCGGCGGGACGTCGGCGCTACTCATACCGTAGCGCCTCGATCGGGTTCAACCGCGCAGCCTTGATTGCAGGCAGCATGCCGCTGATGATGCCGACGAAGCTGAGAATGCTCGTCGACCAGATCAGCGTCGCGAAGTCGATGTATAAGTGAATATCGCCTTCGCTGGCGTTTTCTTCAAAGGCGCTCCACAACGTGAGCGAACCTACGCTCCAGGAAACGAAATACGCTAGCAACACCCCCAAAAGGCCGCCCAGAGCGGTGATCACCAGAGCTTCGGTCAGAAACTGGAACAGGATGTGCCAGCGATGCGCGCCCAAAGCCTTTTCCACGCCAATCTCGCGCGTGCGCTGCGACACCGAAACCAGCATAATGTTCATCAGACCCACGCCGCCGATACCCAGAGTCAGCAGGCCGATAAAGCCGAGCAGGATTTTGATTCCGGTGCTGATCACTTGCAGATCGAGCAAGTCCGCAAAAACGTCGAAGACGAATATCGCGCGGCGATCCTTGGGATCGAAGTTGTGGTGGAAGCCCATCGAGTTCCGCACCGCCGTTACGACCTTGTCGTGGTCTCCCTCGTATTCCATCACGATGGAATTCAGGTAATAAGGATTGACGAGGTCGCTCATCGCACTGAACGGAATATAGACGTGGCCGTTGATGTTGTCGTCGCCGTTCTGCACCTGATGCCTCATCATTCCGATGACCTGGTAGGAAATGCCGTCGAGGCGAATAGTTTCGCCGAGAGCATTCTGGCCCGAGAAAAGCTTTTTCCGTACGTCTGAGCCGATGATGGCGACGCGAGTGTGAGTAAAGTCGTCAGACTCGCTGAAGAAAGTGCCTTCTTCGGCATCCAGACGGCGCATCCGTCCATAGGAGGCGTAAACTCCGCTAACGCCGTAGGTGGCGCTGCGCGTGCCATACGCCACGAGCGTCTGTTTGGCGACCTCGGGAGAAACGTGCTTGAGCAACGGCACTTCGTCGCGGATGTAGTCGAGATCGTCGGTGGTCAACCTGACCGGAGTGCCCGCTTTGGTGCCTCCCGCCTGCAATTCAGTGCGGCCCGGGAAGATGAAAACCAGATTCGTGCCGAACGAGCGGAACGCCACCCAAAGGCCGCGCTCGAAACCAGATCCGTAGGCCAGCAAAAGCACGACGGTGGCGATTCCCCAGGCCATGCCGAGCATGGTCAGCACGCTGCGACGGCGGTTGTGCCGGAGCGCGTTGTAGGCCTGGTTGGCGAGATCGACGATCATTTATTTACTAGCTCCTAGCTTCTAGCTCCTAGCTTTTACAACGAATCAACTCTTGTCATCCCGAGCGAAGCGAGGAATCCTGGTTCTTGCTTGCGCCGCCAACTCGTCTGGCGTCGGCAAACACCAGGATCCCTCGCGTTGCTCGGGATGACAATCGTGGTTGGATAGTGGCATCGTAATTAGGTGGCATCGTCATGAGTGGCTCCTTACTCTTGCCGCAACGCTTCCACCGGCTCCATCAGTGCAGCTTTCCGTGCGGGATAAAGGCCGGCGGAAATTCCAGCGATGGCCAGCGATCCGATTGCCGCCAGCGCCGACGCCGGAATGATTCGCGGCGTATCGAAACCCTCTGGCGCTGGCAACATCGCCAGCAGCGTGACAAAGCCCGTAGCCAGAGCCAATCCAATCCCGCCGCTGAAGGCAGTCAGAAAAGCTCCCTCTACAAAAAATTGCGTAAGAATATTCTTGTGGGTTGCGCCCAGTGCCTTGCGCAAGCCGATTTCCTTGGTGCGTTCGCTTACCGAGACCAGCATGATGTTGACGATACCGATCGCACCAAGTCCCAGAGTCACGACGCCGACCACGCCTAGAAACCAATCCATCGCGTCGAAAATCTTGCTCACGCGCTGCATATTTTCGATGGTGTCCCAGTCTTCAAACGCGTCTTCCAGTTTAGGGTCGAAGCCGTGGCGTGCAGCGATGATCTGGTGAATCTCGTTCTTCGCCTCGGTGTGCAGGTCTTTGCGGATGGGCGTGTAGTTGATAAAAGAAATGGCATCCTCGGAATTTGCCTTGGTCAGGCGAAACAAGTTGCGCATAGTTTCGATGGGAATGAAGATGCGCGAGTTGGTGCCATTATTGCCGTCGCGTCCAACTTTATCGACCACGCCGATCACGTCAAAACTGATTCCATTCAGAAGAATCGTGGAACCGACGGCGGGGCGTCCGGGGAACATGTTCTTCAGCATCTCCCATCCCACGACGGCCACGCGGCGGCGCTCGGTGTTGTCTTCGTCGTTGAACCAGCGGCCGGGACGGATGGGCACATTGCGAATCTGGTTGTAATCGGTAGCCACGCCGAAGACCTGGCCGTTGGTGGAGCCGTAGTCGCTGACGGCGCGAATGTCTTCGCGATTCAGCACCGGAGACACCGCGCCCACGAACTTCGCCTGCTGGCGAACGGCGGAATAGTCGGCATAGGTGAAGTAATAAGTCAGCCCGGATTGCGTGCTGCCCTCGACCGCCGGGATGCGTCCGGGAAACATGAACATTATGTTTTGTCCCAGCGTAGCGAGCTGTTTTTCCTGGCCGCTGCGAAAGCCTTCCCCCAACCCCACAAGAAGCAGCAGCGAGCCCACGCCCCAGGCGATTCCAAACATGGTGAGGAAGGAGCGCAGCTTGTGCGCCCACAGCGTGGAGAGCGATTGCCGTATGATGTCGAGAAGTATTCGCATGAAGTACACCCCCACGCTTCCGGGGAGGCTGCGTGGGGGTCCCGGGCGACGTTCAGGCGAGGGGTCTCAATCCCGCCTAACTATCTACTCTTTAGTACGCGCCCGCATCCTGCAAAGTTCCACTACCTTGATTGCTTCTTTAGACGACCGGAAGGCGAAAAAGTTATCTGCGGGATTTATTGGGGGGTGCGTGCGGTTTGCAGACTGGCGCGGCGGAATGGCTTGTTCTGAGCCGTCAGAATTCGAAATATCCAGCGGCGCGTGCTGAGGGTTGCGGGCCGTCGGTGCCGGTCGCCGGCAGCAATCCTAAGACGCCACTCAGACTCTCCCATGCAGCCTGGTTCAACGCTGGGTCTGAACCGACGAGGTCGCGAATCATATCCCAGGCGGCCATGTTGAGCGCCCCCTCGGGCGGCGGTCCCATAGCGAGCGAGACTGCGCATTGCGGACAGAAAGAGATGCGATGCGCCGCCGACTTCTGCCGCGGCCTTATTCCCACCGTCTGAGCGAACATATACAGCGCAACGGATTTATGCCCCGGTTCGAGTTCGCGATTGCAGCGAAGGCAATGCATGTTCTCCAAGAGCTTCTCCTGGCGGCGGATTGCGGATGATGAAAGTAAATACTGTCTTCGCGGCCAGTGAGATGCAAGTATGTAGAAAGATACGGGCGAGACTCTCATGATCGCCATGACAAACTTTCGCCAGTCGAGAACCAAGTTGTGATCTAGGCAGAAGCGGATGCAATCATGCACTCTGATGCGATGAGTAACAATAGCGGGAATGCTCGGAATTTGCAGTTGGTTGGCGTCCGTTCCACGACTCACACGCGCCGGTCGTCGGACAGGTTCGTTCGATTGTCGCAACTCCGCAAATTGAGCGAATGCGAACAGGTGGCCGCGGTTTGCTACCGGATGCGGGACACTACGATCGAGTTCCTGCTGGTTCGCACCCGCGGCGCCGGCCGCTGGACTTTTCCCAAGGGCAGCGCGGAACCAGGGCTCACGCATGCGCAGGCTGCGGCGTTGGAAGCGTTCGAGGAAGCGGGAGTTCATGGCCGCATCGAAGAAGGTTCGTTCGCGAGCTATCGCCGCAGGCCGATCGAGGGGAAGGATCGTACTTCGAGATCTAGCGGGAAGCGAGTTGCCGTCAGTGCTTTTCTCTGCGAGGTGTTGCGCCTCAGTCCGCCGCAGGAGTCGAAGCGAGACCGCACTTGGTTTTCTGCCGAGGAAGCGCAGAGGAGATTGCGCCAGGGGCGTGAAAATGCTGACGGGGCAGAGTTCGCGCGCGTGATCAACCGGGCAGTAGCCCGCATTCAGCAAATGCCCGGCAGGATCGGAGTCGTAAACGACGCTGCGCTGGCCGATACCCCGCAACAGAATCGACTACGACTGAGCACCCTCCAAAAAGATTCGCTGCAGAAAGTGCAGGTCGATTTTGCCGAAGCTTATGGCTCTGAGCGAGTACTCACTCCGCACATCCGCCGCCAGTCCCGCGACACGCGCCTTTCCGCGGCCTCTATCATCGACGTTCATTCCCGCGAGGTCCCGCCGTGTGAGATTCTGGAATTCGACCGGACGCGGGAGAAGAAATCCAAAGCTCTAGTAGCCGGTTCAAAAATCGGCTGACCGATCTCGTCCGCCTCAACCTCTATTCTTTGTTCTTGGGCCGCTCGTAGGCCTTGGCCAGATACTTGCGCGCTTCTTCGAGAGCGGCGAACGTGTCGTCGTTGGTCTGAATGGCCTGCCGGTACTCATTGATGGCGCGCTCGCGCTGACCGGTAACGTCGAAGATCTTGCCGAGCTGGATATGGCTCCAAACCTCCGTCCAGCGCGGTTCGCCGTTGCCGTTGATGGAAGATCGATAAGAGTTCGCCGCAGCCTGATAGTTCCTCTGCAGGAAGAAAATTTCCGCGATGCGGTAGTGAGCCAGGGAGCTGTTCTTGTTCTGGTCAAGCGCTTTATTGAACTCGCCGAGCGCTCCCGACAGGTCGCCCTGCTGCTGCAGCGCCATACCGCGCAGAATCGAAGAACGCAGCTTCACGTCGGAATTATTGGTGAGTACGTGATGGTCGGGATCAACGACGATGCGCCGCGGCCGTCCGAAGGTTTCGATGGCGAACGGTGAGCTGGTGCCGACTACATCAAGCCTCTTGTCTTCTGTTTTGCCGTCGGTGTCAATGCGCAGATCGACGGGCATGCGGAAAAGATCGAGATCCTGAGAGATCTCACCCGTCACGCGGAAGCCCGGGCTCTTCGCGTCTTTCGACGCGGCCCCGCCCAGACGATAGACCGAGTACTTCACCTTAAATTCCGGAGCGCCGGTGGAATCGAGCCATTGGGAAAAGAACCATGTGAGTTGATCGCCGTAATATTTCTCGGCAATGGCTTTGAAGTCGTCCATGGTGGCCGATTTGCCGGCGTAAGTCTCGGCAAACTCGCGCATGGCCTTGAGATACTTTTCCTGGCCCAGCACCCAGCGCAGCATGTGCAAGATCATCGCGCCTTTGTCGGTGACGAGCGACTGAAATTCGGTGGAGAAAGAGTCGAGCTTGCTGACACTCGAGAGCGGAACGGTATCGTAGGCCAGCGCGCCCACCGACATGTCTTTTACTGCTTCCTCAAGGCCGGCTGCGCCCGCCGCGCTTTCCACATACATGGCTTCGGAATAGCGGGAAAATCCATCGACCAGCCACCAATCATCTTTTGTAGCCGGACTAACCGAAGCACCCCACCATTGATGCGCGATCGCATTGGCCAACAGCCGGTAATTAGTTTTCTCAGTAATCGAAGGGCTGGCGATGCCGGCTATCTCTGGACCCCAGGCGTAGGGAACCGTGTCGCCCGGCAGCTCCACCACGTTTAGCTTTTGCGATAGCGGAGTTCCGTACAGCGTGATGAAGTAAGTAAATTCCTGCACCGCGGTGGTCGTGTATTCGGGAGCCAGCGCCTGATGGGTCGGCTTGAAATAAACGTGCAGGTCCATTCCGGCTTCGTCGCTCTTGTATTCCTTGAAGCTGCCCACGACGATGGTGCCGGGGAAACTCGGCTTCGTATAGGCGAACGTAAATGTCTTGGTAGGGAGGCCGTTGGTGTTGGGTTTTTTCGAAGGCGGATTATCGGAAGTCGTGGCCTTTCCACTTCCAATCACAAGCATGTGCGAAGGAACAGTCACGCTGATGGTCGAAGTAAAGCGGTTCATTCCGTAACCACTCACTGGGAACCAGCGCCCGGCATACAGCAGATAGCTCGTGTCGTCGCCAACATAGGCCAGCTTAAGGCCGGGAACCGGGCTGTCGTCGGCGGTTTCGAGCTGGCCTTCGTATTCGAAGGTGAGTGTTGTGGAGGCGTCCCTGGCAAGTCCTGCAGGCAACGGTACGCGGATGGTCGAATCCTGCGTGACGCGCTCGGCGGAGAGCGGCTGGTTCTGGTCGTCCAGAACCCGGGTAACGCGCAGGTTGTTGTGCAGCTCGAAGACGGCGACGCTGATATCCTGAAGCGCGGTGAACTTTACCTTCGCCCGCGCCGAAATCTGATGCAGATGAGGCGTGAGTTCAACCTCGATCTGGTAATCGTCCACGCGCAGGTGCGTCTTCTCGGCAGCCCGCGACGGGATCGCGACCAAAGCCAATAGCAGCAGGGTAAGGGAACTCGACAGGACGCTCGGGACGCGCCGAAGGCGAATCAGCATTAAGGAGAGTCTCCGGAAATGGCTAACCATTCCCTATGATGAAGATTCTCACCTAAAAGATGCTGGGAGCACAAGGCTTAGCGGTTTTTTGAAGATGCCGGATTTCCCGCGCTGCCCGTCAAATGCCACGAATCAGAGATGTCTCCAGACCCCCGAGTGACAGGAAGTGTCAAAGCTCGACGACACATTCTGCCACCAGCGGCGTGGAGAAAACTTCGGGTCGGAACCATAGTTTGCCCTCGTACTGAAAACAAGCGGAGTAGCCGGAACTCAGACCCGAACCGACGTAACCAGGGGTTTGGTCTTGCAGGTGCCAATATCAATCCCGACTGGGCACAAAATCATCACCATGACCAGCATGAAATCGAATTCAAAGACAAGGGGAAATAAAGAGATGCGGAAACAACAGAAGGGTTTCTCACTGATTGAGCTGCTGATCGTGGTTGCCATCATCCTGATCATCGCAGCTATCGCCATTCCTAACCTTATGCGCGCCCGTATGGCGG